>Ga0206964_10175_pt1 | contig 19970 bp, 21 predicted proteins | sample Alteio_BWOrgHeat_25_FD_152980 | JGI IMG/M metagenome (GOLD analysis project Ga0206964, IMG submission 152980) | Enriched cells from forest soil in Barre Woods Harvard Forest LTER site, Petersham, Massachusetts, United States -... | ecosystem: Environmental > Terrestrial > Soil > Temperate forest >...
TGAGGTGAGGGTAGCTCGACCTGAAGATTGAAAAAAAAGGCGGCCCAAAGGCCGCCTTTTTCTTATTTGTTATTCACGAGAATCGCTTATTCTTCGTCTTCGTCGACAAATTGTTTTTCCATGCGCTCGTGGCGTTCTTGCGCTTCGATGGTCATGGTTGCAATCGGACGCGCTTCAAGGCGCTTGATGCCGATCGGTTCGCCGGTTTCTTCGCAATACCCATACGTGCCATCGTCGATACGACGCAGGGCAGAATCGATTTTACCGACCAGTTTCAAATAACGATTGCGCGTGCGCAACTCTACACCGGCTTCGGTTTCAAGCGATGCACGATCGGATAAATCCGGCTCGCGCCAGTTTTCTTCCTTCAGGTTATTGATCGTCTCTTGCGACTCGGCCAATAACTCCTCGCGCCACGTGACCAGCTTCTGCCGGAAGTATTCCAGCTGTGGCTTGCTCATATATTTTTCGGATTCAGAAGGGGTATAATTTTTGGCTAGCTTAGCAGGCATTTTCACCTCAACTCTAATAATACAAAAATCATGGGACCGTAAAAAAGGTCTGGGGTGTATAGCTACTCAATTAACAAAAAGCAATCATTACTTATCCACCTTCTCCTCAAGCGCCTTGTAAAACTTAGCCAGTTCTACCGCCGCCCGAAGCTCAATATCTTCAATGATCTCGTTAATTCTGGGATCCATCACCAGTTGTTTTTGTTCGGAAATCTGCCGGCTAATCTCCAGCAAAAGTTGTGGGGAAACACTGCCCACCAGCAACCGGCTACGCAATTGCTCCAAACTTTCGAGCAAGGAATATCCTTTTTTCAGGAGTTTCTTGCGACGGACTTCTTCCTCGTTAATTTCTTGCAATAACAATAAATTATTGAGTGCCGCCGTCGCAGAAATATCGCTCGCAGGCCCGGCAGCGGAAGTTTCAGATGCCTCAGACGCCGATACCAAGTTCGCAAACGTGCCTGCAGGGGCAGTGCCACTGCGCTTCGTGGTGCCGCTAGAAGACTCGATAGAACTGTAGCCTGTAATCTTCATGAGAGAAATACCACTTGGATGAGCATCTATACTAGACGCTAACCGTAGAAAAATAAAGTATTTCGCACATATTTCGTGCAAGGCCGCTCAAAAGAAACGGTAAAAAATTCCTACCCCACGCACGGAACACAAGACGCCCCTCTGCCGACACCCATTTGCCATGCCTTTATTTCATTATAACGGCATGTTTTTTATGAGTTTTATTATATTGGCACGGCTTTCGCTTCTGGTTTACGTGAATCATCATAAGGATTTCTATGTCAGCGACAGGCAACATCTCCGGATTATGGATCAGCACCACGCAACCGCTGGTCGATACCACCACAAAGCGCTCATCCATTGACGTCGCGCGGATTGCATCTCGCTTCATCTATATGACCGTACTCTTCACCTTGATCCTGTGTAGCTACCTGCTTTCCTTCACCTGCAATGCACAGGCGGATTCCCGCATCAAAGACATCGTCACGTTCGAAGGCGTGCGTGACAATATGCTGATGGGGTATGGGTTGGTCGTCGGCCTTAACGGCACAGGCGACAAGCTGACGAACAATGCGTTCACCGAACAAAGCTTGGTAGCGTTTCTGGAACGCCAGGGTGTCAACACCCGAGGCACCGCCCTTAAAACTAAAAACGTCGCCGCCGTGACTGTGACCGCGCGCCTTCCCGCCTTCGCACGCACCGGGTCGCAGATTGATGTGACCGTCAGTGCCATGGGGGATGCCAAGGATCTGACCGGTGGCACCCTGCTTGCCACGCCGCTTTATGCCGCGGATGGCGAGGTCTATACCGTGGCACAGGGACAAATTTCCATCGGTGGATTCAAAGCCGCAAATGACGCTGCCAACGTGACAGTCAATAAGGGCGTTCCCACTTCTGGCTTTATTGCTAATGGCGGCATGGTGGAAAAAGAAATCAATTTTGTCCTCAACAATATGGCCGAGTTGAAAATGGCATTGCGCAATCCTGACGTTACAACCGCACAATCCGTTGCTAATGCGATCAACGAACAAATTGCTCCTGGACTCGCCGTCGTTGCTGATCCGGGGACGGTTGTACTCTCCGTGCCAGCCGCCTATCACAACAACGTAACGCGCCTGCTCGCTGACATCGAAAAGTTGACCGTGCAAACCGATCAAGTCGCCAAAATCATTATCGATGAATCTTCAGGCACCATTGTTATGGGTGAAAATGTACGCATTGACACAATTGCCGTCGCGCAAGGCAATCTGGTCGTAAAAATTGAAGAAAGACCGGTCGTTTCCCAACCTCCTCCTCTTGCACCCGAAGGCGCGCAGACCGTTACCACCCTGCAGACCAGCATTAGTGTGGATGAGGGATCAGGTAAGCGTCTGGCCGTCATGCAACACGGTGCAACACTCAAAGATTTAGTGGCAGGGCTCAACGCATTGGGCGTCGGTCCACGTGACTTAATTACCATATTACAGACCATCAAGGCTGCTGGCGCCCTGCAGGCTGAAATTCAGACACGATAGTGAGCATCCGACCATGATCAATGCCATTGATACTTCCACGGTTTCTGTTCTGGATACGCCCACCGCGGCCTTTGCTGGGCTGCAATCACGCGCCGCTTCGATGAATATGGATCAGATCAATAAAACCTCACAGGATTTCGAAGCCGTGTTCATCGGTCAGATGGTGCAGCAGATGTTTGGTGAATCCGTCGGAAACGAAGCCTTCGGCAGTGAAGAAACCAGCGATATCTACAAATCGATGATGATGAATGAGTTCGGAAAACAGATCGCCAAATCCGGTGGCATAGGAATTGCTGATACAATTAAGAAAGAACTACTTAAATTACAGGAGATATAACCATGCAAGTTGCTTCCGAAACCATGATGCCACCCGCTGCATCTGCAGACATCGCCACAACGATGATGCCGAGTTCCATGAATATTCAGGAGGTCATCGCCCTGACCTCGCGCTTGGCACAGCTGTTGTCGGAAGAATCTGAATTACTGGGAGCCATGAAAGTTGCCAAGATCGAGGAATTGCAGAAGGAAAAAGTGTTTTTAATCGGGATGCTGGATGCACAACGCAAACTCGTTGGTCAACATCCCCAGACACTGGAAATGATCCCCTCGCGTGACAAAAAAGATTTAGAAGAAGTGGCGGAAGTCTTTAATCACATCCTCGAAGAAAACCATCGCAAATTACTGCTCGCAAGGGAAGTTAACCGCAAGATTGTGAAAGCAATTTCCGACGCGGTAAAACAGAAAACGAGCAAACGCGTCTACAACCGAAAAGGCATAACCGGCGGTATCAATCCCTACGAAACATTACCGGTTACGCTGAACAAACATATTTGATGAAAGGACGGAGAGAAGTTAGATCATATTTATCTTGTATTTTATCTAGTTTCTCAAAAATTTATTACTATTCACGTTGGATCTTTTAAAGTAATCTATTAGCCATAGGCCTGTTCTTAGAACCTAGGAAAGGTAAGTGGAGACAAGGATTGGAATTATGTTAAGCCAGACCGTAGACACCGTCAGAACCATGCTTTCGAGCTCCATGATGACGGAAACCATTGAGTCCCGCTTCGGCGCCATTGCCGTAGATACGGACAAAGCTATTTTCCTCCCCCAGGGACTCCTGGGCATCCCAGGGAAATCCAACTTTGTTATCGCCCCCTTCCCTAATCCAAAAATGCAACAATTTACGGTGTTGCAGTGCCTGGATGATCTGTCCACCTCGTTTATTACCCTGCCTCTGCCTATGGAAAATACCATCATTGGCATTGAGGATTTACGGACGGCCTGCAATGATTTACGCATCCCGGAAGAACACGCCGCTGTCCTGCTGATAGTCAATGTGCTTCGCAGCCCGGATAAAGTACGTTTGGCCGTCAATGCCCGCGCGCCGCTCATGATCAATGTCGAGCAACGGACCGGCGAACAATATGTCTTCCAGCACGACAGCTATTCCCTGCAGCATATGTTGTGATTATGGCGGAGCGGCACCAATATAAGTCCTACACGGTAGCGACACAGAACACGGCAAAACTGCAGCAGATTCTTTGCGTGTATGATGTCGTGATACGCAACCTGCAAGTTGCTCGCAATGCCATTAGGGAAAAGCGCATCGAAGAGCGCTACAAAACCCTCGCCAAGACCAGTGAAATCATCCTGAGCCTGCAGTCTGCGATCGATTTTGAAAATGGCGGAATGATTGCTCGCTTGTTGTATGAATTTTATTCATCCGTGAATCGGCGCATCACCACGATCCAGCAGACCGAAAATATCGCCATCTGTGACGAAGTCATCAGTGAAGTCGCTAAAATGCGGAATGCCTGGTACCTATCCGATCACCTTGATGAAAAACAAGAAAATAGCCTACAGCCTACCCCGGCGATCGCTGCAAAAGCCATCGCCACCGCGAGTATTCCAGAAATTTCCGGATACCCGTCCAGCGTAACTCTGTCGGCGTAAGATACGCCCCTACCCCTCCCTCCGCGTCAGCAATATAAATCTGGCACATAGTTTGCATAGCTATTGGGGTACGCCCCTTTCAGATAAGGATATGCCATGCCCTCTACCTCGCTCTCTGTTAATGCCCCTTCGTTTCTCTCCACCGCACCCGCTACGGACAGCACGGCAGGGAGTACAACCTCCTCTGGTAATGGCAATGGAAACAGTTTTCAGGATCTGGTGAATTCGAGCGCGAGCCAAAATCAGGATGCACCGGAGCAGACCGCCACCCCCAATACACAGAACGCAGGCGCTCCCACAACTCGCAATGCCAGCAAGCGTCAGGATAATACCGATACCACCGCCGCCGCAACCGCCGCTGCTTCCTATGTAGCCGTGCAATCCGTGGTGAATGTGCAGCAAACCACCTCTGACGGCTCCGCCACCACTGGAACCGATACAACGATTGCCACGGCGGCAACTGACGCAGCATTACAGGACCAATTCAGCCAAATGAAACAGTTGCTGTCTGCCCTCAGCCAATCACTGACAGGTACTCTGCCATCACAAAACAGCGGCACTGCGGCCTCCTCACAAACGGGGGAACTTTCTGCGATCCAAGACCTCGCGGCAACACTTCAGCAGCTGGAACAGGGCCTAATACAACCCGGAGATTCTCAGGTCGGCACTTCTCAAGCCGGAACGGTACAGAACAACGGCACCTTATTAACCAATGATCAAATTGATGCATTGCTGCAGAGAATAGAAACAGATGTGAACCAGCTTGCCAGCGTTTTGCCGCTTAGCAATCACGATACGTCCAACACGGATACCTCTTCTACCCCCATCACCTCACCGAATCAGGTACTGAAGCAATTATTAGCACAGGCGACCAGCCAGAACACGCCTGACATCACAGGAACATCTGCCGAAACCGTGACACAATCCACCTCCACGAACATTTCTACTCACGCCTCGCCTGCAACGCTGCTGACGGAGCTCCAGTCTGTGTTTGCTGACCTTACCCAGCAACTGCAATCGGCTGTAACCGCTGCCACCACAACCACCATAGGCCTCACTATCAATGCGCCGATCCAACTGGCAACTTCGCAACAACCCTCGGGAACGAACCAAGCTACGGGTGCTCCTCAACAGCCAGCCAACGATGCTACAACCAATGCCTCGGCGAGCACTACACCCGTAATTGCTGTCCCAACGACCCTAACCCCCTCCACTACAACCCCCGCACCAACAATCAACGCGGAGCAACTTCCCGTTTCGTCGCCTATCAACATTAGTAATCTGAGTGTTTCTTCCACTCCACCAACCAATGCGGCTAAAGATAAAAATTCAAACGCCATTGCTCCAATTACCAACGATGCCCCCATCCTTTCTGCTTCCGCATTATTAGAAATTGTGCATGGCGGCTCAAAAAATACCAATAGCTCTAATGACAACAATCAGGGGCAACCATCCTCACTGCCCATAACCTTCACGACCGCCACGATCACTAATGGCGCCGTGACAGATACCCAATCCTCGTTCTCCAATGTACTGGCAAATGCTTCCACCAGCTCCATCCTGGAACAGGTAACCGTCCAGATTAAATCCACACCAACGGATGGCAGCAGCAAAATCAGTATTCAGTTGCAACCCGCAGAACTTGGAAAATTGGAAATTAAACTAAACGTGGGGACCGACGGGAAGACCACTGTAATGGTCACGGCGGATAACAAAAACACCCTCGATCTGCTGCGGCAAGACTCGCAAGGACTAACCCGTGCCCTCAATGATGCGGGGCTGTCAACCAACGGTGGAAGCCTGAATTTCAATTTGCGCGGCGGGCAACAACAAAATAGCAACGGCTCACAGGGAAACGCGCCCTACACTATCACCCAGCTCAACGCCGATGATGAATTACCGCTACCAACCGCTGCGCAAAACTACGTGGTCAATCTCACCAATAGTTTAGATATCCAGATATAGGGCATGATGTGAATGGCTCTTTATGAAAACAGCAAAAAACACCATGGCCTTGACAATTCAACCGCGCGGCGTCCCGGCACCAGCAACTGTACAGAGTTCTGTATACGTTAATATTTTTAATAAGGCCGATGGAAAAATCGCACCCGCGTCTCGGGAAGATATCCTCATGGCGCAAAGAATTCACACGGAAAATACCAAGGTGATTCAAGCGATAAACCACTTAATTGATAAGTTGTCCACAAGCGCATTTTTCCTTCTATAAAAGTAAATTTTTGTTTATATTACATTGACAATCGTCGACAATTTATCTACTAACTATTCTATATTTGTCTTTGCATATTGGATACGTAACTCGTGTGTGTAATCTGTTTGTAGTTTTGCATTACACCCATGGTTAATTTGAGTATGTTGTAAGGATCATGTTGTATAAGGGCTCAGTTATGAAGCGAATCGATTTTTTATCCAAGCATGCCGCATCTTCCACGACCAAACGCGCGTCGGATGCCGAGCAGGAAATCACGAATATGATGTTGGATCCACGTTATCTCCGTCAGTCTTCTTCGCTGATTCAGGACGCCCTGCAAAAGGGTTTTGACGTACTGCAGCTGGCAAACGGAGATATCGTCACCACAGGGACAAAAACCGTGGTGTATCAGTACGCGTGGGATAATGAAAAGGGCAAGCTGGTCAAAGCAAAGCCGGAAGCCAACCGTAAATCCCGCCGACTCACCGTCGAGGAAAGCGAAGACGCCTAATCAGTTAGTGGATGTTGAGCTGTCCTTTGCAGAACACAAATTCTGCCGGGGAGATCAGCTTGGCGCTTGCAATGGTCACAGAGTGTAATTTCCCTTCAATCTCACGTTCCCAGAAATTGAGGAATCGGTGCAGTACCGGAAACTGCGGCGCCATATCTAATTCCTGCCAAATATAGCTTTGCAAAAGCGTCGGGTGATCCGGAAGATAATAGAGAATTTCTGCAGTGGTAAGACGATGGTCTTTTAACATTCGTTCGAAATCATCCATGAACATGCCCTCGCAAACTGGCTTACACCTTCGCTTTAATTCTATCACTTTCTACAAGAGACTTCAGCAACAAATTCTCAGGGCACTCTTATTAATTTTATATTTTATAGGATGTTGCAAAAGAAATTAGTCGAATTTTTTCTGAAATATGCTAGAATACTTTTCCCGCACGAACTAAACGTATTTACATTTTTTGTTCGATCGCCTATCACCACAGGCGCCCCATTAGATTTGCGGGTAAATTTGGGGGCCGTTAGCTCAGTCGGTAGAGCGGTTGACTCTTAATCAATAGGTCGCTGGTTCGATCCCAGCACGGCCCACCATATTTTACAAAGCGTTAGGCTGCCTTGCGGGCGGCGGCGCGAAATGCCAAACACCTTATAAACACCGTTTTTGTGCCTGCGCCTCAATCTTTTGCGCAGTTTTTTGACCGTGTATAAATCCAATATGGAAATTGTCCCTATGCCTCAAGAAATGATATGATGTTGTAGTTGCACATCTATGTTGCGCTGTTAAGACGATAAATGGGGGAAGCCGTATGATTCAAGCCATTAGCGACTTTTTTAATTCCGAAAATTTCATGCCGCATGGGCATTGCTTTCTGTGGCAGTCGGATATTCTGTGGCTACATGTGATCTCCGATGCGGGAATCGTAGCGGCGTATTCTGCGATCCCTTTCGCGCTACTTTATTTTGTCATAAAACGAAAAGATTTGCCGTTCCAAGCGGTTTTTCTGTTATTCGGCGCATTCATATTTTTGTGCGGGACAAGCCATGTGATGGATATATGGGTGCTCTGGCACCCTGATTATGCCGTCCAGGGCTTAATTCTTGCGCTCACGGCAATCGTCTCTATCGCTACCTTTTTCATGTTGGTCAAACTGATTCCGCAGGCGCTTATGCTGCCCAGCCCGGCGCAACTCTCCAAGGTCAATGAGGAGTTAAACCATGCCAATTACCAACTGGAAATCCTTTATAAGCAAAGCCAGGAAAGCGGCCAGGCGCAGCTCGTGAACTACACCAAAGCGCTGGAACGCAGCAATCAGGAACTGGATGAGTTCGCCTATATCGCCTCACATGACCTGAAAGAGCCGTTGCGCGGCCTGCACAACCATGCCGCCTTCCTGCTTGAGGATTACCAGGACAAGCTGGATAAGGAAGGCGTAGAACGGTTACAACGGCTTGGGTATCTTAGCCACCGTATGGAACAGCTGGTTGATGACTTGTTGTACTTTTCACGGCTTGGGCACACCGAGCTTGCCATCCAGGAAACCGACCCCAACCAGATTATTCATGAAATCGAACAGATGATGGAAACATCCCTCAGGGAACGCAACGCCCATATTGTCGTGCCCAAACCGTTGCCACGCATCGTTTGTGATAAGCCGAGGATAACGGAGCTATTCCGTAACCTCATCACCAATGCCGTTAAGTATAACGACAAAAAAGAGCGAATCGTCGAAGTGGGATTTTTAGAAAGTGTCGATTCGCCACATGGCAAGGAAAGTGATGTATTCTACGTCAAGGATAACGGCATAGGCATCGAACGGGAGTTTTATGAAGAGATATTCCGCATCTTCAAAAGGCTTGAAAGTCCGGTTAGTGGTGAGGAAACCGGCACCGGTGCCGGACTTACGTTTGTCAGAAAAATCGTTGATCGCCACAAAGGGCGTGTCTGGCTTGAGTCCAAGCTGGGTAAAGGGACAACTTTTTACTTTACCTTAAGGGCGTGATCCTTCTTTTTTTCTGATCCGCGACGTTTTTCGGTTTCCTCCAGCTGGGATTGGGTGAAGCAGTCTCCATGAACAACGCGCATGGGTGCCCTACCAGAAAATCTATCGCGCACAAGCAAATTATACGCTTCTGACAAAATTTTTGGTTAAATCGGTCCATAATAGAGCCTGTTCAGAACGCACCCCCCAAACATTACATAAACGTAATTTGTAAATTACTCCAAAATTCTACATTTTAGCCGATCTTATAACTAACAGTGTGCTTTGGGGGGTCTCGTCTGGCGCTCTATTGCCAGAGGGAAATATATTCAATGCAAATAGTCGCCAATAATACACAGCAAATTAGAATAGTAAGTTATTGTATTATAGCGACGTTGATTACTCTGGCCGGCCTATTTTATACGCTCACTACGGGCGCGTATAAAGCGTATGTCAGCGGCGATGCGCTCTTTGTGTTTGAGACTGTTTTATTTGCCGTCGCCTTCTTCTTTGTTTTTTATGGCAACCTGCTCTATCAGATTTGCCTTCTTGGTCATTACAAGCGTCGTCAGAAACATCAACCGCCTGATCACTCAACGCTTTATGAAATATATAACGGTGGGGCTCCCTCGCTTTCCATCCTCATCCCCTCCTATAAGGAAGAGCACACCGTCAACTGGCAGACCATGTTGTCTGCCGCATTGGCAGAATATCCCAGTAAAAATATTGTCCTGCTCATTGATGATCCGTACCATCCCAAGGCCTTGAGTGACATGCTCAAGCTAGAAGAAACACGGCTGATTCCTGAGCAAATGCAATCCATGTTTAATATTCCTGCCGAGCATTATCGCGCTGAGCAGGATGCTTTCCGCAAGCGCGCCAGTGTATGGGAAGACGAGTTACTACGCCTGGCCGGTCACTATGATGATGTCGCCACCTGGCTCAAAATGGTTGCCAGCGACTACATCAAAAAGAATACCGGAGAATCGCTCAGCCACACTGATCGCTTCTTTATTGATGCTATTTTAGAGGCGCCCGCACGCCAGCACAGCAAATTGGCGGATGAATTGCGGCGCATGGTGGAAACGGGAAAAGTAGCAACGCAAGATTTCATCGCATGCCACTATGCACGTCTTGTCGGCGTGTTTGATGTTCGTTTCACAAGCTTTGAGCGTAAGAAGTACAGTAATTTGTCGCATGAAGCCAACAAGGCGATGAACCTCAACAGCTACATGGCACTGATTGGCAAAGCATGGAAAGAAGTGGAAGTAGGCATTGATCAATGGCACCTGATCGAAGCGACTCCAGAGACCGCTGATTTCGTTATCCCTAATGCCGATTATATCAACACGATTGATTCAGACAGCATGATGCTTTCTGAATATGCGCTACGCCTGATACACATCATGGAACAGCCTGAAAATCACCGACTGGCAGTCATTCAGTCTCCCTGTTCTTCTATTCCTGGTTGCCCTGGCGGACTAGAGCGTACGGCCGGTGCCTGCATCGATGTTCAGTTCCTTACCCATCAAGGTTACACGCACTGGAATGCCAGCTTCTGGGTCGGCGCCAATGCCATGCTGCGCCGGAAGGCCCTAGAAGAAATAAAAGAATTGCGTACGGAAAATGGTCATACCATCTCTATTTATATTCAAGATCACACCGTTATCGAAGACACTGAATCTACCATTGATTTAGTTCATAAAGGCTGGAAACTCTACAACTACCCCGAACGCATGACCTTCAGCGCCACGCCGCAAGATTTTGGTTCCCTGCTTATTCAGCGTCGCCGCTGGTCAAATGGTGGGCTACTTATCCTGCCAAAGTTGTTTCGCTACATTGCAAATTCACCCAAAAATATTGCGTTGTTCAAAGAACTGTTCATGCGCTTTCATTACCTGGCCTCCACCACGACAGGTTGCGTCGTCGCATTACTATTCTGCTTTTATCCGTTCAGTGATGCATTTGCGAGCATGTGGCTACCCTTGTCGGTAATTCCTTTCTTTGTCCTCTATACCCGTGATTTGAAATTTGCGGGATACCATTGGTCCGACGCGCTACGTATCTGTGCTATGAACCTTATGTTGTTTCCGATCGTTACCGGAGGTGTACTCAAGTCATTCGAGCAGATGATTACTGGTAAGAAGATCCCCTTTAGCCGCACTCCAAAGATCCCAGGGAGAACGGCTGCTCCAGCTCTATACAGCATTATTGCATTGCTGATGCCCGTCGCTTTTGCTTATGTCGCGTATACTCAATTGACGCATGAACATTGGTCACGAGGCGGTTTTGCCCTTATCAATATGGCGATGGTGACATACGCACTGATAGCCTTCGTTGGCGTCAAGGGCGCCATTGAGGATATGATGGCAGGCGTGAAAGCGCGTTGGCGCACCGCCTTCCACAATGCGGAAATCATCCCCATCTTGTCAGCCAACAGAAGGCCCTCTGATTACGGTGCTCTCAAACCCGTCAATGCAACCAGCACCATGTGATTTACCTCACATACGCCTTCAGTTTGTTGAGCTGTAGTAAGAGGACGCCTTCTCCTTCTGCTCTAGCGTTTTGATAATCGCATCCGCGAACACCTGTACGTGCTGGGCACCACTGATAATCTGATCGCCGATGACCGTCAGCGGCACACTCTGTACCCCGCGACGGACATTTTCCATTTCTATCGCCTGCACTTCTTCTACGCCTTCTCCACTGGCCAGAAAAGCCATCACACGCGCCTTGTTTATGCCTGACTTCTCTGCAAGATCGGCCAATATTTCTGCATCACCAATATCCAGCCCTCCGAGGAAATAAGCCTCTAAAATACGTTCGGCCACAGCACTGGCCTTGCCCTGTCTTGCCGCAATCCAAGTCAGTCGGTGCGCTTTGCGCGTGTTAGGAGCGCGCTGCATCAGGTCATGCCTAAAGGCAATACCATCCTGCTCGCCCACCGCTTTTACCTGTGCATCCAGTTCAAGCGAGCGCTCCCAGCTGCCAAACTTAGCGCTACGGTATTCCCTCCGCTCTATGCCTTCCTCCGGCATATGGGGGTTCAACTCATAAGGCACCCAAACACGCTCCACTCGGCCTTCAGCACCCGTCTCTGCGATCGCTTTATTAAGCCGCGTATCGGCGATCAAGCACCATGGGCATACGAAGTCCGAAACCATCTTGATAATTACTTTTTCTGAGGTTGGCATCATCGCCTCCTTTGTTATGATAAAAGGGTTATCCAGATAGGTCGTGGGTTTAGGGGCAGGACAAAAATGCAAAACCCGTTGGAAAATAATCTCTATACCAGGTGATAGGGTAACGCCCTGAAGCTGGTTCTAAAAGACCTATTTCGTTATCTCTGATGATGATGCTTCACTTCTATGCTCAGTCGCTTGCCTTTGCACCCATGCAACCCCTGCTGGCGTCGTCTTCCATTGTTCAATCTGATCATCAATTGCGCGACCGGGAGATTGCAACCGATGCATTTCTGCAACCGTTTCAGCAATCCATTCCAAAGCATGATGAGGATCTGACCGCAGGTCATCTACTTTTACACCTTCGTATTGCTGGGTAGCACGTTTATATTTTGCCACTGTTACATTGATATCCGCAGCATCTTTTTCCAGAATTGGTTTCAACGTATCCAGGGCTGCATTCAGGCGCGCTCTGGCGTGTTTTACACCGATAATATTTTTCGACTCTTCTCTCGGTTGGCTTGTTCTTTCAATTTCATGCATCGCAAAAAATATCTGCTCTATCACTTCCTTTATCCGCAGCAGTGCTTCCGTTGGCCGGAGTTTTGATCCGTCCAGTTCCTCGTGTGTCACAGTGATCTGCGCCTCATCATCCGCCGCATCATTAGGGGTTCCACGATCCTTTGCTTTGTTTTTACCAAAGGTAGGGATTGTTTTGACAGATGTGGTGGTTTTTATATTCGGCACCAGATCACTCATGTAGTCGTCATACGCTTTCATGCGCGATGCGGAGAGCAGAGCGCGAAGCTTTGCGAACTCCTCACTCTCAGGAGGTTTTTGACGCGTTATCTCAGGTTTTTGACGTTTTATAGTGGACGGTTTTACATGATTACCGGCTGTTTCACTTAACTCATTTCCAAGTAATATCGCTTTCTCTAAGAAGTGCAGATCATTATTGTTGAGAACATCAATATTGACTCCCCATAACTTATCTTGAGTAGGATAACTTTTTACATCGATATTTCCAAAATAGTGCACCAGTTTTGTTTTGAGTGTTTCGATGTCCTTACCGTCTGCTTCTTCGTTGTGAAATTGGAAGCGCAGTAGCATCGAGGGTTCAGCCGATTCCATATGATATTGCTTACCCTGCAACAGATCTCTGATTTCTGTTAAACGGAGTGATTCTTTGAAGCTTAATTTAATTGCCATATCGACTGAAAACACATTTTTTTTCATTGATTCCATGTTTTAGACCGTACCATATCCACCTATTTTTGTCTTAATTTTTTAACAATTCTACAGGCATATAGGTTTACATTTTAGTATAGCCCATTGTTTTTCTTGCACTATTTTGTACGCCCATGACGTCGTGCCACAGACTATTGTAGAAATATTTATTTTATAATCAATGTGTTGTTGGGGGGATAAGGCTCTAATGGTCTCGATCGTGCTATTAGATTTACCTTATTTAACTTATTTGCTAACATCTCTGGGCGATTAAACTGCAACCTTTTTGTTCTGGACATCGCATGCCCGATGACCCGCCGTTAGAAAGTTCAAAAACAGGAAACATTCCTGCCAGATACGATGACCCATCGGTAGCAGATCTGGAGGCAGGAAAAGACCCGGCTAAATTGCGATCCAGCTTTTTGGACAGCATCAGAGATCGTTATATTTATGCTACTGCCAAACGGACTAGCGATGATATACAAACAATCAATATCAGCCAGTTTGGTTACACACTGGAAACCCTTGCCGATGCTATGTACTTCATGCGGCAAATTGCGGTTGATCCCCATCACAATGTTAATGATTTTTCTGTCAATCCCAGCAACCTGAAGCCGATTGATACAATAGATATCATGCCGGCCTTTGATACATTTTGTCGGGATCCGCGTGTGGCAGCCTCATACCGTGTTGCCTCCAAACAGTTCGGGACAACACCAAGGAAGGAACTGGCGCCCCTCAACGTACTCTCCGAGGTGATGCATATGCAGTTGCGCCATCATGCAGACCCAGTGACTACAATGGCAAAAAGCTTTGGCGTCACCATAGAGAAACTCAAGACGGAATATGATGAGCTGATTAAAGAATATAAGGCGCTGACCAAACGCTATAGGAATAAGGCGGAGCAGTTCTATAAGGACAAGCCAACGGAAAGACCAGAGAACCTCAATGGCTACGATGAAATGCTCAAAACCGAAGAAGGACGAGAGGAATACGCGGCATTCAACAAGAGGTACGTGACAACTGCTAAGACCTTCTTTTCCGCATTGGCGGAAATGCCTACGGTTAAACTCACCTGGGGTGATCATAGCAATCCGACAAGCATCGCTGCGGATAGTAGAGAAGTTGAGTTTCCTAATCACACCCCGGACGGCCAGTTGTTACGGCTGCATGAAAAAACACCCTTTTCTAGCCCGGCATTGGTGTTATGGGCGCTGAGTTACATCGGGCATGAAGGTACGGATAATGATAAACGCCCACCCGCCGAATTCCTGCTCACATCCAATATGGTTGGCTCGGAATCGATTGTGGCCGATTGTACCCAGGCTTTGAAAGATATGGCGGCAAAAGAAGGTATTGTAGCGCCTGATTTTAGCCGCCAAAAATTTGAAAATGCACTCATGATTAAAAACTGTGAACGCGATTTGCAAATGATGCGGGAGTTCTGCCATTTGGCAGATTGCGCTTATCCAGCCGTCTACACGGATTTGAATATATTGCTTCATATGGCTGGCAATGACCAACCTAATATGGGCTCCATTAAAACACCGCAAGAAGCCTCCCTGTTATTATTTGCCATGGAACGTGGCTTGCTGCGGCATGGCGTTGGTCAGGCGAACGATCCATTGCATGCGCGATTGCTCAGCTATGCCAACAGCATCAGCCAATATAATTCCTCACAGGATTTATCTTCAGTTATTCCAGCGGGCGATATGCGGAAGTTACAAAATCTACTGGCAGGTTGTGAAAATATGCTCAAAGGCAGCAAAGATCTGCCGAAAGGAAAAGATGGTTACGGCAATGAAACCGACGCTCCCGACAGGAAAGAGTGGCTGGAGCATACAAAAGATGTGTTGGCCCAACTCAAGACTTTTCTGACTCCACAACGAGATGTAACTTCAATGGCCGAAAGAACACGGATGGGCGGTGATGAGCACGCCGAAGGTGTTCATCTTTAATATCGACCGACTCATATCCCTAATTATCAGTTGAATACTGGCAGTTACTTCTTTATGGTCATATTTGCCACCAGATATAGGGGTTTTGTGTAGTGTCTATAACAAGAGGTAGGAACCTATGAAAACTACTTTGATTGCCTCTTTCACTATTGTCACCATGTTTTCAGGTGTGGCATATGCCGCTGATGCCCGTATACCGGTACCACTGCCAACACCAGCCGTACAAAGCGGATTTTTCTTTAATCCATATGTCGGTGCCGATTATCAGTACTCCAGTATTAGTTATGAAGCCATACCAGGTACCCCCTACAGCTATAGTGACTTCTTTGCTGATTCCTTTAATGGCGGCGATGTTCACGTTGGCGCGCGTATCCATAGGTACCTTGGCTTTGAGGTGGGATATTTTGATAATGCGAGTTCCAGTAAATCCAATATTCTTGGCACCTCGGTTGGATCGTCAGTGAAGTTTGATGGCTGGACGCTGGATGCTCTGGGGTACTTCCCCTTAGGGGAATCTGATAAATTCGAACTCATTGGCCTGGCCGGGGTCGCCCGAACCACTGGCAAAAGCTCGTTAACGGCAAGTAGTGCTGTTGAAGGTGCATCCAGTACGGAAACCGAAAGTCGTGTCGGGGGTGGCGCTGAATACTGGATAACGAGTAAAATTAACGTCCGTGGCATGTTGGTATATCAGAGCGCCGATTTTGAAGGGGTAGACAATCACATCGGTATCGCAAGACTTGGCGTCAATTATCAATTTTAATGTGCGCGTTACACGGTGCTTACTTCTTTTGAGGGGATAACATCTGCCACCGTGTACAATATGGCAACCAATGCAGGGATCAAATCCACGACCTAGTAATCACGAAGGAAGGCAATTAAAAGGATGGCGTATCGTTAGGCACATCTCTTATCGCAATAGGCTGTTTAAGTTTAAATCCTGCTTGCAGATTATGTAATCCTTTTACAAGATCAGTCTCATTCGTTGCAGTCAAACTATACATCTCTTCGTTGCCTGCACCCAGGTAGAATGTACCCAGTTTGTGCTCAGAGGTTATCAACCCTCCCTCCATCTTTCTCTTATAGAGCTTCTCCAATTTATCCACCATGATCCTCTCTAACATCGAAGGTCCTAATGGATGAGAGCTATCACGAAATCCTGGGAAAGCTTTTTGTAGACTTTCTATCTGTGGTGCCGCCAGACTCGAAGAGTCAATCTGCCAATGAAAATGGAAGCCTCCTCTACCGGAGTCTTGCAAAACAATCATGCGCTCTACGTCAACCGGATCAAGTCTAATGCCAGCTTTCTCAAGCCGTGTAGCCAAACATGCGGCCAGAACATTTCGGACGGTCGTTTCCCAGTACTCAGGATCGCCTTTAACCGCCGTTTTTTCGGTAGAACTGGTCCAGTTTTCTCTTTTTTCATCACGCCCTTTTACCATAACAAAAACTTTCCCCTAGTTTAAGAATAGCATTTCTATAAAGACAACGAACCGTTACTGAAACGATCTCTTTTTTATGATAAATAATCAAGGAAAAATTCGTTCGGAAACTGATTTCCGTCATATCTCCAATCAGCGGGAGGTATAGAAATAGCCATGTATTTTGACCTTGGGGCAGCTGACGGTGATCGTCGTTGTCGACAGGACCTACGCGGCAATAAAACGGCTTACATACACGGTTGATTGGGGTTCTGTTCCTGAGACTTTGCAACGTCACTCCAGCTTTTTCCATCAACACGTTCGGAAACAGTCTCTGTCGCAAGGCATAAACTATTAGATTTGAGTTCCTGAACGAGTGCCTTTGCAGCAACCGAAGCCTTTTTCTTGTCACGCTCCTCGATACTTACTTTATCAATCGATGATGCAATGTAAGATGTAGCCAGTGCCGTCAATAATGACGCTACACCTACTGCGAGTAATCCAATGGAAATAGGGAATAACATGCTTGCAGTGGTTGCAGCAGAGCCGGCAGCGGCGGCACCGACAGCGGCAGCCTTTGCAGCAACGCTGGCATTCAGGTAGGCGATATAAGTACCGCCACCAAGCGCAAAAAGCGGTCCAGTGATGAGCTTGGTCGCACTGGCAACGCTATCCAGCACCGTTTTCCAGCCGGAAAGCCGGTTGGCAATGCCTTCTTCCATAGTAACTTTTTCAGTAGCTGCCATAAGTGGATTGTATGACATCCAGCCCTTTGTTCCAACTGGATTAATATGATATTTTTATGACAGCTATCACTGTGAATGAAATGGATTGCCCATCTATCAGTTAGGTCAGGGTTTAATCTCGTGGCGCGGTCAACAACAAGGTAGAATATACTGATTTATAATAATTTTATCAAATCAACCAAACATAAACATGAGAACTGACCATTCACATAAGACCCGGCAATTTTTGAATCCTTATCTTCAGAAAAGCTGAATTTTTCCGCAACAAAGCTATAAACCTAATATTGGCTTGTAAATTGCACGGTATTTTATTACTTAAGTATGGTGCTTGATTAAGCGACGCGTAGTTGGTTTGTCATTCAAGTGATATTCAGAGACTGCGATAACTGAGCTGATTATTAGGAGATAATACAATGTTCGCCCAAAAAATTTCAGTTTTGACCATCGCGTTCATGATGACTGTTTCAATGGCTTATACTGCATCTGCTGCTGTCTCGCCTGCGGACGATCAGTCGGTTAATGCTGCGTGCGCTGCTGATGCCGCTACCAGCGGCTGTAGCGGACAACAGGCAAGTCATGGTTTGGTGAAATGTATGCAGACCTATCGAAAAGCGAATTCCAGCTTTGCATTCTCCACTGGCTGCAAAGCCGCGATGATAAAGCGGGATGCTGACAGAAAAGCTAGTAAGTAATTATCCGCCTTGTAACGCACCGGGACCTCCCCGCGTGATAGAGAATAGCAAAACCCTGGGCCAGGGGTGGTAATCGCTGACCTTGGTTTGGAGTGAACCTAAAAATTATCCCAGGCAAAATACCTATCTGGAAAACGTCAAAAGCGAACATTCAATGCTTGCCCTTTAATTGCGGCCACCCCCATTTGGCGCACGATGAGCAGGTCATTTTTATCCAGCACTTCTCCAGAGCTTGAAGCAGGGGCAGAGAATAACGCATTGATGTCATATTTATTAAAACCAGACAACGTTGTTGCCGTAGCGTCATAAAAACGATCCGCCACTTGTGTTATTCTTTCTAGTTTTTCTGTTGTATTTTTCCTATCGGCAAGCACCTTATGCCGACCTGCCTGCGCCATATCTTCAATATGCTCTTCCACGAATGTTTGTATCGCCTTTGAGTCCCCCGTATAGAATGCCAATTCACGAATATGGTCGAGGCCGAGCACATCAAACCCTGCGTCCACGAAGGGAGATGATACAATGTTTTCCAGTATTTTTGTGGCCTTGTAAGTAGCAACTAAATTTGTCGCAACGCCTTCCAATCCCTTGCCACGTAGTCCCACGCGACCTGCCGGAGCAAATGATAGGACACCCCCTCATGAATTGATAGCCGAAGCGATTACCCGGACAGTTAAGAAGGAACTTAAGGACGTTGATGCCTCACAAATTATACTCGGTGATATGACGGAGAGACTGCTGGAACGCTGGAATGATTATATTACATTCGCCTTTGATCAAAAAAACAGCACCGCTGGTTTTTTTGCCGATCATAAACACAATATCCTAGCTGTAATTGATTCTTGCCAGACCGGTGTGCTGAAAAGCGAGCTCGATAGACAGCTCGTATGGCGCTATCAGCAGACGCCCCCCCCAAATTAAGATTGAGGGTGAAGTCAATGTAGCTCCCAATCCGCTGGCAGCGGCGTATCAGGATATGGCCATAGCCCACAATAGTGGGTTCATCCTGGGTACTATCGGTAAGGTACTGGCTTCGCCCAGAGTGAACACCGATCTTGATGCTGCAGATTTCGCGCCTGATGCCATTCAAGCCATGAAACGTAAGATGAAAGAATACGATCCATGCCAGACGACACTTAGCACGTATATGAGCAAGCCGATAATGTGGGGCGTTTTTAAGACTCTTCGCGGTAAGGAACAGGGGAAATTTGATCAGCGCATGCGCCTTGGGTTTAAATCTGAGGATGGGAAACATGAAGACATGACTCCCGTTGCCCGTTCCGACCGGGATATTATGGATGGCCTGGATTTTGCCGATGAGCAGAGCCGTGAAACAATCATTCAACGCCTTCGTACTGCCGGAGAAAAATTGGAGGGTGAGCGTGCCCGAGCTGTGTTTGCTTATAAAATGGATCATCCCGATGCCTTATTGGGTGAAGTGGCCACCAATTGCGGTTGTACAAGACAGAATGTTAGTCAGGGGATAGCTGATATCGAAATGCAAATCGAGCGTATCGATCCTGAATTGGCCAGGTATGTCAGAGCGATCA
>Ga0206964_10117_pt1 | contig 19860 bp, 17 predicted proteins | sample Alteio_BWOrgHeat_25_FD_152980 | JGI IMG/M metagenome (GOLD analysis project Ga0206964, IMG submission 152980) | Enriched cells from forest soil in Barre Woods Harvard Forest LTER site, Petersham, Massachusetts, United States -... | ecosystem: Environmental > Terrestrial > Soil > Temperate forest >...
TCCTGAGCTGTCCGATTCCTTCAATCTCGATCTCGACAACATCTCCTGGCTTCAAGAAAACCTGCGGGTTTCTTCCGAAGCCTACGCCTCCCGGCGTTCCGGTGGCGATCACGTCCCCGGCTTCGAGAGTCATGATTTGCGAAATGTACGAAATCAGGTCCGGAACTTTGAAGATGAGGTTGCGGGTATTCGATTTCTGCATCGTCTTGCCATTCAACCGCAGTTCAATGCCGAGGCCGTCGCCATCACGCAAACTGTCCGTCGTTACGAGATAAGGACCCATCGGAGCGAACGTATCGAAAGACTTGGCCCGGACCCATTGGCCGTCCGCAAACTGCAGATCACGGGCCGATACATCGTTGATGATCGTATAGCCGGCCACGCAGTCCAGCGCGCTCGCGGTCGAAACGTTACGCGCGCGCCGGCCGATGACGACTCCAAGCTCGGCTTCGTAATCGACCTGATGGCTCATGGGCGGAATCACGATGGGCTGTTCAGGACCGATGATCGCATTGCTGTACATTCCAAACAGGAGGGGCTGTTTGGGTATCTGCGCCTTGATTTCTTCAACGTGGTCCTTATAGTTCAGCCCGATTCCGATCAGCTTCTGGGGACGTGTAACCGGGGCATGGAAGGTGATGCCGGAGGCCTCAACGAGGCAGCTCTGGATCCCTCTCTGCGAACTCTCCAAGCCTCGAAGGCGGTCCTCCAGAAGCTGGAGGCCGTCGTTAATCTGGAGGACGTCTTCGAGCGTAAACACGGCGCGCGGAAATTCAAGGATGTTATCGCCGATGGCTTTAGTAATATCAAGGCAGGTTTCGCCGAACACGCAACCGAGCCGGTTAGTATCCGGGGCGTTTGTCCTGGAGAAAGTCATGAATTTCACAGTTCGCTCCTGTAAGAGTCGCAGAACTTTAGCATGCCGCGTCTGGATTTGAAGCCGAAATCCGAGTCCGAGATCGATCATCGCAAGGCCGTGTTGTCACTGCGCTGGCTGCTGGTGATTCTGGCTTCGTATCTCACGGTTTTCAGCTACCTCGGAGCGGAAGGCTTCCTTCTGGCTTCGGGCGTAGCGCTCGCATTTTCAGCAAGCAATGTCGTGCTGATGCTGATCCCGCAGGAACGTTTTACAGGCAGCGGTATACAAAAGGCGGTAACGTTTCGCGATCTCATTTTTGTTCCGGCGACGCTATACCTGTTGCGTGGGCAGGAGCATTATCTCTACGTCGCATTCATAGCGATTTTCGTTCTGGCCGTCCTGTGGCACGATCTGCGGCTGGTTCTTTTTTCACTGTTGAGCGTGAGTCTGCTGTTCGGAGTCTTCAATTACTTTCGCCTGTTCAAATTTGAACTCGACGCCAACGTCGAGCAGTTTCTGACGCTCTCGCTGTTTTTTGTCGTTGCGATTTTTTATATCTTTCTGTCAGAAGGGTTTACCAGGGATTCGAAGCTTTCCAACGCGATGCTGGAGGAGAATCGCATCGCCGAAGTAATGGTTGAAATGACACGGGTCCTGTCGTCATCGCTGAATAGCGATGAAGTCCTGTATTCGATCGTGTCACGGCTCCGCGAAGTGCTCGATGCGGAACAGTGTTCGATCGTCCGCATCGATCCGAAGACGGGCACGGCAAAAGTCACGGTGAAGGCATCCAACCCGGAAGAACGCGATATCGAGATCAATCTCGACGACTATCCGGAGCTCCAGCAGGCGTATGCGTCACGCCGCCTTCTGTTTATTCCGGACGCAAAGCCGCTCGGCATTATCGCAATACCGATGATTACTCACGAGTCTGTGCTTGGCTTGATCGATGTTCGATCGGCCAATCTCACTCCGATGCTGACTGACGCCAATGCCCGGTTCTTCGAGGTTATGGCCAGTACGGCAGCCAATGCTTTGCGCAATGCACAGCTCTTCGAGGAGGTCGAGCATCGTGCGCGCACCGACTTCCTCACGGGCCTGCCAAACCACCGGTTCTTTCAGGCGACTCTTACGGTGGAACTGGGGCGGGCACAGAGGCACAACCACACCCTGTCCCTGCTGATCATTGATCTGGATTTTCTGAAGGAAGTGAACGACCGCTTCGGGCATCCAAGCGGCGACGTGGTCATCCGGACCATTGCGGATACGATTCGCTCAAGCTGCCGCGAAATCGATTTTGCGGCACGGTACGGCGGTGAAGAATTTACTGTGATTCTTCCCGAGACCCCGCTCGTCGGCGCCACGCAGGTGGCAGATCGGATTCGTGAAAAGATCGCCGCGGTGCAGTTTCCGGGAATCGGCAGCATTACTGCGTCGATCGGAATTTCGAATTACCCCGTTAATGCTCTCAGCAAAGAAGACCTCATCCGTATTGCCGATCAGGCGCTATACGTCGCGAAGAACGGTGGACGGGATCGCGTCGCGTATTTCAACTACCAGATGATTACAAAATAACCACAGAGACACAAAGGACGCTTTCACACTTTCATATAAGCCAGCCGGGCTTCAAGGAGACGCGACAACCTCGCGATCGGTAAGCCCAGCACGAAGTAAATGGCTGCCGTCAACAATCCGATTCCGATGTAATCGTAGTTCGTGGCCGCGAGTTGGCCGTACATCTTCGTCAGTTCGACCATCGTGATTACAGAGACCAGCGAGGAATCCTTCAGCAGTGCGATGAAGTCATTGGTTACCGGGGGAATCACCAATCGCACGGCTTGCGGCAGGACGATCCTGCGGATCGTCTGGATTCGCGTCAGCCCCAGCGCAAGCGCCGCATCGAGGTGGCCGCGCGGGATCGACTGAATTCCTGCGCGATAGTTTTCCGCTTCATAGGCCGCATAGTTGATACCGAGGCCGATTACAGCGGCCCATAACGGCGAGAACTTGATTCCAATCGACGGCAAGCCATAGAAGATGATGAACAACTGAATGAGCAGCGGTGTCCCTCGAATCACTTCAATAAACGCAATGACCGGCCACGCAACGGCCGGCGGCGCAAAAACGCGAAGCACGGCCATGAGAAGGCCGAGGCCAATGGCGATCGCCATGGATAAAGCCGAGATTTCCAGCGTGACGAGCGCTCCCTGCAGCAACAGGGGCAGGTAACGCCGGTACTCGTCCAAACGTTCCTTGAGGGTGTGCTGCTTCTGGATGGTGTCGAGATAGTCTCGATACCTGGGCGCATCGTCATTCGACACGGGTTCGCGATCGCCAAAGGCCTGAGCCGTCGCAGCATTGTAGATACCCCAGTTCGTGTAGATCTTTCGCAACATACCATCCTGTTTCATGGATTCGAGTGCCGCGTTGATCTGTCGAAGCAGTTCGGCATCGTTCTTTCGAATGCCGATGCCAAAGGTCATGAGAGCCGTGGGTAGCTCGATGTTCTTCACCTGAGGGCCAGTCGCATAGTAGACAGCAATCGGAGTATCCATGACTACCGCATCCAGACGCCCAAGAGCGAGGTCGATGAATGGCTGAACCTGGCCGTCGTAGCTGCGTATCATGACGTTACCCAGACCCTGAACGAATCTCTCGGCATAGGTAACCTTGAGCACACCAACGACCAGTCCGCGCAGGTTCTCGGCACGCTGGATGCGGTTGTCGTCGATGCGGCGGGTGATCGTGAGCGTTGAATGGAAATATGGAATAGAGAAATGGATTCTCTCCTGACGTTCCGGAGTGATTTCAAGCCCGTTGATCACGAGGTCGTATTCGCCGCGCTCAAGGCCCGGGACAAGACCATCCCACTGATTCTGGACGAATCGTGCTTTCCGCCCCATCCGGGCCGCCAGCGCATCCGCAAGGTCAACTTCGAATCCGATGATGTGCGCAGGATTCTTCGGGTCGGGAAAGGTGTATGGCGCACCGCCTTCGGCGTCGGCTGCCCAGACGAGTTCCTGTGCATAGGCTGCGGGCGGTGCTGCCAGTCCAGCCGGCAGGAGGAACATCAAAACGTAAGGAATGGCTTTCATGGTTTCCCGAATCTACAATAGGCGTATGGCGTTTTTCATCGAATTCGTCGATGTTTTCAAATCTTTCGGGGACATGAAGGTCCTCGACGGGGTGTCGTTTGGCGTGGAGCAGGGCGAGACATTCGCGATTCTCGGACCGAGCGGCGTCGGCAAGACGGTGACATTGACGCATGCGGTGGGTCTCCTCAAACCGGACAAAGGACGAATCATCGTCGATGGCGAAGACATCACGGACATGACGGAACGTGAACTGGCGCACGTGCGGCGCAAAGTTCAGCTGGTGTTTCAATCGGGCGCTCTGTTTGATTCGCTGTCTGTCTGGGAGAATGTCGCATTCCCGTTGAACGACTCGGGCCGAACCGATGAGGACATCGATAAGACGGTCGACGGGTATCTGAAGCTTGTCGAGATCGAAGATCTCGCCGATCTCATGCCCAGCGAACTCAGCACGGGAATGAAGCGCGCGGTGGCCATCGCGCGCGCGGTGGCAGCTGAGCCCAAAGCCATCCTTTATGATGAGCCCACGACGATGGTCGATCCGCTCATGTCGCAGGTGATCAACAAGCTCATTCGCAAGATGCAGCGGCAACTCGGGCTCACGCAGATGGTTGTGACGCACGACATCGCAAACTGCGCGGAGAAAGTGGCGGATCGCGTCGCACTGTTGAATCAGGGAAAGTTTGTGTTCATCGGATCAATGAAGGAGTTGTACGCCAGCGATCATCCGGTTGTGAAAGAATTTGTTGAGGAGGACCTGATTCGTTTCGAGAAAGACAAAGAGTTGGTTTAATGCGTCCGGTTCTCATCTTCGATCTCGACGGCACGCTGGTCGACTCCAAAAAAGACCTGACGGCGTCTGTCAATCACATCCGGCATCAGTTCGACCTGCCCCTTTTGACGCAGGAAGATATCGCTCGTTTTATCGGCAACGGAGCGTTGATGATGATACGGCGGGCGCTCGGACCAAAGGCGAGCGAACCCAATGTTCAGGCAGGTCTGCAGATGTTTCTTTCCTACTATCGGGAGCATATGCTCGACAGCACTACGCTTTATCCAGGTGTGCGCAGCACGCTCGACCGGCTGACGGACTGCAAACTCGCGGTTCTGACCAACAAGCCGGTCCATTTCAGTTGTGCGATGCTCGATGGACTCGGCATCTACAAGCATTTTGCGGCAGTGTATGGCGGTAACAGTTTTGATCAGAAAAAGCCGGATCCTGTCGGCGTTTACCAGATTCTTTCCGACACGAAAGGGCAGCGCGAACGGACATGGATAATCGGGGACTCTGCCGTGGATATCATTACTGGCCGGAATGCCGGCATCAAGACGTGCGGAGTCACCTATGGCTATGCGACGGACACATTTAAAGACGCTCCACCGGATTTTCTGATCGACAATTTCTCTGACCTGGAGGCACTGGTCCATGATTGAAGTCCGCAATTACATCCGGGGTGAGTGGGTTTCCATACGCCAGGGGCGTGAAATCGAAGTTCGGAATCCTGCCAATCCGGACGAAGTCGTTGGCAAAGGTTTTCTGGCGTCCGCGCGTGAAGCGGAAGCTGCCGTTTCCGCAGCCAGTGAGGCTTTGCCGGCGTGGTCGCGGATGCCTGCGCCCAAACGGGGCGAGATCGTCGAGCGCGCCGCCGACCTGCTGCGCGCGGAACAGGATGAAGTCGCCCGCCTTCTTACGCGGGAGGAAGGTAAGACCGTTGTTGAAGCGACGGGTGAGATCTATCGAGCCTACAACGTGTTGAATTACACGGCCGGGCAATCGCGCCGCATGGGTGGAATCACGATTCCATCGGAGCTTCCAAGGAACTTCGCTTATACGATCCGTCAGCACCTTGGTGTGGTGACGTTGATCACTCCGTGGAATTTTCCAATTTGTATCCCTGCATGGAAGATTGCACCTGCACTCGTTGCAGGGAATACGGTTGTGTTCAAGCCGTCTTCCACGACTCCGCTTACGGCGGCAAAGCTCGTCGAAATTTTCGAGCGTGCGGGGTTACCGCCTGGAGTCCTGAATCTGCTCGTTGGAAGTAGTTCCGATGTGGGCGATCTCATCACTCGCGATCCGCGCATTCGCGGTATCTCGTTTACGGGGTCGTCGGAGAACGGGACGCAGATTTATGTGGCGTGCGCCACGCGCGGCGTGAAAGCGCAATGCGAGATGGGTGGGAAAAATCCGGTCGTCGTCCTGGACGATGCGGATTTGGAACTCGCGGCGGGCGGCATTGTTTCCGGCGCCTTTGGTTCGACCGGCCAGCGGTGCACGGCAACCAGCCGCGCCATCGTGCAGGACTCGATCGCAGACAAGTTGATCGCTCTGATGATTGGCCGCGTTTCGAAATGGAAAGTCGGAAACGGACTCGAATCGGATGTTCAGATGGGGCCTCTCGTCAGCGCGCAGCAGCTGAAGACAGTGGAGCAATACATCGAAGCCGGCAAGCATGACGCAAAGCCTGTTTTCGGTGGAAAACGGCCTTCGGGTTTGCCGCGCGGTTTCTTTGTCGAGCCCACCATCTTCGATGACGTCAAGCCCGAACACCGCATTGCCCGCGAAGAGATATTCGGGCCGGTGTTGTCCGTCCTGCGGGCGAAGGACTACGAGCAGGCGCTGGAGTTTGCCAACACATCGGACTACGGTCTCACATCGGCGATCTATACGAACGATGCCGGCCGCATCTTCGATTTCTGCGAACGGATCGAAACGGGTATGGTTCACGTCAACTCCCCCACTGTCGGCGGTGAAGCCCAGATTCCGTTTGGTGGCATGAAATCTTCCGGAGTCGGCGAGCGCGAGCAAGGCCCTTCGGCTCTCGATTTCTACACCGACGTGAAGATCGTGTACATCGACCACACCGGTGCCGCCCGCACGAGTAAGTTTTATTGAGGTCTCCAGGATGGCGGCAGGAAATGCGGTGTGCTGTCCTTTACGAAGAGCATCGGCGCGACGGTGTCCATCCACTTTGAATGGGGGGTGGCCACGAATTCGTCGCGCGTAAAGTAACGGATATCGAGGATTTCGTCGCCGTCGGGGCGAAGCGTGCCGCCCGTGACCTTGCCGCGGAAGATAGTTCCGATGTACGCGGCTCTATCGCCATTGGGGTAATCAATGATGAGATCCGGCCCGCCGTAAACCCCCAGGATTCCGGTGACGTCGACGATCAGGCCCGTCTCTTCCCATGTTTCACGGACTGCGGCGTCGGCGGGTTCTTCGCCGGGTTCGATCAAACCGCCCGGAGTGACCCAGATGTTCTTATCGGCGTGAAGGCATAGAAGCAGCCGCATCTGATCGTCGTGCAATGCGACAGCGGCTGAAGGAAGCAACAGCAATTCGTGCCCGACCTTTTTACGAAGTTGCTGCAAATACTCGGACATCGGCATGAAGATTTACCTCACACTCATAATAAAGTTCTTCCGCACAAGCGCGTAATAAAACACAAATGCAGACCCACCGCAGGCTGCGATGACAGCGGCCATCGGCAGGGCAGTCCCATTGTTTGCCGCGCCGACGGCGGAGGCCGCAATGGCTGCCAGTGTGAATTGAAGAGTACCGACAAGTGCCGAGGCGCTGCCGGCCTTATTGCCGTGTGATGCCATTGCCAGCGCTGTCGTGTTCGGGAACAGGCAACCGACCGATGCGACGTAAATAAACAGCAGTATTGCCGTTCCCGCGAGTCCGATCCAGCCGGTTGCGGTTCCGGCAAGCAGCAGAAGACCGCTTACCACCTCAATGGTAAGAACCTGCCGGATCACAGCGTCTGTTTCATGACGACGAACCAGGCTGACGTTCAGTTGAGCTGCCGCAACCAGCCCGATGGCGTTCGCTCCGAAGAAGAGGCCGAATCGGTTCGCCGGCACATGGAAGAGTTGAATAAAGACAAACGGAGTGCCGACGATGTACGTGTACAGTCCTGCCATCGCAAGCCCACCTGTAAGTGCGTAGCCAATGAATACAGGGTCCTTCAGGAGTTCAGAGTAAACCCCCAGTACCTTCGCCAGGTGCAGAGAACGTCTGTGTTCGTCGTGAAGTGTTTCGGGCAAGCGCAGGACAACGCCGGCCAGTCCAAGTATTCCCAGCAGCGTGATCACCCAGAAGACGACTCTCCACTCAAACCATCCAATGATCTGCCCGCCGATTAGAGGCGCAAGAATCGGAGATACCCCCATAACGAGCAACAGCAGCGAAAAGACACGAGCGGATTCGCGTGCGGCAAACAGGTCACGCACGATTGCGCGAGCGATCACCTGTCCGGAACACGCGCCCAGTGCCTGAAAAAAGCGGAGCTCGATCAACATATCGATCGACGTTGCCATCGCACAGCCCGCGGATGCCAGAGCAAACAGGATCATGCCGGCGTATAGCGGACGCTTTCGTCCGAATCTGTCGGAGATCGGCCCGTAAAACGCCTGTCCTGTCGCCAGTCCCAAAAAGAAAGATGCGAGTGAGAGTTGAACGTGTCCCGCTTCCGCTGAAAACGCCTTTCCGATGGTCGGCAGTGCCGGCAGGTACATATCGATCGAAACTGGCGCAAACGCAGTGAGAGCACCGAGGAGGATGATCAGTTCCGTTTGCCGCGCGCGAGACAACTGCTGTTGGCTCACATCCGGCGCGGCACTTCGATGCCCATGAAATCGAGCGCTTTCGTCAGACCTTCGCGTACGAGATCCACCACCAGGAGGTAGAAGAGCCGTTTGTCCGGATCTTCCTCGGACATAATCCGGTAGCGATGGTAGAAGAGGTTGAATTGCTGGGCGAGCCCGAATGCATATTTTGCGAGGGAGGCCGGCTCGAGCGTGGAAATCACCTGATTCCCGATCTCGTCGAGCCTCAGTCCCGTGTACAGCAATTCCCAGATGTCGTTCGATTCGTTCAACAGAACTGCAAGCTTTGGATGGTTGAGCATCTGGTGCACGTGTGAGAAATCGAATCCGGGGTCCGCTTCCCGCACTTTGTGGAAAATGTTGTTCGCACGCACGGCGGCATATTGGATGTATGGGCCCGTTTCGCCGTCGAAGTTCAGGGCCTCTTTGAAATCGAACGCAATGATTGCCGTGCGTGTGAACTTGAGCAGGAAATACCTCAACGCGCCGACGGCAATCTGCCGGGAGATGGTCTCTGCCTCGGCGGGCGTCAGTTCGCGATTTCGCCTGGCAACTTCGCTCCTCGCTTCCTTTTCCAGGATATCGAGGAGATCGTCCGCCTTCACTCCCTGTCCCTTTCGTCCGGATACCTCGATATGCGCCCGTTTGCGGTCTTCCGGCGAGAGGTCGATACCAAGCTGCTCTGCGCAGGCAGGTGTCAGTGCGACGACTTCATAGGAGAAGTGAATGGATCGCCCTGCCTGTTCCTGGTAGCCCAGGCCGAGCAAACCCTGTTTTACGACGTTCTGCAAATAAGACTGGCGCACGTCGATGACGTTGTAGACCGTGTGGCCGTGTCCGAACGAGGGATGATCGGCGCGTCCTCCGGATGAAGCGGTAACCCACACATCACCTTCGGCATCGAAGACGTCGTATTTGAAATCCTGGTCCAGAAGGCCGATTTTCCACAGCTGATATGCGATGTCTTTCCCGACGTACGTCACCGTCCCGTTGGAGCGCACGATGACCTTGTCGTCTTCCTGGCCTTCGGTATCGAGCCGCATCACCCAGCAGCCGGCATTCTTGCCTTCCTTCTCGAAAAAGATGGCCTCCTTCTCGCGTAACTGCCGGAACGCATAGTCCCAGAATTTCAGATGGAGGATGTCGCTTTCACGGGGTAGCAGATCGTAGCCGACGTTGATCCGCTTCATCGTCCGAAGATGGCAGCGAACGATCGTCATGGCCACGATTTCCGCCATTTGCGCCGTGTCGCTTCCACCCTCTTCGATTTCTTTTAGCGTCTGCCCTCGCAGCGTGTGTTTGGGATCCGTGCTTTCGTAAAAAGGTGTCACGCCCGCATAAACGTCCCAGCAATAGTAATCAAACTTGCCGGAACGAGCCGCCGCCATCTGCCGCACCTCGTCCAGGGTTTTGTGTTCGACATGTTTCAGGCCGACGATGACGTCCGCGACCTGAACGCCGGTATTGTCGATATAATTCTGCACTTCCACATTCCGGCCGGCTGCCTTAAGAACGCGCACGAACGTGTCCCCGATCGCCGCATTGCGGAGATGGCCGACGTGTGCCGCCTTGTTCGGATTGATGTTCGTGTGTTCGACAATGACTTTCCCATCGGCAATCGGGACGCCGTGCTGGCGGCCCGCCCGGACGGCGGCTGCACGATCGAGATAGAAGTTGATGTAGCCCGCGCCCGCGACTTCCATCCGCTCGACGCCATCGATCTTGCCCGCTTTCTCGACCAGTTCCTGCGCAATCGCGCGCGGTGCGCGTTTCAGCTGGCGCGCCAGTTCGAACGTGACCGGAGTAGCGAGTTCGCCGAGTTCAACCTTTGGAGTCTGGTTCAGGATGATGTCTGGAGGCTCAATGTTCCACTGCGTTCGGATGGTCGATCGAAGGTTGTTCTTAAGGCGTGCGTGAACGTCCAATAGCATAAACGGCAATGTTAACATTAGAAACTATGAAGACGCTCTACTTCGACTGCTTCTCCGGCATCAGCGGTGATATGACCATTGGCGCACTTCTGGATCTTGGTCTTGACTTTGATTATCTGAAGAGCGAACTGAACAAACTGCCGGTGGAGGGCTATGCGCTCAGCGCCGGGCGAGTGACTCGATCGAATCTGAGCGCAATGAAATTCGATGTGGTGATGAGCAACGGGGAGAAACACAGGCAGCACAAACATGACGATCAACACGATCACCATCATCACCATGGTCACGAGCACGAACATAAGCAGGAGCACAGTCCAGAGCATGAACACTTTCATCGAAAGGCGTCTGAGATTCTGATGATGATCCGGGACAGCAATTTGAATGCAAACACAAAGCGGATCGCATCGGAGATCTTCACGAAGCTGGCGATATCGGAAGGAAACGTTCATCACATCGCCCCCGAGGACGTCGAATTTCACGAAGTCGGCGCCGTGGATTCGATCGTCGATACGGTGGGTGCGGCTGTTGGATTCGACGCGCTCGGCATCGAGCGGTTTCTGTGCTCGGCCATCAACGTTGGAAGCGGCTTCATTCACTGTCAGCATGGCGTGTTTCCCGTACCGGCGCCGGCTACGGCGGATCTATTGAGACACGCGACGATCTACCAGAAACACGTGCAGACTGAACTTGTGACGCCGACAGGCGCCGCTATTCTCGCGGCAGTCGTGAATCGATTCGAGGCAATGAAGGGATTTGTGGTCGATCGGATTGGGTATGGCGCGGGATCAAAGACGTTTCCGGATTTTCCAAATTGTTTGAGATTGATGGTTGGCGAAGAAGGTGAGGCATCCGTTGAATCGAGCCCACCCGGGAAAGTCATCGTCATCGAAGCGAACATCGACGATATGAGTCCGCAGAACTTTGGTTACGTTACGGAGCAGTTGCTCGCCGCCGGTGCGCTGGACGTCGTCACGATTCCGATCCAGATGAAGAAGTCCCGGCCTGGCCATCTCCTTCAAGTGCTTGCGCCTCCGGATATCGCGGACGCCTTGTCCAGAATCGTTCTTCAGGAAACCACCACTATTGGTATTCGGCGACATACGGCCGACCGTGTGATCCTGGACCGCGAATTCGTTGAAGTGGACATGGAGTCTGGCAAAGTGAGGATCAAGGTTTCCCGGATGGATGGCGAAGTGGTGAACGCCGTACCGGAGTATGAAGACTGCGCGCGCATCGCCCGGGAGAAGAGTATCCCATTGAAGCGCGTGCAGTTGCTGGCAGTGACCGCCTACATGAGCGGAAAAGGGAAATAGCCACAAAAGAGCACAAAAGGCGCAGATGGGTTCGAGCCTTTTTGTGATTTTGTGGCTTTTTGTGGCTAAACTGAATTTCTATGCCGAAGACGTTCTACATCACGACGCCTCTTTACTATGTGAATGCGCCACCACATCTGGGCGGCATGTACACGACCATCGTTGCCGATACCATTGCGCGATACAAACGCATGATGGGTTTCGACGTCAAGCTGTTCTGCGGAACCGATGAGCATGGCCAAAACATCGAGCGTGCCGCCAGGAAGCAGAACATTACGCCGCAAGAGCTGGCGGATCGCGTGTACACGCAGTACGTGAATCTCTGGAAGGTGCTTGGTATCGAGAATGACGAATTCGTCCGGACGACGGAACAGCGGCATCACACCAGTGTCATCGAGCTTTACACACGCGCGAAGGCGAATGGCTACGTCTACAAGGGGTCGTATTCCGGATGGTACTGCGTATCGTGCGAGGCGTACGCGCCGGAGAGCGATCCTTCAACGGCTGTGCCATGCCCGGACTGCGGCAGACAGACGGAATGGTTTTCCGAAGAGAGTTACTTCTTCAAGTTGTCGGCTTTTCAGGACCGTTTGCTGGATCTCTACGAAAAGAATCCGAAGTTCATCCGTCCGGAGAGCCGCCGCAATGAGATTGCAACCTTTGTGAAGGGCGGTCTGAAGGATCTTTCGATCAGCCGGGCAACATTGAAGTGGGGAATTCCGCTTCCGGATGATCCGAATCACGTCTTTTACGTCTGGTTCGACGCACTGACTGCCTATCTGAGTGGGATCGGGTTCAAGACGGACTCGCCGAAGTTCTCGAAGTATTGGCCCGGGATGCATCTCGTCGGCAAAGATATTTTGCGATTCCACACCGTGTACTGGCCGGCGTTTCTTCTTGCCGCGGGAGTCGACGCGCCGAACTCCGTGTTCGGACACGGCTGGTGGTTATCGAAAGATGTAAAGATGTCCAAGTCTCGCGGCAACGTCCTGGATCCGTTTGTTCTCAACGAGGTCTTTGGTTCAGAGCTGCTGCGGTACTACTTATTGCGCGAGATGGTTTTTGGCCAGGACTGCAACTTCGCGCTTGAGGCGGTTATTCAACGGTATAACAGCGACCTTGCCAACGACCTGGGTAACCTTCTCAGCCGCACAATCGCGATGATTTCAAAGTATCGCGCCGGACGTGTGCCTGAACCGGGCGCCGCGAAAAACGATTCCGAGGTGCGCGAACTGGCCGCGAGAGTCATCGTGGACTACCAGGCGAACTTCGACGACTTCAGTTTTTCCCGCAGCCTCGAGAATGTATGGGAACTCATTTCGCGAGTTAACAAGTACATCGTCGAGAATGAGCCCTGGGCGATTGCGGAAAAACCAACGGAGGCAAAAAAGCTCGATAGCGTGTTGTTCCACGCTGCCGAGTCGCTTCGTTTGATTGCAGTTCTGGTTGCGCCTGTGATTCCCGGGACGGCTCAGAATCTCTGGGAGCAGCTCGGGCTCGACGGCAAGGTAACCAACGTGGACCTGAGCGGCCTTCGCTGGAGCGGAGAGTTGTCTGGCAAAACCATTCGCGGCGGAACATCCCTGTTTCCACGTTTGGATCCGAAAGAGGTAATGAAGAAAATGGACAGTGTAAGCGATCCGAAACCAGAGGGTACAGCTGCGCCGGCCCCGGCCGTGCCCGCTGCGGGCAACCTTGCGCCGCAGATTACGATCGATGACTTCAGCAAAGTGGACTTACGCGTGGCGACAGTGGTTGAAGCGGAGCGCGTGAAGGGAGCCGACAAACTTTTGCGCCTCATCGTCGATCTTGGCTTCGAGAAGCGTCAGATTCTGGCTGGAATTGCGCTTGCATATCAACCGGAGTCCCTTATAGGCCGCAAAGTGGTCATCGTTGCGAATCTCCAGCCGCGCAAGCTTCGCGGTCTGGAATCGAATGGCATGATTGTTGCCGCGTCCCTCGGGCCTGAAGACAAGCCCGTTCTGGCTGGCTTTCAGGAGGAGGTCGAGAATGGATCCCGCCTCAAGTAATGCTCGTTGACTCGCACGCTCATCTCGATGACCCGCGCTTCGATGCAGACCGGGATGCCGTTTTGCGCCGTGCCTGGGAAGCGGGTGTACGGAAAATCCTCACGATTGGGAATGGAAATGGTCCCGATCAGATGGGTTGCGGGATTCCCATCGCGGAGGCCTACGATTGGATTTACACCAGCGTCGGCATTCATCCCCACGATGCGGCGAAGGTCGAAGAGCGGCACTATTCGCTGATGGAGGACCTTTCTAAACCGGAGAAGGTTGTCGCGATCGGCGAGACCGGTCTCGACTATTACTACGACCATTCTCCGCGTGACAGGCAACGTGAAGTCTTTCGCCGCCAGCTTACACTGGCGAAGGACCTCGATCTGCCAGTGATCATTCATACCCGGGATGCGGATGCCGATACACAGGAGCTTCTGACGCAGCAGAGGCCGTCCCGGGGCCTCATCCACTGTTTCACGTCGAGTCCCGAATTCGCGGACTTCGCGCTGAGCATTGGCTTTTTCATTTCTTTTTCCGGAATCGTCACTTTTCCAGGCGCCAGGGTTCTTGCCGGAATCGCCCAACGAATTCCTTCCGATCGGCTCCTTGTGGAGACCGACTGTCCTTATCTCGCACCGGTTCCTCATCGCGGAAAACGGAATGAGCCGAGTTTTGTGTCCGACACCGCGCGGTTTGTTGCCGAATTGCGTGGAATATCACCGTATGAGCTGGGGGCGCAGACATCAGGCAATTTCGACCGACTCTTTGCCCTGAAAACATCGTAAACTTCTCAGTCTATATGGGGATGACGCCGCAGGAAATCTATCAGCTCGTCGCGCCGGAACTTGTACGCGTCGAAGAAGAGTTGCGTGCATATACCCACTCCGATATCAGCCCCATTTCTGAAATCGGCGAATATGTGCTCAATGGCGGCGGAAAGCGCATCCGGCCCGCTCTTCTGCTGTTGACAGCGAAGATGATCGGTCCCGTTTCGCCGATGGCGATTCGCCTGGGCGCCGTCATCGAGTTCATTCACAACGCGACTCTTGTTCACGACGATATCATCGATGCGGCCGATACCCGCCGCGGCCGTCCGTCCGCGAATGCGCAGTGGGGGAACTCGATGACCGTGCTCGCCGGAGACTGGCTGTACATGAAGTCGTTTGCCGTTGCGCTCAGCGAGAAAAATATCGAGGTCTTGAATACGCTCATCGGGATCACGCAGAAGATGGTGGAAGGTGAGTTGTTACAGCTGACGCTTCTCGGTAAGTCGCAGATCACGCAGAAACAGTTGCTTGATATTGTTGAGCGAAAGACCGCGTACCTTTTCTCGGGCTGCACGAAATTGCCTGCGATCGCTGCCGGCATGAACCACGGGGCGGCAGGGCGTCTTGAGGAGATCGGCAAGAGTCTGGGCATGGCGTTTCAACTGATCGATGATCTGTTGGACCTGACCTCCACAGCAGACGTTCTGGGCAAACCTGTCGCGAGCGATCTCAAGGAAGGCAAGATGACGCTTCCGGTTTTGTTCGCGATTCATAACGGAATACCTGAAGACACCATCAAAGTTCAGCGGGTTCTCGATGAAAGGGACTTTCGTTCGGTGGATCGAGCTGAAATTCTTGGAATGGTGCAGCAATCCGATGGACTGACTCGGACTCGAAAAGTCGCTGAAGACTATGCCCGTCGCGCGATTCAATTGCTTGAGGAATTCCCGCCTTCGATATATCGTGACGCGATCGCTGGAATTCCCGAGTTCATTTTGAATCGTACGGCCTGATGAAGATCAATTTTTCCATTCGTTCGTTCCTCGTATTTCTCGCAATCAGTTTCACCGTGCCCGCCGTTCTGTTGTTCGGCTACTTTGAGGCCGTCAACGGCGTGCAACAGGCAAGGGCCGAAGCACGGGAGATGAACCGCGAGGCGGCCATTCTGATCCAGCACGACCTGGCGGGCTCCCTGAAGGAGTTCCAGGGAATTGCGGAGGCCCTTGCGGTTGACATCGATTTCAAAGCACTGCGTTTCAAAGATCCGGACAGCGTGAGAAACATGCTGCGAAAGCATCCCGCGCTGGTCTTCCTGCTGCTCAATGACAAGGGGGTGTCCGTCGCCACGTATGCCGACAATCGGGAGATTCGAGCCGGTATCGATTACGGCGACAGAGACTACATCAAGCAGACCATAAAAACCCGTCAGACTGTGATTTCAGGAGCCATTCAGAGCCGGACGGCAAATTCAGCAGCGGTCGTGTTCTGTGTTCCGCTCATCGATGAAGATGGCGTCCTCAGAGGTATGCTTGGCAGTGGCGTTCCCACAGACCAATTCCGCACGAATTATCAACTCGCTCCCGAGCAGTTCGCAATGATAACGGATACATTCGGCCGCACGGTCTCCGCGATCAATATCCAGAACACGCCACCGCAAAGCAATGACGAGTTGTTTGACGTGGGCGTGGCGCCTATCGGCTGGAAGGTTGTTGTCGGTTTACCCCACACTTATGTGATGGCGCGTGCGCGACATGCGATCTACAGCGCGGCAATGGTTGCATTCGTTTGCACGCTAATCGGTGCCGGGGTGGCCAGCCTGGTCGCATTTTCGACTGTACGAGGACTCGACAAAATCGGGCGGCAGGTTGAGGGAATGTCGGCGGTGGATCTCAAACCGATCGAAATGTCGGAGACAGCGCCATACCCGCGTGAGGTACGCAGCCTCATTGGTAATTTCAATAACCTGCTGGACCGGGCTGCGCGGACGCGCCAGGTCGAGTTCGATGCGATCTCGCAGATTGCGGATACGGTGATTATTGTCAGGCCCGATGGAAACATTACGTACATGAACGGTGCTGGAGTGAAATCGTTCGGGAACGCGATCGGCAAGCCACTGAAAGACCTCATTGGAGAGGATGCGGTTCATCACGTTCTCTCCAGGGAGAATCCCAGAGAATGGAAGGGCGACGTCGCACTGAAGATCAGCGCTGGAGAAACAATCGATGGCTTTGTGAGCAGCACACCCGTCATGGAGAACGGAAAGCTCACGTCTGCAATCATCATCGTGCAGGACATCACCCGCGAAAAGGCTGCGCGTGAGGCCATGGTTCAATCCGAAAAGATGATCACGCTGGGGGAACTCGTCGCAGGAACGTCGCACGAGCTCAATAACCCGCTGGCGATCGTCAGCGGATATGCGGATCTTCTTCTGCAGGAAACATTGGAACCTGAACAGCGAACGAAGATCGAAGGCATCCGGAGCAGTGCGCATCGAGCTGCGAGTGTCGTGCACGGCCTTCTGGCATTCGCGCGCAAGAGGAAAGGGGAGCGGATCCAGACGGGGGCCAATTCGGTTGTTGAAGCCACCCTTCAGCTCAAGGAATATGATCTTCGAACAAGCGGGATTCGTCTCGAGAAAGAGCTGGATCCGGATCTCCCGGCGGTATTTGCGGATCCGAATCAGATTCAGCAGGTCTTATTGAACGTAATCAACAATGCGCAGGATGCGGTCATGACGGCGGACGTCCGTACGATCCGCATCCGGACAGAAACGTCGGATGGCAAGGTGTCGATCGGGATTGAAGACACCGGGACTGGAATTTCAAAGGAAGAGCTCAAGAAGATATTTGATCCCTTCTTTACAACGAAACCTCTCGGCAAGGGAACCGGTCTGGGTCTCTCGATCTCGTATGGGATCGTTCGAGCGCACGGAGGTGATATAGAAGTAAGCAGCCAGGCTGGACGTGGAACTCAGGTCTTGATCACCTTGCCTGCCTACACGCCGCTGGAGCCTGAAGCCGCCGTGGCTACTCCGGGCGACGTGGTATTGTCTGCGCGCCGGTTCCTCGTGGTTGACGACGAAGTTGAGATTGGCGCGATCGTCCAGAGAATCCTGCGGAGGGGGGGCAGCAGCGCGGACATCGCGGCAACTCTCACGGAAGCCCTGGCTCTTGCGTCGGCAAACGTTTATGACTTCATCATCAGCGACATCAAGATGCCGGGAGGCAGCGGTATCGATTTCTATGAAAAGCTGTGTTCCATCATGCCGATGTATCGCCGGCGATTCGTGTTCCTGACCGGAGACACCAGCAACCCCGCCACAATTCAGTTCCTTGAACGGGAGGGTCTTTTGTATTTCCCGAAGCCCTTCGATTTTCGGGTGCTCGAAGCTGTTCTCAGAGAAGCAGAAAGTCAAGCAACGCGCGGTTGAATGCGGCCGGGTTCTCGAGGTTGCTGAGATGCCCGGAGTCCGTGATCTGAACGAACTGTGCACCCGGGATGGCATCGGCTATTCCACGAGAATCATCGGGACGGATGATGGCATCGTTTTCACCAGTGACAACCAGTGCGGGACACTTGATGCGGTGGAGCGCCGACGAAAAGTCCGGCCGATCCCGCATGGCCACCACTGCATGAGCGGCCGCTGAGGCGTCCACGCCTGCGATCATCGCGCGAACCGTTCCTGCAACATCGTGTGACGCGTTGGGCTGCAGAAGGCGAGGCAGCATGCGGTCGGAAAGAACGATTGTGCCGTGCTCGATGGCGGCGATCATTTCATTTCGGGCTTTTATCTCGGTCTCGTTATCGGCGCGGGCGCGCGTGTCCGCGAGGACGAGCTTCCGGACTCGCGTCGAGTATTTCGACCAGAACTGCAGCGCGATGTATCCTCCCATGGAGATGCCTGCAACTGCGCAGTCGGTGACATCCAGCTTGCCCAGAAGTTCGTTCAGATCGTCCGCCATTTCTTCCATCGTCCAGGCGGAGGGAGGCTGCGATTCACCGAAACCCCGAATATCGGGGGCAATCACCCGAAACCGCGGAGTGAGAACAGAGAGTTGTGGTTCCCACATCGTGTGATTCAATGGGAACGCATGGATCAGGAGAACGGCCGGGCCTGTGCCCTGGTCAAGGTAGTTCAGCATGCCGGACTTAAGCAGGACTTTCATGGCTGATACTTCGAATACTTGGCCCTGATGTTCTCCTGAATTTTGGCGATCGACATTCCTTCATCGTGCATCTTGCGCGCGTCGAGTGCGATGTCCTGGCAGATTTCGCATCCCGAACCATGCTGGTCTTTGAAACAGAACAGATTGTTCTTGTGCCCGAAGCTCGTCATGCATCCGCAAAAGCATGGAAGTTGTTCGAGAACCTCAGGAATGTCTTTGGCGGTTTGATACGCAGCGCGTGTCTTTTCGTCGTTGAACAATGTGGGCGACAGTACATCCGCAGCTTTCGACAGCAAGGCAGACTCATCGGCGGGCTCATTCGTGCCGCGCAGGGAAACCCAGGCGATTCCGGCGATGATCGCGGTGGCTGCAATCCCCAAAATCACGTTTTGTTTGTTAATCGACTTCAATGATTCTCCTCCTGGGTTCGCTTGTGAATGATGCAATGACGGTCTTCACGAGGAAAAAGACCTCGCCCTTCTCTTCGTCGTTGAGCCCGGCTCCGTCCTCCATCGGTTCGTTGAGCTCCGAAATGACATACTGGAGGAGATGGGGCTCGGTGTCCTTTGTGAGACTGGCGGCGATCGCGGACTGCAGCAGCACTCCTTCCGTCTCGCTGATTCGCGCCATCCACGATTCCGTATCGTGGTACGCAGTCTCGATATCCTCCGGCGTCACGGCATTTCCGGGTGAGGTCTCTCCTGCCTCGAAGGTCTTGAAAATCATGTAGGAAAGAAACAGAGACAATTCCTGAATGCTCTGGCTGCTTTCGTGGGTCAGTTCAACAATGAAATCGCAGATTGCAGGTTGAGCCCGGAAGAAGCGGTCGAACTCAGCGACCATCTGTTCATCGCTGAATTCACCGACTTCCGTGCATGCTTTTTCAACCGATTCGCCTTTAACCATAGGCCTTAATTCTGGCACAGCACGGTGCGCTCAGCCATTGAAATGCTGGCGGGCCCAGACCACGGCGCCCCACTCCGGCGAGTGCTGCGGCTCTTCAAATGTGAATCCGATGAGTTCTCTCATAATCGGATGGCTGGCGACGGACCCGCTGAGCGATTTGCGGCAGTCTTTGATGCCGACGCGCCTCGAAGCAACCT
>Ga0206964_10177_pt1 | contig 19833 bp, 18 predicted proteins | sample Alteio_BWOrgHeat_25_FD_152980 | JGI IMG/M metagenome (GOLD analysis project Ga0206964, IMG submission 152980) | Enriched cells from forest soil in Barre Woods Harvard Forest LTER site, Petersham, Massachusetts, United States -... | ecosystem: Environmental > Terrestrial > Soil > Temperate forest >...
ACGTAAGATTCCGATATCTAATCCTACATCTGTTTGAGTTGAAGTTTCCCATTTAACGTTTGTATTACCTAACGATGTCACCGTCATACCTTGTACAACTGCCTGTGGAGATCCTAATACATAATTGTTTATAGGAGGTCCTGATGAAGGAATTCCACTATTCTTAGTTGCACTTCCTATAATTGATGCCCATGGATAATCGGGATTATTACTTGTTAAATTTTGATTTCCTAGTTGTCCATAGCTTGCTCTCAATTTCATTTTTGAAATAACAGGAAACATATTGGTAAACCATTTTTCACTCATCAAGTTCCATCCCGCAGCTCCGGAAAAAAAATCGGCCCATCTGTTTGACGGCCCAAACCTGGATGAAGCGTCTCTTCTTCCACTTGCTGATGCAAAAAATTCATTATTATAATCATAATTGACATTAGCTAAAAAAGAAAATAATGCCCATTGTGTTTCACCTTCTGATACCACTGCTGTTTTAGGATCTCCCTGGCCAAAGAATTCTAAAGATGGAATTTGAGATAAGAATTTTTGTTCCGCTTCTGAAGTAACAAATGTTGTATTAGCTACTGCTTCTGTACCTACTAAAAAATTCAGATGATGTGAATTATTAAATGTTGTATTATAACGGAACGTATTATTCCAAACCATATTTTCACTGGTTGTTTGGTTTTCTGACAATGTATTAGGATTATTTATTCTGCCGCCGGTACCCCAATTCATATCAAAGGTTTTGTCTTGAGTTAAGAACACATCGCCACCAAAGTCAGATTTAAAAATTAAGTTATGAAGTACTTTATACTCAGCGAAAACATCACCAAAACCTCTAAATTGTTTTTCTACATTATTAGTGTTATTAGCAAGCCCGACAGGATTATAACCATCTCCAAAATAACCAGGATTCTGAGGTAGATCACTATATACACCCGGCGAAGAATAAATAGGAATCGCTGGATCCCGGAACAGGGCGTAACGCACTACACTGCCTCCGTTCCCACCCAATCCATCACCTGAACTTCCTATTGAATTTTTATCATAGTAAGAGAAACTTGTAGTCGTACCAACTTTTAATTTATCTGTAAGCTCTGAAGTTAATTTGGTACGCAACGTATACCTGTTATACCATGAATTTAAAATAATACCATCCTGCTTAAATAAATTACCTGAAACAGAATATTGAGTTTTTTCATTCCCGCCACTTATAGAAAGCTCATGATCTTGTTCTGGAGCAACACGGAATATCGACCCGATCCAATTTGTATTAGCCATTTGAATTGAATCAGGAATTGGGCTTTTTAGCAATGGATTACCAGGAGAAAGCCCTTCATTATCATTTGCAACCATTTCATTATAAATAGTTTTGTATTCCGAAGCAGTTGCCATCGGTGTCAAATAACCATGCGTTTGGATACCGGTGTATACTGAATAATTAATAGCCGTTTTTCCTGATTTGCCGTTTTTTGTTGTAATAACTATAACCCCTCCTGCTGATCTTGCACCATAAATAGAAGCAGAAGCCGCATCTTTTAAAACCGTTATTGAAGCAATATCATCAGCTGCTAAAAAATTTATACCATCCTGCGTTGGAACACCATCAATTATATAAAGTGGATCATTATTATTTACAGATCCTACACCTCTGATACGTACTGCCACTCCATCTCCCGGCTGCCCGCTTGCTTGAGTTACACGAACACCAGATGCCTGTCCTTGCAATGCCTGATCTACAAATCCTATTGGTATTTTAGCCATGTTATCTACATTAACTGTTGTAACAGCGCCATTAATTGCAGATCGTTTTTGACTTTGATAACCTACCACAATAACTTCATTCATTCCATTCGCTAATTCATTTAAAGTAATTTGAAAATCGCTTTTTGTTCCAACTGCAACAACAGATGTCGTATAACCTATGTGCGAAAACTCCAGTGATACATTATCATTGTTTTCAATTAGCAAAAAAAATTTTCCCTCTGCATCTGTTACTGTTCCTTTTTTAGTTCCTACTATTACTACAGATGCATTTACTATCGGAACTCCTTTTTGATCTGTAACAACTCCTGCTACCCGATGAGGAAGTGTATCATTATTATCATTCTGTGATAACTTAATTGTTGTTCCAATTGACAGATCAATTTTTAATGAATCTTCATACAATAAGATCAATCCATCGATTAATTTATATTTTATGTTGAAGGGTTCCAGTATCTTATCAAGCAATTCATTCAACATTATTTTTTTTGCAACAATAGTTACAGGTTTATCAACACTAACCTCTTTAGAACTATAAACAAATTTTATGTCGGCGATATTTTCTAGTTGTACCAATACCTTTTTCAGCTCAACATTTTTTGCGGAAATAGAAACGCTCTTTTTAAATACATCCTGTCCTTTAGTATCCTTTGCATACACGTTACCCAAAAAAAGCATCACAATAAATAATTGAGAAAATGTTATTTTCATTGCCAAAGAAATTAAAGCAATAAGTTGCTTATTTTTCATAATTTTAAACTGTTTTGTACGTGTACAATCATGATGCGGACAAGACACAATCTTTCGAAGATTGAAAAGCTGTCAATACCTCAAATATTGGCGGCTTTTTTTCATTCGGATACTTTTGTTATAAAAACAACTGAATAATCAAGCAATAAAAACTAAAGCGACCACTTCATTATTTTACTAATGAAACCTCTATCCGGCTTGTATTTCAGAAAAAATAAAAAATTACAGTTCCGTTCGTTGGGAAGTTAAAATGCACAAAAGGAGTAGAATGTTCTGTTTCATATCGCGTTTGTTTTATGTTTTGAATCAATCGTTTAGTACTTACTTTTTATAAGGATGTGCGTTCCTTTAATTTCATATGTTGCCTGGATAGCCTGGCAAATAAGCTCCAGCTTATTATATAGATCCTGCTTCGTTATATCGCCGGTGAAAGGCCGGTTATTAAGACTGTCATTGCTCACTACTATTTCGAGCCCGTATTGTTTTTCTAATGCTTTAATAACTTTATAAAGAGGCGTATCATCAAAAACAAAACTTATTTTTTGAGCAGCAACATCATCTTGTATTACCGGAATAGGATCGTCAACCAATGATGTTATGAAATGCCGGTCTTCTGTGTAATAAGTAACTTTTTGATTGGGAGTAATTATTACTCCATTTGTTTTCTTTTGTTCCTTATTAAGATTAACCTGGTCACTATTTTCGTACACTGCTACTCTGCCGGTCCTTACAAAGACTTCGGTTTTACCATTCATTTCTTTTACATCGAAGCTGGTACCCAACACTTCCGTTACTACATTGTTATTATAAACTGAAAAAGGCCGTGATGGATTCTTACTAACTTTAAAAAAAGCTTCGCCTTCTAAATAAACTTCTCTTTTGTTTACTTCAAAATGCGCTGGCATCGCGATCCTCGAATGCGGCCGTAAACTAACAATGCTTTTATCTTCAAGTGTTATATCTGTTATTGTATCGGATACATTAGCGTATTGTAAAAAACCTTCGTGTATCTTTTTTTCAACGATCGAAGTACTACCCGTATTTTTTATTTCTGCAAACCAATAAGACGCCGCCACAATCAACAAAATAGAGGCTGCTGCTATCCATCTTCTCACTCGCCTGAACGGAACTATTTTAGCAGTAGTAACTGCATTGTTCAAAAGGTTTTTGGTTTTTATTCCAGTCCAAAGACGCTCTTCAATCACAACCATCTCTGCATCTGTCAGCTCAAAATGGTTCTCCATATCCAGCAACTCATACCATTGGTCTATTATCCTTTTTTCTTCGACAGTGCATTTGCCTTCAACATATCGTTGCAGCAGTTGATGAAATGCTTTTCTGTTCATTTTGACATTACGTTTAAGTTGCCCTACCTATAGTGAGTCAATTGAAGAAACAGTTACCCTAAAAAATAAAAAAATAAAAAAAAGGAGTTAATGAAAATGCTGAATGTTTAGAAGTATTAATTCGACAACAATGAAGTCTTTTAATTCAACGCGCAGCGTTTTGAGTGATTTGGTTATATGGTACTCAACGACTTTTTCGGATACGCTTAATAGTTGTGCAATCTCTTTTATGCTCCGGTTTTCAAGGCGGCTGAGCCGGAAAATAACGCGCGATTTTTCTGGTAATTGATTGATTGCATTATTAATCGCAGAAGATAATTCATGCATGATCAATGTTGAATCACTATCTTCTTCCATCATGTCTGCGCGCCCTTTTACAACAACATGCGAATACCTTTCTTTAATGATGCAAGACTTAATATAGTTAAGTACCTGGTACTTTACAGCCGTGTTGAGGTACGCGTTTAAATGTTCAATATTGGAAGTAAATCTCTTTTCCCAAAGACCTAAAAAAATATTCTGCACCAGTTCTTCCGCTACTTCTTTCACATGGACTTTGTTGTAGGCAGTCATAAATAATGGGCGCCAATATCGCAGATAGATTTCTTTGAAAGCCTCTTCATCAGAAGCTTTCAGCAGTTTAAGCAAGATTTCGTCAGTGAGTAATTGATAGGCCATCGCGTTCTATTAGCATTATATCAAACACTATACCAGTCTGGCAAATATAGTAAAGCCTATTTAATTCGTTTGTAATAGAAATTCTTTTTGCTATTGCCACAATTTAAATAAAGCTGACGCGTGTGCCAATGAATACATTTTTTTTCTTCTAAAACCCATTCAAAGGCTCAATTGCAGCAAACAAACTATTAATCTTTGGAGTTAGAACTATTCCTTATCATATTTATTCCTTATTCAAAAATTCGTTGTATTAACGGGTTAAAAGCCTTCGAAGCTACCAGGATTTTTTGTCCAACTTTCAGATCGTTAATTTCATCTTCCGTTGCAATCACTTTTATAATATTATTTGCAGAAAGCACACTGATAATATAAACAATATCAGCTTTTTTAATTTCGATAATTTCTCCTGTTACTTTAAACTTGCTGCTGAGCTTTTGTTCTGAAAAAACTTCACCAGGTTTTCCCTGCTTTACAATTTTCCCTTTATCTAAATGAATAACAATATCCGCAAGCCTGAATATTTCCGGAAGATGATGGCTCACCAAAATCGTTGTCAGCTTATAGTATTGATGTGCTTTTAAAATATAATCCTGTAGCTTAAAACGCATTTCTTCATCCAATGCCGAAAGTGGTTCATCTAATAAAAGTATCTTTGGTTTGCGCGCAATTGCCCTTGCCAATGCAACACGCTGTTGCTGGCCACCTGATAAATTAAAAGGCTTGCTTTTTTTCAATTGCTCCAGTTCCATCAGTTCCAATAACTCGTTTATAATTTTTTTATCCTCATTTTTCTGAAGAGCATATTCAAGATTTTCTTTCACTGTTAAATTTGGAAACAATGCATAATCCTGGAAAACAAAGCCGATGGAGCGTTTCTGAACAATAATGTGTTTTTTATTTTCTGAATCATCCCATAATTCATTGTCTACTTCAATAAAAGACCTTTCAGCAGTCGTAAGCCCGGCAAGTATGCGAAGGGCCGTTGTTTTGCCTGCGCCCGATTTTCCATACAATGAAAGTAATTGTCCTTTTTCCAAATCGAATGAAACATCCAGCGGCACTTTACCTTCTGCAGTTTGTAATAATTTATATGCCCGGAATTTTATCATTACAAAAGAGATGTTTTGTGATTTCTGTTATTAACAAGATAAACTCCGAGCAGAATTAAAAAAGTGAATACAAATAATATCAATGCATAAATATTTGCATTGTGGTAATTCATCGATTCTACTTCATCGTACAGAGCGATAGATACTACTCGTGTCTCTTTAGGAATACTTCCACCAACCATCAACACAACACCAAACTCACCGATAGTATGTGCAAACGTCATTACAATTCCTGTCAACAACGATGCCCGGATATTTGGCAGAAGAATTTTTGTAAGAGTGGTAAACCTTGACTTTCCGAAAGTGAATGAAGCTTCTTTTAAAGATGCGGGCAAATTTTTTAATCCTGCCAAAATCGGGTTTACCATAAAAGGCAGGCTGTATATAACAGATGCAATAATCAAACCCTGGAATGTAAATACCAATCGTAAATTAAAATAATGATCCAAAAATTTACCAAAAATGTTTTCCGGGCTGAATGCAATTAATAAATAAAATCCCAGCACTGACGGAGGAAGGACTAATGGCAATGTCACAATAACTTCCGCGATTGTTTTGAACCTGGATTTACTGTATGCCAGCCAATAAGCCAATGGCACTGCAATGAGGAATAAAATCATTGTTACAATCAAAGCCAGTTTAAATGTTAGCCACAATGGATCTAGATCAATCATCAGGAGATATGCTTATTTCATTTGTTTTTATAAGAGCCAAAATATTATCTTCTTCTTTTAAATTCAATTGTTTGCATGCATTGGCTGTAATTATAGAACGCACTATTGTTTCTCCAAACAATAAATGCAATTCCCCCAATAACACACCAATATTGAGCGATTGAATGATACATGGAAGCCGGTTCTGAATACTGATATTCAACTCCACATCTTTTGAAATAATAACTTCTGTTTCTTTAAATAAAAGTTTTACAATTTTTCCAATCTCCAACCAATCAGCTGTTGTGCTATCATCCAAAACTATAGAAGTAAAAATGAGATCATTCGCCTTCACTTTTACCATTGACAAACCCTCATGCGATTGAATGGTTATTATCGTACCTTTTAATTGGTTCATTTTGTTTTTTGCGAAAATCCATAATATGCTAAAATATTAATGGCAGCAGGCGAAGAAATAAAATTATAAAATCCTGTTGCTGTTGAATTTCCGATGCTATGTTTTAATAAAATATAAGCCTGCTCCAGCAGCGTATGGCTTTTTTCGGGGATAATATAATATTTACCGCCTTCATTTTTCATTGTTGGCGAAACTGCCAATGACAGCGCCACTATCCCGATATCAGCGGCACCAGTTGTTACAAATTGTGCTGTTTGTGAAATATTTTCTCCAAACACCAATTTGGTTTGCACCTTATCATATAATTTATAGTATTGCAATGCTTCCACAGCACGTTTGCCATATGGCGCATGATCTGGATTGGCAATAGCAATTTTGCTGATATCCGCGTCCAGCAATGTATTCATCTGTTCTTTATTCGGATCTGTTTTTTTACTCCACAATACAATTTGCCCGATACCATATGTTTTAATATCGCCTGCTGTCAAACCTTTATCTTTTAATTTATTCGGATAATCAATATCTGCGGAAAAGAAAATATCAAACGGAGCATCACTATTTATCTGTTCATAAAATTTTCCGGAAGAACCATACACAACATCAATATCTGCGCCAGGGTTTTGCACTTTGTATGCTATAATGAGAGAATCCATTGCAAATTTTAAATCGGCTGCTGCTGCAATGGTTATTTTTGGAGATTGATGAAAGATTGCGAATGCTGACAGCGTAATTAAAGCTGTCGTCACAAAAAAAGCCTTTATTTTTTTCATTTATAGCTGATTTAATAAGATTGAAATTAATCATTTTTATTCTTTTGTTCCCAACATTGGTTTTGCATAGCATCATCGTTGTATCACTCACTTGTACAGCATACCATTATTGAGCTTTTATAATGTTCTGTCATTGCTGAGCAAAGAGCAAAAAGTACAAGTGAGTGACACAACGATGTTCAATAGTAGTACTTCAGCCGGTTAAAAAAATTTCTTTATTTTATATTTATTATTTTTAACTGACAAATTACGCAAAATGGATGTACTTGCATTTGGCCTTACAAAAGAAATAGTTGGAAATTCGCCTGTGAAGATTGAATTGGACAAAGCCATTACCGTTAACAATTTCAAAACTTTGCTTGAAAAAAAATACTCAGCGTTTGAAAAACTAGGTTCGTATATGATTGCGGTAAATAATGAATATGCAACAGGTGAAACGATTATTAATTTGACCGATGAAGTAGCTATTATTCCACCTGTAAGTGGCGGTTAGCAATTTATTTTACGGAAGTTATTTCAAGTTCCTTCCAGGCTTTTACTCCACCATCCAACGAAAAAAAATCTTTACCTGGAAACTTTTTCTCTAGAATTCTTACAGCCTCTTCACTCCGTCTTCCTGTTTCGCAATAAAAAATAATTGGTTTATCAAAATCTAATAAAGAAATATTTTTTTCAATTTCCGCAAGCGGGATATGTTTGCCTCCGATATTGAATTTATCTCTTTCATCTTCATTTCTTACATCAATCAATTCGTACTTGTTTTTACCTAAACTATTTTTAAATTCGGCTGCTGAAATAAGATTGACTGAAATTGTTTCCAGCAATTTAGTGATGGTTGTTTTAGTAGTTGTTCCCGTTTTAATTATCCGGCTTTGCAAAGTGGAACTATCCATCATTAATATTTTACCAGAAAGCAGTTCTCCTGTTTTAGTAATATATTTAATTACTTCATTTGCCTGGATACATCCAATAATTCCGGCAATAGTCGGCATTACACCGCCTTCTGCACAGTTAGGGATTTGCGCAGCATTTACATCAGGAAATAAATCTCTATAATTTGGTGAAAAAGTTCCGTCATCATTTAAAACATTCAATACAGAAATCTGCCCTTCATATTGGTAAATGGCAGCATACACCAATGGCTTCCCTCTTAATACACAGGCATCATTTAATAAATATTTTGTTTCGAAATTGTCCGTGCCATCTACTACGATATCATAATCTTCAATGATACCTAATACATTTTTCGTAATAATTTTTTCAGTTATTGAAACGATTTTTATCTGAGGATTTTGTTGCTGCAATTTTTTACAGGCAACTTCAGCTTTTAATAAACCAATTTCTGCAGGTGTATATAATATTTGGCGATGAAGGTTAATGGTTGAAATAATATCAAAGTCTGCGATAGCAATTGTGCCAATACCTGAAGCTGCCAAATATTGTGCAGCCGGGCATCCTAAACCGCCAGCGCCTACAATTAAAATTTTTGCATTTTGCAATTTTAGCTGGCTTTCTTTTCCAAAACCAGGCAATGCCAACTGGCAACTATATCGTAACCATTCATCGGCCATTATGTAATTGCTGTTTTTGATATATGAGTTGTTCGGCTTTGGTAAAATCTTCCGGTGTATTTACATTCATTAATGCATCTTTATCCGGTGGCTGAAGAATATGAGCAGCATTAGTTTTTATTAAAACTTTTCTCGGACAAGTATAACCGTTAGATAAATAAGAAAGTAAAATTTCATAGCTCTTAGGCTCCCAAATAGTGATCAATGGTTCGGGCAATCCATCGTATGGACTTTGAAATGTTGTTGCTATTGTATCCGGATTCCTGTTCGCCAAAAGATATTCCAACGTTTTTTTATCGAGCAAAGGCAAATCGCATGCAACAACCAACCATGCAGCATTTGGATAAAACTGGAATGCAGAAAGTATAGCTCCATATTGTCCAATGCCAGAATAAGTATCAACAAGAATTTTATAATTATTATTTGTTACGGCTTCCTGCCCTTTTCGATGTGAAATAAAAACCTCGTTGCATAATGATTGTAACAAATCAGCTACATAATATTGCTGCTCCTTGCCGTACCATTGAATAGAAGCCTTATCACGACCCATTCTTGAGCTTTTGCCGCCGGCAAGCACCAATCCATTTATTATTATTTTCTCCTGTTGCATTTCTATTTTCTTTCAAAGTCTTTTTTACCTCCTGTCTTTTTCATCAGCTTTGTTTCTTTAATAATTATATCGTGGCTGAATGCTTTGCACATATCGTATACCGTTAGTGCCGCAATTGAAGCTCCCACTAATGCTTCCATTTCAACGCCTGTTTTTGCTTCGATGCTTGCAGTGCATTCTATTATTAGCTCATCTTGTTCATTTAAATCTATTTGGATGTTACAATTATCCAATCCTAACGGATGGCAGAGTGGAATCAATTCTCCTGTTCTTTTTGCTGCCATAATTCCTGCAATAATTGCAGTTTGAAATACAGTGCCTTTCTTTGTTTGAATTTCACCGTTTACTAATTTATCCAATATTTTTTTTGGCAATGAAACAATACTTCTTGCTGTTGCTGTACGTTTAGATTTTTTTTTCTCACTCACATCTACCATCACAGGGTTGCCAGCTTTATCAATGTGCGAAAAATGAGTCATTGGATTGATTTTAATTATAGCATTTGTTTAAATACAAAAATTGGAAATGTTTCTCCTTTTTTAAAACCTGTTCTTTCTGAAGGCAATTCCATAAAAGCATCTGCCTGCAATAAATTGACAAAATCTCCTGAGCCATTTCCTTCAACCGGAGTAGCAAGCAATTCTCCTTTTTCACTCGTTTGCAATTTTATTTGCAAAAGGTATTGCAATGAAGGCTTGAATACAAAATCTTCATTCAATATTGCATAACTTTTATTAGTTTTTATCTGCCAGGATGTTTTTAGCCACAATAAAAAATACCGATAAAAACACATAAAAGTTGAAACAGGGTTTCCCGGAAAAGCGAATACCAGCGCGCCTTTTGCATGTGCCCCAAACCAGAAAGGCTTGCCCGGGCGTTGTTGTACCTTATGAAATAATTTTCTGACATTCAACTTTTCTAACGCTGACGGAACAAAATCAAATTTTCCCATTGAAACGCCACCACTTAATATTACTACATCGTATTTATCAATACATTGTTGCAGCTCTTTTTCAATAATAATTGATTCATCAGGCAAGTGAAACATATCCGCATCTATAGCATATTGTTTCAAAGCGGCACGTAATGTATAATTGTTTGATCGCCTGATTTGAAAAGCTGTCGGCATTTTATCCATCTCTATTAACTCATCGCCCGTTGATATAATAATAATCGTTGGATTTTTTTTTACAAGTAAAGACGTTTTTCCAACAGTGGCGGCAATTGATATTATAGCCGGTGTAATAAATTGGTTCGCCTCTACCAAAACTTCATTTTGCTTTTTATCTTTTCCTTTATGATGAATATATTGCTTTGTTGATATTATCCCTGTTTTAATTGTCGCAATTTTATCTTTTATCTCAATATTTTCATAAGGAACAATTGCATCAACAGTTTGTGGCAATGCAGCACCAGTCATAATTTCAATACATTCATCATCACTATTAATATCAATGGGTTGTTCGCCTGCAGATTGTATTGCTTTTATTTTAAATGAACGTATGCCGTTTTCGAACGCTTCATAATTTACAGCGATGCCATCCATTGTTACTCTATTAAACGCAGGTAAATCCCTATCAGCAAAAATATCTTCTGCCAATACTCTTCCCAGGCAGTTATCAAATGAAATGATCTCTGTTCCAAAATCTTTGCATTGCTGCAGAATTATTTTTTCTGCTTCTTCTACGCTGATCATAATTATTTATTCTCTTTCCATTGATAAGACTCATCTTCAAAAAATTCTTTCCCCCAAATCGGCAGTTCTGTTTTAATTCTCTCTACTATTTTTTCACAAGCATCAATTGCTGCTTTTCTATGTACCGACGAAGTAAAAACAAAAAAACATATTTCTCCAGTTGCTATCTTTCCTAAACTGTGATACACGTGCAGGCAGATAATTGGATATTCTTCAAAAATGCTTTCACGTATACCATGCATTTTTTCTAACGCCATTTGTTCATAAGCTGTATATTCAATCGCAGCTACTTTTTTACCATCTTTTTCATCGGAACGAATTTGCCCTAAAAAAATACTATGCCCACCGATTGCTGTTTGAGAATTGTGCTTTTGAATGCTTTCTGCAATAAAGGAAGCTGGTATTGCGCCCTTGTAAAATATATTCTTTATTTTTCTTTCCGGCATACTGCAAATTATCCTTCAAATTTAAGAAAGATTTAGGCGCCTTCTTTAAAGAAGATTATGCCAAGCTTTATAATTAAAGTAAATTGCCATGATGATTATTGATACACATAACAGAGTTCATGATTACCTGCGAATATCACTGACAGACAATTGTAATCTCAGATGTTTTTATTGTATGCCGGAAGAAGATTATGAGTTTACCCCATCGCAGAAATTGATGCAGGCTGAAGAAATTGAATCCATCGCAAAAATATTTGTTCAACAAGGAGTAAAAAAAATAAGGCTCACCGGCGGCGAACCATTGGTTCGAAAAGACGCTGCTGATATCATTCTCCGGTTATCAAAATTGCCGGTTAACCTTACACTTACTACTAATGGAACCAGGCTTCATGAATTTATAGATGTGCTGGAACAAGCCAATATTCGTTCTTTGAATATCAGTTTAGATACATTGCAACCAGAAAAATTTCAACTCATTACACGCCGTAATTTATTTGATAGAGTTATTGAATCTATTAATATGCTGATTGATAAAAGTTTTCATGTTAAAGTGAATGTTGTAGTAATGAAAGGGCTGAATGATAATGAGATCAATGATTTTATTGAATGGACAAAGAACACGAATGTACATGTCCGCTTTATTGAATTTATGCCCTTTGAGGGAAACAGGTGGACAAGCAACAAAGTTTTTACCTGGAAAGAAATATTGGAAACAATTGAAAAAAAATATTCGTTTACCCGTTTACGTGAGGACATTCATGATACAGCAAAACAATATAGAATAGATGGTCATAAAGGATCCTTTGCTGTGATCAGCACCATGAGCGCTCCCTTTTGCAGCGGCTGCAACCGAATGAGGTTGACGGGGGATGGTAAAATGAAAAACTGTTTATTTTCTAAAAAAGAAACAGATCTACTGACTGCTTTTAGAAACGGGGAAGATATTGTACCATTGATTTTTGAAAGCATTCATTCAAAAGCAAAAGAGCTGGGTGGGCAATTCACCAAGGATTTTGAAAAGATCCATACAGAGGATATTCACAACAGAAGCATGATCGCTATCGGAGGATAATTCTATAAATTTTAAGGAATACTGCCTTTTTTATTTTCTTCTAAAACTTTCTTTAATCATTTGTATTTACCAACGTTGTTATCATTCAATATTGAAAAAATACTTTAAGAAAATTAATACAGTAAGAATAAGCTAATAGCTTCTTCCTATCTTTAGCGTTTTAAATATTATAATAAATGATCTCAAAAATTAATGAAGCAGTTGCATACATACAAAGTAAATATGCACAAAAACCTTTAGCAGGTATTGTATTGGGAAGTGGGCTCGGCAACTTTACCAAGGAAATAAAAATTGAAAAAGAAATTCCTTACAGCGATATTCCGAATTTCCCTGTAAGCACGGTGGAAGGGCATTCCGGTAAGCTAATCTTTGGTGAATTGAGTGGAAAAAAGATAGTGGCAATGGCTGGCCGCTTTCATTATTATGAGGGCTACAGTATGCAAGACGTTGTGTTCCCGATAAGAGTTATGAAATTTTTAGGCATTGAAACTTTATTGTTAAGCAATGCAGCCGGTGGAGTACTTCGTTCTCTTAAAGTTGGTGACTTAATGATCATCACAGATCATATCAGCCAACTTACCGTTAATCCATTAATTGGAAAAAATTATAAAGAATTTGGTACGCGTTTTCCAGACATGAGTGAGCCGTATAAAAAAGAACTGATTGAAAAAGCAAGAGCCATTTCAATAAAAAATAAGATCGATGCCAAAGAAGGTGTGTACGTTGCTGTAACGGGACCAACTTTTGAAACGAAGGCAGAATACAAAATGATTGAAGCCATCGGTGGAGATGCAGTTGGCATGAGCACTGTGCCGGAAACAATCGCAGCTGTGCACATGGGCTTATCCGTTTTTGCAGTAAGTGTTATAACTGACATCGGAATACGTGAAGATGATAATGTAATAACACACGAAGAAGTTTTGCAAGCTGCTAAAGAAGCTGAACCTAAATTGACACTTATCTTTAAAGAACTAATCGCTCAATTATAGGGCTTCTTATTAATAAAATTCCATCTACCTCCAAATACGATTTCTGCCAAATTTTTACAATTTGGCAGAAAAACTGAAAATAATAAATAATTTAGCCGTATTTTATGCTTATTTAATAAAATGCATATCTTCAATGCATATTATTTTAAAAATGAAAAGCGTATGAGTATTAAGCTTCGTCTTATCCTGATGAATTTTTTGCAGTTCTTTGTTTGGGGTTCATGGCTGCTAACCATTGGCGCTTATTGGTTTCAAACCTTGCCTAAACTTTACCCGGTTTTAGATCCTGTTACACATTCAAGTGTATGGACGGGTTCTGCGTTTGGTGCATTATTTTCCACTATGGGAATATCATCTTTGTTTATGCCTGCATTAATGGGAATCATTGCAGATAAATGGATAAACGCAGAAAAATTATACGGCATCTGCCATCTTTTAGGCGCCGTTGTACTTTTTTCTTTACCAATGGTGAAAGACCCTACAACTATGTTTTGGGTATTATTGGTGAATATGCTTTTTTATATGCCAACAATATCTTTATCTATTACAGTAGCATATAATTCCTTAAAAAAGAAAGGCGCAGATGTAGTGAAAGATTATCCACCAATAAGAGTGTGGGGTACTATTGGTTTTATCGTTGCGCTTTGGGTAATAAGCCTTTCGCATTTAGAAACATCAGCAGGACAATTTTATGTAGCATCAGCAGCGTCTTTATTATTGGGTTTATATTCATTCAGTTTACCGAAATGTCCGCCGCTACTTGGCAAAAAACAAAACAAATCAATTGCAGATGCATTAGGGCTTACTTCTTTTGCACTTTTTAAACAACGTAAAATGGCGCTGTTTTTTATATTCGCCATGTTGTTAGGCGCCGCATTGCAATTAACGAATGCGTATGGCGATACATTTCTTCATGACTTTGCCAATATTGATAAATACAAAGACCTGACTGCAGTAAAATATCCTGCGATCATCATGTCTATTTCGCAGGTTTCAGAAACGCTTTTTATACTAGCTATTCCATTCTTTTTAAGAAAATTCGGGATCAAGTATGTAATGTTTTTTAGTATGATGGCGTGGGTGTTACGCTTTGGTTTATTTGCTTACGGAAACCCTGGTGATGGATTGTGGATGATCATTCTTTCCTGCATAGTATATGGGATGGCGTTTGATTTTTTCAATATCTCAGGTTCTCTTTTTGTGGAAACACAAAGTGCACCTGAGATACGAGCCAGTGCACAAGGGCTTTTTATGATGATGACCAACGGGTTTGGTGCAGTAATAGGAAGTTCTTTAAGTGGCGTCATCATTCAAAAATATTTCACCAACTATGCCGATAACAGTAAAGACTGGCATGGAATATGGCTGGCATTTGCTTCTTATGCGTTTGTTGTAGCGGTTTTATTCATGTTATTTTTTAAGTATAAACACAATCCTCTTGCTGATAAAAATATACATCCCGAACCGGTGCTGGTGCATGAATAAGAGCTATGAATGCTTTTGCAAAACCAGGCATTTTATTATTTAGTTGTAACTTAGGATATATCACTAAGAGATTTTATAAATTTTATTTTGATGAATAAAAAAGAATATCAATTTTCATTTACATCGTATTCTTCTATTGAAGAACTAAATAAAGAAGATGCATTGTTATTAGAGGAAGCAAGGAAAATTACTAAAGTTGCGTATGCTCCTTACTCCAATTTTAATGTAGGGGCAGTTGCAAAATTATCTAACGATAAAATAGTTGTGGGCACTAACCAGGAGAACGCTTCTTATCCTGTAACCATTTGTGCAGAAAGAGCTTTGTTAGCTTCCGTCGGAACATTATATCCTAATGTTCCTATTGAAACAATGGCAATCAGTTATCATAATCAAAATGCAGAAAGCGACAAACCAATTTCTCCATGCGGAATGTGCAGGCAAAGTTTAGTTGAATATGAAAAACGCACCAACAAAGGGATCCGGCTTATTTTATCAGGCATGAAAGGAGAAGTTTTTATAATAGAAAAAGCCAGCCAGTTATTACCATTATCTTTTGGCAAAGATGATTTAAAAGGATGATTATGACAAGAGAAGAAAAATTTATGTTGGAGGCCATTAAGCTATCGCAAAATGGTGTGGTAAATAATGATGGTGGCCCATTTGGTTGTATTGTAGTTAAAGGCGATAAGATTGTTGGCCGCGGAAATAATAAAGTAACATCTACCAACGATCCAACTGCACATGCAGAAGTAACTGCTATTCGTGATGCCTGCAAAAATTTAAATACTTTCCAGTTGGATGATTGTGAAATTTATACATCCTGCGAGCCATGTCCAATGTGCCTCGGCGCTATTTATTGGGCAAGGCCTAAAGTCATTTATTATGCTAATAACAGAAAAGACGCTGCCGAAATCGGCTTTGATGATTCAATGATCTATGAAGAGATTACTGTTGACCTTAAAGATAGAAAAATACCCATCATCCCGATTGGAAGAGAAGATGCACTAAAAGTATTTAAGCTTTGGATGGACAAACCAGACAAGACTGAATATTAAATTTTATAGAGTTTCATTCTTCACTTTAATAATTTGCGCAGCAATACTAATCGCAATTTCTTCCGGAGTTTTACTTTTTATAGGGATACCAATTGGCGCATGAATGGCTTTCAATACTTTAGCGGTAACGCCTTCTTTCTTAAATTCTGAAAGCATTTTTCCCGTTTTGTATTTGCTCCCTAATAATCCTAAGTATTTAAAATCCTTGTCCAGCAAAGCTCTTAACGCCTCTTCATCCGTTCGGTAACCAAATGTCATTATCACTACATAATTATTATTGCCCGAAGGAATCAATTCTGATAATAATGTAAAATCGTTCACCACAATTTTTTCCAAAGCAAAATTATTTTGCTCCATAGTGTGCAGCGCTTCGCGGTTATCAAACAAATGAATATAAAAATCCATGCCGCTCATCAATTGCGAAAGCGCCAATGAACAGTGGCCTCCACCAATAATGTATATGTGATTTTTATAGCCGGTCTTTTCCTGGTATTGCCAATTATTTTTATTTACAAAATGAAAATGGTAATTAAAATAAGGTTCAGCCTTAGAAGTAAAAAATATTCCTGAAGGCGATAGCGTGAGCAAACCATTTTGATTTTCCTGTATGCTCTCAATAATATTTTTTATGTGATGCCGGTCATTTTTTTGCAGGTGATAAAGAAAAATAGTTTGTTCACCGGAACATATCATTCCGCTTTGGTCTTTTGCAGCGGCCTTGTCATGTATTTGTTTACGCACTTCTTGCTCACGGATATTTTTAGCCAGGTGCTCTTTGGCCATTTCTATAAACTTATGTTCCATAATACCACCACCGATCGACCCTTGCATTTCTCCGGTTACATTTACTGCCATTAAAAAACCTTGCCTGCCCGGGCTACTGCCTTTGCTTTCCAGCACATACAATAACATTACAGGTATATCATGCTGTAAACTTTTATCTATTAACTGCCATGTGGTTAATTGCTTTTGCATAACGTTAACGAATACACGAAATTTATTTTTTTGTTACCAACATTTGTAATCCTACTAAGCTTCATTGGCGTCGCACTCTTCAGCTGAATTTCTCTATTCAGCTTTTATCTAAGCGAACTTTGCATAGCAAAACTTAAACAGCATTAGATTAATTAACATACAATTTCTTTGTTGCTTTTAATTCTTCTGCTTTTTGTGGATATAAATTTAGCAATACTTTTTCAGGAGTCATTGGCGCATTGAATGCCGGAGACAAATCAGGATTAAAATTTTTAATAGCATCGCGCAATGCAAAAAAAAGCGCCAATACCATACATCAAAGGTGGCTCCCCAACTGCTTTTGAACGAAATATAGCTGCATTATCTTTCTTTGTTTCAAGAGAATTAATTGTGATCTCTTTCGGAACAGAATAGATATCCGGCACTTTATAAGTTGACAAAGCATTTGAACGCAACTTGCCATTTTTATCATACACAACTTCTTCCATTGTCATCCAGCCAATACCTTGTACAATGCCGCCTTCTATTTGTCCCCGATCAATCAATGTATTCATTGTTGAACCAAAATCATGTACAACTTTTACTGCATCCACTTCATAAACTCCGCGCAGGCAATCAACCGTTACCGTTGTAATAGATGTTCCATATACATGGTAAGCAAAAGGATGACCTTTTTCTTTTGACTTGTCATAATGAATTTCAGGTGTGGCATAATGGCCATGTTCTGATAAACTAACCCTTTTACTGTAAGCAGTTATCACCAACGTCTTCCAATCTAAATGTGTTTTAGTTCCTTTCGCATAAATAAATTCTTCTTTCAATTCTATATCATTGATATCAACTTTTAATTCATTAGCTGCAACTTGTTTTAATCTTTTTAAAATTTCAGTGCAGGCTATTAATGTTGCATGGCCGTTCAGATCTGCTGCCGCACTTGCAGCCGTTGGTGAAGTGTTTGCTATACGATAAGTATTGGTACTATTAATTTTAATATTTACAGGATCAATTGAAAATGTTTGCGCAGCTACCTGTGCTATTTTTGTATTAACGCCCTGCCCCATTTCAATAGCAGCTGTACTGATCACAACGCTTCCATCTGTATAAACATGTACCAATGCTCTTGCCTGGTTCATCATTGTATTAGTAAATGAAATGCCAAAGCATATCGGCATTATAGCAATTCCTTTTTTGTATAATTTATTTTTTGCGTTGAAGTCAGCAACTTCATTTTTTATTTTATCAAAATGAAATAAGGACATTACTTTATCCCAACATTCATTTGCTTCGCTTACAACTTTTTGCCCGTAAGGAAATTCATCTCCTGTTTGCAATAAATTTTTTTGTTGAATAACTGTTACGTCAACACCTAAACTTTCTGCTGCTTTGGCAATAGCAGCTTCAATTACAAACATTCCCTGCGGGCCGCCAAATCCTCTGAAAGCTGTATTGGGCGGCAAATGCGTGCGACAGCAATGAGCTGTTGCAGTTACATTAGGTATAAAATAAGTATTGGTACAATGAAACAATGTACGTTCTAAAACTGCAGGAGAAAGATCCGCAGCCGCACCAGCGTTTTGATAAAAAGTTACTTCGTACCCAATAATTTTCAGGTCTTTGTTTAATCCAATTTTAAAATCAGATGAATATGGATGGCGCTTGCCCGTCATACGCATATCATCCATACGATGCAGTGAATATTTAACAGGTTTTCTTGTAATGTGCGCTGCCAATGCACATAATGCAGCCCATGTATTTGCCTGATCCTCTTTGCCACCAAAACCTCCACCTAACCTTGTTACATCAACTTCTAACTGGTGCATTGGTAAACCTGTTACTTTGCTAACAGCGCGCTGCACGGCAGTTGGTCCTTGGGTAGAAGAATAAATTTTTATTGCACCGTTTTCTTGTGGAACAGCGTAAGCTCCTTGTGTTTCAATATACAAATGTTCCTGGCCGTTTATATCCGCGACTCCTTCAAAAATATAATCGCAATCTTTCCATGCTGAATCAATGTCTCCGATCTTAAATTTTCGTGAAGGGACGATCAATTCATTTTTTTCAGCAGCTTCCCTTGGATCAGTAATTATATGCAAGGGTTCGATCTGTATTTTTATTTTGTGTACGGCTGCTCTTGCCGCTTCATCCGTTTCTGCCAATACCAGCGCAACTGGCATACCACAAAAATCAACATGTGTATCTGCAAACAAAGGTTCATCAGGAATAATACCGCCTATTTGGTTGATGCCTGTTATATCTTTATGCGTAAGTACACGAACAACACCAACGCATTTTTCTGCTTCACTTACATCAAGGCTGATTACTTTACCGTGCGCTATTGGTGAATCAAAGCAAGCAGCATACAGCGTTCCATTGATCACAGGAATATCATCTAAATAAATGGATTCTCCTCTTGTGTGTGTGTATGAATCGATATTCCTCATTATATGTT
>Ga0206964_10178_pt1 | contig 19820 bp, 17 predicted proteins | sample Alteio_BWOrgHeat_25_FD_152980 | JGI IMG/M metagenome (GOLD analysis project Ga0206964, IMG submission 152980) | Enriched cells from forest soil in Barre Woods Harvard Forest LTER site, Petersham, Massachusetts, United States -... | ecosystem: Environmental > Terrestrial > Soil > Temperate forest >...
ATAAAAAAGGCGAATTGCAAGTAAAAGGTTGATTGCAGGGCAAATAGCGCGATTCGCGGCGATTTTTGCTAAACAAAAAGTAAGACATCTTCGTCTTCGCAGCCCGGCTGTTCTACTGGTGTGGTGTCATCAACTCCCGCCTTATCCAAACATGCTTGCAAAACATCTGCGAACACCTTGTCATTCGGCGCTTTGAATATAGTGTTGTGCTCGCCGGGAATATGGTGAATATTAACCCCTTTCAGTGCATAAGGTTTCCAGCCCATATTTACCTTGTCATCCACATAAAAAGTCCTGGTTTCCGCTTTAAAAACGTCAACGGCAATATCCTGTGGCTTAAACCGGTAACGTTTGAGCGCATCAAGATTACATTTGTCAATCTTGTACGAATAGCCAAAAAAGCCGGTCCGGTTATGGTCTTTCCCGTAACGCAACGACCAATATTGCCCCAACGCCCTGCGTTTAAGCAGCATTGCCTTTTCGGCTATGGTGTTTTTGAATCCATTGCTAAATTTGAAGAAGTAAAGAAAGCTGTTAAAAAAGAACCGGGCGTTTTTCCAGATCTTTACAGGCAAGGTATCATAGTAGGTACTGTTATATACATAGGTATCAAAAAGGGCAACCAATTTCACTTCTTTCCCTAAAGCTTTAAGCTGGGCGGCCATTTCAAAAGCAATAACACCGCCGAACGAAAATCCGGCGAGGGCATATGGCCCGGTCGGGTTTTGCTGTATAATGGCCTCAAGATAGTGGGCCGCCATATCTTCAATTTTAGTAAACGGTTCGTCAATGCCGTTTAATCCTTTGGCCTGTAAACCATATACCGGCTGATCAGGCGAGAGGCCCATTGCCACGGTATTAAATAGCAACACATTAAGGCCAGCGCCGTGCACAATGTATAAGGGCATTTTGGTGCCTTGCGGTTTTATCGGCACTAAAGAGTCCCAGGTTATTGACCGGCCGTCCAGGTCAACCAGGCGCGACATTTTTTCGATGGTTTGGTATTTGAACAGCGAAGCAAGGGGCAAGCGTTTGCCGGTTACCTTTTCAATCTTCGTCATGATCTTCATTGCGATAAGCGATTGTCCGCCTATTTCAAAAAAATTATCATAAATACCTACCCTTCCAAGCCCGAGGGCCTCGGCCCAAATGTCGGCCAAAAGCTTTTCAACGTTTGTTCGCGGGGCGATATAAAAACTGATCTCCTCGGGTACCGGGCAGGCGTACATCAGTAATGCCTTTTTGTCTATTTTGCCATTGCTGGTTAACGGGATCGTATCGAGGTTGATATAAATACACGGCACCATATAAAATGGCAGCTTTCCATTAAGGTAATCTTTTAGTTCGACGGCAGTTGCGTTGCCTATTATATAAGCGATCAGTTCCTTTTCATGCTTCTTTACGGTTTTGGCTAATACTACCGCAGTTTTCACCTTTTCGTGTTTTTGCAGCGCAGTGGCTATTTCACCCAGTTCTATCCGAAAGCCTCTTATTTTTACCTGGTCATCCGCGCGGCCTAAAAACTCCATATTCATGCAGGGCAGCATCCGGCCCATATCGCCGGTTTTGTACATCCTTCCGCCGAGCGTACTGTTAAACGGGTCCTCTACAAATGATTTGGTGGTTTTTTCAGCATCGTTTGCATAGCCCCTGGCTACGCCAACGCCGCCAATGTACAATTCGCCAACTTCACCCATTGGAACAGGATTTAGCTGTTCATCCAGGATATAAAAAAAGTTGTTATTCATTGGTCTGCCATACGGTATGCTGGTCCAATGGCTCTCCACTTTTTCAACCGGGTAAAAATTACTCCAAACTGTACCTTCTGTAGCCCCGCCAAGGCTGATGGTTTTAGCGCCCGGAAAATACTTTTTTATGCGATCCGGCAAGTCCACCGGGATCCAGTCGCCACTCATAAATACAAGGCGGAGGGTGCTTTCAAAATATTTGCCTTCGCCGGCTTCCAGTTCGTCAACAAAATAATTCATCGTTGAGGGCACCGAATCCCAAAAGGTAACGCGGTGTTTCACCATAAGTTCCTTCAGTTTTGGCACATCCATCAGTTCCTGCTTCTCGACCATTACGATCGATCCGCCGGCTGCCAGTAAACCAAAAATATCGTACACCGAAAGATCAAAACACATGGAGGTGACGAACAACAAACAGTCTTCCGCCCCGATCTTAAATTCGGTGTTTACCCATAGGATCAAATTCACCGCCGAATGGTGTTCTATCATCACCCCTTTTGGCCTCCCGGTTGACCCGGAGGTGTATATGGTATAGGCCAGCTGGGTACTATCTATATTTAGCTGCTGGTTTTCACTATTCAGATTTTTGAGGTTAATTTCCTTTAGTTTTATCAATTGGCTATCGCCCAGCAATGCACACAAGGGGTAATCATTGTCGGTAACCACGATGTTGATGCCGGAGTTTTGAAGAATATATTCCTGGCTGTCCAAAGGGTACTCGGGATCAATCGGAACATAGGCGGCGCCGGCCTTCATGATCGCCAGCATGCCCGTAACCATATCAAAATTACGGGAAACTAAAAGGCCAACATTATCCTGGGTTTTTACGCCATGCGCAACCAGGTAGCGGGCAAGGCTATTGGCTTTTTTGTTAAGCTCGCAGTAGCTCATCACCTGGTCATTACGGCGCAGAGCAACAGCATCCGGGTTATTTAAAACCTGTTCTTCAAAAAGATCGGGAATGGTTTTTTTTCGGGGGTAGGGAACAACCGTATTATTAAATTCCTTTAATAACTGATAGTCTTTTGTAAGCACAAACTTTTCGGACCAAATACTTGATTTGGACTCCATAACATCAGTATTGGTTAAGCTCATAATTCATAGGGGCATGGTTGAACAGCTTTTATACGCAAATGGGTTTATTTGGTTACTTCGAACCGGTTGGTTTGAGCGGAATAAAAAAGCCTCCGGTTTTACACTGAAGGCTTATACAGATGTGTTTATGTGAAAAGGTTTAACATCAAGCGGGCGTTAACAATTTCCCGATTCCGACACAAAGCTCACTGCGTTAAATATACCTGCTGGAAAATTAAAATTCGATGAAAATGCATAGCGGGTTCCGTCATCATTCATATGATTCGGACCCTCCAGGTCAATTTTGAAAATAATAGCGCCGGCGGCATTTTTAAAAAAAACGTGGTGGTGCCAGGTATCACCACTATGGGTGTGGTTGGTCCAAACCGTCGCCCGAAATTCAGCATGCCCGTCAGAAAACACATCGAGTGTGTTGCCCGCTGCAATAACGCAATCGCCGGAGCGTAGTTCTTGAAAATCATAGTGCTTTTTTAACACCTGAAAATGTGGGGTTTCCGCGGACTTCCCATTTGCATCTCTAACAGTGTTGCTAACTACCGTTTTCAACGCGGCGGCATGGTGGTTGGCGCTATTCAACGAGACCATGAATAGCACAGCAAGAAAAAATACTTGTTTCAAAAGGTTGGTTTTCATTTTTGTTGATTTAAGTTTTTAATGGCATAAAGGTCGTGAGTCAACGCATCTGGTTTAGCCGTAAAAACGCCCGTTTTCGCAGGGTAGAAACACCTGTCATAATCTTTTCTGCAACAGGCAACTAAACCCAAATTTAAGCCGTAACGCTTCTATGGAATGAGCCAGCGCCGGCTTTAGGTGCCGGAATCGTTGATACAAAAGTTAAACCCTGTTTAAACGCCTTTGAAACACTTTATTTCAACCATTTTTAGCATTTTAAACCGGGACGAAAAGGTAAAAATGTGTTTGCATGCCGTGCTCGACAGCGCGATCGGCATGCTTGATATTGCCTTTTTGGGTGGTTTGCTGCTGGTTATTAATTTTTATACAACCAACAACCTACCGGCCAGTTACATCCACTTTTTGCCCTTTGCAAATAAAAACTCTTTAGCGTTGCTCAGTATTTTTTTAGTATTATTTAGTCTAAAAAACTGCGGGGGCTACCTGCTTGCAGGGAAACAGCAGACCTTTTTTTACAGTGTAGCCTCGCGCTTATCAAAACGCAATATGCTGCGCTATTTACACGGCGGTTATGCACAATTTGTAAATACCGATTCGTCGGTATCCTTCCGTAAGATAAGCCAGCAGCCAATCGAATTCAGCAATTACATATTAACCAATGTGCAACAGATCATTTCGCAAAGCATCCTGATCATTTTTACCATCGTTGGCATCCTGTTTTATCATCCCGCCTTGTTTCTTTCATTGTTCCTTTTATTGATCCCGCCGGTTACGCTGCTGGCATTTTTTATCAAAAAGAAACTAACAAAAGTGCGCGCCAATATTAAAGCAAGCAGCCAGCTAACTATCCAGCATTTACAGGAATCCTTATCGGGCTACGTGGAAAGCAATGTTTACGATAAAGATGGTTTTTTTACCGATCGCTATTATCATTACCAGCAGGAGATGAATGATAATATTGCCACCCAGCAAACATTGCAAAACCTGCCCTCGCGCCTCATCGAAATTTTTGCTGTGCTGGGCTTTTTTATATTGATCGCAGTAAATAAATTCTCCACAAGCGGGCCGGCGGTCAGCCTGTTTACTATTGGTGTTTTTATGGCGGCTGCCTACAAGATCATCCCCGGTATTATCAAAATTTTAAACAGTGCGGGGCAAATCAAAACTTACCGGTTTACGCTGGATGACCTTGCACTACCTGCCGGGCAAACGCCGTTGGCTAAAACAATTAACCCGGGCCACATCACATCGGTACAGTTTGAAGGTGTTCATTTTAAATACCAGCAGCATTCCATTTTAAATGGAATAGGCTTCCAGATTTTGCCGGGAGATTTTGCGGGGATGTCTGCCCCATCCGGCAAAGGAAAAACTACTATACTAAACCTGCTGCTCGGCTTTTTAGAGCCGGACAGCGGCGCTATTTACTTTAATGATAAAACTACAAGCTGTTCGGATCGGCAAACCTACCGGACCAAAATCTCGTACGTAAAGCAACAGCCCTTTTTTATCCACGATTCCATCTTGAAAAATATAACCCTTGCGGATGACCAATACGATCGCCAGAAACTGGAGGAAGTTATCGCATTTTGCGGAATTGACCGGTTGCTGGAAAAATACCCCGAAGGCCTTGAAAAAGTGATCAAGGAAAATGGTAAAAACATTAGCGGTGGACAACGGCAAAGGATAATGTTAGCCAGGGCTTTATATCATGATTTCGACTTGCTTATTTTGGATGAGCCTTTTGGTGAAATGGATGATGATTCGGAAGGCGTCATTCTCTCAAACCTGCAGTCGCTTGCCCAAAGCGGGAAGATGATCCTGTTCATCACGCATAACAAGGGCAGTTTGTCGTTTTGCAATAAAATATTTTCGCCGGATGAAGAATATGCTTGACACACTTGTTATTCTTAGCCCCGGCTTCCCCGAAAATGAGGCTGATACCGCTTGTATTCCGCCCCAGCAAATATTTGCAAAAGCACTCAAAGAGATCTGCCCCGGTCTGAATATTATCGTCATCAGTTTTCAATACCCATTTGTCGCCGATACCTATCAATGGCATGGCATAAATGTATTTGCCTTAGGGGGTAAGGAAAAAGGAAAGTTGCATCGCGCGGCCGTATGGACAAAGGCCTGGAGGCTAATGCGAAAAATAAGAAGGGAAAACCATGTACTTGGAATATTGAGTTTTTGGTTCGGCGAATGTGCTTTTGTAGGTAGTTATTTTGCTAAACGATATCACCTGACCTACTATGCCTGGATTTTGGGGCAGGATGCTAAAAAGGGAAACAAATATTTTAAATGGGTAAGGCCGGATGGTAACGAATTAATTGCCCTATCCGATTTTATTGCCAAAGAAGTGCGGCAAAACTATGGCATCAGCCCATTGCAGGTAATTCCGGTGGGCATTGATACTTCAATGTTTGGGCCGGAGCCGTCGAAAAGAGATATTGATATTTTGGGTGTGGGTTCGCTTATCCCCTTAAAACAATACCACTTGTTTATTGAGGCAGTTGCCTTTTTAAAAAGCGTCCTCCCCGGTGTAAAAGCTGTCATCTGCGGCAAAGGCCCAGAACTTGAACACCTGCAGGCTTTGGCGCAATCATTGGGTGTAAAAAATAATATTGTTTTTACGGGTGAGTTGCCGCACAATGAAGTATTGGCCTTAATGCAAAGATCGAAGGTGTTTTTACATCCATCTGCTTATGAAGGTTTTGGTTCGGTTTTATCCGAGGCTTTATATGCCGGTGCGCACGTGGTATCTTTTTGCAAACCAATGAACAAAGATTACCGGCATCATTTAGTAGTGAAAAATAAGGATGAAATGAACAGCGCTGTGTTATCCGTGTTGAGAAACACCCACCGCGGCCACGACCCTGTGCTGATGTGCCCGGTGCAACAGATCGCAAAAAATGTGATCAGTTTGTTTGTGGAGTAAATCACTTTTCATAGGGCATCCACTATCCCGCTGATTTTTTTCGCGATAGCATCGAAGGAAAGATTTTCATTAAAATACACCAGGGACCTGGTTCGTTTTTCCTGCAGATCAAAGGTTTTTGTTTGCATTAGCGCTGCTAATAAAGCCGCTTCGTTTCCCGGCTCATATAGTATCCCGCATTTGCCGTTATCCGTTATCATCCTGAACGAAAATATATCCGTTACAAGAGGCACACAACCGCAGGACATTGCCTCGCACAATGCTGTTCCGCTGCCTTCATAATGCGATCCCGAAATAAAAAAATCAGCACTATTGAACCAATAAAGCAAATCGTTATGCGGTACCTGCCCAACGAGTTTAACGGCGTTTTTTACGGGGCTGTCATCCAATATTCCCTTTATTGAATCGAGCAATTCATCGGTATGATAGATCATGTACAGTCTTGCCTGCGGGTTCGTCTTTGCAAATTTTAAAAATACGTTAACAACATTTAAAGGATCCTTGTTCGCATTCAGTCGGCCCACCCACAAAAAAACAGGCTCTCCATCAGCGCCGGTTTTCAATTTTGCCGGGGCCCTTTTCAAGGGGTAAAAATTGGAGGATACCTCCATCACTTCGTGTATTTTTTGTGCCGATGCCAAGTTGCCTTTATTTACCCAATCCATACCGATCGATTTTGACGCAAAAAGATAAGCATCAACAAAACGGTCGGCCATGCGCTGCACATATTTTTTAAACCCGGTAAATGGTTTTTCAGCATGGTGCTGTGCAATGATCTTTGTATTCCTGCTTAATAATAACCCCAATTGTATCAGCTGCAAAGGGTGGTGCAGCCCCTGTATTATTACCACATCAGGCTTTAAGCCTTTTATATAATTGTTTAACCGCCGGGGGAAATATGTTTTGTTTTTACCAAAGTTCACAAAGCGGTATTGAACCCCGTTGTGTTCGCCATTCCCTTCGTAATTTATTTGCGTAACACTGATAACCGTATGCGCTCTACTCAAACACTCCATTGCCCCGTTATAGCCCGCTGTCCGTTTGAACCAGCTTTCGGGTGAGGCGAAAGCCGGGGAATAATTATAGCTGACGGATACGTAGACCATATGCTTTCCTTTTAAAACAACCCGTCGATACTTTTATAATTACCCTTTTGGAACTGTAAAAACCCAATGTGATACAGCGATGAGGGGTTTGGTTTGATTTTTTTATCATTCAGCACTTTGCCAAGCATGAGCATGTGATAGCCCATTTTTTTATTCATGATGATCTCAATTTCTTTGTACGAACCCGTAAAATCCGGAACCGGGAAATGGAACAATTCACTCTCGATTGTACCAAAAGGAAGTGTATGAATAGCGGCAGGCGCTTTGCTTGAGTGTTTGCCCAGGTTATAAACGGTGTCAATATCCACCGAATCCGTATCGCAAACGACCACCTTTTTTGCTTCGAGGATCTTATTTAAGGTAACGTTTGTTGTCCGCAAGCCCAGTATGTACAATTCTTCTTCGGCAATATAACCCTGTATATCCATCGGGAATACATTCGAATACGCTTCGTCCTTATACGAGACAATAATGATCTTCCGCGGGTACGAATAAAGCGCGCTGATAACCTTGCGGCTATAATACGTATTTCCCTTTGAGCGAAGGAACCAGGCAAACAACGCCAACCGGTGCATGAGGCTTAACTGGTAATTTTTTACTTTTTCAATTTTGTACAGCAACAAAGTCCCTTTTTCGGTCGGTACTTTTTCGATGAGCGACGTCTCTAAAGAAGCGTTAAGCCTGCTGCCTTTTTTGAACTGAATATTTACAGTTTGAGGATCGATCAGTTCCAGTTGCGCCGCAGGCAACCAAACGGCTATGCAAAACGGATCGAGGCAGATCATCCCATGATGTGCTGTTATGTTTAATTCGTGATCATTTTTTGTCAGGAAGACCTCTTCCTCCACCTGGTTGGGATCAAGCCGCGAAATATAAAAGGTCCGGATCTTTTGGACCCGCTTAAAAAAGATATTTTTGATCAGACCGGCCATATTAAAAAGTGTCGATATCAGCAGACGTGAATTTAATTTTATTTACTGGTGTATTGCCCTCAAAATCCTTGAATATACATGGAAAAGATGGAATTGATTTAAAATGCGCGGCAAACAGCTTGTGTAACGTGGTGCCCGGGCTGGCATGAAAATGTATTTCTTTGATCCCCAATTTCCGGGCAAGTTTTGTGATTTTGAGCATCGTGTCTTCAAAATCCCCAGGTTTTACCTCCATATCGCCGATAAGCAACATCCCGTTTATCTTCATCCATACAATCGAATTGCCTGTTTTTATAACGCAGGTATTGGTATAGGTTTTATATTTCAGAAAATATTGGTCGCGATACACGCCTGCAAACCCATCCCCGAAAACCGTATTTGCAATTCCCGTTTGTGACAACAAGTATTTCTTCAACACAATTTGACAATAGCTGTCATATAGTTTTCTTAAGATCGAAAATTTATTCAAGACCGCACTCCACTGGAATGCCGCACCCTCGATGATGAAACAATCCATTCGTTCCGTCAATTCCCACCCCAATTTATTGATGAAACCAGGCAATGAATTTTGATTTGGAAAACCGAAAACAAACCGGACTCCAACACTTTCGCATAGTTTAAAAGTAAGTTGAGCCAATTCAACAAACAAGCCTTTGTTGCGATATTCCGCATGTGTCATGGTGTCGGCAGATTGGGCCGAGAGCACTATCTTATCATCAAACTGCATAAAACAGGGAATAACGGCATAAAAGGCAACCGGTAAACCTTCATCATTATAAGCAATATACCCTACATGCCCAATACCCGTAAACGCGGTATCGTACTTCTTCAAAAAGAAACCAGCCGCCGGCTCTTTTCCGTAAACTGCGGCATGCAATTTTTCCAGATCGCCCAGGTTTTCGCTGCTCAGCCTTTTAAAGTGATACGCCCGATTTTTATCGCTCTTACTCATAGCGGCGGGTTACGGTGGCATACATTTGATTGTTGGTCGATATAAACGGGTTAACGGTAAAACGCTCGCGCATGGCGGGGTCGTTATGATCGTCGCCGAAGTAAAAATCCATCGCCAGCAGCTGGCTATATCCCGCTTCTTTTGCTGCAGCTATAACTTCCGGCGTATAGGTTCCGTACGGAAAAGCGAAGCTATTTACAGGTTTATCGATGATATTTTCCAGGTATTGCTTCGAAAACACCAGTTCTTCCGCGGCATCATCAATGCCTATCCGGGCCAGGTCATTATGATAATAACCATGCGAGCCAATATGAGCAAACGGCGATGCTGCCAATTTTTCGATCTCATCCGTCGTCATTTGCAGCCAGTAGTCTTCTTCTGTTTTATTTTCTTTAAACGGTACCAATGGATACAATAACTGCATCATTTCAGCCTTTTCTTCAAAACCGGCCGAGCGAAGCTGTTCAACCATACTTATACCTGTTTGGATCGAGATAAATTTATCAAAATGATCCTTGCGGTAAAACCCATTTTTATAAAGTATTTCTTCCGGGCCATATTTGCTCACAATACCCAAAAAGTCGTTCCATAAAATATCATAGCCTTCAGCCCTGATGGCTGTAATAAAAAAAGTTGCCGGCATTTTATATTGCTCCAGTAAGGGCAACACATACTTGTAGTTGTTGGCAAAACCATCGTCAAACGTAAGGCAGATATTGAATTTTGTGTCGCTGAATTTCTGCTGGTAATAGTCATCCAGCGAAATTACATTAAAGTGCTTTTTATAAAATTTAAGATGCGCTTCAAAGGTTCTCAGCTTTAAAAAAATAGGGTTGAAACGGGTATGGTCCTGTCTACAGATTCCATGATAGATCAGTACCCTGCTTCCGCGAACAGTTTTGTAAAAATCGTTGTAAAAACCCAGTTTGTGGTTAAGTTCCCGTACAAAATACCGGCTTTCGCGCTTTACTTTCGATCGTATTTTTTGAACCGGTATCATAGGTCAGGCAGCGTTAATTGTACTTACCGGAAAGTCGGCTTTGGGGTAATATTCCTTTATCCTGCCCATCAAACCTGTCAGATCACCCAGCACATATTTACATGCCCCACCGCTACTAACTTTACTGAACTCTGTTAAATCAACATCCTTTAATTGGGGTAATATGGTTTCATCAAATAACCGGATCTTCCCATGATGTATAACCATTAACAGATCAGCCGGGTCAATAGCAAAAAAAGCAGCCAGGCCGGCTTTATGGTTTTTTATCTTCGCTAAAACAATATCAGCATCTTTCCCGGCGGCAATTTCGCCACTGTTTAACTCCCATGATCTTGCTGCATTTTTATTAAGGGTTTGATAGAGTGCTTCATCGCTGATCAGTTTGGTTTTACGGGCTGACCGCAGGTGTTCCCAAATATTCCATTGGCTGGTAAGTGTTGAATCGGTGCCAAACAACAAATTTGTATGCTTTCTTAAGTCGTTTACCCGGGCAGTACGGCCGAGCAAAAAATAATTGGATTGGGGGCACCAAACTATCGCTTCGAATTTTTTTGCCTGGCTTTCCGTCATCGCAACCGCATGTACCCCAACTAATTTCTTTTGCAGCAAGTTCCATCCTGTCAGTTGGTCAATTTCATTGTACGAAGGCCAATCGTCGCCCTCGCCAACATGAATATTTACGGGCAAGTTTGCCTTAAACGGATTGTTCAATTTTATTTTCCAGCCTTTTTCAAACTGTACCGAATGAATACAATGAGTGTTTTCAAAAACCGTTATCGGCGCGTCCTCGGTTCCCAGTTTTTCGCCATGATTTACAACCGTGGTAACCCCGCAAAGCAGGTTTTTATAAACGCCCCATTCCGAGCGTAATAACAAAGGCACTTCTAAAACCTCGGTCATCTGCTCTTTATATGTTTGGTGAATGTCTTTGCCCCATTCAGTATAATTGTTGTATATCCGCGTCCCCAATTGAGGGAAAAGATTAAAATCGAGATGGTCGTGCGAATTGATAAGCCCGGGGAAAACGATGGCATTCTCAAATGTCAGATTGAGCGAATCATCGGCATTTGCGCCAGGCCCGGCCGAAACGGCTATTATTTTATCTCCATTCACCCTGATATGGACAACTTCGCCCGTGTCGGCCATTTGCACATTGTTAATGACCATTATCCCCTCCTGAAATGTAGCCCGTAAATTACCGGGAAGCCCTTAAATTTTTCGTAAACATGCGCCGCGTTCTGGCTGGTGTAATAATGTTTTACCGATTCATCAACTTTTCGTTCATATTCGTTTACCAGTGTAAAACCCTTATTTAAAAGTATTTCTTTTATAGTGTTTACCGGGTGTACAAAGTTCCGGACGGCAATGTGCGTGTTCTGATGTTTAAAGGTCCTTTTACCGCCCGATGCGAGCAAATCCGGGTGAAAATCGGTGATGATCATCTCGCCTCGCTGTTTTAAAATCCTGCACCAGGCCGCCAGCGCCTCTTCGATGTTTTCGATATGGGCTACCGTAAGCGTCGAAATGATCAGATCGAAAGTATGATCCCCAATGGCTGAAAAATGGTTATCGGTAATGGCATGAGTTTGCGCCGATGGGAATTTCTCTTTCAGTTTGTTGAGCATCCCCGGCGAAACATCAAAGCCCGATAAGTTTGCAGGTTCATTTTTAAAAATTTCAGGCCAGTGCCTGCCCGTGCCGCAGCCGATATCGGCCAATGTTTTGTTTTTTATACGCACTCCATCCAGTAGTTTCCCGAATAATATTTTATCCAGGTCGAGCATCAGGTTACCGGGCTGGGCATCATAATTAGCCGCCCATATATCATACGCTTCCACCACTTCGTGTTCGGTTACGTGCGAAGAAAACAATTGCCTGTTAATATATTTTTTTAAAGTATTTATCAAGGTGTCCTAAGATTTCGATTTGAAACAAATTATACATTTCTAAAGAAATACGCTTCGCTATTTACAAAGGTTGCTCTGTTTGTTTTTATTTCGGTAAACAGGCAACCTTGCTTTTTTTCCAGGCGTATTGGTTATAGTAATTGTTTGATGGTTAAATTGGGTTTGTTGTTTTTATGTCCCCGAAATGGTTGAAAATACCGGCGGATTTCAAATCTGCCGGTATTAGGGGATTCTATCAAAAACCCAAGTAAACTTTGTAAATATAAAATGAGTAAGATCTTATTATTCAATCCCCAAAGCGCAAACGGAAAATACCGGATCCCCAATTCAATTTTAAGTATCGCGGCATCGGTTGAAGGCAAATATGAGTGGACGATCGTCGACGGCAACCGCGACCCCAACCCGCTTGAAGCAATAGAATCCTATTTAAGTACCGGCGAGTACAAATACCTGGGTTTTACGGTGATGCCGGGGCCCCAATTAAAGCAATCCATACCTTTTGTAAAAACGATAAAGGAAAAGTTCCCCCATACAACTATGATATGGGGGGGCTATTTCCCATCCAGCCATCCAAAAATTATCCTTGATTCGGGATATGTTGATTTTATCATTAACGGCCCCGGCGATCACGCATTTCCGCTATTGATAGATGCGCTTGAAAACAACACTCCGTATGAATTTATCAGAAATTTGATCTATAAAGCCGGCAACGAGATCGTTAAAACAGCGAAAGAAGACCTGTTTGACCAGGATCCCCTGCCGCCCTTACCGTATGATAAGCTTAACGAGATCTATAATATCAAAAAGTACCTTGGGAAAACTTATTTAGGCGAGAAAACGCTTGCTTATCACTCCAGCATCGGTTGCCCTTTTACCTGTTCGTTTTGCGCAGTGGTGCCCATTTTTGAAGCCAGATGGAAGGCGAAATCAGCCCAAAATGTTTATAAGGATATTAAATACATTAAGGATAAATGGGGCGCAGATGCCATCGAGTTTCATGATAATAACTTCTTTGTTTCTGAGAAACGTACGGTGGAGTTTGCCAAACTGATCAAACCCGAAAAGATGTCGTGGTGGGGTATGGCGAGGATCGATACGATGGATAAATTTAGCGATGCATCGTTGGCATTGATCCGTGAAGCTGGCTGCAAGATCATTTTTTTTGGCGCCGAAAGTGGCAATAACCTGATACTGGACCAACTGGATAAAGGCGGCACCCAAACCGGCGATCAGATCATCCGCTTTGCCGAGCGGTTAAAGAAATTTGACATTATTCCCGAATATTCATTTGTATTAGGTACGCCGGCGCCAACCGCACAGCAGGTTGAAGCACAAATAGATTTTGAGATCGATTTTATTAAACAGGTAAAAGCAGTAAATCCCCGCACCGAGATCGTGCTTTACACTTACAGCCCCGTGCCCACCGAAGGGTCAACATTGTTTAAGCAAGTACAGGCAGCAGGCTTTAAATACCCACAGGTATTGGAAGATTGGATAAGCCCTGCCTGGGAAAATTTCGATATGCGCAAAAATCCGCTGACGCCCTGGTTAACACCCGAAATGATCGACAAAATTAAAAACTTCGAAACGGTACTGAACGGCGTGTATCCAACAGTTACAGATATAAGGCTGAGTCTATTAAAACGGAAGGCGATACAACTAGTATCGGGCTTGCGTTATAAAGTAAACATGTATAAATACCCTTATGAAATAAAGCTGCTGCAAAAAGTATGGAAATACAGGCAGCCGGAGATACAGGGTTTTTAATCCGTAGAGACGCAATATTTTGCGTCTTTCACAAATAAAAACATTAGGATAGAGACGCAAAGTATTGCGTCTCTACAGCAGATATTCCCTTGCAAACACTACTCCAGACATATCGCCGATACAGAACTTTGCAAACGCATAAGATCTCGGCTTTGCCTGTAGTTATTCTGATGCCGCATAGCGCCTGCAACTGCCGGTGCGTAATGTGCGATATCTGGAAGGACAACAAAAACCTGAAACAACTTAACGAAAGCGACATCTCGGGGCTTTTGGACACACTAAGGAAATTCGGCACCCAACAGGTGGCCATGTCGGGCGGCGAGGCTTTGCTCAATACCAATTTTTTTAGGCTGTGCGCCATACTGAAAAAAGAGAAAATAAAAATAACCCTGCTTTCAACGGGTCTTTCGGTTAAAAAAAACGCTGAGCAGTTGGTTGAATGGGTTGACGACCTGATCGTTTCTTTAGATGGTGATGAAACCGTTCATGATGAGATCAGGAATATACCCTCCGCGTTTGAAAAATTACGTGAAGGTGTTCACTATCTCCGGTCTCTCGATCCAACCTATAAAATAACTGCACGGACGGTGATCCACCGGCTAAATTTCAGGAGTTGGGAAGATATCATTACTGAGGCTAAAATTATGGACCTCGACCAGATCAGTTTCTTGCCGGCCGATGTAAGCAGCCATGCCTTTAACCGCCAAATGGCCTGGGAACAGCCCAAACAGCACGAAATATTAATCGGAGCAGATGAACTTCCCGAATTGCAGGAGGTGATCAACCGGATACTAAAAAATAATAGCCTCGATTTCGAGATGGGTTTCATCGCGGAATCCCCTCAAAAAATTCAGCAGATCTACGACTACTACGCCGCTTTTTATGGCTTAAATCCATTTCCGTTCAAAAAATGTAATGCGCCATGGGTGTCAACCGTTATCGAAGCAGACGGCAACGTACGGCCGTGTTTTTTTCATGAACCAATAGGAAATATCAGGGATTCGTCGCTGGCATCCATATTAAACAGCGATAAGGCCATTAACTTCAGGAAAACGCTGGATATGGGTAAAAATCCAACTTGCGTTAAATGTGTTTGTTCGTTAAACTTGTCGCCATTTGCACGGCTTGAATAATTTAAAAGTATGAAAACGATTCTTTTCACCCATTCTTACTTTTTGCAATTCGACCCAAAGCAATGGCAATTGGGTCAGCCTTATCCACCATTGGGTACGCTGTATGCTGCTGCGCTGATGCGTCAGAACAAATATGACGTATCCTTATTTGATACCATGTTTTTAAATGATCCGGCAACAGTTTCTATCGCAATAGCAAAAAACAAACCTGATTATTTTGTGGTGTACGATGACGGTTTTAATTACCTCACCAAAATGTGCCTTACCAATATGCGGCAGGCTGCATTTGATATGTGTAAAATTGCAAAGGCGAACGGTTGCACCGTTATTGTTTCCAGTTCCGATTCAACCGACCGTTTTGCCGAGTATTTGAACGAAGGCGCAGATTTTGTGATCATCGGCGAAGCTGAACATACCCTGCTTGAATTGACGGGACATATTGAAGAAGGGAACACAGATCATTCTGAAATAAAAGGGCTGGCCTATTTAAGCAACGGCCAGGTGGTTAAAACGCCCGGCCGGCCGGTTTTGAAAGAGCTCGACATCATGCCGTTACCGGCCTGGGATTTGGTTGATATGGACCGATACCGGCAATCGTGGCTAAAAAATGCCGGGTATTTTTCCTTAAATATGAGCACCACCCGCGGCTGCCCTTTTAAGTGCAATTGGTGCGCCAAGCCAATATATGGCAACCGCTACAATTCCCGCAGCCCGGAAAACGTGGTGGAGGAAATCAAGCTATTAAAGGGCCGTTACGCCATTGACCATATCTGGTTTTGCGATGATATTTTTGGATTAAAACCTGGGTGGGTAAAAGCATTTGCCGAATTGCTGACGAAAGAACAAATAGATATCCGGTTTAAGATCCAATCAAGGGCCGATCTGCTGGTTGAGGAAGACACTGTTAAAGCGTTGGCAGAAGCCGGTTGCGAAAACGTATGGATAGGTGCCGAAAGCGGTTCGCAGAAAATACTGGATGCCATGGATAAAGGCATTACGATTGAACAGATAGGCGAGGCGACCCTATTGATGAAAGAATATGATATCAAACCTTCCTTTTTTATCCAATTCGGTTACCCGGGAGAATTGAAGGATGATATAAAGCTAACTATTGATATGATCAATGCGTTGCTGCCTTTTGAAATAGGGATCTCCGTATCTTATCCATTGCCCGGCACTTCATTTTATGAAAAGGTAAGGGCCGACCTGAAGAAAAAAACAAACTGGACCGATTCGGATGAAATGGCGTTGATGTTTTGCAATACTTTTCCGCCATCTTATTACAAACAGCTGCACCGGTATGTGCATCAGAACTATCATAAGCACCTTGCCACAAACAGCCTGGTTAAATTGATCAGGGATCCTTTTCGCGCAAACGCAAAAAGTCTGCGAAAAGCACTATCGGTTTTTTACCATGCACCGGCCACATTTATTGAGGGTTTGAAGTTAAGGAAGCTGGAGGTAAAAGCATGAGGGCTGTTTCCATAAATAGCAACGAACATCTTGCCGAAGCGGCTTTCACCAGCCAGTCAGGTATTTTTGATGAGATCTATTCGGGTAATACCATCGTCAACTATAAAAGGGAGCGCGTACGGCAGCATGTATTAAAATATTTAGCGCAGGGCAGTTCTGTCCTGGAGCTCAACAGCGGGACAGGCGAAGACGCCATTTTTTTCGCACAAAATGGACATACGGTGCATGCTACTGATATTTCAACCGGGATGCAGCTGCAACTGGCCCAAAAAGTGAGGGAGGCTGGCGTACAAACGAGCGTAAGTAACGAATTATGCTCTTACACGCAGCTCGCTCAGCTAAAAAACAAGGGGCCATATGATCTGATCTTCTCCAATTTTGCCGGATTAAACTGCACAAACGAGTTGGATAAAGTACTGGCATCATTTAGCGATCTGTTAAAACCCAATGGGTTAATAACGCTGGTTATTTTACCAACGTTTTGCCTGTGGGAAACCTTGCTGATCTTCAAAGGCAAATTCAAAACAGCTTTCCGCCGATTTTTTAGCGGTAAGGGAACAACTGCCCATATTGAAGGTGTTTATTTTAAATGCTGGTATTATAATCCTTCATTTATCGTAAAAAGATTGAAGGATGATTTCGACCTGCTTAGCCTTGAAGGCTTGTGCACCATAGTGCCACCTTCATATATTGAAGGCTTTGCAGAGAAGCATCCGGCTGCCTATAAGTTCCTTCAGGAGAAAGAAGATAAGCTAAAATCCCGTTGGCCATGGAAATACGTAGGAGACTATTATATCCTATCCATGCGGAAAAAATAAGAAGCTTTGAAGTTCTGGCTCATTTATAAAAAACCTTCCTGAATTCTCCAGGAAGGTTTTTTTGTGTGAACTGTAATTACGATTGCGCGGGATTATGGCTCACAATATGGTAAGTAAGATCGGTTTTGGATGATCCGGTAATGTAAACCGTATAGATCATTCCGCTTTGGAAATCTGCCGGAATGGCCAGTATTGCTGTAAGCGAGCCCGAAACATACACAGCAATGGCGGTTTTAGCAGGAACACTATAATAAGCCGATGCCGTGTTAGTTGCCAAAGCCGACGCTAATTTCGACGAACCGGCCACACCAAAATCAAAAGCAGAGGCGACGCTAAAATTAATGAATTGTACGCTTGCAAAGCCACCAGACGGAATCGTTAAATTATCCTGGGCAGTATAGGCTGTGTTGGTGGTGTCGTTACCGGCGTAGTAAATGGTATAATAACTGTTGGGATTAAGGGTAACGCTAAAGGAGGCATTTACCGTGGCCGAGCCGGAATTGAAAAACTGCGCGTTATCGCTGCCGGGAAGTTCCGTTACATAAGCTGAACTTTGCCCGTAAGCCACTGCTGTAGCATTTACGGTATTATTATTCAATTTCAGCGTCTGCGCTGCTGAGCCCTTAACAGTATTTACCACCATCACATGAGCAGGCGGAACATCGTTGTTGTTGTTTGAGCTGGTGCATGAAGTAAATACCGCAATTATACTGATCAATGATAAGGCTAGTAAGGTTAACACGGGTTTATTTTTAGATGTTTTCATTTTTGGTAGTATTAATAAAATAATTTAATTAATAACTAAAACTATTCCATCGTTGCTGCTTAATGTGTATCTGATTGATAATTAGCCAATTGCAAGCACTAAAGATTTGGTTGATTTGTATAGTTTTCGAGACAGCCGACGCATTGTTTAGGTCTTGATACTGATAGCCCTACGAAGAAGAACAAAAGTTTGCGAACTGTTTTTAGTTAAAAACAATGCCGGGGGTGGTATATGAATATGAAGCCAGAGGTTCGCTGATCAGGCGTAGGCATCAATGCGCCAAATTACTTTCATACTCCTGCAAAATCCCGGCAACTTTACATTCGTATTTTGCGAGCAGCTTTTTTTGAAAATTCTTCGGGTCGGGTTTTGAAAAATGTTTGCCGGTTACCATTCCCATGATCAGCCCATGGCTGTTTAGCTTTTTACTCTGCGTTTTTTTGGACCATCGGCCTGCTGTAATTTTCATCAGCAGGGTGTCGATCACATTTCCAACCGGGTTGTTATGAAACCATTCGAACAGTATTTTTAGCGGCGCGGTCTTTACCCGTTTTGCGCAGGCAACCCGCATGTTTTTATTGGGCAGAAAACCCCTGGTCCATACATTTGCGGCATAAAACTTCTCGAAAATAATATCGCCCTGCAGCGGTATCAGGGTACCAATCTCTATCGCGGTATAAATGTTTTTTTCAGCGATTTCCAGGTGCTGTTCATCCACATAATAATTCATGCAAAAATAGTGCTCCTTATTTACCAGGAAGGTTAACTTTTTAAAGCAATGCATAAGGGTGCGGGCTATCCAAAGCCTGTTTTTTGCCGTAATGATAAACAGATCGACATCTGAAAACTCATCAGCGAAATTTTTGGACAGCGAGCCGGAAATGGCTATGCCGCGCACATAAGGGAACCGGATCAAAATATTGCCGACTTTTTCTGCCACTTTAATCAATTCTGCTGCCTTCCTGTTCCCATCGTTTCTTCGCAAAATTGTTTCTTTATTATTTTTTAAAGTATAAAACCGCTCGAATTTGTAAATTGTTTCGCCTTCGAGGAGGCATTGTAATGCATCATCAAAAGCTTCGTAAGGATATTTAGTTTTAAGGAATAGATAGATCTCGGCCCGGGTGAGCGGATAGTTAAACATATCAAAGTATGCCAGTGTAGCCAATATGTTTTCTTTGATCGGTGACAAACTTTTATTAATTAAAGGGTACGAATTATTTTGCATTTGCCTGTTTAACTATAATTAACACATAGTGGCCTTCTATTAATAATGACGGTGCAATTACCGGTTTGGTTGCCTTTAACAGAAATATTTGTTCCCTTTAAACGGGTACGTGCAAGTCGATTTTTTTATCCGCCATTTGCACCTTTTTACCTGGCATCGACAGATGCTTTTTTGCTGACCGACCCCGGTTTGCGATCTCTTCATTTGAAAAAATAAAGAAGGAAAAAAAGAAAGCATAAAATATAGTGCCTTTGTCCACATCAAGCAAATTCTCCGAAAAGGAAACAATGGCGATAATTACCATAAAAGTTAAAAAAAGAAGATCCT
>Ga0206964_10179_pt1 | contig 19818 bp, 17 predicted proteins | sample Alteio_BWOrgHeat_25_FD_152980 | JGI IMG/M metagenome (GOLD analysis project Ga0206964, IMG submission 152980) | Enriched cells from forest soil in Barre Woods Harvard Forest LTER site, Petersham, Massachusetts, United States -... | ecosystem: Environmental > Terrestrial > Soil > Temperate forest >...
TTTCGCTGGAGTGGAATGGCAAGTAGATGAAACTGCCGACCGGTTGGTTCGTCAGGAAGTGATTCCGCCGCTCATCATTGTGGGCATTGACAATGCGCAGAGCGACCGCATGAAAGAGTATTTGCCTTACCGCTCCCTGAATCCTCCGATTCTGCGGCCTCAAGGCAAACGCTACCCCAACTTTCTCATGGACGAGGTCATGCCCTTTGTTTACGGGCGATATCGCATCGCCCGGGGACCGGAGAATGCAGGGCTAGGCGGATCGTCCATGGGGGCGCTGATTTCGCTGTACACAGTCATGGAAAAGCCAGGATGGTTCGGCCATCTGCTGCTTGAAAGCCCATCGTTGTTTATCAGCAATCGCAGAATTGTGAAATTCGCGCGCCATTTCCGGCAATGGCCGGTGAAAATCTATATGGCGATGGGAACGCGGGAGTCGGGACGCGAGGACAAAGACAAACAAGTCGTAGAAGATGTTCGCGAACTGTCGAGGATCCTGCAGCGCGCTGGTCTGGGAGAAGATCGTATGCGAGTGCAAATCGACGAAGGCGCAACTCACAACGAGGGCGAATGGGCGAAACGATTTCCCGACGCCCTGACTTTCCTTTTTGGGCTATCTCAGACTTGACCTGATGTGGACACCAGAACATCAGATCAGCACTGCTACAATTCCTTTCACACATGCCGAACGCGCGACTTATCCGGGCGGTAGGCAGTGCAGCCAAGTCACCGCGCGTAATCTTCCTGGTGGCCCTGACGGCGCGTCTGTGGGTCTTGTCGCAATTGTTACCAGCTAACGCGTGGCGCGACTTCTATCATTACAACGAGCCCGCCCACATTGCCTGGTCGGTGGTTTCGGGCGCGGGCTACAGTTCTCCGTGGGCCAACACCGATCCTATGGCGACCGCGCAGCAGCCCCCTCTGTACCCTTTGTTGCTGGCAGGTATTTTCAAGTTGGCAGGCGCGTACAGCTATTTTTCTCTCTGGCTGGCCGCTGTGCTGAACGCCTTTTTCTCCGCGACCACGGCTGTCGTGATTTTGTATTTGGGCAAACGCATTTTCAATCCACTCACCGGAATTCTGGCAGCGTGGATTTGGTCCTGCTGGATCTACGAAGCAGTGGTTTCTATCCGGCTATGGGAGAGCAGTATTTCCGCTTTGCTACTAGCAGTCGGCCTGTTGTTGCTGTCTCAAGAGGAAAGTCTGTGGCGTGATCTGGCTCTCGGTCTGCTCGCTGGTGTGGCTGCGCTTACCAATACGACTTTGCTTGCCGTGTTTCCATTTTGTTGGTTATGCCGTTGGGTGTGGAATCGTCGTCGACAGCCCTCGTGTACGAAGTGGCTGGCGGCCTCAGTGACTTTATGCGTGCTTGTGGTACTGCCTTGGACAGTGCGCAATTACGAGGTCTTTCATCGCTTGATTCCCATCCGAGATAATTTTGGACTGGAGCTTTGGCTTGGGAATCATGAAGGCGTGAATCACGTGTTTGACCAGGACTTCCCGATCCTGAATCCGACGGAGTACAACCATCTCGGCGAAATTCATTTCATGGAAGTGAAACAAAGTGTCGCTCTGGAATTCATCGGCCGCCACCCCGGAGACTTCTTGAAGCTGACGGCAGAAAGATTTCTACGGTTCTGGAGCGCCCCGGAAAAATCGGGCTGGCTGGTCATCAGTCTTTTTGCCTGGGTAGGGATGGTGCTGTCAGTGCGGCGAAAAGGAATGGAAGCGGTCCCATACGCTGGGGGTCTCATCCTTTTTCCGATCGTGTATTACCTGACGCATGTGTTCAGTACCTATCGCCATCCCATCGAGCCGGTAATACTGCTGCTGGCGTCCTACACCGCGGTTTCTATCACGGAGATAGTTGGTCCCCGTTTAGTTCACCGGACTAGCAGCGACAGTAGAGTTCAGTAACAGGTTCTGCATTTGTTTATCCGCGGTGTTCGATAAGGTGGAAAGGCGAGGCGGGGATACATCCGGCTCGACCAGCCAGACTCGCCGGGTATTGAAGTATTGCAGCAATTCACGATTGTCCTGTTCGCCCATGTCCCAGGCCCAGACGATCTTCGACGCGTCAATATCGGCGTGGTTATAAACCCAGTCGTGCTCAGGGGTGTGGTCCTTCGAGTATCGCACCAGGATCAGATGCTGTCCGGGAAGACTCTCCAGGGAACGCACAATGTTTACCCGGTCCAGGTTGCCGCGCGGATATGCGGGCTCAATTTGCGCATGAGCGATCACCGCAGTGACTCGCAGAATTGCCATGGCACAGCAGAGCACTGGAATCGCGCGCACTAGTGCCCGGCCCACGGGCTTTTCGTGCCATTGCCACATCCGAAGATGACGCATGCCCTGCATCAGAAATAAATAAAGCAGCCCTGTCGCCGGCGCAAAATAGTGGCCGTAGAAAAAAGTCTCAACTGCCAGCCCGAAAAGAAATACAGTGCCAGCGAGCAAGGGAAAACGCATTCTGCGATCGCGCAGAGTGCACGGAAATGCGATTAAAGGGATGGTGAGGAAAGGTCCGAGGTAGAATTTCCAAAATGTAAAAGCCTTGTCAGGCAAGTGTTTGAGGAAACCTTTTAGGGTTCGGCCTTCCTCGAAGTATTGATATTCGTCGTCGTAGAACTTTTGCATTGCTGGGTGTCTATACACACGCTCAGGCCGCGACGCCTGCCACAAGAAATATTGGCCGCGAGCATAGGTGGCACGATTTACCGAATACGTCATTACGAAGGGGCTGCCGGTCACGCGATAGTAGTAGTAGCCGGTGCCTATTGCCCCGACGACGAGCAGAGAAAAAACCGGTAGGACCACGTGATGGAAGAGTATGCGGATGGGCGGACGCCTCGCACTCCAGCTCCAGGCCAACAGCGCGGCAGCCACAGTTATCCCCAGCACGAAACCTTCGTAAGGGCGGCTGTTAGCAAGAAGGATTAGACCTGCTGCCATCGCGATGGAATCTCGCATACGCACACGACGCTTCAGCCGCGGCAATGCACCCAGGAGCAGCGCGCCTCCCAGCGCGATCACCGATCCGCACCAATAGCCGTTTACCCAATAGCTGAAAATGCCGAGCCTCAGCACCGCCAGGAAACCGCCCAGCAGCGCCCAGGCCGGGGGCAGCCAGCCCTGGAGCATCCAGCACAGCGCCGCGCACATCAATCCGTCGAGCAGCAACTGTGCGATCCACGGATGCCCTGACCGCTGCCCTACAGCCAGCACCAATCCTTGCGCGGGCGGGTACATGGACATGTAAGTCGGCTGCTGGATAATGTGAAAACTCTCGAAGTGCATCCACATAGGGTGCGGCTGATTCGTAACGCGTCCGTGGGCAAAAGTATCGGCGGCCAGTAAGTAACTGAATTCGTCGTGGTAGTCGGGCTGTGGGATGCCGAGGACAGGAATAAAAAGTCCGCGCAGAAACAGCGGCAGAAGCCCAATCATTAGCACGGAAATATTTTTCCGCAGAGCGAACTGGGCCAAGCATCGCTCGACTCTTCGGAATGCTGGCGATCCGTTGGCCGTATTCCGCCAAAAGATCAGGACGACGGCCCCGAGGAGCAAGACGAACTCCACGATGTCGAGGGCCCATCTCGCCAACCACAGGTGAAATGCCAGCATGGCAACGAATTGTCGAGGGGCTTGCGACGAATGTCAACGCGAGACTGATGTCGGCAAGAAATGGCAAGATGTAGGTGTATAAATGCTGAATTGCCGGCGGCGCGGTGAAAATTATGATCCGAAGAGGCGTCCTCGAAATTGACTACAACAGGTAGCATGAGGTCGAACGATTGTCGCGGCAACGGGTGGCCGAGGGATATCCATTTCTGGGCGAGTGGTATTTTTGCTGTTGCCGCTCTGCCGCTTCTGCATAGATTTCAGCTCCCCATTCGCGTTGACTGGGTCGGGTTGGGCGTTACTTACTGGATATTGCTCGCAGGAAAAGCAATCTTCGCTGCAACCGTGCTGGCTCTAATCGGATTTCCCTCATCAACCCTGAAACCACTGGTGGGGCGTCTCCGCCGGGATAAGGTACGCACTCTGCTGTTACTGGGTTATGTCGTTACTTTGCTGTGGATTTTGAGTTGGCCTTCTGCACTGGTTCTCGCCGTCGATACTGTCGCCCTTCTGGAGGTTTGCGAGCGCCACAAGCCTCACGGCCTGTTATGGGTGAGTGCCGTCGTGTTGCCTCCGGCACTCTACCTTTTTCTTGGCCTGGTGCTGGTCTCGGCGTACAACGATATTATTCTTTCGACCCGCTTCTTCGCGGCCTATGACGAGATCTTCAATTCCGCGGACAAGTTTCTGCTTCGCGGACTGTCGGTTTCGGATCTGTGCCATTGGGCACTCCGAACTTTTCCCCTCTCCATGATTCGTTTTATGGAGTTCATCTACTACGGAATGTTTGCGCAGATTGGGGCGGCGCTGCTGCTGATTAGCATCTACCGCGGGAGAAGACGCGGATTGCAATTCGTGGGCGCGGTTCTGACCGCATATTATCTTGCTCTTGCTTTGTTCTATTTGTGGCCGAGTCAAGGTCCATACTTCTTGTGTCAGCAGCACTTCTTGCTTTTTCCGGCCAGCCTGAAAACCTACGCCGCACAACTTGGTTCGGTAGCCGGTGCACAGGCGCTCTGGAACCACGTGCCTCTCAGCCGGATTTCGTTTGACTACTACATCGCCTTTCCTTGCATGCATCTTGTCCAACCTTTGATTGTGATGTGGTTTGTTCGATCATGGAAGCGAATCATGATCGTCCTGGCTGCATACGATGTATTGTTGATCGTGGCCGTGGTGCTGCTGGAGTGGCATTATCTTGTGGACATAATCGCAGGATTTGCGGTGGCAGGTGCCGCAATTGCCGTGGTTGACGGTCCCGAACTTTGGCGATGGCGCGTCGAGTACGAAAGTCAATGACAAAACCGGTCCGAACTCTGATTTGGCTTGGCGTTTCAGTGCTTGGTGCATTGGCGGTGGCAACCATAGCTATCCATCGCCATGAGCAGATCAATGCCATGTGGCTGGTGGTCGCGGCCGCGTGCAGTTACGCGCTGGGCTATCGCTTCTACAGCAAATTCGTTGCGGCCAAGGTGTTGGCCCTCGATGCCAGACGGGCTACTCCTGCGGAGCGTCTGGACGATGGCCGTGATTTTGTCCCTACCAATAAATGGGTAGTCTTCGGACATCATTTTGCCGCCATTGCTGGCCCTGGGCCGCTGGTCGGGCCTGTGCTGGCAGCGCAATTCGGATATCTTCCGGGGACGCTGTACATCTTGGCGGGCGCTGTCTTCGGCGGATGCGTGCAGGATTTCGTCATTCTTCTTTTCTCGGTGCGACGCGACGGAAAATCGCTGACCGAAATGGCGCGCGACGAAATCGGGCCGGTCGGCGGTTTCGTGGCTTACGTCGCCGTGATCAGTATCATCATAATTTTGCTGGGAGCGGGAGCGCTGATCGTAGTCAACGCGTTGAAGTCTAGTCCGTGGGGAGTTTTTACCATCGCGATGACGATCCCCATTGCGCTTCTGATGGGCTGGTACCTGCGCCGCCTGCGGCCTGGCAAGGTGTTGGAAGTTTCTGCGCTCGGCTTTTTTCTGGTGATGCTTGCAATCTGGGGCGGGCAGTGGGTCTCGCAGAACCCGGCAATCGCACCTTGGTTCACACTGACGGCTCCAGCCTTGGCGTTGGTAATTATCATTTACGGATTCGCGGCATCGGCTTTGCCGGTGTGGTTGCTGCTGGCGCCGCGCGACTATCTGAGCACCTTCGTGAAGCTGGGGACGATTGGATTGCTGGCCGTGGGCATCATCGCATTCCATCCCACACTGAACATGCCTCCACTAACAAAATTCATTGATGGATCAGGGCCGGTGTTTGCGGGCAGTGTTTTTCCATTTGCGTTCATTACCATTGCGTGCGGCGCCATCAGCGGGTTCCACTCGCTGATTTCAAGCGGCACCACTCCCAAGCTGATACGGCGGGAAATCGAAACGCGGATGGTTGGGTACGGCGCCATGATGTGCGAATCTCTGGTCGCGATCATGGCAACCATTGCGGCTTGCGTTTTGCAGCCGGGGACATACTTCGCCATTAACAGTTCGGCCGGAATTGTTGGGCAGACGCCCGAGGCTGCGGCAGCCACGATCAGCGGCTGGGGATTTCCTGTGACTGCGGCGGGCATGCACGTGCTGGCACAGGCTGTCGGCGAGCAGACGCTCTACAACCGCACCGGTGGCGCACCGGCATTCGCCGTCGGCATGGCGCACATTTTTTCCAACAGCTTGGGCGGGCAGGCTGTGATGGCCATCTGGTACCACTTTGCCATCATGTTTGAAGCGCTGTTTATTCTGACGACTCTCGATGCGGGCACGCGGGTGGGGCGCTTCATGGTGCAGGACGCGCTTGGCCATCTGTGGAAGCCGCTCGGGCGCACCAGTTGGTATCCGTCGATTCTGGCCACCAGCGCTCTGATCGTCGCCGCCTGGGGCTGGTTCCTGTGGCAGGGAGTAAGAGATCCGCTGGGCGGAATCAATTCGCTGTGGCCGCTGTTTGGAATTTGCAACCAACTTCTGGCGACAGTGGCGCTGTGCCTCGCCACAACTATCATTGTGAAAACGGGCAAGGCCCGCTATGCCTTTGTGACTATGGTGCCCCTTGTCTGGCTGGTTTCAGTGACGTTCACCGCTTCCTGGCAAAAGATGTTTCATGCCAACCCGCGTATCGGATTCCTGGCACATGCCCGGGAACTAGCTTTGTCCAGCGCGGCGACTCCGGGTCTGTCGCAACTTGTTTTCAACGACCGTCTCGACGCGGCGGTCACAGGCTTGCTGGTCTGCATGGTGGCACTAATTTTGATTGAGTCCGGTTTGATATGGATGAACGTCGTCTCAGGACGTAAGCAGGTGATCGTGAGAGAAACACCATTTGTAGCGACACGCTTTGCAGCGGAGGAGCAGGGATGAAGCTTATCGTGGCAGATTCCGGATCAAAATCCTGTCATCCTGAGCGCAATGGTTGCAGCGCGAAGCGCAGCAGCCACGAAGTCGAAGGACCCCGAAGATGCAACGGCTACCAGGCACGCGGAAAGGCATTCCGGCGGTGCTGTCGCGTACTTGCTGAGGAGAACTCCCTGAAGCAGTCGCGCCTGGATGGGCTTGCTCGAGGTCCCCTCGACTCGCTCGGGGCAGGCTCTTCGACTATGTTGCCGTCGCTTCGCGACAGCAACTTCGCTCAGAATGACAGAGTTTGGAGTGGGTACTCGTGCTGAAAACTCTTCGGCGTCGCTTCGGGCTGGCTCACGTTGCTGCGTGGTCCCTTTCGGTGATACGGCTCATGGGCTCAACCCTGCGCGAGATCTTCGATGAATCAGCTTACTCGCGCTTTCTATTGCGACGGGGGCTGAGCTCCGACTCTGCGTCGTACACAGCTTTTTTGCGTGAGCAAGAAAGTGCCAAAGCCCGGCGGCCAAAATGCTGCTAAACCGGCAAGGAGAAGACCTGTCCTTCTATGCCCTCCGGCCTGGCGAAGACTCAGTCTGAAGATCCCTGTGGTTTCTACCTGCGGCTGGATCAAACGTGCGACTTCCAACTGGGAGAGTGCTCTATTCTTCAATTGATCTGCCTGAGTATTCAAAATCACCAGCCGGCGTCGAATGCTAACCTTTGCCCTGCCCCCCAGTCTCTATCAACGAGTTGTGACCTGACGATCCGGCTTATGGCACTTATGCTCCCGCCCACGTCCAATCATTTGATTCCGGGCCGAGCCGAGCAGGCGGGATTCACGAGCCACTTCTGGATGCTGTATGGGTTAGCTTGGCTGCCGTACGCCAGCGGTTTGGCTGCGCTATTTATCTACAATGGTGGGAGTGTGTGGCCATGTTTTTTTGCGGGTTTCTCATACGCCGTTCCAGGGGCGCTATTGGGAGTATTTGTTCTTCTCTTTTCTTATCGTAGCATGCAGCAAGGGAAGTTTCCCATTTGGCAAGTAGGCGTACACATGGTCTTCGGCGTCGTGTTTGCCTGGATCACTACCATGAGTGCAGTTGTGCTCTTGTCCTTGCGATCGTCACGGTCAAGCGGCCATTTTGTTATGGGACGCCTGCCAACCCCAGCCTTGAAATTTCATATGGTCACGGGGGCCACTCTCTATGGCGTGCTCGTGGGCGTAGTTTACGTTCGCCAGGTAACAATGCGGTTCGATCATGAACGAACTCGCCGGATTAAGGCGGAGGCTTCTCGGGCCCAGGCAGAGTTGCAGGCTTTGCGTGCACAGATCAACCCTCACTTCTTGTTCAATACATTGCATTCGCTAATGGCCTTGGTGCGGGAGGACCCACAAGCTGCCGAGGACGCCTTAGAGCAGTTCGCTGGGCTTTTGCGTTACGCTCTGCGGATCCAAAAGGACAGTGTGGAAGAAGTCCCACTTCGTGAAGAGTGGATGTTCGTGAGCGACTACCTGGCGTTGGAGCAACTGCGACTGGGAGAACGCTTGCGTTTCGAAGCAGATCTTGCACCTCAAGCACTCGATTGTCTGGTGCCAGCATTTTGCCTCCAGCCGATCGTCGAAAATGCTGTGCGCCATGGCATTGCTCCGCGATCTTCAGCCGGACGGCTCACGATTCGCGCGGAATGCAATGGTGATCTTATTCTGCAAGTGAAAGACGATGGTCCAGGCGCGATGCCAGCCGCATTCAACCACAGTCAGGGTCTAGGCGTTCGGACGGTTCGTCGTCGGCTTGATGCTCTCTACGGGGAAAGTGCCGGCTTAACCGCCGAGAGGTTAGCAGGCGGTGGCTTTGCTGTCTCGATACATGTCCCCATCCAACGGAAGTTCGCCATCGTAAAGGAGAGCACCGCCCAGGTATGACTTATCAGGCTGTAATCGTAGAAGACGAACCGCTAGCGAGAAAGACTCTTTCTTCTTTTATTGCCGAGACCGCTTGGCTGGAATGCGCAGGGCAAGCTACCAATGGGAAACAAGCAATCGACCTAATCGAACAAAGCCAGCCCGATGTGATCTTTCTCGATGTCAAGATGCCGGAGCTTTCAGGCTTGGAGGTCTTGAGGCGGCTGCAGCATAAGCCCGCTGTGGTGTTTACGACCGCATTTGATCAATATGCGGTCTCAGCCTTTGAATTGGAGGCTGTGGATTATCTGATCAAGCCGTTTGGACGTAGACGCTTCCAAAATACACTCGCCCGGCTTTTGCGAGCCCTGAAGGCAGGGGAATGTTGCGAGGGAAGGCCTAATCCAGCGGTAGCAATGCAGGGGGCTGGAAAGCTCGACCGTTTCTTCGTCCAGAAAGGCCAGCAGATGGTGCCCATTCATTCTAAGAGCATCGTTCGCATCGAATCCTGTGGAGACTATGCCAATATTCACGCTGGCAACGAGAATTACCTGCTTCACCTGACCTTGGAGGAACTGCAACTGCGTCTGGATCCGGAGCAGTTTTGCCGCGTCCACCGCTCGCACTTAATCAATTTGGAGCATGTAACTTCGTTGCGTCCGTATGACCCGCGTCGCCTGGTCATTACTTTCCGTGACGGTTCTCAACTGGTTGCCAGTCGCCACGGATCCCGGGCCTTGCATAAGTTTGTTCCCTAAAGGTTGCCGTTCGTCGCGCGCTTGGCCCATCTGCCCACCGGTTTGGCCTTCCTATCGAATCAACCTCGCTTGAGAGATGCGTGAGGCCTACAGTGAACGGGCCGCTTGGAAGAACTCTTCCCGGCTAGATTGAATGATGGAGTGAGGGTCAATGGATAAGCCAATCAGAAATCTTGCAGTGTCATTGTTGATCGTCGTCACGTGCGTACCGTTTTCAAGTCTTGAGGCTACCGACAACAAAACGACAGCCCCCGCGCAAAAAATACGAGCGTTTGATCAGCAACTCTCCTGGATCGAAGGCGCATTCGTGTCGGCAGCAGAAGCAATGCCGGATGATAAATATTCGTTTATTCCTGAGCGTGGCGAATTCAAAGGCGTACGCAACTTCGGTCAGCTGATCAAGCACGCTGCTGGTAACAACTACATATTGTTCGGCGCCATTCAACATCAAGATAAAGCCGCCGCCGACCCTGGTCCAAGGGGAGATGGACCGCCTGATATGACGTCCAAGGCAGCGATCGTGAAATATCTCAAGGATTCTTTTACTGAAGGTCACCAAGCGTTCAAAACGATTGATACTCAAAATTGTTTTGAAAGTTACAAGAGCCCTCTCGGACCCGAGGGATCGAACTTGGGGATGGCCCTAGCAGCCATCAACCACACGTGGGACATGTATGGGCAGGTGGTCGAGTACTTACGGATGAACAATATCGTGCCGCCAGCCAGCCGTTCTGACAATAAGTGAGCAAGGTGCCGGCGTTGTTAGGTTGAGTTGGTGAGGTCTCTGCGAGAGTTGATTCAGTTCACACGCGAGTTTTTAAGGCGACGTGGTCTCGCCTTCGGCTGGGCCTCGTACACAGATTTTTCTGTGTGAGCAAGAAAGTGCCAAAGCTCGGCGGGCAAAACGCTGCCGGCGTGGGCTGTGCACCCATGGGTTGCGGTCGCGGCCACTCTTGTTAATCTCCTATTTGCAGCAAGGCCTCCACCGGAGGTTGATGATTTTCCAGCGATTACGTTTGGATGGTTTTTCGGCGGGTAACTCCCCGAATTGCATCGTCGCCTTAGGTGGCTGCCATCTTCGTGCGCAACTTCTGGCTCGCGTCCGCCGTCCGTGAGCAAACCACATCTTTGACGACGCTCCCTCATCTCGACTACGCTGGATAGCCTCCTATGAGTGAGCCAGCGATTTCTGTTCAATCCTTGCACAAGAATTATGGGACGGTCGAGGCGGTGCGCGGCCTGGACTTTGAGATTCATTCCGGAGAGGTTTTCGGACTGCTCGGCCCAAACGGGGCTGGGAAGACTACGACCGTCGAAATCTTGGAGGGCCTGCGCCAGCGTAGTAGCGGTCAAGTTTCTGTACTGGGGTTTGATCCCGATAAGCAGAAAAGTCAACTTAAAGACCGCATTGGCGTGTGCTTGCAAGCTACAAATCTTCCTGACAAGATTCGTGTTCGTGAAGCCTTGCACGTGTTCTCGGCCTTCTACAGTCGCCACGTGGACGCGAACGCAATCCTGCGCCGGTTGCAACTCGAAGACAAGCGCGACGCTTTTTACAGCACTCTTTCTGGAGGACAGAAGCAGCGTTTGGCGCTGGCGTTGGCATTGGTAAATGATCCCGCGCTGCTCTTTTTGGACGAGCCGACAACCGGCCTCGATCCGCAAGTGCGCGCTGAAATCCACAGTTTGCTCGAACAGCTCAAGGGAGAGAAGCGGACGATTCTGCTGACCACCCACTACATTGAAGAAGCGGAGCGGCTGTGCGACCGCGTGGCCATCGTGGACCAGGGCCGCATCGTCGCCCTGGACACGCCCCGCAAGCTGCAACAGCAGAGCCGCGCGGCTTCAACCATTGTGGTCACTTGCGCCCAGTCGATTCCGCAGCAGCGGCCGCAGTGGCCCCAGGCGATGGAGAGCACGCTGGATGCAAGCGGGCGAACTTTGACGGTAATATCGCGCCGTCCCGCGACCACGCTGGTGGAGCTGATCAAATGGATTGACCAGAACAGCCTCGAGTTGGTGGATGTGCATTTAAAACAGCCTACGCTGGAAGATGTGTTTATCGAACTGACGGGAAAAAGCCTGCGCGATTAATGCCTTGAAAGCAAAATGAAAAGCTACATAGCCCTTATCGACCTGAACCTCAAGCTGGCGCTTCGCCAGAAGTCAGTGCTGTTTTTCAACTATCTGTTCCCGCTGATCTTCTTCGGCGTGTTTGCCCAGGCGATGCACGGCGACAGCAACGGCGCCATGACGCAGATTGTGACCATGGTGGTAGTGATCGGAGTGCTTGGCAATGGGTTGTTTGGCGCGGGTATTCGAGCGGTGCAAGAACGGGAGGCCAACATTCTCCGCCGCTTCAAAGTCACGCCGATCACGCCCTTGCCCATCCTCGTAGCGGCCAGCGTCGTGGGATGGATTCTGTTCATGCCGCTGGTTGTGGGTGTGTTCAGTCTGGCGCACTTTGGCTATGGCATGCCCTGGCCGGACCGGCCGCTAGCAATTTTTCTATTTGTCACGCTGGCGATTCTTGCATTCCGCGCCATCGGCATGATCCTGGCGTCGGTTGCCAATTCCATGCAGGAAAGCCAGATTCTGGTGCAGTTGGTCTACTTACCCATGCTGTTTCTGAGCGGGGCCACGTTTCCTACCTCGATGTTTCCTCCCTGGCTGCTTATCGTGACCGGGTTCTTGCCGGCTACGTATCTGGTATCCGGTCTCGAAGGGATGATGCTTCGTCAGGAAAGCCTGCTGGCCAACGGACTGGCTGCCATAGCGCTGGCCATTACGGTAATCGTGGGCCTATTCATTTCGTACAAGTTGTTTCGCTGGGAAAAAGAAGAAAAGATCCGTACCGCCTCCAAGCTTTGGGTCGGCGCGGTCATGCTGCCATTTCTTGTTCTTGGCCTGTGGCAGGCGCATACGCAGCAAAATGTCGCCAAGACCAAAATGCTGAATCGCCAACTCGCCCGCTCCGAAATCTATCTGATTCGCGGTGCACGCATATTTATTGGCGATGGGAATGCCATCGAGCAGGGAAGCGTCCTGGTTCGGAACGGAAAAATTGCCGAGGTTTATGAGGGCGAAGGACCTGATCCAAAGTCCGTAAAGGCTTCTATCATCGAAGCCGCGGGGAAGACGCTGCTCCCTGGGCTTATTGATGTTCACGTCCACCTGGTTGCGCCGGGCGGTTTCTATTCTGACATGAGCAAGTACGATCCCGAGTCGCACATACTGCGCAATCTCGCCGCTTATTTGTATAACGGAATCACAGCAGTCAGAAGCGTCGGAGATCCCTTGGACATCGTGTTGAAGGTCCGCTCCCAGGTGAATAGCGGCGAGCGTTTGGGCGCGGAGCTTTATACCTGTGGACCACTGTTTACTGCTCCCGGCGGGCATGGGACTGAGTATTTCAAAGACATGCCGGAAAATATGCGCAAGGCCGCGGAGGCGCAGTTCACGAGAATCCCCACTAACGCTGCGCAAGCTCATCAGCAGGTGGTGGATCTCAAACAGTCGGGCGTGGATTGCATCAAGGCAGTGCTTGAATCCGGAGGAGGGTTAAGCGTTTACAACCGCCTGGATACCACCATGTTTCAAGCCGTAGCACAGGAAGCTCATGCTCAGAACCTGCCGCTGGCGGTGCACACTGGGGACCTGCGCGACTTGACCGATGCGGTTTCTGCTCGCGCTGATTCCATCGAGCACGGATCGTTTCGCGAGGCCATTCCGGATTCCTCGTTCCAGCAAATGCTTGCCGCGAAATCTTTTTACGATCCAACGTTGAGCATTGGGGAGGCGTTCCGGGATTTTGCCGCCGGGAAAACTGATCTGCTGAAACGCTCACTTGTCCAGCAGGTAGGGCCAGCGGATCTGATTGAGGAGACCGAAAAGGAGATGGCGTCCCCGGATGTCGCGCCCATCCGTGAGCGCATCGCCGCGTTCCCCATTCATCTAGAGATTGGAATGCAAAACCTGCTGCACGCGCAGAAAGCTGAAATTCCGCTAGTAACCGGTAGTGATGCAGGAAACTTTCTCATCCTTCACGGTCCCACGGTCCAGCATGAAATTGAACTCTGGGTTCGAGCGGGCATTCCTGCGGCTGTCGCGCTTCAAGCCGCGACTTACAACGCCGCGCGGCTGCTGCGCCAGGAAAGCCACATTGGTTCCATTCGCGTGGGCAACGATGCCGATCTGCTGCTGGTGGACGGGAATCCGCTGGAAGATATCAGCGCTGTCGAACGCATCTCCGTCGTCATTTTCAAAGGCGAGCAGATTGACCGGTCGGATCTGTTCAATCAGAAGTAAACAGCATTGCTTGTGCTGGGTGCTAGACTCGGGTGGATGCGAGTTCTCGGTATTGACTGCGGCACGGAGTACACCGGCTACGGCGTCGCCGAGCTTGCTCACGACGGCAAATTGACTTGCCTCACGTGCGGCGCTATCAAGCTTTCGACTCGCGAGTCTATGTCGTCCCGCCTGGCCAAGATTTTCGACCAGTTGGGCGCGATCATCGCTGAGCACCACCCTGACCGAGTGGCCATCGAAGATGTTTTTTATGCGCTGAATGTGAAGTCCGCTCTCAAACTGGGACAGGTACGCGGGGTGGCGATGCTGGCGGCTGCGTCCGCGGGACTGGAAGTCGCCGAATACTCCCCACTTTCCATCAAATGTGCGGTGGTGGGCTACGGTCGAGCAGAGAAGCAGCAGGTGCAGCATATGGTCACCAGGCTCCTGAATCTGGCAGTGATCCCGGAGCCTCCGGACGCAGCCGACGCGCTCGCCATCGCCATTTGTCACTTGCATACCGCTGCGACGTTGGAGCGGCAGCATGCTTGACGTTTTTTTGGCATAATCCCAGTACATGGTTTTCTGCAAGCTGCGATTCTTCAAGCGTCCCGGCAATACCTTCCTCATCTGCGTCATCGGTTTGTTTGCGCTCTTGCACTCGGCGCAAGCTCAATCGTCGCCCGCCGCCGTCACATTTACTTGCGACTTTCCTGGCTCTGATCCTTCTCACTACGTTGTTTCGGTCTCATCGGACGGGCATTCGTCCTATATTTCCGATGGGAAATTGAATTCCGACTCCGATCCCAGCGATCCCTGGAGATTCGAGTTCACTGTGTCACCATCCAAGACGACTCGTGTTTTCGACCTTGCCAAACGCGCCCATTATTTCGAGGGAGACATAGATCTGAAGAAAAAAAACATGGCCTCAACCGGCGCCAAAACCCTGGCTTACAAAGACGGGCAAAAGAGCACCCAGGCTACGTACAACTATTCCCCGGTATCGGCCGTGCAGGAATTGACTACTTTGTTCCAGTCGCTTTCGACCACATTAGAATTCGGACACCGGCTGGACTACTACTTTCAATATCAGAAGCTGGCTCTCGACGAAGAACTGAAGCGAATGGAAGACAGGTTCAATAACGGCGGCCTGGAGGAAGTGTCGGCTGTGGCTGCTGTCTTGCAGAAGATCGTGGACGACCCCTCGGTAATCAAAGTGGTGCGTGCCCGCGCCCAGCGCTTGCTACAACTTGCCGCTAACGGAAACAAGTAACCGCCTGCCCTCTGACTGCAAGTTATTTCCGGGCAACAAAATGCCGGGAATGGTGTTCTAATACTGAAGAGGGGCAACTCTGGAGGATTTCCATGTCTAGTCGGACGAACACACTGCTGCTCGCCGCGGCAGTTGCTCTATCTCTGCTACTGACCGTCCCCTCATTTGCTGATTCGCAAGCGCGCGTGGTGCGCTTAAGCGATGTCCAGGGTGAAGTCCAGGTTGACCGCAATGCAGGGCAGGGCTTCGAAAAAGCCTTTCTTAATTTGCCCATTGTTCAAGGCGCGCAACTGCAGACCGGAGCGGATGGCCGTGCCGAAGTCGAGTTTGAAGACGGCAGCACGCTGCACCTGACTCCCGGTTCGACGTTGGAGTTTTCGCAACTTTCCCTACGTGACTCGGGGACAAAACTTTCTACCATCCATTTGCAGAAGGGCACCGCTTACGTCAACTACAGCGGCGCAAAGGATGACGAATTCGCTCTGACCTTTGGCCTGCAGAAACTTCCCTTGAATCGTGCCGCGCACATTCGGATCAATATGGCTGACAACACAGCCACTGTGGCTGTTTTCAAGGGTGATGTTCAAGTGGAAGATCCCTCAGGAACCGTGGCGGTCAGCGAGAGAAATACTGCGACGTTCGACCTAAAGCAGAACCAATCTACGGTGGCAAAGGGTATCACCCCCGAACCGGATGACGCGTGGGACAAGCAACAGGAGCAATATCATCAGGAGTATGCCAGCAAGTCGTACAGCAATTATTCTCCGTACCCATACGGAACTTCTGACCTGAATTACTACGGCAGTTTCTTCAACGCACCCGGTTACGGCATGATGTGGCAGCCATATTTTGCCGGCGCAGGTTGGGACCCGTTCATGAACGGTGCCTGGGCATATAGCCCCGGCTTTGGGTACAGCTGGGTTTCTGGCTATCCGTGGGGCTGGACACCATACAATTATGGTTCCTGGGTGTTTCTGCCGGGACGTGGCTGGGCTTGGCAACCCGGAGGGGTGTGGTCGCCTCGGAACGCCCCGAGAGTCATCGGCGCGCCGTCGCACTTTGTGACGCCGCAGGCCCCGTCCGGCTCTGGTCAGGGAACGATCGTCGTGAGCCGCGGTCCGATGCCCGTGCCCAGTGGCGGATCGGTAAATCGGCTGGGAATCTTCAACAACTCAGCCGGACTTGGAATTCCACGTGGGGCTGTCAGGAATATGGGAGACTTGTCGCATACGGTCCAGAAGACGGGGTTTGCCACGGTGCGGGTTCACACTGAATCGGCGGGGACGAGTTACTGGCACGGCGGAAGTTCGTCTGCACAAATGGGCGCTGCGCACAGCATGACCGCTCCCAGGATTTCAAGCAGTAGGTCCGGCGTTGGTCATTCAAGCGCTCACCACTAGTGATAAGGTCGGCCATGGGCCTTTTTTTTTCGAACCTGAAGTCAGGCGGAGGGCGAGGCCACCAAACCGAGATGTGAGCTGCAGGAATCTCTACCTTTGCGAAACATTCTCGGGCGCATTCGCGTCAACTTACTTCTCGCTATTGACCATTACCCGCAGCGATTTCCACTTTCCGCCTTCTTTCCGCAAAACCTCGAACACGCGGCCGCCCATGTCTTGCGTCTCACCCCCGGCCTTGGGTTTCATACTCATCGTGAAGGTGGCCCGATCATATGCGTAGTCGCCTAGGATTTTGACTTCGACGATATGCACGTCCACACGCACGCTGTAACTGGAAAGCATGTCTCCCCAGCCTTGTGCTACCGCGTCCTTGCCCACTGCGTCCGGCGCACCAGGTGACATGTAAACAACATCGGGGCTATAAACATCGATCACACGCTGGAAATCGTTGGCCGCGATCGCCTTCGAAAAGTCTTTTGCGATCTGCACGATTGCGGCAACGTCGGGATTGGACAAGTCTAAATCACCTGGTGGCAGAGCGTAGCTAGTACTCGCCATGGACAAAACTACTCCCAATACAAGCAACATCGTTGGCTTTCTCACACCATCAAGTCTTCGCATACGCTCTCCTCTTGCTTTGAGATACGGCGTGATTTTTCGTGCCTCATGACCTCGCGTACCGTTTGCTTGCCAGCCAACCAGTCTTCGGGTCCACCGGGTAACTTTCGTTTGCTGATTTACGGCAAGCTAGAACTATATGAATTCGAGTTTTCTCCTTTTACAGATACAGTCGCTCTTTGGGCTAGACCATCCAGGCGGTGCCCTGATACTCAATCATCCGTGCTGCTGCCAGGGCCTTTGCCCTGCCGAAGTAGCGTTCAAACACACGCATGGCCAGATCAATCCCGGCTGTAACGCCGGCGCTGGTTGAGACATTTGGACCTTCTACAAAGCGCACGCCGGTGACCCAATGTACCTTGGGGAACTCTTTAGCATAGGGTTCGATGTAGTCGTGATGCGTGGTAGCAACCTGGCCGTCGAGCAATCCGATCTTCGCCAGCTGCCTCGCGCCATAACACACTGACATCGTTACATCTGCGTTCTTGTTCACCTTCTTGAGCCACTCGGAAAGCGCCGGAGAATCGGCCTCTCCTGGCACCACGATGACCTGGGCCTGTGGCGCATCTTCGTAGGTATAGTCCGGAATCATCCACTGATCGATCGGTTGCCGGCTCTCGCCTACGGTAAACACTTCAAAGAGTGGCCGATCTCGTTTGAGCGACTCATCGTACAGCCAGGCACCAAAAACCGCCTGGGGGCCAACCCAATCAATAGGAGTGACGTCCTTCGAGAACGCACAGGCCACCTTGATCAAGCCGTTAGCAGGCGGGACCAGTTTCTTTCCGGAAAGAGTCTGCTTTGGAGACTCTGATGTCGTCACTTGTGCCGATGCAACTCCGGTGCTGATACCCAAGCAACCCGTACCAATTAGAAACATCCGCCGATTGATCACGATGCCTCCAGATTTCCCACCTTCCCGCCTCAACTAGCCACATTATTTCTTAGCGTTTGCGGCTTTTTCTTTCTGGTAGTTTGCGCTCAGAGTCCCCTTCTTTTTAGCTAGCTCGATCAACGTGGGATAAAACTGTACGAACGTTGTGTCCACCGCACCGTGTTGCTCGTGGCAGGAGTAACAAGCCGCTTCCCGGGGCACCTGCCTGGCTGGACCGTCGCCGCCGAAGGGGAAGAACGCCCATTTGCCGGGAAAGCGTGACTCATCTTTCACGTGAACTTCGTGGCCCATGATCTCCGTGGTCTGGAAGTGGCCGTTCTTATTAATCGAAGCCTGGCTGCCTGCCATGCGGACTTCGAGTACCAGCATGGTCTTGTCGGGCCAGGCGCCGGTCTGCAGGAATGCCTTGTACGAGTCGGGGTTCACGAAAACGTTGTCGAAGGTGGAGTGGTCGGCCATCCGATTCGGCGAGTAACTCATGTCCACGCCAGAAGTCAGATAAATCCACTCGCGATAGTTGGCGGGAAACTTGAGGCGGCCATCAGCGGTGTAGGCCGGTGTCTGGGTGGATGAAGTGTCGGCGCCCGCTGGAGCCGATCCGGCTTTTGAATCGTACTGGGCGGGAACCAGGAAAGCCAGGCAAAGCAGAACCCAGGCACGCATAGTATTTAGTCTCTCCCCTTAATGGGCAAGCGCCCTACCAGCACCCACACCTCAAAGTGCGAGATGTGGGGCACCCGCTAGCTCTTCGTTGGATTGATCAATCTCACTCCTGCCGAAGCGCGGTAAACGGGTCGATCAGCGTCACCCGCCGCGCAGGCAGGAAACATGCCAGACCCGCGACCGCAACGAAGACCACGGAAACCCCCATGAAGGTGGACGCGTCAGTTGGGCTGGTGGCGTACAGCAACGTAGAAAGCAGCCGCCCTAGGACGACAGCGCCGACCAGTCCCAACGCAGTTCCAGCCAGTGCTACTGCCAGCCCCTGTTGGACGACCATTCGGACCACGGAAGTCTTTGATTGGCCCAAAGCCATGCGGATTCCCAGCTCGCGGGTTCGCTGGCCGACGGTTAGCGCCATAATTCCAGCGATACCGCTGGCGCTGATGACCAGGGCCAAAGCAGCAAAGATTCCGAGCAGGATCGTCGTGATGCGAGGCGACGCCAGGGATTCATGTTGCAGGCGCTCGATCGTTTCCACCTGGTCCACGGCCAGCTGGGGATCCACATCATGCAGCGCTTTGCGAAGGAGAGGCACCATGCTCATGGGATCAACCGTGGTTCGCACCACCAGGCTTCCGGAAAATCCCGACTGACTTACCGGTAGATAAACTTCGTCGCCGACAGCCCGCTCGAGGCCATACTCACGGGCGTCTCCAACCACTCCCACGATCGTCATCCACGTTTTTCCCTGGTCGAAGCTGATTCGTTTGCCCACCGGGTCTTCAGCTGGAAAGCGGTGGTAGAGCATGGTCTGGTTGATGATCGCGACCTGCATGGCTTTCGCATCATCATGATCGCTGAAGGTCCTTCCCCGTTGGAGTGGCTGGCGGATGGTTTCAAAATATCCGGGAGTCACGCCGGTCGTGTCCACCTTGGGCTGCAGATCGTTGCTCGACACCGGTCTGCCTTCGATGTCAAAGTTCACGTTCCCGGGGCCGAACGTAAGCGCTGCCGGGCTGAAGGGAAAACTGGACGCCAGGGAAGCAGACTCCACGCCTCCGACGGCACGAACGT
>Ga0206964_10181_pt1 | contig 19559 bp, 15 predicted proteins | sample Alteio_BWOrgHeat_25_FD_152980 | JGI IMG/M metagenome (GOLD analysis project Ga0206964, IMG submission 152980) | Enriched cells from forest soil in Barre Woods Harvard Forest LTER site, Petersham, Massachusetts, United States -... | ecosystem: Environmental > Terrestrial > Soil > Temperate forest >...
AACTGATTCTGCAGCTTTTTGTTTAGCTCAGTACGATGATTGTCGGCAGTAATACCGGCAAGGCCGTTAATAAACGAAACCCCATATTGTACCGTCTGCTGGCTTAAATCGCCGTCCTTGTTTTGCAACAGGTAATAGTTGTAATCCAGTTGATCTGTTAAATAATTATCAACGCTGTTTACAAATTTATCGCCCATTCCGATATCATGCAGTTCATAAGCCGTTTTAGCTAAAAATAATTTACGATTAGCCACATCAAGGCCGGTATTAATATCAGGCAATACCTGGTCAAACTTATGCAATGCCTTAAGTGCCAGGTCTTGATGCCCGTCCTTAATTAAGCCCTGGATAAGATCAAGGAAGGTGGTTACCATTACCGGGTAAAACATCGTGGTTGATTCATGATCAAGGTAAGTAGCGGTTTTAAAATTGCCGAACTTAAACTTGTTCATCACGTTGTTATACATTACCAGGCTATTGGTTTTACCCAATTGGTCCTTCGTAGTGGTGTCGGGCTGCAATGGCAACAGGCGATAGGTAAAACCTTCTTTGTAAAGGTAGGGCTGCAGGCCAATCAGGTTCTCATTGCCAATGGTTGTAGTAAAGCAAATAGGCCTTACCCAGTTGTTGTGCGCCAAAATATCCAGCATGGCCAGGCTCTCCTTGGTGATATAATTGGACGTGTATTTCCACTGTACCGCCGTAGCAAGTTTACCTTTTTGCTCCGGAGTGATCACATTATTCTTTAAAACATCATCGGGGTTAACGGTGATCTTAAAGTTTTTGGTAGGCAGGTAATTACCCAGGTCGCCAGTTTGATATTGTTCCATTGCGCCTTTATCATCCGAGGTAATGAAATCAAAAATGTCTTTTACTTCAGTATAGCCGGCAACTTTTTTGTCATCAAAATAAATAATATCGCGCACGCCTTCTTTGTACTTATCGTAAGGCATGGTAATGGGCAGCGGAGCCGAATTGTTCATCGGTTTTTGCATCTGCCTGATGTACCAGTCGCCCGTAAACAAGCTCAGGTTAACAATCCGCACGTCCGACCGGATGCCTTCTACTTCCTGGTCGTACCATAACGAATAAGTATCGTTATCGCCGTAGGTAAACAAGATCGCGTTTTTAGGGCAGGAAATAAGGTAGTTATACGCCATATCATGCGGTGTCAATTTAGTCGAGCGGTCATGATCTTTCCACTCTTTGCTGGCCATTAATACGGGTACCGCCAGTAAACAAACGCCTGTTGCCAGTACGGCAGCGGTTTTGGCGTTGGCTTTCATCTGGATAAATTCAGCAAGGGCAATAACACCTAAGCCGATCCATATCGCGAAAGCATAAAACGAGCCCACGTACGAGTAATCACGTTCGCGGGGCTGTATACTGGGTTGATTTACGTATAAAACGATGGCGATGCCTGTAAAGAAGAAGAGCAGCAATACCACCAGCGCATCTCTCTTTTTCCGTTGGAAATGATATACACAACCAAACAAACCCAATATTAATGGCAGCGCATAAAGTGGGGTATAGGTATTACCCAATTGGATACCCTGCCCCGGTATTTTTGGGCCGCCGACAATTGCTTTTGGCAAATGCCTGGTGCCGTCCAGGATACCTGACGTCCAGTTGCCGTCAACTGCGGTCATGCTTTGCTGGCCATCGGCATCATTATACCGGCCGACAAAATTCCATAAAAAGTACCGTACATACATCTGGTAAATTTGCCAGCTAAACATCCACTTCAGGTTGTCGCCAAAAGTTGGCGCCTGTCCTTCGGGAATCTGCAGCCATTCGTGGTAAAACTGCGGATCCTGCCCGTCGGCGCTGTACATGCGCGGAAAAATGGTGGTATGGTCGTAAACGTAATTTTGTTTTTTGCCCGATACTTCGTACTTGGTTTCGCCTTTGCGGTACAATACGTTGCCTTCGGTTTGGTCGACGATCTTTGCATCAAAATACTGACCGAAAAGTAACGGTGTTTCGCCGTACTGAATCCGGTTAAGGTAACCGTAAAGGGTAAAGGCATTATCGGGGTGCGAGTTATCCAGGTTGGTACCGGCAGTGGCGCGGATAGGGATGTATGCAAACGAACTGTAACCAAAATAAACAAATGCAACACACACAAACGCCAGCGTTAGCAGTGGTTTTTTGTACTTGTTGCCGTACCAGATACCGCCAACCAAAATGGCTACGATGATGAGGAAGAAAAACAATGCACCGCTCCAGAAACCCATTCCTAGTGAATTAACAAAGAAAAGGTCGAAGTTGGCGGCGATGGCAATGGTATAGCCCCTTATAAAATATTGTACAAATACCAGAATAAGCGCACCGATAAAGAAAGTACCGATAGCGCCGCCTGCGGTAACATTTTTAGCCCTGCGGAAGTAGTAAACCATTGCCAAAGCCGGTATGGTTAATAAATTCAACAAGTGGATACCGATAGAAAGGCCGATAACATAGGCAATAAATACCAGCCAGCGGTCGGAGCCGGGCTCGTCGGCATGGGCATCCCACTTTAAAATACCCCAAAAAACAATAGCGGTACAAAGGCATGATATGGCAAACACGATGGTTTCCACTGCCGAAAACCAAAATGTATCACTAAAGGTAAAGGCAAGTGCGCCAACCAAACCTGCACCCATTATCAGGTACATGCGGCCCTGGTCAATGGCTTCGCCTGCGTTGTTCAGCAGCTTTTTAGCCAGCATGGTAATGGTCCAAAACAGGAACATAATGGTAGCGCCGCTGGCTATGGCAGCCATCATATTGGTAAAATAAGGCACTTTGGCAGTATCACCCATTGATAGCAGTGAAAATACTTTGCCCAGCATGGCAAACAAAGGGTAACCCGGCTGGTGGGCAACCTGTAAGCGGTAGGCGCATGATATAAACTCGCCGCAATCCCAAAAGCTTACAGAGGGTTCTAACGTTAAAATGTAGGTAATGGAGGCAATAACAAAGCAGAGCCAGCCTAAAAGGTTATTTATTTTTTTGTATTCCATGGATCACAAATAATGGATTTTGCAGGGTAAATATGCGGATTTTTATAGGTTTATTAAAAAAAACAATTCGGGCTTAACATCTTTTAACAAAAATGTAATCCCGGTTTATTTAGCGGCTGCAAATATGGGAAAAAAGTCGGGAAAGTTTGTATAGTCGGAAAGATGGGAAAGTCCATAGTCGATGGTCCATGGCAAAAGATCCACATTCCGCAACAAATCCTTGTTAAACCTTAAGCCACCTTTATGTTTTCCTGCTTTTTACTGAACCTTGCCCGCAGGTTGGTTACCGGTACTTCGAAATAGTTGTACTGGATAGCCGATACCGCAATGGTGGTTACCCAAATACATACAAATATTACCACGCCGAAATGCGGCAGTTGCAAGTACCGTTTTAGCACATGCGAAAGGGTAAGGATGACGAGCAAATGGTTTAGATAAATAGAGTAGGAGATCTCGCTGATAAACGTAACGGCCCTGGTGAACAGGCTGCGCTTTAGCTGCAGATGGTATAACCAGGGGATTACCGACGCGATGGAAAGACTGACGAGGGTAAAGAACAAGGTTTTTAAAAAGAAACCAGCATCGAACGAGTGGTCCCATGTTATTGGGTCGAAATGTTGGATGTACAACAGGTAAAAAAACGTACAGCAAATGGCAAAAACGAGCAGGCCGAAGCAGGCCAGCTGTTTGGCATAGCGGGTAAAGTAAGCCGGCTTTAGCTGTTTAAAGTAGGCCGCCAACACCCCGATGCTGATGCTATCCAGCCGGAAGGGCATAAACTTGCGGAAGCCTTCGTCCCAGGGGCGGTGCAGCATAGCCGACGCGGCTACCCTGATGAGCAATTCGGCAATAATAAATACCAGGATAGTGCTAAAAAATGCCGAGATGCCGGCTTTTGGCCATAGCCTTGCAATAACTAAAAGGATGAGCGGGAACAGTAAATAAAACCATTCCTCGATGCTGAGGCTCCAGGCGATCTGGAAAAAATCGTTGGGTTGGTAGGTTACCGCGTTTTGTAAAAAAACCAGGTAAGCCAGGTATTTAAGATGGGCCAGTATATTTACATGGTGCGCGCCGAAAAATAAAACCGCATAAATAAAGATCATTAAATAATAGTTGGGCAAAGTGCGGAACCATCGGCGGATCCAAAAGGTGCGTACCTTTTGCATGTCAAACGGATCGGGTTGGCTGTAGATCTTTAGCAATAGCGTACCAATCAGGAAACCGCTAAGCACAAAAAACAGTTCGACTCCGGCAAACCCGGTAAATACCGGCAGTTGATAATAGTGGTTTGCGGGGTCGACAAACGAAACCGTATGGGTAACCAATACCAGCAATATCGCCACGCAGCGCACCAGGTCGAGCCCAAAAATCCTTTTAAAACCGAGAGACATAATAGTTTACCTTGATAGATAGTTAACAACTATAATCGTAAACCGGGACAATTGTTTTTTAAAAGCTGGTTTAATCATTAAATGAAGTAGTGCAGATCGATGAAGAGTGCCTGGATCGACGGAAGATCGTGCTGTTAATTGTCGCCCGCGATTTTCTGTGTATATTTAAACAATGAAACAAGTGAACCCAAAAGGCCCGATATTTCTACCCCGCGGCGATGGCCTGGGGTGGACCTTAAACTTTGAACGCCCCGCCGGATATGTGGTATTAGGGCTTATTTTGGCCGTTTTTGTAGGACTGATTTTATGGGCCAACGGGGTAATTAAGTTTTAAAACTAGTTTTACGCAGGATACCCACGCGCGGGTATTTCTACATTTTCATCCCTGCCATCGCACCTTTGTTGCCGCCGTTTTTAAAGATCAGTTCGCTGTTGAGCAAATAGGCGCCGCTGGTAACTACCACATCGCCGGGATTAAGGCCCGATATCAACGGCACAAAGTTTTGATTCCCTGTGCCGACGCTTACCATTTTTGGCGAAAAACTGTTATCGGCATTTTTTACCCATACGCTGCTGCCCGAAGCACCGGTTAACACTGCCGAAGCCGGAACTGCCAATGCGTGGCTATTGCCCTTGGCAAGCGACACATGCGCCAGCATGCCGGGCCGGATAAGCCCCTGCGGGTTGGGGATACTCACCCTTACCAGGTCGACTTTGGTGGCGGATGATAATTCGGGGTTGGTGAATGCTATTTTACCCTCAATAATTTGGTTGCCGAGTTCGGGCAGCGATACTGTTACCTTTTCATTTTCTCTATAATCCCCGGTTTCGTTGGCGTATAGCTGCGCCTGTACCCATAAATTGTTTAACGACTGTGTTTTTAATAGCGGCATACCTTCCGTTACGTAATCACCCTCGTGTACGGCAATATCGCTTACGGTGCCTGCTATTTTACTATAAATGGTTGTGGTAGCGGATACCTTGCCCGACTTTGCCAGGCTGCTGATCTGAGCAGCCGACAGACCCCATAACTGCAGCTTATTTTCGGCAGCGCTAATCAATTGTTTGTAATCCACATCGGGGTTATGCAGCATTTTTTGCTGTTGTTTGGCCAACAGGTACTCCTTTTCCGCTTCCTGCAAATCATCGCTGTAGATGGAATAAACAGGTTGGCCGATGCTTATTTTTTCGCCGGTGGTGCGTACAAATAACTGCTGGATGCGACCGGCTATGCGGGCGCTCAATTCTTCAGCGGTGTTTTCGTCGGCTGTAACGGTGCCGCTTAAGGTTTTTTCGCTGCCGGTATTTTGTTCGCGAATGGTATCCGTTTGGATGCTGCCTAACTGCAGCTGGGTAGCCGTCAGTGTGATGCGATCTGCCGTTTTATCATCGCCGCTAGTAAGTTCTACTTTTATCAGTTTCATTCCGCAGATAGGGCAATTGCCGTCGTGGTCCAGGTGTACTTGTGGATGCATGGAGCAAGTATAATATACTTTGCTTTGCACCTTTGCCTCGGGTTGTTTAAGCGTGGCTTTTTGTTTGCAGGCGGTAAACGGTACGCTTGCTAACAATATAAGGGGGAGTAATTTTATGAATTTGATGATCTTAATCATGGCTTTTAGTTTTAATAAAACTTTCGCTGTCTGTTAAGTATTGGGCGTTTACGGCAAGGCTATCTGTTGCTGATAAACCTTTTACAATTTGTACCTCGTTGTTATTTATCGCGCCCGTAAATACTTCGTGTGCCTGGTATGCCGAACCGGTTTTTAGCCAGATGACCTTCTTTTGGCCCAAACTCACCATAGCCGAGCGCGGGATCCACAAGCCGGTGGCGCTGCTGGTTTGGATCACGGCTTTTACCACGCTGTTCACTTTCAGGGAGTGATCCATATTGTGCAGGTAAACGCGGATGCTGGTGGTTTTATCGCCGCCTTGCAAAGTAGGTTCAATAAAATCAACTTCGCCATCAATGGTTTTGCCGGGATCATCAGGGAGGCTAATGGTAACCGACTGTTTTAGCTTTAAAGCTGTCACTGCGGATTGATCTACCTTAATAACCGCCCACAACTGGTGCGGGTTAACCACATTGAACAGCGTTTGCCCTGTTTCAACATACATGCCTTCTTTTATAGCCAGGGGCAGGTTATTCGTTGGGTCAGCGGGCTCTTTTGCCTCGGGTGCGCCAGTCATTTGGCTGTGCGCCACATCATGCACATGGCCCTGGTATGGGCTGTAAACCGGTAGACTGTAAAATGGTTTCCCGGTTTTTAGGGTTTGGTTAACCTGTGCGCTCGTCATGCCCAGCAATAACAATTTCTGCCTTGCTGCATCGATCAACACTGCATCGCTGGCAGAGTTTTTTGTAAGGAAGATCAAATCCTGCTGGGCCGTTACCAGTTCGGGGCTGTAGATATCAAAGATGCGTTCGCCCCGGTGGATCTCCTGGAAAGCTGATTTGATATACAGCTTCTCTATCCGCCCCGAAAACCGCGAAGCGATATTGTTGAACGTGTGGGTATCAAAATCAAGGTAGCCGTCTGCTGTTATGGATTGCGGCACCGATTTTTCTTCGGGCGAGATCGCATTGACCGTGGATACCACGGTTGAGTTGACCGGCTGTAAAACAGTATTTAAACTAATGCCCGCCTGTTCGCTGGCCTGGCCCGATTTTTTTACCAGCGTCATCCCGCATATCGGGCAAATCCCCGTGTGATCTTCCATTATCTGCGGGTGCATGGGGCAGGTGTATATTACAGCGCTTTTTGCCTGTGCAGTGGCTGGTTGCTTTTGGTTACCGGTACAGGCAGCCAATAGCGTAATACTGAACAGGATGCAGGCTGATATGAGCTTAATTCTTTTCATTTTCTTTTTCATAAGTAACCTGTAGCGTTAATATTTCCTGCAAACGGTCCAGCGCTTCCATGCGGGCAGTTTGCAGATCGTTGATGCCATTGAGTACCGATGGCAGGTCACCGGTGTTTTGGTCGTAAGCCAGCAATGCCGTTTTATAACCATTTTGCAATGCCGGGATAATGTTGCGCTGATAGTTGCCGATCTGCCGTTTTTTACTGCCCAGATCCGCGCGTAAACCAGCCAACTTTCCTCCGGCCTGGTTAAGGATGTCGGTTTTTTGCTGCTGCATTTCCTCTACCTCATACCTGATTCCTTTCAAATTGGCCTTATACTCTTTTGATGCCCATGGGACGATGGGGATAGTTACCGAAGCCATTAATACATACTGGTTGGAATAGCTCCCATAACTGATCATGTGTGCCACCTGTATGCCGAAATCGGGTTTGCGTTTGCTGTATTCAACCTGTGCATTTAGCTGCTGTAATTCAATATTGCGGCTCAGGCTTTTGACGTCGCTGCGGCCAGTCGCCAGCGTTGCCGTGTCGGTCAATGCGGTTTCGTAGTCTTTTAAAACCAGCGTTGTATCTACCGTAAAGGCAGTTTGTTTGTCGCGGTTCATCAGGGTATTCAGCATAATATTATTCTGACTCACCTGGTTGTTTAGTTGCTCACGGGTATTGTCCAGTTCATACAGTTCGGCTTTCGCTTTATAAATATTGCTCAGCTTTTCCTTGCCATAGGTTAGGCGGATGTTGGCATCCTTCAGCATGTACTCCAACAGGTTTTGCGTGTTTTGTAAAAGGGCCAGCTTCTTTTCAAGCACTACACGCTCATAATAGGTTTGTTTTGCTTGCGCGATGAGTTGATTTTTCAGGTAGTTTTTATCCTCGGCAGTAACTTTAGCCATGCCTTTCATGTAATCTTCCTTCGCCCTAAGCTTTGCGGGGTTGGTAAACATTTGTTCGGCCTGGATCATAAACGACCCGCCGTTCGGGTTAAACTGGTAAGGCACCTGGTACTGCCCCGCGCTGATCTTCGGCGCATCCAGGCTTTTTGCGCCCGTTGCGTAGGCATCCTGCGCACTGATCTTCGAATCGTAAGCCAGTAAGGCCGGGTTGGCGGTTACGCGGTTTAAAACGCTGTCTAAAGTCAGACGCTGCTGTGCATTCACAGTTGTTGCTGCCAAAAGGCACATCAACACTCCGAATATTTTTTGATTTATTGTTTTCATTATTCCTTTACCTCCAATACTTCCAGCCTGCCATGTTTTTTTAATTCGTATTCCTTCACCATTAAAAAAATAAGCGGTGTAACCAATAAAATATGGGTGGAAGATGTTAATACCCCGCCGATCATCGGCAGTACAATAGGCAGCATTACGTCGCTGCCGGTGCCTGTTGCCCACAGCACAGGTACCAGCCCAAACAGGGCTACGCAAACCGTCATCAGTTTGGGCCGCAGGCGTTTCACGGCACCATTCATTACATAAACCCGCAGGTCCTCTTTAGTGATGGTTTCTTTAGAATTCCCTTTCGCAGCGACGAGTTGCTGCATGGCATCATTCAAATAGATCACCATTACAATGCCGGTTTCAACCGCGATACCGAACAAGGCGATAAAACCAACCGCTACCGCAACCGATAAATGCACCCCGAAGAAATACACCATGTAAGCCCCGCCGATCAAAGCGAAAGGGATGGAGATCAAACTAAAAAATGCTTCCCTGATGGAGTGAAAGGCGAAGTACAAGCACATAAAGATGATGACCAGCACGATCGGCAGGATCAGTTTTAAAGTATGCTCCGCACGGATCAGGTTTTCATACTGGCCGCTCCATTCAATGTAGTAGCCTTTTGGCAGCGACTTAACCATGCTGTTTAGCCTGTTCTGTGCTTCCTGCACGGTACTGCCCAAATCGCGGTCGCGTACATTGAACAATACGGTTCCCCGTAACAATGCATTTTCCGATTGGATCATTGCAGGGCCATCACCGATCTTAATATCTGCAACGGATGATAAGGGTACCGGCCCGCTGGATGGGGTTTGCACCAATGTGCGTTTGATCTCATCGATGCTGTTGCGGTAATCCTGTGCAAAGCGGAGGTTTACGCTGAAACGCCTTCTTCCTTCAACCGTATTTGTGAGGCTCATGCCGCCCAGGGCACTTTCCACCACCTCGTTCACATCGTCAACACTTAAACCGTACCTGCCGATGGCGTCTTTATTTACCTGTATATCCAGGTACTTGCCGCCGGTTATCGGGTCTACATAAATATCTTTTATTCCGTTAACACCCTGCAGCGCCTGTTTCATCTGGTTGGATAGGGCATAAATGGTATCCAAATTCTGCCCGTAAACCTTTAAACCCACATCGGTACGGATGCCGGTGGTCAGCATGTTGATGCGGTTAATAATGGGCTGTGTCCAGCCGTTAACTACGCCGGGGATCTGCAGTTTGGCATTCAACTCGTTAATAATATCTTCTTTTTTAATGCCTTTGCGCCATTCGCTTTTGGGTTTTAGCAGCACAATGGTTTCCGTCATGCTGATAGGCGAATTATCGGTAGCCGTATTGGCCCTGCCGGCTTTGCCCAACACATTTTTAACCTCAGGGATGCTTTTAATGATCTTATCCTGCACCTGCAAAAGCTGTTTGGCCTGCGAGTTGGATACATCCGGCTGGGTAACGGGCATAAAAAGGATGGTGCCTTCATCCAGCGGCGGCATAAACTCGCTGCCTAAACTCAACAACAATGGAATGCTGATAATCAGCGCGATGACATTGACGATGAGCGTCGTTTTTCGCCAGTGGAAGCACCAGTCCAATACAGGGCGGTACCATTTTTCAAGCGTGCGGTTAAGCGGGTTGCGGTCGTCGGTGCGCAGTTTCCCTTTCAGAAAAAAGGAGATGAGCACCGGGGCCAGCGTCACCGCAAGGATGGCATCAATAGCCAGGATAAATGTTTTGGTCCAGGCCAGGGGGCCAAACAGTTTGCCTTCCTGTCCTTCCAGTAAAAATACCGGCAAAAACGAAGCGACAATGATGAGCGTTGAGAAAAACACGCCACGGCCCACCTGTTTGCAGGATGCTTCGATGATCTTTATTCTTTCGGCTGTGGTCATGATTTTTCTTTTTGTTGTGCGATGGATAAATTGCGGTGCGAGTTCTCGACCATCACGATGCCATTATCTACAATTACCCCGATGGCTAAGGCGATACCAGTTAACGACATGATGTTAGAGCTGATGCCAAACGCGTTCAGCAAAATAAAGCTGGTGGCAATGGTAATGGGGATCTGGATGATGATGCTTAAAGCGCTGCGCAGGCTAAACAGGAACACGATGACGATAATGGATACGGTGATCATTTCCTCTGTCAGAGTGTGCTTAACGGAGTTAACGGCGCTTTCTATCAGTTGGCTCCGGTCGTAAGCTATTTTGAACGTTACCCCGGGTGGAAATCCTTTTTGGATGTCGGCCATTTTATCCTTAACCGCATGGATCACTTTATCGGCGTTCTCGCCATAGCGCATTACTACTATGCCGCCCACCGCTTCGCCGTCGCCGTTCTGGTCGAAAATGCCCAGCCGTTCATCGCCGCCCATTTGTACGGTGGCAATATCTTTTATCCTTACGGGGATAGTGTTGATGTTGCCGATGGAGATATTTTCCACATCCTGCAGCGATTTAATGTAGCCCAGCCCGCGCACAATATAAGCCGAGCCATTCATCTCGAACTTGCGCCCGCCAACATCGTTGTTATTGCTTTTAACCGCCTTTAACACCTGCGACAGGGGTATATTATAATAATTCAGCTTATGCGGATCAACACTGATCTGGTATTGCTTTTCAAAACCGCCAAAGGATGCTACCTCGCTTACGCCCGCCACGGTTTGCAGGCCCAGCTTTACGTACCAGTCCTGCAGGGCGCGTTGTTCGCCAAGGTCCATGCCTTTGGCATCCAGGGTGTACCACAGGATGTGCCCCACACCGGTACCATCAGGCCCAAGCGTTGGTGTAATGCCTTCGGGGAGTAAGCGTTGGGCATAATTTAGCCGCTCCAATACGCGGCTGCGCGCCCAGTAAATATCAGCCTTATCGTCAAAAACAATATACACAAAGCTCATCCCAAACATGGATGTCGCCCGTATGGCTTTTACTTTGGGGATGCCCTGCAGATTACTTACGAGTGGATAGGTCACCTGGTCCTCCATAATTTGCGGACTGCGGCCCTGCCATTCGGTAAACACGATCACCTGGTTTTCGGATAGGTCGGGGATGGCGTCAATGGGGTTTTCGCGGATGGCATAAGTGCCCCACGCAAACAGTGCGGTGGCGATCAGCAGTACGATATACCTGTTGTTTAACGACAGGGAAATAAGTTGATTGATCATCTTAATAATTTTAAATCAATCCAGTCTGCCAGCCGGCAAACGGGACTGAAATTATTTACGCTTTAGCTGGGGCGGTTTTCTTTTTAGGTGTTTCCTTTTTTACCAGGGTCATGCCGCATTTAGAGCATTTGCCCGGTTTGTCGCTCAATACTTCAGGATGCATTGTGCAGGTATATTGCACTTTGGCGGCCTTTACCTTTTTGGTTTTGGTAGTGTCGGATACGGATTTTATGGACCCGATAGCTATCGGGTGTGCTGCAAAAGCAGGAGCAACAGCAAGCAGGATGGCAACAGCCAATATGATTACTTTTTTCATGGATCAAAAAAATTAAGAAATTGATAAAATACATCGGGCCAAAAAAGCCAGGTGTGTTGATGATCAAATAGCGATGATGAATAGCATTAAATGCTTAGCCGGATACAGAATGTATGGAGCTATTGGGAAACGATCAGATCCTGTAAGTGCAGTTGAGGGTATAAGCCGGTAGGTACGCATACGCCGGCGGTGCATTGCTGCAGTAAACCAGGTCGGCAAATAGCAGGCTGCCGATGTTGTATTGGTAGGCGATGATGAGCGACGGAATTAAAGCAAGCGTTGGATGGCTTAACGAAAAGGGCGTAATGCTGATATGATTGTCCTTTACCTTATAACCATGTTTTTCGTTGCGGCAGCAGTTATTTTTTTTGGCGGCGGCTTTTTTGTTATTATCCGTTGCGCCATAACTCAGCTTAACCGATTCCAGCTTACCGCAGCAATACGAACTGTTTACACTCATCCCCAAACAGGATAGCAGGTAAATAGCCGTTAGCAGGATAAGTGCGGTACGTTTCATTAAATCAAATGTATGGATTTTTAATAATTTATTTAATGATTGACATCACAATTGATAATTATGTGGCAAAACGGCAGAAATTTATTTTGCGGGCCTTCAATCTTAGTAAAATAACTTGATCATATTTGTAAGGGGGGAGTTACTGGTTGCGCTCAAACGGGCAAGGTTTAACCGATATCCAAACATCATCATGAAAACTATAATTGTCATTTTATTAAGCGTTTTAATTTTCAATGAAAGGTGTACTGCACAGAAGATAATAACAAAGGAATTTCCTCGCAACCCAACAAGCTACGTGTTTGAAATGAAGATTGATGATGCTCGTTTTACCTTAGAAAAAGGCTTTTTTAAATACAGCGATTTAAAATTTGAGGTTAGTGACGTTTATTATAACGGTACGTGGAAAAGAGGAAGTTGGCCCGAGGCAGCAAGAGAAGTACTCGCCAGGGACGTTAATAAGTACGACGTTTGGATGAGGGTGACAGTTGATTCTTCAGATATTTATTTTAACAGAAAAAAGAAGCCATTTAGCTATGAGATGGTATGTGTTGCACATTTTATCCCCGTCGACGCTAATACAACTAAAATAGAAATAAAAGTTTTAGATTCAAAGATTAATATGGGTAAAAAGCTATTGCCAGGCTCGCCACATTTTGTAAGGGGCGCTGTTTACAAACCCGTAAAGCCCACTACGATCGAAGAATATAAAATCATACAGTGCTTAGGAAAAGAATTAGGGGTCATCAATCAAATGCCTGTATTGAAAATTGCCCCGCCCGGGTAAACGCAGCCCTGCCTGGGTAAAGCGTTCGGCGATCAGGCGGAACGAGCAGGATTGCCGGACGATGACGCTATCTTGCATGGTTTAGGGCACCCACCAGGGGTGCCCCTACGGCGGTAAATGTGTTATACGGCCCCTTGCTTATTCCCCAAAAAAATGTTATATTTACATCTACCATAAACCGGATCCGCCTCCTCATTTTTCAGCATGAAAAAATATTTTCGAAGATTTTTGCCGGCTTTTTGCCCTTCGCTCTTTGACTTATTTTGTATTTGTTTGATTAGTAATATTTTATTAAATAAATTACCATTTTTGGCTTGGTACCCAAAACGCGTTTAGCCTTCGGAACGGCCCCAAAATATGGTATGTTCAATGCGTTTAGCCTTCGGAATGGGGTAAAAAAGTGGTACCCAAAACGCATTTTGCCTTCGAAATGGGGCAAAAAAGTGGTATGCTAAACGCATTTTGCCTTCGGGTTCCAGTTGGCAGTTCATGCAAGCGCAGGGCGATTCCTTAAAACATTAGGCCGCTAATTTGGTTAGGTTGAAATGAATTAATCAACGAAATTTTTATTTGATGATAAATAATACTTATTTTGTTGCGATGCAGAATATCTACCGTTTACCTGTAAAAAAAATCACGTTAATTGCCATAATTATGGCGTTTGCGGTGCAGTTTGGTAAAGCGCAGGCGGTTTATGTGCCGTACTCGTACCAGCTGGATCAAAAATTTAATGCCAGTATTTACTCCCTTGATAACTCGTTCCATACTTCGCTAAAACCATTTTTGGTAGATAGTATTATAGCCCCGAAGTATAACGAGATCATGAACCGCCTGTACGACAGCACCCGCAAAAGCTGGGTGATCCGCAAAATTTTTAATGAGCATTTGTTCGACGTTAAAACCAAAGAATATACTTTTTATGCTGATTACCTGCCCGACCTGCAGGTTGGCACTGACGTGAACCACCACATTACTACCGACCTGAATACCCGCGGATACCAATTAGGCGGAACAATTGGCAATAATTTTTTCTTTTATTCCAGCGGCTACGAAAACCAGGGCAAGTTTCCGGCTTATTATTCGAACATTATTAATAGTATAAATTTAATACCGGGGCAGGCTTATAACCGTAACCCGGGTAAGGCCTCGGCCGACTGGTCCTACGTTTCGGCTATTGTATCATACACGCCCATAAAGCAATTGAATATTACCCTTGGCCAGGATAAAACGTTTATTGGTGATGGATACCGGTCGTTGTTGTTATCGGATTTTGCACCAAATTATCCCTTGCTGCGTTTAACAGCAAACCTGGGCAAGGTACAATACATGATTGAGTGGGCTTATATGGAAGACCAGGGTGCACCCAGGTTCGACACTCCGTTCGGCAACAATCGCCGCAAATGGGGTGCTTTCCACTACCTGGACTGGAATGTAAGTAAACGCCTTTCCTTCGGCTACTACGATGCCATTATAACCTCCGAAGCAAATGACAGCGGGCAACTGCACAGTTTCGACCCTAACTTTGTGGACCCGATAGTGTATTCAAATTCGTTTAATTCAACGCCGTCGCAGCCGGATAACGCCTTGATGGGCTTTACCGGAAAGTATAAAATATTTGATAAAACCGCTGTTTATGCCCAGGTACTGCTTGACAGGGTGAGCGGGAGCGGTTTTTTCTCAGGCGGCAATAACAGCAATACCAACGGCGTGCAGATAGGTATACGGGGCGCGGATCTGTTTAAAGTGAACAGCTTTAATTACCTGTTTGAGTTTAATACCGTAAAGCCATACACTTACCAAAGCGCACAGCCCATTACCAGCTACACCAATTTTGAAGAGCCCCTGGGCGACCCGCTTGGCGCAAACTTCAGGGAGTTTATCGGTATTTTAAACTACACCACCGGTCCGTTCGACTTTATGGGGCAAATAAACTATGCCAAATACGGCACCAGCCCAACGGGTACCAATGCCGGCAACGATGTTAACCAGCCGTATGTGGCATCCAGCGCGCCAACCAGCGTAGGGCAGGGCATAGCTACTGATCTTTACTATGCCGAAGGCACTGTATCGGTACTCATTAATCCAAAATATAACTTGCGGTTTGAGGTTGGCGGCGTATTCAGGGCCGAAAAGACTGCCCTCGCTGATAACAAAACCGTATGGCTCACGTTCGGCCTGCGCAGCACCTTCAGGCAGCTGTACCATGATTTTTAGTGGAAAGTCGGGAAAGTCCGAAAGTCAGTAAAGTCGAAAAGCCAGAAAAAAAGCCTTTTTTTGCGAAAGTCGACCAACCGCAGCTACTTCCGGACTTTCAGGCTTTTCCGACTTTCCGGACTAATCTTCATCTCTAATCTCTTTTTAACTAAATAGTTCAAATAAAACTAAACCTTGGTCGTTTTAAATAGTCAGAGCATTAACCGGCAAACTATTTATTAACTGAAAATATCCGCACTATAAGTACAAACCTCTACTCAACCCCAATTAAACAATTTACTATGCTAAAGCGGATATTAATGCTTGACGATAACCAGGATATACTTGATATTGTTAAAGAAATTTTGTTGTACGAGCAATTCGAGGTAAAAATAATTTCAGATAGCAAAAACTTCATCGCAACGTTAATTAACTATCGCCCCGATCTGATCATCCTCGACTATAAACTCAATGGCCCCAATGGCGATGATATTTGCAGGCAAATAAAAACGGATAGCCGGTTTTGCGATATCCCGGTAATTATTTGTTCGGCCTATTTAAATAACGATGATATACTTGCCTGTGGCTGTGATGCTACTATAGCAAAGCCTTTTGGCCTGGAAGAACTGCTGGATAAGGTGAATGGGTTAGTTTGTAGTTGATTGGTTGATTAGGTTAGATTGAGTTAGATTAGGTTGATTAAGTTGTATTAAGATACTTCTTTGATTATCTTAAGGCAGCATGCAAAATTTAACAATTCCATCACACAACTAATCTCAAATCTCTAACCTCTAATCACTTAAAATATCTATTTTTGCCCCAAATTTCAATGGGATGGCCAAAGTAAAAGTGGGGCTGGTACAAATGACCTGTACGGCCGATAAACAGCAGAACTTAGATAAAGCGATCGCTAAAGTGAGGGAAGCTGCGAAGCAAGGCGCGCAAATAGTTTGCCTGCAGGAGCTTTTTACCTCGCTTTACTTTTGTGATGTGGAGGATTACGACAATTTTAAGCTTGCCGAAGCAATTCCCGGGCCTTCAACTGATGCTTTATCGGCAGTAGCAAAGGAATTGAATGTGGTGATCATCGCCTCCCTTTTTGAAAAACGCGCCCAGGGTCTTTATCATAATACCACCGCCGTTTTAGATGCTGATGGCGCTTACTTAGGCAAATACCGCAAAATGCATATCCCGGATGATCCCGGCTTTTACGAAAAATTTTACTTCACTCCCGGCGACCTGGGCTACAAGGTTTTTAAAACGAAATTTGCGACTATCGGCGTACTCATCTGCTGGGACCAATGGTACCCCGAAGCGGCTCGCATTACCGCATTAATGGGCGCCGAAATATTATTTTATCCAACTGCTATTGGCTGGGCCGCCACCCAGGATGAGGCAACAAATATTGAACAATACAACGCCTGGCAAACCATCCAGCGTTCGCATGCAGTAGCCAATGGCGTACACGTAGTAAGCGTTAACCGTGCTGGTGAAGAAGCAGGACTGAAATTTTGGGGTGGATCATTTTTCTCCAACCCATTCGGCACGATAATTTACCAGGCATCGCATACCGAAGAAGAAGTGGTGGTGCAAGAACTTGACTTGGATAAATCAGATTATTACCGGAGTCACTGGCCATTTATGCGGGACAGGAGGATTGATTCGTACCAACCTATAACGAAAAGATTTTTAGACGAATAAACCACCCGCCGCGCGTCATTGCGAGGCACGAAGCAATCTCTACATAGGACATTCCCGGAGATACGCCAGCTATGAATAGTTTGAGATTGCTTAGGCGTCGTTTTCACAACATAACGCTCCTAACATGAACTATGAACCATTAACCATGAACTAAAAATGAGTTTTCCCGACTTAAAGGACTTCCACTTCCCTGCCGAATGGCATCCCCACACCGCCACCTGGCTTAGCTGGCCGCACAAGGAAGAATCATGGCCCGGGAAGATCGGGATGATCTACCCAAAATACTGCGAATTCATCAAAGTACTAACCGAAGGCGAATTGGTTCGGATAAATATTGGCAGCGACCAAATGATGGCCTTTGCCAAACAGCAGCTGATAGCAGCTGGCGTAGATTTGGCAAGGGTTGAGTTTTTCAATTTCCCGACAAACGATGCCTGGTGCCGCGATCATGGTCCTGCGTTTTTGATCAACGAGCGCACCAAACAAAAAGCAATTATCGACTGGGGCTATAATGCCTGGGGGGATAAATATCCGCCATTTGACCTGGATGATGTGATCCCCACAAAGATCGCCGAACATTTTGGCCTGCCGGTTTATCATCCCGGCATTGTAATGGAAGGCGGCTCGGTTGATTTTAACGGGAAAGGAACGGTGCTAACCACCACGGCCTGTTTGCTGAATAAAAACCGTAACCCACATTTAAATCAGCAGCAAATAGAAGGCTACCTGCAAAATTATTACGGCGTTGAACAGGTTTTATGGCTGGGCGATGGAATTGTCGGCGATGATACCGATGGCCATATTGATGATATTACCCGTTTTGTAAACGAGGATACCGTGGTGACCGTAGTGGAAGGAGATAAGAACGATGAAAACTACCATCTCCTGCAGGAAAACCTGCAAACGCTTAAAACCATGCGCCTGCTTAACGGCAAGCAATTAAATATTGTTGAACTCCCCATGCCCGATGCTGTAACGTACCAGGACCAGCGTTTGCCGGCTTCGTATGCCAACTTCTACATCGCTAATTCTGCGGTTATTGTACCTACTTACCGTTCAAAAAACGATGATAAGGCGCTGGATATTTTGAAGCAATGTTTCCCGGAAAGGAAAGTTGTGGGGATTGATTCAACCGACATTATTTGGGGGCTGGGTAGCTTCCATTGCTTAAGCCAGCAGGAACCGGCAGTGTAACTTGAGAGGTGTCATGCTGAGCCCGTCGAAGCATGTGCGTAGAGGCCTTTGCCCGCATGCTTCGAGAGCCTCAGCATGACAACCCTGGTTCTTTCGTTAAGCTTTTTTCACCGACAATTTCTCGCTCCATACCGACAACCATAATCACCTCACCAATATTCCATTGCTGAAAGTATATCTCCGCTATACTTTTGGGTAAGATTTAAATGACAAAACAATGGAAACTAACAGCATCAACCCAAACACACATACCAATGGCAAAACAATGGCCGGCATCATTATATTAATTGTTGGCGGCATATTATTGATCGATCAACTCAACGTGTTCTTTATCCCGGGCTGGTTGTTAAGCTGGCCAATGCTGATGATCGCATACGGCTTATATATGGGCGGTAAATACAATTTCAAGAAACCGATATGGATCTACCTGATCATACTGGGCTCCGCATTTTTATTAACAGAAAATATCGACAACGCCGATCGTTTTGTTTGGCCACTGGCCATCATCGGCGCAGGCGCCTGGTTGGTTACCAAACATAATCATCGCGTAAACAAAGAAAATACATATACAGATTACAAGCAGGTTTAAGTTTTAGTTTAGTTTAATTGGTTGAAAGTCGGGCTGGGAAACTTGCCTGGCTTTTTTTACAACTGAAAATTTACTGTGATATAAAATACCATGGGACGTTAAACAAGCCCTTTTTTAAGTTAACATGTACTATTGAGCCGACTTCGGCCCTATCATAAAATGATGATGAAACAGAAATATTTTCCCCTTCGGCATGATTGCCCCATCCGCCTATAATAATGTGATAGGTAGTTGATTTGCTGCCCCGGGTAACATGGTGATCGGTGATCTTTGCTGGAAAAACCTGCGGCTGTGATGGGTCGAAAATGGAATTAGCTAACAACGTGCCGCCAAATCCATAGGCAGCAGAAATAATAACTATAAAAGCTACCTGGTTTAAAAAAGGGGCTTTGGCCAATTTTACAACCAGATAATACAGTGCCGAGAAAATAACCATAAAGACGATTATCGCCGGAACCCATAAATTATCGAAACTTATAATTTTAGTATCAATGAATGACAATACCGACGCCACAACCGATGAAAGCAGCATACCGATAAAAATTGTAGGATACGCACTGCTTTTTTTGGCGTATAACCTTATCAGGCCCTTACTTATCCTCATTAAGGCCAGGCCTGT
>Ga0206964_10183_pt1 | contig 19456 bp, 11 predicted proteins | sample Alteio_BWOrgHeat_25_FD_152980 | JGI IMG/M metagenome (GOLD analysis project Ga0206964, IMG submission 152980) | Enriched cells from forest soil in Barre Woods Harvard Forest LTER site, Petersham, Massachusetts, United States -... | ecosystem: Environmental > Terrestrial > Soil > Temperate forest >...
CACTTTCACCAGTAAAACCAATCGTTATCATTCCTTTTTCTTTCGCAACTTCAAATGCATTGATAATATTTTTGCTATTGCCGGAAGTGCTTAACCCAATTAATACATCTCCTTTTTTGCCAATGCCTTTTATGATCCTTGAGTAAATAACATCGTAACTATAATCATTGGCAACAGCAGTTATATAAGATGTGTTGCAATGCAAAGCTTCTGCAGGCAACGCATCCCGGTCAATATAAAAACGCCCGCTGAATTCAGCAGCCAGATGTTGTGCATCTGCAGCGCTGCCGCCGTTTCCACAAAATAAAACTTTATTGCCGTTTTTAAATGCGGCAACAATTACAGTTACTGATTCTGTCAGCGTGTTGATGAGCACATCATCTTTCAGTATTTTATTTTTTACTGTAACCGATTCGCTGATTATATTTTTTATCTTGTTCGACATAATTATGCAATTAAAGCTATTCTAAAATATTGTCAAAAGAATTCTATAAATAGTTATTGTGAGAGTTTAATAATAGTTTCCACCATTTTGCTCCAACTGTATTTTTTCTTTTCTTCTATTAAATAAGGAAGAAAATGGGCTTCGCCTTTATCAAAATATTCAATGATCTTGGCTGCTAAAGATTCTGCTGTTGGCTCTGCGATCAATCCGACTTTATTATCCGGAACTAATGACGGAAGCCCGCCAACATTGGTAACGATCATTGGCTTTTCAAAATGATAGGCGAGTGGCGTGACGCCGCTTTGCGTTGCATTGCGATAAGGTTGAACAACCGCATCTGCGGCACATAAATAATATTTCACTTCACTATCAGGAATAAAATCTGTTCTTAAAATAAGAGTATCTTTTATATTCAATTGTTCTATAAGATCGTCATATGATTTTTTGTCTTCGTAAAATTCACCTGCAACTAAAAGCTTAATAGTTGAATATTTTGAATTTTGATCTTTCAAAATTTTCATTGCATGTAATAATATATCAAGCCCTTTATATTTACGTATGAATCCGAAAAAGAGAATTACTAATTCTTCATTCTTCATTATTAATTTTCTTCTCGCTTCTTCTTTCGAGACCTTTTCTCCAAAATTATCATACAAAGGATGTGCGACAAATTGAGCTGGTTTAGTTGGAACAATCTGTTTCAGATCAGCTAATACTTTTTCACTCATTGTTATAAATGCATCAATGGGTTTTACAAAGTATTTGGTGAAGGCGGTATCTCCCAATCTTTTTTCGTGCGGGATTATATTGTCGGCTATACAAACAACTTTTGTGTGCTTATTCTTTTTTACTCTTCTTAAAATTGTTCCCAAACATGGGCCCATAAAGGGAAGCCAGTAACGCACTACGATTATATCCGGTTGTAATTTTTTTAATTCATTGCCAACACTCAACCAATTTAGTGGATTGATAGAATTGATGCGGACATGAATATCTAAACCCGCAGGTGCAGGTTCTGTTGAAAATTGTGTGGTGCCTGGAAATAAAAATCCCGGGTATTGTAATGAGAATGTATATATGCTAACATCGTGTCCTTGTTGCGAAAATTCTTTTGCCAATCGTTCATCGTAAGATGCCAAGCCGCCTCTTAGTGGATATGCCGGGCCGATGATGATGATTTTCATTTAATAATATAAAATGATAAAAGTTCAATAAAGGTATGACGATGAAGTGAGTGACACAACGATGATGAGTAAAGCTGAAAAGTTCGTTCAAAAAAATTACTTATCTAAACCAAGTTTGTCTTCAATTAAATAAAAATTTCTGTCGGCTGCATTGCGTGAAATCAACTCGCCTAAAAAGCCTGCTAAAAATAATTGTGTACCTACAACTATCGAAATTAAACCTACATAAAAAATGGGCCTGTCCGTCATATTAAATTTTGCGAAAGCAAATTTTGAAATTGCCAAATATATCCAGATAATAATCCCAAGAATGAATACCAACGTGCCCCACAAGCCGAACACGTGCATCGGTTTTTTGCCAAACTTACCGACGAACATCAGCGAGATAAGATCTAAAAAACCATTTACAAAACGGCTCCATCCAAACTTGGTTACGCCATATTTTCTGGGACGGTGCTCCACTACTTTTTCACCTATTTTTCTAAAGCCGGCCCACTTTGCCAGCACCGGAATGTAGCGGTGCATTTCGCCGTATATCTCTATGCTTTTCACCACCTTTTTTCTGTAGGCTTTCAATCCGCAATTAAAATCATGCAGCTTAATTTTAGTAGCCTTGCTTGCCGCGATATTAAATATTTTTGAAGGAATATTTTTAGTTAGTGTATTATCATAACGCTTCTTTTTCCAGCCACTTACCATGTCGAAGCCATCGTCAGTAATCATTTTTCGCAGTCCGGGAATTTCATCCGGACTATCCTGCATATCAGCATCCATTGTTATTACAACGTCGCCTTGCGATGCTTTAAAGCCCTCGTTGAGCGCAGCGCTTTTACCATAATTGCGTTGAAATCTGATACCTCTTATATTTTGATTTTGCTGGCGCAAACCTGCAATTACTTTCCATGAATTATCGGTGCTTCCATCATCCACCATAATAATTTCGTACGAATAATTATTCTCTTTCATCACACGTTCTATCCACGCCGCCAGTTCAGGCAACGATTCATCTTCATTAAAAAGTGGTATCACGATCGACAGGTCCATGTTAGCTTTTTATTTTTTTCATGATCATCAGGGAATATAATGCTGATATCGCCGCACCCAAAAATAAATATAAAAAACTTGTTGATGCTAATTTGCCTGTTATAAAGATAGACTTCATTTGTTTTGCATTTTCCTGGATCTCCCACGATGTATGCATGTGTTGCTGAATTAATAATTGCGTATTCGCTTCGATCTGCGCATCTCTTATTTCAGTATGAAGGCTATAAAAAATAAACGTATAAACTACCATTAATAAAGTAATTACAATAAATGTTTTAAAGCCAGCTGCAAAATATTCCCGGAATTCTGTTTTCGGTGTTGCGGAATGTGCAAAGCCCAATATGCTCCAGGCAATTCCCATTGAATAAATAATGTAATTTATATATTGAAAACGGCTGTCTGACGAGAATTTTAAAACATAAATAGAAAGTAACAATAAGGCTATCATTACGCCGCCGGTTATCAATCCTTTTTTTGTAGCACTCAATGTTGGCATTTTAATTTAAGTAAGATGATTTTCCGTTTATGATACCGATAACTTTTCCTTTTAATTTTTTGCCAATGAAAGCAGAGTTTTTTGATTTTGATCTTATCATTGATTCATCAAAAATGAATTCAGTTGCAGGATTGAATAAAGTGAGCTTTGCCGTTGCTCCTTCTTTAATTTCAGGAACAGCTAAGCCAAAAATATTTCTTGGTGCGACAGTAAGTAACTGAACCAGCTCATCAATTTTTAATTTGCAATTTGTGATGGCACCAAACATCGTTTCCAAGCCAATCATTCCGTTTTTCGCATATTCAAACTCACAAACTTTACTATCAAGGTTTTGTGGAATGTGATGCGAAGCGATGCAATCAACTGTTCCGTCTTTCACTGCTTTTTGCAAAGCAATCATATCAGCCTTTGTTCTTAAAGGTGGATTTACTTTAAGATTGGTATCATAAGTAACAAGGTCTTCATCGCAAAAGTTGATATGGTAGGGAGTCACTGAACAGGTTATTTTTAAACCATCCGCTTTTGCTTTCGCTATCAGTTCAATACTTTTTTTAGTAGATACTCCCGTGAAATGAATTTTAGAATTGGTGTATTTCACCAGTTCAATATCCCGCGCGATCATTAACTCTTCAGCAATGGCAGGTTTGCCCGGCAAGCCTAATTGTGTGCTGATAATTCCTTCATTTATTAATCCCTGTGAGTTGATGGTATTATCATCCGGAATTTGGATGATCGTTCCATCAAAAGCCAGTATATATTGTAATGCTTTTAATAAAATACCAGGCGATTGAATACTGTTGATGCCGTCAGTAAATGCGATCGCATCCGATTCGCGCATGTCATACATTTCCGCCAGTTCTTTTCCTTCCGCGTTTTTTGTAACCGCGCCCGCGGGATAAATAGTTACCGGAAGCGAAGCAGATTTCTGAATAATATATTCTACCTGCGATTTTGTGTGAATAATAGGATTGGTATTTGGTAAAACAATTACATCTGTAAAACCACCGGCAGCAGCAGCTTTGGCGCCTGACTCCAACGTTTCGCGGTATTCAAAACCCGGATCGCAGAAGTGAGAAAATATATCCATCCAGCCAATGCTTACAGATAAACCATCCTGCTGAATAACCTGGTCAGCTTTGTCATTTATTGAATCAGCGATTAATTTTATAATGCCATCTGCAATAAAAATATCTTTTGTTTGCCCGTTAAAAGGAGAGGAAGAATCGACGATGGTTGCCTGCTTAAGTAAAACCTTCATTAGGTTCAAAAAAATTTTGGTTGCGCTAAGATAATCTTTGTTTGGTGAATTTTAGAAAGTGGATTTATGTCAATACTTTTGCGGAGCGTGTTACTTGATACTTATTACGTAATACTTACTGCTTATTTCGGGCGGTAGCGCAGCCCGGTAGCGCACACGTCTGGGGGGCGTGGGGTCGCAAGTTCGAATCTTGTTCGCCCGACTTTTAGCTTGCAAAGCTCTATTCTTATTCATTAAGAGTAGGGCTTTTTTATTTGATGTAATCCAGTGTTATAGGCTTCTTCAGGAGATATATGCATCTGTTTATTATCAAAGTGTCCCGCCATAGGTTTCTTCAAATACCCTCAAAAAAATTCACCTAAACTGACACCCGACAATTCACCCAGAGAACACCCATTATTTCTTCACTTAATAGATATCTTTATCATGACTACTAAAAGGTTCACCGTTAAGTTATATCCCAGAAAGGACAAAGCTAACAGGCACGGACAAACGCCTATATACGCAAGGATAATGGCAGATAAGAAAATGGAGCTTTCAACAGGTAAATATATTGCTGTTAAGGAATGGAACAAAAAGCTGCAGAGGTTAAATGTTAACTCTCCCAATGCCCATATATTAAATACCTACCTCGATTCCTTCGTTACTAAGATTCTGCAGGCACATACACAACTTTTTGCTGATGATAAGCCATTCACCAATGAAGAACTAAAGGAAAGGATATTTGGCAGAGTGGTAAAGGAAAAGACCTTATTGGAAACCGTTAGTGAACACAATCTGAACTTTGAACAACGCATTGGCATCGATTACAGTTATGGCAGCTACAAGAACTATAAAACCACAAAGAAGTATTTACAAGCGTTTATAGAGCACCAATATAAAAAGAAGGATATTCCTATTTCTCAAGTGAAGTACGCCTTTTGTGAGCACTATTTTACCTATTTAACTTCTGTTAAACCTTGCAATGTAAATGGAGCTAATAAGCATATCCAAAGATTGAAGTGTATGTCGTCAAAACAAAGTGAACTTTTTGTTAGAGAGTATTTCTTGATTTAAAAATACAATTTTGTTTTTAGTTTTATAGGGTATGGATTAAAATTAGGATGCGGTTTTTTGTCTTAAATAATCCTGCCGCCTTCTTTTCAATGTTATCGATTTAATTTTTTCTCTTTGTTTTAAGATTTCGTCTTGCCTTCCATAATAAGCATCAGCAGGAGTTACATTGCAAAGTGATTCATGATAACGCTTATGATTGTAGTAGTGAACAAAAGATGCTAATGCTTCTTCCAATTCTTCAGGGCAATAATAATTATCAAGTTTTACAACATTCTTCATTGAACGGTGATAGCGTTCAATTTTGCCTTGTGTTTGCGGATGATTAGGCTTGCCATGTATTAGTTTAATTTTCTTGTCATCTAAAAACTCCTTGAGTTCTGATGCAATATAACAAGCACCGTTATCCGATAATAACTTCGGCCTGAACCCCTTTGGTAATTCTGCGGCTTGCAAGGCCCTGTTAATTGTTCGCTGTACATCTTCAGTTTTCATCGTTTTGCAAAGTTCCCAATGAACAATAAAGCGACTGTAATCATCCAAGATGGTACTCAGATAATACCAACCCCAACCCAGTATCTTGAAGTAAGTGAAATCAGTTTGCCACATTTCATTTGCAAAACAGGTTTTGTTTTTAAATTCATTTCCTGCTGACAGCAAAATATGTGATGGGCTGGTAATTAAACCCTTTGCTTTTAAAATTCGGTACACACTGGATTCTGAGATAAATATCCTCTTTGTATCACTAAGTTTACAGGATAATTCCCTGGGTGACAGTTCAGTATATTCCAACGCAATTTCCACTACCAAATTCTTTTCAACTTGTGGTATGGTATTCCATCTTTGCCTGGTTTTACGTTTTGGTTCAAGTCCAATGGAACCTTTATCCAGATAAACTTTATACCACTTATAAAAGGTACTCTTGTTTATACCAAGTTGTAACAATGTTCTGTTAACTCCAATCCCTGAACGTTCAACCAGCATAATGATTTCCTGCTTTTCTGCTGCTGTTAATCTCATACGACGTTGATATTTTTCACTTACTCCAAGATGGTCAAGCTTTTTTTTACAATATCGTAGCGAAGCATCAAATCAGCTACCATTTCTTTTAACCGTTGATTTTCTTTACGCAGTTCAGTTACTTCATCGCTGGTGGCCTGACGGGTAGTATCACCATTGAGTCGTTTCTTACCTGCTTCCATGAACTCTTTGTTCCATTTGTAAAATAAGGATTGGGTAATGCCATATTTACGGCATATTTCTGAGGTAGAGTTTTCACCTCTGAGCGCTTCCATAACAATCATAATCTTTTGTTCGGAAGAAAATAATCTGCGTGTCTTACGACGAATGTCTTTAATGAAATTTTCAGTGGACTGTTTTTGATTCGTTTCCATGACATTTGTTTTTAAGATTTAACAATGGAAACACTCTCTAAAATTAATTTATTTTTAGTCCACTTTATGCTGACGGTTTACATGGGGGGCGTGGGGTCGCAAGTTCGAATCTTGTTCGCCCGACTTTAATTACTCATGCTCTCTCAACAGGAGAGCATGAGTGTTATATGGTAACCAATCTTTAAGCAACGATGAAAAAAAATGGTGCAATAGAATATCGCGGATATGTTTTTCCAGCTTACAATCACCCCATCAATGCGCGCAAAGGGGATACGCACAAAAAAGTAGTATTGGTAAAATATGATGATGCAATTAAGCTAGTAAAATTCGGTTTGAGAGGCATGGAAGATTATACACAGCACTACGATGAAAAACGCCGGCAAAATTATCTCTTCCGTTCTGCGGGAATAAAAGATAAGACCGGAAGGCAAACAAAAGATGATCCATTTTCAGCCAACTATTGGTCGCGCAGGATACTCTGGAATAGCAAAGAAGAAATAATAAAGCCCGCTAAATAATTTTTTTTGAACAAGCAGTTAGGCGTAGTTTAGGAAGTGAATAAAAAGAACCACATAATCTCTATCTTAGCCGATCTCTTTAAAAAAGAATCAACAAAAAAAATGAAACTATTTACACTTTTATTAATTGGCTGTTCTTTTATTTTCGGTAACACCGTTTTTGGACAAACGGCATCCTTCAGAACCAATTTGTTTTATTTAAAGGCTGATAGTTCTATCACTTTGGTGGATGGTGATATAGCAGAATTCAACAATAAATATTGCGCTTGTGTAGATGGCAACGATGCGCTGAAGCTTATGAATGTTAATGAAAATCTCTATCTGAGCCGCAATGACACCGCGTTAGTTATAGAGGCAAGGCCTTTGATAACAAGTTACGATACACTGTTTCAAACGTTGACCAACACCAGTACAAGAAATTACCAGTTTCAGTTTACCGCTACAGGCATGAAAAACTTAAGCTGTTTCCTGGTGGATCAATATACCCACACTGCCTCCAATATAAAGCTTAACGGAGATACCACTGCTGTCAATTTTAGTATTGATACCAGTATCGTTTTGTCGAAAAACCCACAGCGTTTTATGGTACAGTTTGTAGCAACAAAAACGGCGTCTTCTATAAAAGATGGCAACTGGAGCGACCCTACCATATGGAGCAGCGGCGTAGTACCAGATGCTACCACCATTGTAAACGTTACCAATTCCGTTACTGTTGATGTAGATGCTACTGTATTTTTATTAAATGCACAAAGCAGCTTAATTACAATAGATCCGGGGGTCAATGTCGTTATTCTTGGTAAGTAGCGAAAAGCTTAAAAAAAGCATTACAAAAAACTAAGCAGTAAGTTTTAAATTATTTTTTGGGACGGGCATTTGTAATTCTATTAAGCATCGTTGTGTCACTCACTTGTACGGCATACTTTTATTGGGCTTTATTGAAGCGTAGTTGTTGGAGATAACACCAATAATGGCGAAATTTTATTGATTTCTTCTTTTTGAATTTTCCTTAATTAATCTTTGGCTTCTTTCTGATTGTTCGTTTGCGAATTCGATGTCTCCTTTTGCTTGTGTCTATATTATCATCCAGTCTGCGACTGGAATTTAAAATATCAATGTTGAACAATAATTAAAAGCCAATCAGCGATTAAATGTAATTTCTACTTTCACAGTTAGTTTCTCATAAACCATTCTCTATATCAAACTACGCTTCAAAGCGCCAATAGAGGCAGAAAACAAAAAAGCAAAACAAAGCACATCATTGCCGATATTATCACATTCTTTGCTAAAGTTTACAACTACTTTGCGGATATTAATAACAATGTAACGGAATTTTTAAAAGTCGTAGCCGAAGTTATCACCAGTATTGCAGAAGTTTACAACAGCTATGCGAAAATTAAAAACCACTTTGCCGATATTAATAACCGCTTTGCGAAAGTTTACAATCTCTTTGCAAAAAATATCAACAACAATTAAAAGGCGATCTTTTTTAGATCATCTTTTTATTTTTTCCAATATTGCGTGTAACATTGCAATTCAATGAGGTTACCACCTTAAGGCTTACCACTTTTACCATATCATTTCGATTGATCAAAAAACAGGATAATTTTTCCTGTAAATAAATAATTATACATACAATAAAATCATTAAAAAAATGGATGCAAAGCGTAAACTGGAAAGGCAAATTGCAATTGTAACCGGTGCCGGCAGCGGTATTGGCGCAGGTTGCGCAAAAGAGCTGGCCAACAATGGCGCAACGGTAGTAGTTAATTATCCCGTTCCTGCAACTAAAGATATGGCAGATGCAGTAGTGGCTGAAATTACTGCAGCAGGCAACAAAGCCATCAGCTATCAATGCGATGTAAGCAAGGAAGATGAAGTGATAAAAATGTTTGCGGATGTGATCGCTCAATTCGGCACCATTGATATTTTAATTAATAATGCCGGCTTACAAAAAGACGCAAAGTTTGTGGAGATGACATTGGAGCAATGGAACTTTGTACTGGGAGTAAACCTGACAGGCCAATTCCTTTGTGCAAGAGAAGCAATAAAAGAATTTTTGAGAAGAGGGATCGATCTTACAAAAAGCAAGTCAGCTGGCAAGATCATTTGTATGAGCAGCGTGCATGAAGTAATTCCTTGGGCGGGTCATGCGAATTACGCAGCATCAAAAGGCGGCGTGATGCTGATGATGAAAACCATTGCGCAGGAATATGCCCCGCAAAAGATCCGCATCAACAGTATTGCGCCAGGTGCTATCGAAACACCTATTAATAAGGACGCATGGGATACTGCAACACATTTGCAGGGCCTGATGAAACTGATTCCGGAAAAACGTATAGGGCAAGTAGATGATGTGGCTAAAGCAGTGCTGTTTTTAGTAAGTGATGACGCCGATTATATCAATGGAACGACTTTGTTTGTTGATGGGGGCATGACATTGTATCCTGGCTTTGAGGATAACGGATAATTTAAAATAAAAAGTAAAAAAACAAAAAGTGAAAAGTAAAAAATAAAACGCCGGGCTATTTTACTTTTCACTTTTAAATTTCACCATGTATTCAGCATTTAAAACAAACTGGAAATTATATTTAATGGAAGCTTTTGGCTTATCCATTTTTATGGTGTCTGCCTGTTTTTTTGGTGCAATATTAGAAGCAAAAACTTCTTTTGTTCATTTGGCTATTCATAATGATTTTGTAAGATTAGTGATAATGGGAGTGATGATGGGGCTTACCGCATTACTTATCTTTTACTCTCCATGGACAAGCCCTTCCGGCTCACACATTAACCCTGCAGTAACTTTGAGCTTTTTGCGATTAGGGATGATCAATAAAAAGGATGCGCTTTTTTATGTCATTTTTCAATTTATCGGTGGCACACTAACAGTGTACTGTATGCGCTTTTTAATGGGCAGCATGTTAATTGACCCTCCGGTAAATTCTGTAGTAACGGTTCCGGGTAGACGCATAACTGTTTTACACGCTGGGATAACAGAATTTTTGATTGCCTTTTTGATGATAACAATGATATTATTTTCCTCAGCTAATAATAAATTAAAAAAATACACACGAATTTTTGCCGGCTGTTTTGTTTGTATCTATGTTGTTATAGCCGGCCCCGTTAGTGGCTTCGGAATGAACCCCGCAAGGACATTTGCCAGCGCATTACCTGCCAATACCTGGACAGCCTTTTGGATGTACATGATAGTACCCATAGCTGGTATGTGGATGGCTGCCGAATTCTTCATCAACTTCACGAAATACAGGGAACATTTGTCCGGAATGGCGATATACCGGCAGAAAAAAGCTTAGAAAAATGAAAATTCTTTGCTATGACTTTTGTCATGTTTATTTGTTCCTATTGTTCTATTACTTATTTACAAATTAGTAATTTATTTATTATTAATTGATTACATAGTATTAATTAATAATATTTATAATAATTTTAATAATTCATATTAACACATTGATTAATATCAATGTTAATAAAGTAGCCCCCGCATAAAAATCAACAATAACACAGTTGATACTACGTTTTATAAAGCAATATCCAAGCAAATTCTAAAATCTGTCATGAAAAACCTAACAAAACTCTGTTTTGTCCTCACTCTACTACTAGTCTTTTCTAGGAGCTATGCCAATACTTATTATTCAAGGGCAACTGGTAACTGGACTACAAATACAACCTGGTCTTTTTCATCAGGCGGCGGTACAGCCGGAAGTATCCCTGGTGCAGGAGATATTGTAATCATTGAAAAAGGCGCTCAAGTCACAGTTAATACAGCGGCTTTCTGTGCAAGTTTGCAGATAGGGAGTTCTGGTAATACAGGCGCAGGTACACTTACTTTTACAAGCGGCAATTCACTTACTGTATCTGGAAATGTAACAGTGGGAGGGTATGGAAGTACCGGCTATAAGGGCACGATCACTTTTATTAATAGTTCAACACTAACCGCTGCGAATGTTATACTAGGTGGAACTGGCGCTACACCTGCACCCGGCATTATTACCATGTCAGCGGGGAGTACATTGATCACTGGTAGTTTGACGGTTAATACAGTAACAGGAAATGCATGGACACCAAGTACAGGAACTGTTCAGATGACTGCTACTAACACATTGCCTTCAACTGTATTTACAAGTTTCTGCAATCTTACAATTAATGGTGGCACCACTACAAGTTCAGGAGTTTCCTTATCAATGACAGGAAATCTAACAGTAACATCTGGCACTTTGATTTTATCAGCTGCTACTGCTAATTATTCTGTAGCAGGTAATCTTGTTGTATCTGCCGGTGCAACATTAACGCATAATGTTGATTGGTCTACCGGTTTTTTATTAGCTGTAACCGGAAACATTTCAGTTGATGGGATTTATAACTACCCGGGTGTTTCGCGTGCCCATTTGCAAATGAATGGTACAGGAGCTCTCACTTTGAGGTCTGGGTCCACAAGTGGTTCCGGGTTTTCTATTTTAACGATATTAACAGGAGCTGTTTCTGCAAGCGGAACCGTCATTGTAAATGATAATTTATGGGCTTCTTTTAGTTCAACAGGTTCATTATCTACAAATGGATTTAATGTATACGCTAATGGAGGTTTGTATAATTCTGGCGGAACGGTAAATATTAATGGCGGAAACTTAAATGTAACAAATGGATTTTATGTAGGTGTTGGTGTCAGTGGTACTGTTGCCCTTAGTTCAGGTACGTTAAATGCAGACTTTGTTGATGTGGGTGTTAGCGGTGCAATACGAGGTGCTTTTACAGAGGCTAATGGTACTACTGCCAATATTGGCGATTTCACTATTAATAGTACAACTACCGCATCAACTTATATTTGTACAGGTTCCCCGGCTATTAATGTAACAGGAGATTGGTCCAATAATGGAACATTTACTCAGGCATCAAGTACTGTTACTTTTAATGGAACAAATGGACAGGCATTAGGAGGTACGAACGCCACAACATTTAATAATCTTACTATTTCCACTACATCAGATACTATTACGTTAGGAAATAACATAACGGTTGGTGCTACATTGAATCTTACCAACGGCATTATTACTACAGGGGCCAATAGTGTAACAATAGCCACCGCTGGTAGTGTTACCAACGCTTCATCAGCGAGTTATGTAAACGGAACACTCAAAAAAAATATTATCACTGGAACAACTTCAAAGGCTTTTGAAATTGGCGACGCAAATAACTATGCTCCTGTTACACTTACATTTTCCGGTTCAGGAACAAATAATTCAGCGGGAACTATTACAGCTACTACAACTGGCACGGACCATCCCCAGCTTGCTACATCCGGCATCAATACGGCAAGAAGTGTAAACCGTTACTGGACGCTTACGAATAGTCCTAGCGTTACTTTTGCAGCAGGAGTAACTTGCACAGCTACATTTACTTTTAATAATCCAGCTGATCTTGATGCCGGTACAGTTACAGGCTCTTTTATTGTAAAAAGATATTTGGCAGGTTGGCAGACAACTACTACCAGTACACCAACATCTACAACTATAAAAGCTACAGGTTTAACCTCAGCGCAGTTTGGCGATTTCGCTGTTGGTGATCCTACAGGCACTACAACAAGTTCATCCGTAATAACATCACTCACGCCTGCTTGCCCAGCTTCTGCTACATTAACAGCAACAGTAGTAAGCGGAGGAGTACCAGTTGCAGAAGGTACTGTTACATTTTATGATGGCGGAGTAGCAATTTCCGGAGCTACTAATATAGCATTGAGCTCAAGTGGCCAGGCAACAGGAAGCACAGCTGCTCTTTTAACGGCAGGCAGCCATTCAATTACAGTTGGCTTTAATGGTACTACTAATTTTGCTGCAAGTCCCATCAGTTCTGCAATAACACAAGTAATAAACGCAAGCCCAACAGTAGTCGCAGGAACTATTATAACAACCTGTTCAACAGCTTCAGGGGCAATAAATATAACAGCAGGATCAAGTGCGGCAGGCTATACCACTTTAGCCTGGACATCCAACGGAAGCGGAGCAATAGCCAATGCAAGCCCCCTTACAACAGCAACTTATACACCAAGTGCGGTAGATATAGCTGCAGGTGGTGTTGTTTTGACATTAACTGCCACTGGCGCGCTCTGCACTACTACGTCAACCAAAGCATTTGTAATACCAGTTCCACCTACCGCTGTTGCGGGAACAGCAGTGGCTACTTGTACCAATACAAACGTAAATATTACAACAGGTTCAAGTGCTACCAATTATGCCAGTGTACTTTGGAGTTCAAGCGGAACAGCAATAGTTGCAAATGCAAATTCACTTACACTTGCGAATTACACGCCAAGTGCGGCAGATATAACTGCCGGCAGCGTAACACTAACACTTACAGTTAATAGCACAGGTACATGTACAGCTGCGACTTCGACCAAAATATTAACTATAAATTCCAAACCATCAGTATCAACTCAAACAACAAGTATTTGTAGTGGTTCTGCATTTTCTGTTACTCCATCAGGAGTGCCAGCAGGCACAACCTATACCTGGGGAACACCAACAGGCACAGGTTTTACAGGAGGTTCAGCACAAGCCAGCCCTCAAAGCTCTATCGGTCAAACATTAGTTAATACAACAACAAGTGCGGTAACGGCAACCTATACAGTAACTCCAACTTCAGGAGTTTGTACCGGTAGCAATTTTACCGTAGCAGTGACAGTTAATCCAATGCCTTCCGTAACTAATAAAACAGCTACAATTTGTAGTAATTCAGCTTTTTCAGTAACACCTACAGGAATACCTGCAGGAACTACTTATACGTGGGCAGCACCAACTGGTACAGGCTTTACAGGAGGTTCGGCACAAGCAACAGGCCAAAGTTCTATTGGACAATTTTTAATAAATACAACAACCAGCCCGGTAACTGCAACATACACAGTTACCCCAACTTCCGGAAGTTGTACAGGCAGTACATTCACTGTAACGGTTACTATAAATCCTCAGCCGGTAGCTTCCATTAGTGCTGACTATTGCGCAGGAGTGGGAGTTGTTAAATTAACATCAGCATCTGCTACTTCTTATTTATGGAGCACTGGAGCAATTACACAAAGCATTAATGTAAATACTGCAGGTACGGATTCTGTTTTTGCAACAAATTCATATGGTTGTATAGATACAGCAGCCTGGAACGTTGCTACAGAAATGGTTGTAAATGGAAATTTCTCCCAGGGAAATGTTGGATTTACAACGGCTTATAGAGATACAACAGGAGCTAACGGATTGCAGCCGGAAGGATATTATGCCGTAGGACCAAATGCAAACTTTTATCATACTCAATTTTTTGGAAAAGAAAGGTTACATCCGGGCACAGGTAACTTTATGATAGTAAATGGAAGTGGTGTGGCCCAGAATATCTGGGAGGAAACGATAGCAGTAACTCCTAATACCAATTACTATTATTCAGCTTATGCAACCAGTATGAATGCTGTATCTCCGTATGCACGGCTACAATTTCAAATTAATGGTGCACAGGTAGGTACCATTGACACCTTGTTAGCAGGAGCTACCACTAATTCAGGCCCTTTTACCTGGACACAGTTTTATGGATCGTGGTATTCAGATACAAATACTGTAGCTATATTGAATGTCATAGATCTTCAACTTGCTGCAGGCGGTAATGATTTTGGGTTGGATGATATATCGTTTAGTACATTATCCCCGGTAATAGCTACAGTTGCACCAACAGCAAATGGAGGGGTGCCTTTATGCTCTGGAAATACATTAAATTTAATAGCAAATGTAACCGGAGGTAATTATCCATTGACGTACACATGGACAGGTCCTAATTCTTTTTCATCAGCTTCGCAAAACCCATCTATATCAGCTGTAACTACTGCTGCTGGCGGAACATATACTTTATCTATAATAGATAATCATGGTTGTACTGCGAGTGGAAGCGGAAGCGTTGTGGTAAATCAAACGCCGTCGATGACAAGTGCCTCATCTGCATCAATTTGTACCGGCGGTACTGTAAGCATTCCATTGACAAGTAGTGTTGCATCTACTTATACGTGGATAGCAGCAAGTAATCCAAATGTTACAGGGGAAAGCCTAATAGCACAATCAACCAGTACTTTATCTAATACACTTACTAACGCTACCAGTAGTATACAAAATGTAACATATACTGTTACACCAACTTCTACAGTAGGAAGTTGCTCAAGTACCCAGACTGTAAATGTAGCCGTAAACCCGAATGCAACGATAAATCTTACATCAGCAGCAGGTACGAATGCACAGACATTGTGTAGCGGTACAGCAATAACTAATATCACTTATGGTGTAGGCGGAGGTGGTACGGGTGCTGGTGTAACATGGAGCCCATCAACACCAACAGGAATAACAGGAGTTTACTCAGGAGGAGTATTTACAATAAGCGGTACACCAACTGTAGCGGCTGTTACTACCTATACTTATACGGTAACAACAACAGGAACCTGTACTCAAATAACAGCAACAGGAACTATAAAAGTAAACCCGAATGCAACGATAAATCTGACATCAGCAACAGGTACCAATGCACAAACATTATGTAGCGGAGTAGGCATTACCGCTATTACTTATAATGTAGGTGGCGGCGGTACGGGTGCCGGCGTAACATGGAGCCCATCAACACCAACAGGAATAACAGGAGTTTACTCAGCTGGGGTATTTACAATAAGTGGTACACCAACTGTAGCAGCTGCTACTACCTATACTTATACGGTAGCAACAACTGGTACCTGTACTCAAACAACAGCAACAGGAACTATAACGGTAAACCCAAATGCGACGATCAGTTTAACATCGGCAGCGGGTACGAATGCACAGACTTTGTGTAGCGGTACAGCAATAACTAATATTACTTATAGTGTAGGCGGCGGTGGTACGGGTGCCGGTGTAACATGGAGCCCATCAGCGCCAACAGGAATAACAGGAGTTTACTCAGGAGGAGTATTTACAATAAGCGGTACACCAACTGTAGCGGCTGTTACTACCTATACTTATACGGTAACAACAACAGGAACCTGTACTCAAATAACAGCAACAGGAACTATAAAAGTAAACCCGAATGCAACGATAAATCTGACATCAGCAACAGGTACCAATGCACAAACATTATGTAGCGGAGTAGGCATTACCGCTATTACTTATAATGTAGGTGGCGGCGGTACGGGTGCCGGTGTAACATGGAGCCCATCAACACCAACAGGAGTAACAGGAGTTTACTCAGCTGGGGTATTTACAATAAGTGGTACACCAACTGTAGCAGCTGTTACTACCTATACTTATACGGTAACAACAACTGGAACCTGTACTCAAACAACAGCAACAGGAACTGTAACCGTAAACCCGAATGCAACGATAAATCTTACATCAGCAGCAGGTACCAATGCACAAATATTATGTAGCGGAGTAGGCATTACCGCTATTACTTATAATGTAGGTGGCGGCGGTACGGGTGCCGGTGTAACATGGAGCCCATCAACACCAACAGGAGTAACAGGAGTTTACTCAGCTGGGGTATTTACAATAAGTGGTACACCAACTGTAGCAGCTGTTACTACCTATACTTATACGGTAACAACAACAGGAACCTGTACTCAAACAACAGCAACAGGAACTATAACGGTAAACCCGAATGCGACGATCAGTTTAACATCGGCAGCGGGTACCAATGCACAGACATTGTGTAGCGGTACAGCAATAACCAATATTACTTATAGTGTAGGTGGCGGTGGTACGGGTGCTGGCGTAACATGGAGCCCATCAACACCAACAGGAATAACAGGAGTTTACTCAGGAGGAGTATTTACAATAAGCGGTACACCAACTGTAGCGGCTGTTACTACCTATACTTATACGGTAACAACAACAGGAACCTGTACTCAAATAACAGCAACAGGAACTATAAAAGTAAACCCGAATGCAACGATAAATCTGACATCAGCAACAGGTACCAATGCACAAACATTATGTAGCGGAGTAGGCATTACCGCTATTACTTATAATGTAGGTGGCGGCGGTACGGGTGCCGGCGTAACATGGAGCCCATCAACACCAACAGGAATAACAGGAGTTTACTCAGGAGGAGTATTTACAATAAGCGGTACACCAACTGTAGCGGCTGTTACTACCTATACTTATACGGTAACAACAACTGGAACCTGTACTCAAATAACAGCAACGGGAACTATAAAAGTAAACCCGAATGCAACGATAAATCTTACATCAGCAGCGGGTACTAATGCACAAACATTATGTAGCGGAGTAGGCATTACCGCTATTACTTATAGTGTAGGTGGCGGCGGTACGGGTGCCGGTGTAACATGGAGCCCATCAACACCAACAGGAATAACAGGAGTTTACTCAGGCGGGGTATTTACAATAAGTGGTACACCAACTGTAGCGGCTGTTACTACCTATACTTATACGGTAACAACAACAGGAACCTGTACTCAAACAACAGCAACAGGAACTATAACGGTAAACCCAAATGCAACAATCAGTTTAACATCAGCAGCAGGTACGAATGCACAGACATTGTGTAGCGGTACAGCAATAACTAATATTACTTATAGTGTAGGTGGCGGCGGTACGGGTGCCGGTGTAACATGGAGTCCATCAACACCAACAGGGATAACCGGGGCTTTCTCAGCTGGGGTATTTACAATAAGTGGTACACCAACTGTAGCGGCTGTTACTACCTATACTTATACGGTAACAACAACTGGAACCTGTACTCAAATAACAGCAACAGGAACTATAAAAGTAAACCCGAATGCAACAATTAGTTTAACATCAGCTGTAGGTACGAATGCACAAACCCCTTGTATCAATACGGCAATAACAAATATTAAATACACCATAGGAGGCGGTGGTACCGGCGCAGGTATAATATGGAGTCCATCTGCACCCGCTGGAGTTACAGGTTCTTTCAGTGCTGGCGTATTTACTATTACAGGCATACCATCTGTGTCTGGAACATATAATTATACTGTTACAACAACCGGCACTTGTACACAAACTTCAGCAACTGGTAGTATCGCAATAACAGCCCAACCTATTCTAACGTCAGCTTCTGCGCTATCAACTTGTTCCGGCAATTCCGCAACAGTTAATCTTACAGGAATGGTGGCAAGTAGCACCAATAATACTATTAATTACAGCATTAATGGAGTAGCGCAAACATCGGTTACTGGTATAAATGCAGATGCTTCAGGTAATGCCAGCTTTACTACTACAACATTAACTGTAACTAATGACGGACAAACTTTACAGGTTACAGGAATATTGAATGGAAGTTGCAGTCAGTCATTTACTAAAAACACTACTTTGTCTGTTCATGCTTCCGGCACCTGGTTAGGCGTGAATACAAACTGGAACGATGCATCAAACTGGTGCGGAGGTATTCCTACTACAACTACCGATGTATTGGTGACAAGCGGGATGTCTTATTATCCAATCCTGACAAGTGGCATTGCAAAAACACACAATATAACTATTCAAAGTGGCGGCTCAGTTACCATAAGTGGCGATACTATGCAGGTATCAGGTGCTATCAGTAACAGTGGTACATTTAATGCTACTGCTGGTACAATTGAGATGAATGGTTCATCCGCGCAAACGATTGCCGGAAGTTATTTTGTAAGTAGAACAATATTAAATCTTATCGTTAGCAATACCAATGCAAGTGGCTTAAGCCTTTCTGCTACAGCTAATGATACATTGAACATTAGCGGGGCCCTGTCTTTTGGTAATGTTAATAATGCAGTGTTGAATACCAATGATAATTTAACGCTCTTATCAAATGCTACAACCACGGCAAGAATAGCTGATATTACAAATGGCGGTGTTAATACAGGAGACACTATTAAAGGAAAAGCCATCATACAACGGTTTATGCCGGCTCACCGCGCATGGCGCTTAATGACTGCTCCCGTAAGTTCAACAGGAGCGCAAACTATCAGCCAGGCATGGCAGGAGGGTGCAGTTGATACAGTACTTGGAGAACGTTTAAATCCGAACCCTGGTTATGGTACGCACATAACGGG
>Ga0206964_10184_pt1 | contig 19390 bp, 15 predicted proteins | sample Alteio_BWOrgHeat_25_FD_152980 | JGI IMG/M metagenome (GOLD analysis project Ga0206964, IMG submission 152980) | Enriched cells from forest soil in Barre Woods Harvard Forest LTER site, Petersham, Massachusetts, United States -... | ecosystem: Environmental > Terrestrial > Soil > Temperate forest >...
ATTAAGTGAGGGCTACAATCTTCTTCATCTGTTGCTGCGAAGTTTTTGCTGACTTTACAGCGATACCGATTCAGTAGTCACATTCAACCTTATCTCAATCCTAACCTTTACCACGCTTATGAAGTCCCGCGTTTTTCGCACCTTCGCTTTCTCAATCTCTTGGCTACTTATCACAATAGTGCCGTCATTGGCATTGGCTCAATGGCACCCCGATTCTACCGAGAATACACCGGTTTGTGTGACCACCGGGCAGCAAGATCAACCACATGGATGCACTGATGGCAATAACGGCGCTATCTTCGTCTGGGAAGATGCTCGGGCCGGTGTGTATCAGATCTATGCACAGCATATCGGTCAGAATGGACATCCTCGCTGGCAAACCAATGGCGTAAAGTTAGCGACCGTTTCGGTCGGCAACCCTATTTTTACCAGCCCTATTATTACAACAGACGATAGCGGCGGCGCATACGTGGTGTGGCTCGATAGCAGAAACACTTCGCTCAATGGGACATGCCTTTTCGCACAACACGTTCTTGCCAACGGAGCTCTAGCATACCCGGATTCCGGACTCCCGGTTGCTATTGGCCTGAACGGATGTACGAACCCCACTTTATGCGACGATGGGTTTGGGGGAGCATTCGTGGCTTGGGAAGATAACCGATCCGCGACATCCTCCACTCGGCCGGATATCTGGATGAACCATCTCTGGAGCCACAGTGTGAAATACGGACTTACGACGGCCGGGCCAAACGGAATGGTCGGAAGCACATATAATTTCTTCACCCATAAAACTACATACTTTTTCCACGATTCGAGTGCCCACTTCAAGCCTTACATGATAGGTCTCTATCTAAATATTCCTACAAAAGGCTCATTCCAGATTTCCGATATTATCGGGGACACACAGATATCCCTTAAATCCTACCCATCGTCAAACGGACCGTTTTCCTATTCGGTCGCAAATCTTACCGGGCTTGCCATTGATACCATTCAAAATAAGCAATCGGGACCCAAGATTTGTAATGATGGCAATGGAGGTTGTTTCCTTGCATGGACGAACGACGCAACCACACCAAATTCCATTTATGGAACCCATATCGACAGCAGTTGCAATGCGCTTTGGGATGCAGCACCGAAGCCTGGGTTTCAGTTATACGCAAGTAGTAACACGCTGGATTACTCCAGGAATGTGTCTCTCAATCGTGACGGTAATCAGTTGATGCTTGCATGGCAAGTGTTTAACACCAACAACAATAGTCAGGAGATCTTTGCTCAGCGCATTCGGTGTAATACTCCCACCGATACTACTTTCTTGTGGGGCAGCGCAAACAATGCCGTTGACATTACCAGCGATCAAAATTTGGATCAGGTTAACGCACAGATATTTAGCGACGACTCTCTTGTACTTGGGGTAAAAGGCGCACTCGTCCCATTTGTTGACCAGGAACCAAGTTCAACGGATAATTACGATATTGCGATGGTTCGTGTCCTTGGAGATGGTGGAAATCTGGTGCCCCAGAGCGGAAATGGCTTTTGGTTTTACGAACAAAAACCACACATGCACAATAACTTCCAAGCCATAAAAATAACAGATACCTCAAACGCCGGCTCTCGCACGGGTTTAATGGCGGTTTGGGACGATGCGTGGGATGGAAGCGATACAATGGTCTATGTCCAGCGCATGGATCGCACTGGCCGGAAGTATTTCCCGACCGCTGGTACGTCGAATAAATGGGGCCAAGTTGTCAGTGGCAACGGAGGCCCTACCCACGTATGGACCGCCAAGCAACCCTGCATCGTTCCCAGAACCGATGGCGCTATCGTCGGATGGACCGATTTTCGTAATGGAACCGCTGCGATCTATTGCCAGCTTGTCCTGATGGATGGTTCGCTGTGGATCCCCTCCGATACCACACCGCCAACGCTCAAACTCCTTTCTTCAACTCCGCCGGACAACGACAGTGCTTGTAACTCACAATGCTCAACGTTTCTTGCGTACGATGGTGGCTCATTGCGAAGTGGTATCGGTTCCATCGACACTATGGATATGAACAACATGCAATTACAGGAAGCTTTTACGAAGGGTGCAGACTCCGTGACATTCACTGTTTGCGTGATCGATTCCTTTCAAAATGGAAGCGGCTCCGTAGTTGTGAGAGATACTGCACTCAACTATCAATCCGTCAGCTTTAACTACTGCACCATACCTGATACAAGCGACCCCGTCATCACATGGGATACCGCTTACAATTTTAAGAACTGGCTCTTCGTTCACATTCGAGATAATGGGGCATGGGATCGAGGATTGAAATCGGTTACGATCTCGGATACCGCGAATGTCATTCTCTCCGGCTCAGGCCACAAACTCACGGCAGGAACAGGCGATTTCGAAGATACGGTTACTGTGATCGACACCACAAAACCAGCTCAATTTTGGATCGTGGCGGCCGATGTTGCCGGTAATGCAATTACTACGCCTTATAAATTTAATTTCACGCCTCGATCCTTGTCGGTTCAGTCAACTCCTCAAAATTCTATATCCCTTTCCGTTTTTCCGAATCCTGTAAGCGGAACAGCAACTGTAATGCTTCAGGGTGCAATCACTGCGAATGTCACAGTCTCCGATGTCTTAGGCCGCACAGTGGATCAATTCCGGCTCGAAGGCTCGCATCAATGGGAAGCGAATTCCCTTTCTCCAGGAACGTATATCATTCGGGCATCTATCGGCGATGTTGTCGTGTGTAAGCGGATCGTACGAGAGTAAAAATCGAGGCACCGTACATTATCATATTGGGTTCTAAGAATGTAACTATTCTTAGAATTCGTTTATGTACTATTGGTCATCTCGTTCATTCCTATTCGTTTGCCTTTGTTTGACCCATCTGATTGTGCAGCCCGTATGCGCGCAATGGGGGCCGGATTCCAGTACCAACACCCTTGTCTGTGACACGGTTGGTCAGCAGGATTATCCTCAGATCTGCTCTGATGGCTCTAATGGAGCCATCGTTGTGTGGGAAGATGCCCGTTCGAACACATTTAGTATCTACGCACAGCACCTCGATGCCAAAGGCCGCGCCACCTGGACACGCAATGGCGTGATGCTCGCACAAACCAGTGCAGATCAGCGCTACCCAATTATTGCTTCGGATGGCAGCGGCGGCGCATACGTAGTTTGGCAAGACCAAAGAAATGCGGCAACAAAGAGCACCGATCTCTATGGCCAGCACATTCTTGCAGATGGGTCGCTGGGGTATTCCAATGTGGGAATCGCCGTGGCAAACGCAGCGGGAAATCAGGACAATGCCGTCATCTGCGCGGATGGAAGCGGGAATGCTTTCGTTGCATGGGAAGATTCTCGCAATGCCTCCTCATTAAGCCGACCCGATATTTATATGAATCGCCTTACATCGAGCGGCGTCAGTTTTGGACCGACTGGCATGGTTGTCGATGCCTCCATCAATCGGCAAGTTGGGCCTTCGATTTGCCCGGATGGTCAGGGAGGATGTTATCTGGCTTGGGAAGATGAGGGTAAAATTCCATCGGCGATCTATGCGCGACGGATCAACTCCAGCGGTAATATGCTTTGGAGCCTGCCTTCGCCACATCCTGCTGTATTGATCTATCAAGCCGGTGCAACAGCAAATAATCCTCAGCCAAATTCTAGCAATGTTTCTATCTCACTCGATAGCGGCCAACTGTTGCTTGCGTGGGAGGTAACAAGCTCAACTTCCTCATCGAATGGACAAAATATCCTCGCCCAGCGGATGAATTGTTCCACAACAACAGACACAACGCCGGTGTACCTCGGCGGGCCTATGGAAATTACAGGCGAATGGCTTAACGATCAGGTCACCCCGCAGATCTTTTCTGACGATTCCGCTTGGGGCACAGGCACATCCACATTTCGCGGGGTTCTCGTCCCTTTTGTCGATCTGGAACCGAGTTCTACCGATGATTACGATATAGCAATGGTGCGTGTGCTTGGCGATGGCGCTACCAGCGTGCCACCCTCCGGGAACGGTTTCTATTTTCTCGAACAACAAGCACATGCACAATCGGGATTTAAAGCGATAAAGATCACTGACAGCGACCCCAACAAAAATGGCATTCTTGCGGTCTGGAATGATGCCAGATATTATGGCCTCGGCGAGGGGAAAGATACAACGATATTTGCGCAACGCATTGACAGAAGCGGGCATAACTATTTCCAGACCGGTGGAAAGACTAAATTAGCCGAGCCTATTTGTTCCAGCCCCACGCCGAATGGATGGATCGCAAAGCAAGTAGCGCTCGCACCGCGCACGGACGGCGGGATAGCAGTCTGGACCGATTTTCGAAAGGGCGTAACCAACCCCAGCATCTATGCACAGCTTATTCTGATGAATGGCACACTTTCGATCCCGACAGACACCACGCCGCCTGCAGTGCAAGTCGTTTCGACCACTCCTCCTGATAATAACAACGCCTGTAATTCGCAATGCTCCGATCTGCTTGCGTACGATCATGGCTCGTTAATTAGCGGGATCGAATCCATCACACCTGTGGGTATGACCAACATGGAACTGCAAACCGCCAACTTCACGAAAGGCGCCGACTCCGTTACCTTCAGCGTTTGCGTGATCGACTCATTCAAGAATGGAACTGGATCCGTAACCGTCGAAGATACTTCCCTGAACGTTCAGACTATGAATTTCACCTACTGCACCATAGCCGATACGAGCGCGCCGCTCATTACCATTGACACTGCTAATTCCAAACTTGTCTATATTCATATTCGTGATGACCGGGCCTGGGATCGAGGAATAAGTTCGGTTGTGGTGTGGGATACCTCCAATGTCATTCTTACCCATAGCAAGCTCAACGCCGGTGCTGCTTCGTTCGACGACACGATGAACATTAACGATCCATTGTTAGCTGGCAGTTTTTGCATCAAAGCAATAGACGCTGCAGCAAATACCTCAAGACTATATTGCTACAACTACTCCCCTTCTTCCGATGTCGCGCCATCGAAGGAAGCTCCGATCTTGCTTTCCGTTTTTCCAAATCCTACGGATGGCGATGCTTCGGTTCGGCTGGATGGAGCGCCATTCGCCGATGTTACGGTTTTGGATGTATTAGGACGCTCCGTCGAACAATTTCATCTTGAAGGTTCCCGCGACATCCGGACAAACTCACTTCCCGCTGGTACGTACATTATTCGGGCAACTATTGGGAGTACCGTGATCTCCAAACAAATTGTCAAAAAATAGTAAAAGCTTATAATAGGAAAATTCTGCCGTTCTCTCACGTGATCGCAAGTAATTGAGTATTTTTGTGGTATGGAAAAGGTAAAACTTGCTCTCATAGGGTGCGGAAACATCGCACAGGTCGTCCATTTGCCGGTGCTGGAACACATGCCGGATGTGGAGATCGTGGCTGTCGTCGATCCTGATAAACGCAAGGCAAATGCTGTTGCTTTACGCTCGCATGTTCCGAACGTTTTTACGACGCTCGATGCGCTTTTGGCATCGGATATCGCGAAAGATCTTCATGCCGTCGATATTTGTACGCCAACGGATACCCATCGCCCGCTCGCCATTCAGGCAATGGAAGGCGGCTTAGATGTGCTCGTCGAAAAACCGATCGCGCGCACGGCAAAGGAAGCGCGCGAGATGGTCGCTGCCTCGGAACAGCATGGCCGCAAGCTGATGGTCGGAATGAACAACCGATTTCGCCCTGACACGATGATGCTGAAAACCTTCATCGATAAAAAAGAACTCGGAAAAGTATTTTATATCAAATCCGGTTGGCTGAAACAGGAATCGAGCACATCTCCGTGGCATCAGCAAAAGGAAAAGTCCGGCGGCGGCGTTATTTTGGATCTGGGCATCGCCATGCTCGATCTGGGGCTGTGGCTTCTCAATTATCCAGATGTCCTGACCGTGAGCGCGAGCACGTATCATCTGCACACGAAAACGGTCGAGGATTCTGCGGCGATCTTTCTCCGGCTTGCCGGCGATATTACTTTCACCACCGAAGTAAGCTGGACGTTCCAGCGCGAGAGCGATTTTTATTATTGCAACGTCTATGGGAATGAGGGCAGCGCGTTCATCAACCCTCTCAAAGTGATGAAGCGCGTGCATGGTAACCTAATTAACCTCACTCCTGCGAAGACTCAAACACCTGTAAGTCTTTACAAGAAATCCTATGAGAATGAACTTCGATATTTTATCAATTCGTTGAAAGGGCTTGTCCCGCTTGTCTCATCGGGTCAACAGGCCGCGAAACGAATGAATGTTGTCGAGGCCATCTATCAATCGGCTGCGAAGAAAAAAGAGATCGCGATCGCTAAGAAGTAATGGCTTCGCACAATGCGATCATGCTTTCCTTTTCAACATTCAGCCTGATCGCGGTTGGTGCGGTCGTAACACTTGCACTGATAGGCGGAATCTTTTATACCTCGCTGCGAAGTGGATGGATGAAGCACGGTTACTTCACCATCCCATCGGTTATCCTGATCGTCGTTGTTCTCTTTATTATGTTCCAGGGTCTCGGAAGTGGCATTACACTTTCCGTAATGGGCGCGCACTTCGAGAACCATCCCATTGCGGCGCTTTCGATCAATGGGCTTGCAGAGATCGCGGTGTTGCTCGTCGGAGCGGTACTTATTTCCCGCGCAATAAAACAGAACCCGTTCGCAGTTTTTCGGTTGGAAGGATTTTGGGAAACGCCGCCAACGGCCTATATTCTGGCAATTCCGATCATGCTCCTTGCACAGATGGGCGGCAGCGCTATTTCCGTGCTCGCCGAACATATCTGGAAGTTTTTTCCAACCATTTATCAGCCACTTAATAGCTATGAAACTGCGGGCGACAGCGCGATTCAGAGTCTTGTCACAGCACACGGGCCAATGGATCTTTTGCTGATCTTCCTCTTTGTAGCGATCGTTCCTGCATTTTCTGAAGAGACACTTTTCCGCGGATTTGCACAGACGAACATCGAGCGAAGCGGCAGCAAGCACACCCGCCCATTCGTCGCGCTTGTTCTTGCTTCGATCTTGTTCGCAGCAATGCACGCAAGCGTTTTCAAGTTTCCAGGTCTGTTGGTACTGGGTCTGACACTCGGCTGGCTAACGTATCGAACGAACAATCTTTTTACAGGCGCACTCGCTCATGCACTCAACAATGGGTTCATCGTGGCGGTGCTGTATCTTAATCCCGACCAACTTTCCAGCAAAACAGCATCCAGCCTTATGGGAACGGAAGAAATATCCGGATCGGACGCGCTTATCATGCTTCTGTTTGCCAGCGTAGGATTAACATTATTCTTGCTGCTCTTTCATCGCATTACCACTCCTCTTCAGGCGCGTGGGAATGCCGAGCGAGAATTCGAAACACGGCTGACTCAAGGGAACAATTCCTTCGACGATCACACAATCAACGAGTATCCATCAGATCATTATGAGTAATCTTGTCAAACGCGTTTTGGTGGCAGTCATTGCTATTCCGATCGTGATCTATATTTCGTTCAAGCCGTATAGCCTGCTCGGATTAACGATCATCGTCGCGCTTCTGGCTGTACATGAATTTTATGGCTTGATGAAGGCAAAAGGATTTTCCCCGCAGATCATCCTCGGAATGCTGCTGACGACTTGCATCGTCCTAACGTTCGCTCACTTTCGCCTGCCCATTAAACCAACCACGGAATTACTACCACTTATTCTCATCCTTGGTGTGGTCACGATTTTTATGGCGGAGCTGGTAAAGGGTTACCCAAATCCTTCCATCCAGGTCGCAGCAACCCTCGCGGGAGCTTTGTATATCGGAGCAGGACTGGGCGGAGTTTATGGCATTCACGAATATTTTTATGTTCACGGTGCTCAGAATCCATCGCTTGTCGATCCCGCACTCGTTTCAGTCGAAGCGGGGTACTTTTTGGTAGCGATGCTTGCATCCATTTGGATCTGCGATAGCGCCGCATATTTTATTGGGCGCGCGTTTGGAAAACATAAGATCGCCAAAAGCATCAGCCCCAATAAATCTTGGGAGGGCGGCATCGCTGGACTGGTTACTGCCATTGGCGCATGGCTCCTTGCGCGCGTTTATATTGGCGGACTCGAAGAGGTCTCTCTTTCAACCGCGATCGCTATGGGAATTATCGCAGGCGGGTTTGGCCAAGTCGGAGATTTTGCCGAGTCGATGCTCAAGCGGGACGCCGGAGTGAAAGATTCCTCCACGCTCATTCCCGGACATGGAGGTGTGCTGGATAGAATTGACTCTATACTCTTCGTCGCGCCGCTCGCGTACGTGTATCTACAGATCTTTGGTCTGTGAACCCGAACCTGGATTACGCTGATTTTTACTGATTACATTGATTGATTTTTCGTATTGTCAAAGGCAATTGAGTGCGATTAAATTCTTAAGCATGTCGATATTGTTAATTCCACCATCATAAATCAGCGAAATCAGTAACAATCAGCGTAATCCAGGTTTTTATTCGAAAAACTCGTTGTGGAGTTTTTTTACGACTTTGTTTGCCACATCGTCCTGCACAACAAGACTAATCGCGCTTTCAGAGCCGCCGTATGAAACCATCTCGCAATTCGTTCGACCTAATGCGCGGAACATGCGCGCGGCGATTCCGGATTGTGTATAGAGTCCAGAACCAACCAATGTAATCAGTGAGCGATCGGATTGAATATCAAGATGAGCAAGACCTTCACACGTTGCACGAAGAATGGGAACCGCGCTTGCATCGCCGAAGGCGAAGGAAGCACCATCAACGGAAAGCGATACCGCAAGAGGAATGATGTTGGCATCGCCTAAGGCATTCCACACCGTTTGCTGAACAGCGGGGTTCGGCTGTGAACCATTAGAGGAAATTCGTACAAACGAAATAGATCGTTTTACAGCAATACCGGTCATGGCTCTCGACTCTTCTGTTTCTTCCACAATGACAGTTCCATCTTTTTCGGGTTCCATTGAAGAAAGTACATGAACCGGAATGGATTTTTCGACGGCGGGCCAGATCGTTTCTGGGTGCAGAACTTTCGCGCCAAAGAATGCCAGTTCGCTTGCTTCGTGGAAGGAAATTTGCCCTATTGTCCACGCTGCCGGAGCAATACGCGGATCGCAGGTCATAATTCCAGCCACATCGGTCCAGATCTGAATCTCACGTGCATCCATCACCACGCCCATGATCGCTGCAGAAAAATCGGAGCCGCCGCGACCAATGGTGGTCGTTTCGCCTGCAAGCGTTCGACCGATAAATCCCTGTGTGACGCCAACCGCTCCTTTTGCAAGCGCGGCGTGGATCTTTTTCATTCGACGTGTGATCTCGCTCATCAAAGGACGCGCAGCAGTGAACTCATTCGAAGTTATAATAAAATCACGTGCATCGAGAAAGTGACAGGCAATGTCATCCTCTTCCAATTGTTCTTGCAGCGCGGCATGAAAGATCGTGGTGGAAGCACGCTCGCCAAGAGATTGTATTTGGTCGCGGCTTTTGGGAGTGAGTTCGCGTAAAAGGTTTACGCCACGAACGCGCGTGCGGAGTTCTTCCCAAATTTTGTGCAATCCCTGATGAACCTCTGCCACTGTATCTTCTTCTTCGATGAGTTCCCGCGCAATGCGCGCATGTCGGACTTCAAGCTGATCGACAAAAGAAAGCGCGTCGGCTGTGGTCTCTTTTAAGGAAAGTTCACTGATCCGAATTAGGGAATTGGTAACACCGGCACACGCAGATAGCACAACCAGCGGTCGGGTTCTGCGCATGATCCCGCGGTCGCGGACGATCTCGATCGCGCGCGCCATCGCATCGGAATCCTGAACCGACGTGCCGCCAAATTTTTGAATGACGATATGATGAACCACGGATTTTGCGGTTATTTATCTAACCACACATATTTCAAGTCGATCCGGTTCATGGGGTCGAGCGGATTATCGCGGACATAGGATTGAAGCAGACGGTAATGTTCCTCATAAAACAGCGGAATGGATGGCGCTTCGAATGCAGCGATATTTTCTGCTTTGGCATACAGCTCCGATCGCTTGGTTTCATCGGTCGTGGCAATGGCCTGATAGAAGAGATCGTTGAACGGCTCGCTGTTCCATCGCGCACTGTTGGGATAGCTTTTATCATTCCCGCTCTTCGGCACGAGGCGTCCGTTTAGAAGATTCAGGAAGTTCTCAGGTTCGGGATAATCAGCATACCACCGCGTGAGCCAGAGTCCGAGCTTGCCATCTTCCGAGCCATCGAACAACTGCGCGGATTGCATCACTTGCAATGTCACATTCAATCCGATATTCTGCCACATGCGCTGCACGGCTTCCGCGATCTGCATGGGACGCGGTTCATTATAGACCGAAAGCGTGATGGCGGGCACTCCATGCCCAGCCGGAAATCCGGCCACCTCCAGCCAGTGCTTTGCGCTATCGGGGTTGAATGTGATGCCATGCACCTCCTCGATGGGATAATGTGCAAATGCCGGCGGGATAATTCCATGATCGGCGATGCTATGCGGCGCATTTTTCAGAACATATTTTACAATGCTTTCGCGATCGACCGCGAACGACATGGCACGGCGAAGCGCGATATTATCGAACGGAGGCTTCGTACATAGAAACTCCATAAAATAGCTGTTCATCGCGGACACATGCTGCAACGTGTATTTCGCATATTGTTGCGTGAGTTCTTTCCCCGAAGTCACCACATCCTGAAAGCTCTCGGTCGGGATCGTAAAATCCTCGTCTTCATTCGATTGCAGGAAGGCTTGCAGGAGGGTTTTATCGTCTTTGATGAGCGTAAATTTCACTTCGTCGAGCAATGGAAGCCGATTGCCGGAAGAATCGTATTCCCAATAATTTGGATTGCGCTTAAGCAGGATCTCCTGATCGGGCAGCCAGTGAACGAACCGGAATGCGCCGGTTCCCACTGGATGCTGGAAAAAATCTTTTCCATAACGCTCGACCGCTTCGCGCGGCACGATATAGCCAAAGCTCGTCGTAAGATGTTCGAGGAAGGGCGCGAACGGTTTAGTAAGATGCACGACAAACGTTGAATCATCTGCAACCTGAAATCCAGAAACATCCGTAGCTTTTCCTTCGAAGTAATTATTAGCGCCCTGAACAATGTCCTGAAAAACCCAATAGCCGGACGTAAGTGTCTTCGGATTACATACGCGCTCGAAGGAATATTTTACATCGCTCGCTATCATTTTGCGTCCCTTCCCTGAAGCAAAGCAGGAATCGTCATGGAAGGACACATCGGTACGAAGATGGAAGGTATAGGTCATTCCATCTGAAGAAATATCCCAGGTCTTCGCAAGCTCGGGCACAAGTTCAAGTTTGGAATTATTTTCGACGAGCTTATCGAAGATGTTCGTGCCGATATCATCCTCGACCTTGCTATTCATTCTTACGGGATCGAGCGAGGAGGGATTGCCGCGAATTTCATTGAGGGTATATCGCCCGCCAAGTTTTTTTCCGCCGAGACCTGCTCGCATCACTTCTGCGTCACGCTTTCCACATCCAGATAAGACAAAAAGGATAGCAAGGGACCAAACTGTAAGTAAACCGAGAGCTGGCGTAGCCCAATTCTTAATTCTCAATTCTCTATTTTTAATTAAAAAAGTGGTCAGGGGCGGAATCGAACCGCCGACACAAGGATTTTCAGTCCTTTGCTCTACCGACTGAGCTACCTGACCATCCGGGGGAAGTATGAAGTACGAAATGCGGGGCGGTAACAGTTCGATTCATAAAGGGAGTTTCCGTCTTTCGAAAGGACTTAATTTGCCCGTCTGCTTAGTTTATAGCAACTTAACCCACTATCCGATGACCTGTCGCACTGTTTCCCTTTCGTTTTTAACGGTATTACTACTTTCCGCAGCTACGTTTGCGCAGCAGCGCAAGACGTTCACCGGGCCAATTACTGCGCCGCCTAAATTGACACTTCCTATCACGCCGCCCGATAAAACGATGGTCAAAACCGATTGGAGCTTCCTTCCGCTCGGTGCGACCCATGCCGATCAGTTCGTAAGCGACCATCCGAATACCGATGGGCGCGGCGTCATTATTTTTATCTTCGATACCGGAGTCGATCCGGGTATTGCCGGTTTGCAAAGCACGACCGAAGGCAAACGAAAGATCATCGATGTGCGCGATCTTTCCGGCACTGGCGATGTATCTTACGTGTCCGCCGAACGCGTGGACGATGAACTCCGTGTTTCTGGCAAAACTGTTTCGCGTGGAATGAATGCGATCAATGCAAAATCGATAGATGGGCGCTATTATTATGGCGCATTAGATGAGAAGCGATTTCAAAGCGGACTCGGAGACCTGAACTTTAATTCCAGCGATACCGATGTGTTCGGTGTGCTGGTCTTTATGGATTCAACAGATCATTATGCCGCGTATGTAGATTCCGATGGCGACCGCGACCTCGCAAACGAACATAAAGTTACCAATTACCGTGAACATTACGATACCTTTGCATTTCATTCAACAGATAGCACCGTTTCATCAGGTAAGCACTTGACGGGCGCGGTCAATATCTATCCTGATCGGCACATCGTCTCGCTTTATTTCGACGATGGCAGTCACGGTTCACACGTCGCAGGAATTGCTTCCGGCCACAATATCGACGATCAAACAGGATTCAATGGCGTAGCGCCGGGAGCGCAGATCGTTGCCGTAAAATTTGCAGATAATAATGCGGGCGGCGTAACAGTGAGTGGCTCGATGCAAAAAGCATTTCAATTTGCGGCAGAAACCGCGAAATTGCAATCCAAGCCTGTGGTTGTGAACATGAGCTTTGGGATTGGGAATGAATTGGAAGGTCAGGCAGCAATGGATAAATGGCTCGATAGTCTGCTTGCCGCAACGCCAAACCTGACGGTATGTGTCTCTGGCGGCAACGAAGGACCAGGGCTTTCGAGCATTGGCCTTCCAGGCTCGTCTGATCGAGTAATCGCAAGTGGCGCGGCGTTGCCGGCGGATGCCGCGCGCGATCTTTACGATCTTTATCTCACGCATCCCGTTATCTTCGATTTTTCCTCGCGCGGCGGCGAACTTGCAAAACCGGACATCGTTTCGCCGGGAACCGCTGTCAGCACCGTGCCAGATTATATTGCCGGCGACCGATACAATGGAACGAGCATGTCATCCCCCTACACCACAGGCTGCTGTGCGTTGCTGCTGTCTGCGATGACACAAACATTCCCTGATTGGAAGATCAATGCTTTTGAGATCAAACGCGCGATGATGCTTTCGGCCGATCATCTTGATGGCGCATCGCCACTCGACGAAGGCTATGGGATGATCGACGTTCCTGCCGCATTCGAACTGCTTTCACGCTGGCACCGTATGGGGTATGTGCCGGTGCCGGTTGAGATTGGAGCGGGCATCCCCTCGCAGATCAAAACCGGAACTGCGGCATATTTTCGGGCTGGGAATTTTCCGGAAGATGGCGAGCGAGAGTCGTTCAGCATTCAACCCGAAGAACAACCCGGAATGGGCGCTCGCCAGCGCGCGGTCGGAATGGAAGCCTATGAGCTTGTTTCCGATGCGGCGTGGATGGCGCCGGTACAATCGAGCATTTATCGCAGGGGGGAAGTACCTTTGCATGTCGATGTTCGGTATAATGCAAAGCTGTTGCAAAAGCCGGGCTTGTATTCAGGAAGGATATGGGCTTACGAAAAGGGCACACTTCATACGCGCGGGGATGCGCGGTTCGAATTAGTGAATTCGGTGGTCATTCCTCACACGTTTTCCGACCGTAACGATTACCGGGTTGCGCTGACGGACATGAAACTCGCTCCCGGCTCAGTCGATCGCGAATTTTTCGCGATCCCTGCTGGGGCAAAACAAGTGAAGATAAATCTTTCCTCACGCGACCCAAAAGGAGATTGCTCTGTTTCCCTTTTTGATAATGCGGGCCAGGAAATTTCCAAACTTGTCCTTCGCTCTGGTTCCAAACGAACTTCTACGCTTTATTTTTCGGGGACGCAACTGACACCCGGAATTTGGGAGGCCGATCTCACCCGCACGATGTCCAGCGAGGACGAACACGATCTATCCGTCGATTTTTCCGTAGATGTTCAACCGTTGGAAATGGGGAATATCTCCACGGGAATAGACAGTCGAGGCCGCGCTTTTGTGCAAACGACGATCGCGAATCCTTCCCTTCTAAACTATCACTCGGAACCCTCTGCAACTATCATCGGCTATGAACGAACGATCGATACATTGATCACTGAGAGCGACCAATTCAGGCTCCCTTTTTCGGAAAATGCAGGCGAACGCGGTGTGCTTTTTGACATTTCGCTCCCTGCCGAAGACTACGATCTCTTCACCGATGTTGCCTGTCAGGTGCTTCGTCCGGATTCGAGCGCGGAGTTCAATTCCGCATTCGATTATCGCAAGAAGATCGTGCCGATCTTGTTCCAAGCCGAGCAGTCCGAGGATTCCTCGCAAACATCTTCTTCAAAAGGGAATTATACTCTTTTTATTCGCGGCGGCCTTGCTCTGCCCGACCGTGCGCATCCGTGGCATCTGCATATCGTGGAGACACGTTATGCACAGCACAATACCTATCTTGCTCCCTCGCCTTCAGAACTGGTGCTCCCACCCTATCAATCGCAGGAATTGGAATTTTTGTCGAGTGAGAAATTGCCGATCGCACCTGCGGGGTATCGGCTGTTCGGCAGTATGGATCTGAAGAAAACGGATCAGGATGCGATCCGCATTCCCATCGTGTGGTAAATTACTTGGAGCGAACGGGAGCTTTTCGAGCAGCTGATTTTGGTGAACGCATCGCTGAGGGCGGGACCTCTATTTCCATCCTCAGAAGTGCAGCGGCAAGCGTTTTACCTTGCGCATCTTGCTTCAGGCTGACCGTGCCGCCACCGCCAAGCGTGTTGTGAAGTAAGAAATTGAGCGCCCACAGATTCGGCAGTTCGAACCGCTCGACGGGACCGAAACAAATTCCTTTGAAATGCTTTTTGACGGCGGCGCGCGTTACCTTTTCCTTGATGATCGGATAAAATCGTTCCTCGCGCGCGATAAGGCCGACGTTCGCGGCGTCGCCCTTATCGCCGCTTCGGGCATGGCATATATCGAGAAGTTTAACTTTCATAGCCATCTGAACAAATCCCGTAATGACGACGTGCCTTAGAACTTTTTTTACATCAAATCACTTATATTGTGCATGACGATGGTTCTCGAAAAACGACTGACCTATAAAGATTACGAGGCTCTGCCGGAAGGAGCTCCGTATCAGCTCATCGACGGTGAATTAATAATGACCCCAGCCCCAACACCATTACACCAAAATATTATCGGAACGCTGCACATTGAACTACATCGCTTTGTAAAAGCGCATGGAATAGGCAGAGTCTTTCTTTCCCCGATCGACGTCCGTCTTACCGACATCGATGTTTTTCAACCCGATCTCATTTTTGTACGAAAAGAAAAGGTAGCTAAAGTCGGTCGAGATAAGCTCAACGTCATTCCCGATCTGGTGGTAGAGGTCTTATCGCCATCGAATGCTTATTATGATCTCACTCATAAAAAAACGGTCTATGCAGAGTCGGGAGTAGATGAGTATTGGATCGTCGATCCCAAGAACGAAACCGTTGAAATTTTTCGCAGGGATGGGAACCGCTTCCAATCGGAGTCGTTTTTTAAGGATCAGGATGTTCTGAAAAGCCCCATGTTCCCCGACTTCTCTATGAAGTTGGATGAGGTCTTTGCCTTCTGATCCTATTTTTCAGTATCTCTATTTCTTAACGACAGAGATCGCCGAGACAACAAAATTCCCTTGCCCGCGATCCTGCAATGTGAACTGGGCGGAGTCCCCGACCTTCATGTGTTGCAGCACTTCCGGCTGATCGCAATAGTATTCCATCGTCATCGCATCCATAACGTTCGGGATCGTGCCATGATCGAGCGTGACCGTCCGCGCGCCAGTATCGACTGCACGGACGATTCCCTTACCCTGTCCCTCTTTCACCGGCCCTGCTGATATTTTTGCAGAGTCAGGTTGTGGCTGGGCTTGCTCATGTTTTCCACATCCGAAGAAAAGCAGGGCGCCGAGCATGATCGGCGCCCATGTACGAAATGTGCGAGGTAATTTATTCGATGTAAGCACTTTTTATATCCTGAAGTCAACGCCCAGGCCAAGCGGAAGATAACCCAAGCCTAATTCAGCACGGATCGCAACGTTCGGACTAACGAAGTATCGGGCGCCAACCTGTGCAGCAAGGAATACCGTGCTTCCGTAACCATAATTATACGGATAGCCGGACGGCCCGGAATAGCTGGCGCTTACAATGACATAGCCAAGTCCAAGTCCGATAAATGGATCCCAACGGGTGTCATTAACAGCGAAATGATAATCGCAATAAATGCCGATCGGAATGTACGAATACGAAAAGTAACCATCGGACCAGCTATAATAATCAAGCCGGCCTGCGATCGCAAGCCGGCCTGGTCCAACCGTGCCGGGATTTGTGATCGGCGATTCGATCATCGCACCGAGGACAACCCCGCCGCCGTATCCGAGTCCCAAACCAAGTTCGGGGCCGAGATAGAGTGAGCCATTCGTGAATTGTGCGTTCGCGTTCGATGCCAACAGTGTCGAAAAAGAAACAATAACCGCCGCAAGTACTGACGTTAGACGTGTTTTCATTTTTTAAGAAAGAATATGTGAAATCGAAAATCCGCATGAACTAACGAATACAATAATACTAAAAGTTTTTCATCGAGCCGTAAAAATGTGCCACAGAGAAAACTAATTAGATACATCCTTGAGATAACACTTTTCTAAAGAACGCACTTCCCAGCCCTCTTTTTCGTTTACTTTTTACTTATGGCCTGGTTTACACGATCGAAGGAAAATATCGAAAAGCGCCCCGCAGCGAACGGGGCTGCCACGCGCGACATGCCGGATGGCTTGTGGACGAAATGTCCCGATTGCAAAGAGATCCTCTACCAAAAGGTGATCGAGGAAAATCTTTATACGTGCCCGAATTGCAATAAGCACTTCCGCATCGGAAGCCGCGAATATTTCCAGATCCTGCTGGATGAGGGTCTGGAGCATGAGATCGCTGCCGAGCTTCGTCCCGCCGATCCTCTGGGTTTTGTAGATTCAAAACCCTATCCAGCACGCGTAGCCGAAGCAGAGCGAAAAACCCATTTGAAGGAGGCCGTTCGAGTCGGGACGGGACATCTGGATGCACGATCTGTAGTTTTGGGCGTCATGGATTTTGCTTACGTCGGCGGCTCGATGGGCGCTGTCGTAGGAGAGAAATTTTCGAGGGGAGTCGATCATGCGATCGAACACCGAAATCCGTTTATTATGATCTCAAGCTCCGGCGGCGCGCGAATGCAGGAAGCGGCGATCTCGCTCATGCAGCTCGCAAAGACAAGCGCAAAACTGGCGCAACTGGCCGAAGCGGGACTTCCCTATATTTCCGTTCTCACCGATCCCACAACCGGCGGCGTAACCGCAAGCTACGCGATGCTCGGCGATGTGAATATCGCCGAACCAAAAGCGCTTATTGCCTTTGCGGGGCCGCGCGTTGTCGAGCAAACCATTCGCAAGAAACTTCCGACAGGATTCCAGCGCTCGGAATTTGTGCAAGAGCATGGATTCATCGATATTATTTCGCATCGCAAAGAATTGAAAGCGACGATCGCGAATGTGTTGAGGCACCTCGCACCAGAACCTGGATTACGTTGATTTTTCTGATTTCGCTGACAAGTTTTTTAAGTCATGTCCTTGAATACTAATTCTCGCCGTCCCGGAACTATCCGTCTTATTGGCTTCCCGATGGATCTGGGCGCAGGTCGGCGCGGCGTGGATATGGGGCCGTCTGCCATCCGCATTGCCGGCGTGAGCGAAAAGCTCCGCGCTTTGGGATACCATGTGATCGACGCTGGCGATATTGAAATTCAAAATGCGGAAGTACAGGAGATCGAGGACGTAAAACTTCCCTATCTTCCAGAGATCGCACATGCATGCACATTGCTCGCAGCCGAAGTAGAATCCGCGCTTGATAAAAACGAATTCCCGCTTGTTCTTGGCGGCGATCATTCCATGGCGATCGGTACGATCGCCGGAATTGCCGCACATTGCAAACGGCAGAACAAACGGCTTGGCGTGATCTGGATCGATGCTCATGCCGATATAAACATTCCAGAAACCTCGCCAAGCGGTAACATCCATGGGATGCCTGTTGCGGTTTCGCTGGGATTAGGCGATGCGAGACTTACCTCCATCCGAGGCGACGCACCGAAACTGCTTCCCGATCAGCTGGTGTATGTCGGCCTTCGCTCGGTCGATGAAGGCGAACGCGCGCTCATTCATACGCTCAAGATCGAGGCGCACACGATGGCTGATCTCGATAAACAGGGTGTTTATCAACTCATTACAAAAGCGGTTGCGCTGCTGCATAATAAAGTCGATCATTTGCATGTGAGCTTCGATCTGGATGTGGTCGATCCCATGTTTGCGAGCGGAGTCGGCACGCCGGTTCCCGGCGGGATCACTTACCGCGAGGCACATCTCATCATGGAAGTCATTGCGGACACCGGCTATATGGCCTCAATGGAAGTGGCGGAAGTAAATCCCATTCTCGATGTCCGAAATGCGAGTGCGGAGTTTGCCGCCGATCTCATTGCGAGCAGCATGGGAAAGAGGATATTATAAATTAAAGGAATCAAAACTCTTACCGGCAACGGTTTGTATAGGTGAGCATGGTAAACAAACATTCAATCCGGGAATTTGCGGAAAAAATCGCAGCGCGATATTCGCCCGAAAAGATCATCCTTTTCGGTTCGCAGGCACGTGGAACCGAAACGGAAGAATCAGATGTCGATTTGCTGGTTATTATGGATTTTGATGGTCGAAGCATTCGCAAGGCTTCTGAGATTCGGTCGTCTATCGATTATCACTTCCCCTTAGATCTTCTTGTGCGTAGGGCGAGCGATATTAGCTGGCGTATTCAGGAGGGAGATTACTTCTTACAGGACATCATGAAAGAGGGTGTTGTATTGTATGAGGCCGCTCACTAAGGAATGGATCAAAAAAGCGGACTCCGACTTGCGCACCATGAGGCGCGAACACCGCGTTCTTGAAGACCCAAGTTATGATGCCGTCTGCTTCCATGCCCAACAGTGTGCCGAAAAACTGCTGAAAGCCTTCTTGCACACTCACGATATTTACTTCCCACGCACGCATGATATTGGCGAACTGTTAATGCTTGCGTTACCCGTTCGACCGGAATGGAGTGCGCTCGTTCCCCGCTACAAATTTCTCACTGATTTCGCCGTCGATTCTCGATATCCAGGAGAATCTGCATTTAAGGAAGAAGCAGATGAGGCCGTCGAAGCCTGTGAAGAATTACGGAAGA
>Ga0206964_10185_pt1 | contig 19364 bp, 19 predicted proteins | sample Alteio_BWOrgHeat_25_FD_152980 | JGI IMG/M metagenome (GOLD analysis project Ga0206964, IMG submission 152980) | Enriched cells from forest soil in Barre Woods Harvard Forest LTER site, Petersham, Massachusetts, United States -... | ecosystem: Environmental > Terrestrial > Soil > Temperate forest >...
AGGCACGCATCTCTTCGTCGGTAAGGAACAGCAACCTCGCAGGTGTTAACTCCTGCACCCGTTCCTTTAATTTGTTTAAAGCAGACAATGCCGATGCCAGCGACACCTGCTGCTCTAAAATAATATGCACCAAAGTTTCAAACGTATTTGGCCGCGACCAGAATGGCGGGTAACCGTAGGTTTTGATAATGGCGGCGAGATCAGCATCAATTGCGGCGAGTTGATCACAAATGGTATGGTACGTAAAAGCGTCAAACTTATTATTCATATTGCTGTTTTAAACGTACTAATTTTTTTAGGATTTAGCATTTACTTTTCTGATTTTTACAATATGAATAACCTGCCGCCATTAGCCGAGCGTATGCGCCCGAAAAACCTGGATGATTATGTGGGGCAAAAGCATTTGGTTGGTCCGGGGGCGGTATTGCGGAAGGCCATTGAGTCTGGCTCGCTACCGTCTATGATCTTTTGGGGGCCGCCGGGTGTGGGCAAAACTACGCTCGCTTATATTATTTCGCAGCAGCTGGATAGACCGTTCTTTTCACTAAGCGCCATTAATTCAGGCGTAAAGGATGTGCGCGAGGTGATAGAAAAAGCATCAATATTAAAAGCAGAGGGCCAAACGCTGCCCATTATGTTTATCGATGAAATTCACCGCTTCTCCAAATCGCAGCAGGATTCCTTGTTAGGGGCTGTGGAGCGAGGGATTGTTACCCTTATCGGCGCCACTACAGAAAATCCGTCGTTCGAGGTGATCTCGGCTTTGCTTTCCCGCTGCCAGGTATATATCCTGCAGCCCTTAAATGAAGATGACCTGGTGAGCCTGCTGCAAAAAGCGCAAAAAGAAGATGAAGTTCTCCAGAAAAAGAATATCATTATCAAAGAAAATGAAGCTTTGCTGCGCTTATCCGGTGGCGATGCCCGTAAACTGCTCAATATTTTCGAACTGCTGGTCAACGCCTTCGACAGCAAGAAGATCGTGATCACTAATGATGCCGTGTTGGAGCATGTGCAGCAAAATATGGCGCTGTATGATAAAGCGGGTGAACAGCATTACGATATCATATCCGCCTTTATCAAATCCATGCGCGGCAGCGACCCTAACGGCGCGGTTTACTGGCTTGCGCGGATGATCGCCGGTGGCGAAGACCCCTTATTCATCGCCCGCCGGATGCTGATCCTGTCGTCCGAAGATATTGGTAATGCCAACCCTAATGCTCTGCTGCTGGCGCAAAGCTGTTTTAATGCGGTAAATGTGATCGGGATGCCGGAGTCGCAATTGATCCTGTCGCAAACGGCCATCTATCTGGCTACATCGGCAAAAAGCAATTCGGCAACAACAGCTATCGGTAAGGCCATGGAGCTGGTACGGGAAACCGGCGATCTGCCCGTTCCCCTGCACCTGCGCAATGCCCCCACCAAACTGATGAAAAACCTGGGCTACGGGAAAGACTACAAGTATGCGCACAGCTACGCAGGGAACTTTACCGACCTCGACTTTTTACCTGCCGAAATAAAAGGAACCAAAATTTACGATCCGGGAAATAACGCCCGCGAAAATGAATCAAAAGAGAAATTGAAAAAGCTGTGGGGAGACAGGTATAAGTATTGATTCCTTATTTTAGATGAGCGCAGAAAGTCACTATACAACCATTTATTGACGACCCGGCTGCAAACCCTCAATTTTTTAATACCTTTAGTTTCCCTGTCACTAACCTGCCGGGATGATTTGCAGTTAATAAAATCAAACAGCCATATATTATGGATTCGATAAAAGACCTTAGGCTTGCCGTTTTAATTGATGCCGATAACGTGCCTTATGCTAACGTAAAGCAAATGTTTGAGGAAATTGCGAAATATGGGACCCCAACCTTCAAAAGAATTTATGCCGACTGGACCAAACCAACCGTATCCGGCTGGAAAACGGTATTGCTGGAAAATGCGATCACGCCCATACAGCAGTATAGTTACTCAACCGGCAAAAACTCGAGCGACAGCGCCATGATCATCGATGCAATGGATATTTTGTATTCGGGGAAGGTAGATGGTTTTTGCATCGTATCCAGTGACAGCGATTTTACCCGGCTGGCCATCAGGCTGCGAGAAGCCGGGATGAAAGTGATCGGCATTGGCGAGAAAAAGACGCTGATCCCCTTTATTACGGCTTGTGACAAGTTTATTTATATCGAAATATTAAAAGCCGAAGAGCAGCTAAATGAAGACGACAAAAAGATCAAGCCTTCAAAAAATCAACGGAAACCAAAGGCAGCGCCGATAAACAAAATTGACCAGGAACTGGTAAAATTACTGAGGGACGCCATTACTGATATTGCTGATGAAAACGGCTGGGCGCATTTAGGCAACCTGGGATCGCAGATCTTAAAAAAGAAACCTGATTTCGACTCGAGGAATTACGGGTACGCTAAAATGCTGCCGCTTGTAAAAAGCCTGAATAAATTTGAATTTGATGAGCGGGAATCGGGCAAGGGAAATAATAAGCACGTGTACGTTAAAATAAAGTAAGCCGCAGCTTAACCCTTTCCGTTTGCTGCCTTGTTCCATTTTTTGAATAAGTATTGGTTAAAGTGGTAAAGTATATACACGAAAACCGGCGCCGATACCACATCAATGGTATAGTGGATATGCTGAACAAGCAGCAGGAATGCTATTACAAGGGTTGCCACTCCCCCTAATATTTTGTCGACCGGTTTTTCGAGGCAAAGAAAGATCAGCATAACCGTAGCGGTATGGCCCGAAAAAAACAGGTCCTTAGTCACCGACATTTCCCCGTAAAACGCACCGGTCAAAGGATCATTCAGGGTAATTAACCCATTGGGCGGCGATAAAGGTACAAGCGCAATACATGCTATCCGCGCAAGCGTAACCAATGCCAGCGTGAAGCAATAGGTTATAAAAATAGAAGGATTGTAAATTGCCCTGTATAATATCAGCGCTATCATCGACCAGATAACTACAAAGATCAGTACAGAAACATCATGAGGTGTAATTGCGGCCAGTACCCAATCATTTAAAACGACGCCTTGTCGTTTTTCTATGGAAGCAAAAAAATGGGGGAGCGCAAAGGAAAAAACAGGTATCAATATCGTTATAATCATCAGCTGCAGGCGCTTTACCCGGGAGTTCCAGGTCTCCTTCCAGATTTCTATTATAGACAGTTTATGCATATTTTATGTTAGACGCAATTACGCCGCAAAAGTAACAATAGATAAATTATTAAGAAATCTTTAATTACATGTAAAATAATCTGCGTGTAAAATAAAAACAACAACAATGCAACTTAATTGCATTTTTACGATATTTGCAATATGATTTTCGAAAAGGGCAATGCGAAACTGGATAATGTTGGAATGACTGCCTCGTTACTTTGTGCTATCCATTGCGCCATAGTCCCTTTACTGATAACGGTTTTACCCCTTGCCGGTTTGGGGTTCCTGGCAAATCCCCTTATTGAATGGAGTATGATCATTTTTGCGCTCGTAGTGGGCAGCTACGCCATCGGTTTATCATATGTGCATACTCATCATAAAGCTTTACCGGTTTTGTTGCTGATCGCAGGGTTTGTTATTATTATTATAGGGCACGTATTTGTGCGAGGCTGGCACGAGGCGCTGGTAGTGCCTGTTGGTGGGCTGACTATCGCTACTGCTCATTTTTTCAACTTCAGATATACCCGTGGTTGCCAGGCGGGGCCTGCGGCGTTTCATTTAGGGCACCGGCACCATAAAAGGCACTAACGGGCGAGCTGTACGCAAAACATTTTTTTTTGAAATCGTTAAAAAAGTATCGCGATCACCCTGAACAGGTTAAATATCGATTAGAAAATCTGGAATCGCCAAAAACCTGCATTATTCTTCTTAACTTTACCGCCAGAATTTATCTCAGCTTCAATGATACAAACAGCAGATACAAAGTTTGAAGCATTGCTCGAAAAGCACCACCTCAAGAAAACAGGGCCGCGCTTAAAGGTACTGTCCATGCTGGCCGCAAAAAGTGTTGCTACTTCGCAGCCGGATCTTGAGGGAGTGATGGCGGATATTGACCGTGTAACTTTATACCGCATATTGAATGCTTTTGAAGAAAAAGGCATTATCCACAAAGTTTTTGATTTAAATGGTACGGCAAATTATGCCATGTGCTCCTCAAACTGCGGAGAAAATCATCACCATGATGAGCACCTGCATTTCAATTGTACCAACTGCAAAAATGTATATTGCCTCGACGATCTGCATCTACCCCACATCACCCTCCCCGCTGGTTTTAAAACTACCGGTTTTACTTTGTATGCCACCGGCTTATGCTCCAAATGCAGTAAACTGGCATCAAAAAAAGTAAATTAAAACATTTTGTCCAATTAACGCGTATTCCTGATTAATGATAAAAGACCTTAAAGGTATAAAGGCTGTTACAGCGCTTATACTATCCTTGCTTTTTACATTAATTGGCAGGGCCTCAATCGGCCAGCAATTAAACGCAGCATTCAAATTCCGGACGATTGTTATTGATGCAGGTCACGGCGGTAAAGATCCTGGTGCACACGGGGCCTATTCATTGGAAAAAAATGTAGCGCTGGCGATAGCTAAGAAGGTTGAACTGCTCATACAAAATAGCATGCCAGGAGTAAACGTGATCATGACGCGGACAACAGACAAATTTATCCCGCTAAAACGCCGGTCGGAAATTGCCAACGAAAACCAGGCCAACCTGTTTGTTTCTATCCATTGCAATTCGTCGCCCGAGGGAACTGCCAGCCACTCAAATAAAGAAAGGGGCGTGATGTTGCTGGTTTATGGCTTTCACCGCAAAGAAGAACAGATGGAAGCATTAAGGGAAAACTCTTCCATCTATATCGAAAAAGATTACCAAAAAAACTACGACGGCTATAGCGAAAGTGACCCAACTTCGCTGATCGTGCTCAATACTTTTATGCAAAAATACCGTAAGCAAAGTATTTTATTTGGCGAGACGCTGAACGATGAGTTTGTGAATAGCGATGGCCGTAAAAGCCGGGGCGTTAAAGAGCAAGGGGTATTGGTTTTGGCCCATAGCGCCATGCCCGCAGTTTTAATAGAAACAGGGTATATCAATAACCCAACCGAAGAAAAATATTTAAATTCGGAGGCCGGGCAGGAAGCGATAGCCGCTTCAATCGTACGGGCCTTAAAAATCTATCGCCGCCAGGTGGAAAGCAGGCAGTAAGCGGTACGTAAAAGTTTCATTTTCTGGATTAAAACACTTTGATTAGCTATATGTTTGTTAACAGATAATTAACCATTTGTTATTAAAGCGGATATTAAATTTACCCCATGAAAAAGTTGATATTAGCGGCTTTCGTACTCACGATGCTCGCAGGGTCCGTTGCAGCCCAACAAAAGTTTTCGACGGAAGATTTCAATAAAAACCTTGGCAAAACCGGCACCCTTTGCGATACGATATATTCTTTAAAAATTGTTAGCGACACACTTACTTTGCTGAATATGGGCGGTGCTTATCCCAATCAAAAATATACAGTCGCTATAATAGGAAATCATATATCGCTCGACTGGACCACCCTTAAAGGGAAACCGCTTTGTGTAACCGGCGTTTTTGAAATGTACAAAGGCCGGCCCGAAATTGAGATCGCCGATCCGGACAAGATCAATCTAAAACAAAAATAAGTTGCCGATTTGAAATTTGCCCGTGACGCTACGGTTTAGATATTATCCTTGCTTTGAAATTTTAACCAGAAAAACCCTTAGTTTTTAGGCTAAGGGCTTTCCGTTGTAGTCTCCGTCGATTATCGTAAGCCGTTAAGCTCCAATAAAACGCCGGCGCATTAAAACAGAACTCAGGGTTAGTATTTCAATACCAGGTAACCGGTTTTGCTTTTTATAGCGCCGCTTACTTTGTCCTTATATTGCAGCATATAAAAATAGGTGCCGCGCGGCATTAAAGCGCCTGTACCGGTATGCCCATCGAATACTTTACTCATATTATCATAGCCTGCGGATTCAAATACTTTTATGCCGCTGGTATTCATCACCGATAACTTATTTTCGGGGAAGTTTTCGATGTTTTTGATCGAGAGGAAATCGTTGATGCCATCTCCGTTAGGCGAAAGCGCCGGATTTACCAGGGGTTCATCGCCGGTTGTTAATTTAATTGGCTGCTCTTCAGCCACGCCAACTTCGTAAACAGAATTCATACCACCCGGGACGGTAACCGGATTTACAAATTGCCATTCGGCGCTGTACCAACCGGTTTGCGGGCTGGCATATTGCGCATAGCCTAATAAGTTTTCGATATGGATCCATTCCGAAGTTTGCCACCTGTTTACAATATAGTTCCATCCGTCGCCGGTTGCATTTAGCGACCACATGGCACTGTACCAGGTGGTGTTGGCCACATTACATTCAACCGACCCATTTTGGGTTTCAACATTCATCAGGTTACCGGTTGCGCGGTTCTTCAGGTAAATGTAGCCGCCGCCTGCGCTAACCTGTGCCCATTGGTAGTTGTTATTGCCGGACGGGCTGGTGCCGTACGAAACCTTCCCATTGCCCGAATCATACAAATAAGTATTGGCCTGCCACCTGTTTATAATATTATAGTAGGTAGTTGTGGTGCCGGTAACCGTTACCGTGCAGCTTGCGGTTTTGGCGCCATCAGTAGTTGTTACCGTTATGGTTGCCGCGCCGGCTGTTACTGCTGTTACCAAGCCAGTAGCATTTACGGTTGCTATCGCCGTATTACTGGATGACCATGTAACAGCTTTGTTGGTAGCGTTAGAGGGAGAAACCGTAGCTGTAAGTTGCGTTGTAGCGCCCGCCACAACGGTAGCTGTTGTAGGGCTAACGGTAACCCCCGTTACAGATATTGGCGTACCTGGATTAGTATCGTACCAAGTCCCGTTTACGTACCAGCCCGTTGTTCCCCTGCTCAGGTTGGCAGTTTGGTTTGTGCCGTCGTTAAATATCAGGTTTGTGGAAGTGATATTGGTAAAAGTATAACTATAGTAGCCGCCAGTAGGGCCGCTCATGTTTACACCAGGCCAGGTGCCGTCGGCCAGTACACCGGCAGGCAATGCGCTCCACCAGTATATTTTTATCGTTGTACCCCAATTTGACGGTTTGGCAAAATAAACGGTAAAACTTGGCGCAGTGGTTACGGTTACGGCACATGTTGCCGTTTTGGCGCCGTCTACCGTTTTTACGGTTATGGTTGCGGTGCCGGCTGCCACCGCGGTTACCAAGCCGGTAGCGCTTACGGTCGCGATTGCTGTATTACTCGACGACCAGGTAACGTTTTGGTTGGTTGCATTCGAGGGTGCGATAATGGCCGTAAGTTGTTTGGTTAAACCCGCACTGATGCTGGCAGTTGTGGGCGACATGGTTACGCCGGTCACATTTACAACCGGGACATTGGCGTTGGTTAACACAATGTATTGGAATGCTGTTAGTGTTTGGGTTGCGCCGGATGTAAGGGTAACAGCCGCACCCGAATAAGCATCCTTATAGCTGCCAGCCAAAGCGGCAGGGATCACATAGCTGGAAGTGCTGTTCCGAAGATTAGTCATCACCACCACTTTTTCAGTTGTTGTGGTCGAGATCTTAGTGAAAGCGCATACGTTATTATCGGAATAATTGGTCATTGTTCCACGCCGTACGGCTTCACTTGAATTGCGGTAATTGATCACTTTTGCAAAATCTGCAGCGGCCGTGGGATTTGCCGTCCAGTTTATTTTTACGGTAGTATATGGCCAGGGTATGGTCTGATTAAAGTCAACTTCCTGCCCGCTGGTTAAAAACGGAACGCCACGCATATAAGCACAAACCAGGTAATTGGCGATAACGCCGGCATGACCGCCAAAAGTTTGAATTGCGGTAACGTTGGTTTCCACGTCGTGATTTGAAGTGTACCGCACCATTTGCTGGCTGCCGGTGGCGTAAGTATATTCCTGGCCGGTAATGGTTTGGATGGTGCTGACAGAGCCGCCTGTCGCGATCGGCTGTATCGCGTCATAATAAAAATCATCTCCAAAATTCATGTCAAACCCGGTTGTAAAATTTTGCTCACGATCGCCTTCGGCAAACATCAGCAGCTTATGGGTGGTGATGCCCCGTAAATTGGCGATGGTATTTGTCCAGAAATCAAGTGGCGGATTATTGGCAAAATCGCAGCGGTAGCCGTCAATATTGGCAGCAAAGATCCAATAGCGCATAGCATCAACAAGCGCCGCCCGCATGGATGTATTGGCAAAATTAAGCCCGGCAATATCCGGAAAGGTTGCCAGTTGCTGGATAACACCGCCGCTTTGGTTATACCAGTCTGGGTGTGCGGTAATCCATGGGTGGTCCCATGATGTTCCGTTTATGGCAATGTCGAGGATAACCGCCATTCCGCGGCTGTGTGCGCCAGCCACCAGGGACTGCATGTCCGCAAGGGTTCCATATTCCGTAGCAACAGACTTGAAATCCTTGATACAATAGGGTGAATTTGAACTCCTTGAGTCGGTGCCGTGGGGATAGATCGGCATCAGGTAAATTACGTTGGTACCCAGGGCTTTGATATTATCCAGCCGGGCAATTACGCCGGCAAGGTTACCGGCTGCGCTGTACGGACGGATGTGCGCCTGGTACATATTAACATCCCGTGTGTCGGGCACGCCTGCAAACGGCGTTCCGTACTGGGGTGGGTCCTGCGCTTTGGCATTGCTTGCGAACAGCAAAGCGCATACAACCAGGAAAAAATGTAAAAGCCTGTTTTTCCAGGAAGGTTTGATTTGGTTTTGTGATTGTTTTTTCATGCTCACGTTGGTTTGGTTAGTTAATGGGTAGTATTATTTTATCATATGATCAGTTCATAGCCCGGTAAATGGTGCACATTACGACACGCGCAGTCAAAAAAATGACCTTAACTTATTGTTAATAGGTATACACCCCGGTTGATTTTTAACACCCCGGCCATTGTATTGGAATCACTTATTAAAAGCTCATTTCCAATTTGATACGAAACAAAAATTTAAAACGCTTTTTACGCGAAATCTATTAGTTTAATTTAGGTATTAGTTAAATCGGTTTGCCGGATTTGAATTGGTAACAAATCCGAATCAAAGGAAAGCAGGTAAAATTGCATTACCAATACGGTAAATAGTCAATATAGAAAAAATGGGGAAGATGGAAATTTTAAGTAACTATAAGTCAGTTGCTTACGCCCGTGCCCGTTACGGGTCAATATAGATTTTTAAAGACAATATTTGATTTGAAATACCCTTAGTGTAAGGAGTTTGGGCAGAAAACAGAAAGATACGATTGTCGAAAGCGCTTATTTACCGGGTTTTATGGCCCAGTTTAAGTTTCTTAATCTCCATTTTATGCCATCAAAATGTGCGGTTCCTGTAAAATAACCGTCAACCGCCATCGTCGCTCCACCGGCCATCACGATATCCTCATGAAAATCAGCACCTATTGCAGCAAAAGAATCGGTGAGCGGATCAACTTTCACGTTTTTCCATTGCAAGTTGATTTTGGATATCATTTTAGGCAGTGTATCCCGTACGAATGTTTTGGCTGCGGGATAATCCTTTAAGGCGATTTGCCCGCCCGATGCCATAAAAAAGCCGGGGTCATTCTCAAAATAGTCAAGCCATGCTGTCGGGCCTTTGGTAGAAATATCCCTGGCAATGTGTGCAGCCATTTGGGTAACACTGTCTTTTGCAACAGCGCTTTCATCCGCAGTTAATTTGCTGTTGTTGTTTTTGCAGGAAATTGCCGGGCTGATCATCAAGACAATGAACCCAAAATAGGCTGGAAAAAATAGAATATTAAGTTTTTTCATATTATCTAACTTAATCAACCAACACAAACCATCAATCCCAATCAAAATCAACGTCCCTGTTATTCAGTTTCCATTTAGCAGGTAAGGGATTTGTCAACCAATCCAATGGCTGGCCAATAGGCTGCACTTTGGCCGCCTGGGCAAAGCTTTGCTTGATCAATGCCTTTTGATCGGTGCCCAAAGCCGCCGGCTCTGCCGAAATAAATAGCGGTGCACTGCTTTCGGCCAGCAATTGCATCCATTGTTTGTTCTTTTCCCAGGGCACCTGGCTGGTTAAGCCAACGCAATCGCCGTCAACGGCATAAAAAACATTATGCTGGTGGATCCTCGATCCCATCGTGTTTACCCCCATTTTACGAGTCCGGGCCCACTCTTTTCCGCTGGTATCATCGCCTATCCTGTTAAGCTCAAACATCCCGGCCGACAGGTGGCTGACCGTATTGCAGCCAATCACATACATATCGCCCGCCGCTGCACGGATGGCTCCATATAAGTGGCTGATGATCTCGGCATTGGTTTTGCTTTTATCATTAAAGGTCCAGCCAGGCTGGGTCATACCATCGGTCATTTCAAAACCCCATCTGCCAAAAATATCATAAGTGCTGTAATCATGTTTTACAAGTTCAAACCCCCACTGGCGATAAACAGATAAATTATATTTTACCCGTTCAATATTTTCGGGGATAGTCGGATCAAGTACCGGGTTTTTAGGGTCATCGCGCCCTTTTATTTTAGGGGCAAGCAAACTGGCGCTATCGTTGTATTTAGCGCACAGGGGGCGTGTCCACAAACCGGGCCGCATCCCCAGTTTAACAATATCGCCGGCCATTGCATGCATATCCTTAAACTTATCATTTGGCTTCGAAAAATCATCGGCCCAACCACCGTCGCCAGGCAAGTATGGCGAATAAACTGCCCACCCGGCATCTATCACCGAAAAAGGCCGGTTAGTAGTATCGGTTACCAGTTCGGCCATCAGGGCCGTTTGTTCTTTTATCAGTTTAGCCGAATTATTGCCGTATGCGTAGTACCAATCATTAATGCCATACACCGGCAGCTTTGGCAAGCGCTGCTTTTCGCACATTAATTTGCAAAAACGGTGAGCTGTAGAAAAAAGATTTTCCGAGGGTATACTTTCCGTAGTTATAATATCGGCTGCATGAAGCTTCCGTGTTCCCAGTTCAACACCGGCGCCGCCTGAATGCGTATCTAACGTTAATTCGAGGCTGTCCGGATTAACTGTCCAACTGCAAAAAGTATTGCATCCGGTTTTTACGCCAAAACAAGCGGTATGCCGTTCGTCATATAATAACACATACCAGGCATTTTTAACATGGCTACCGGCATTTTTCCAACCGGCATCTCCATAAGTTCGTTCCCAATGGTCCCCCAATGTTTTTACGGAAGGTTTAACCGAATATTTCCATTTTAAGCGAACGGCCGTTAAAGCGGTAACCGGCGATTGGATAAATACCCGATTCGAATTATGGTAGGCATTTAAACTAACTTCTATGTCTTTATAGGTAAATGAACCCGTCCCGGTGCTTTTCAGCCGGAACCAGTTTGCGCCGGCCTGGGCCCAAACTTCATCGGGTGTATTTATTAAATGACCGTTAACTGTGGCATGTGCGATCCTGCTGAATAACAATGCTGCTGTGGTAGCAGCGGATAACTTTACAAAGTGCCGGCGGTCCATAAAATTAAAGTTTATTAAAGATGACAGGCAAAAAAGCTGCCCGCAAATGGTCAATAAAAATAAAGATTTAACTTTAATTTCAATCCAACACAAAAAATAACACCGAAAGCAGGCAGCATATTTACGTTAATGCGCAAATGATCCAATCACCAACCTTTTGCGGCGGCATTTGTGGCATTTATATCTTCGCAAGGGAAGCCAGAAAAGAAATGTTTTGATAAGGAAGCTGCGGGGAATACGTTCCACTTCGGCACGGCTTGTTTTACCACAAGGGCACAACTGGCCCAAAACAGGAGAATGTTGAGAAGCGTTATTAATCATTGCACCACGGGTTTAAAGTAAAACTGAATTTGTAATACTCTTCCCGCAACGATTTTATAATTGGCTTTATCAAATATACGGCAAACCAGATAAAAATGAAAAAAATAATGAAATTGTTTTTTAACAAAATTAACCAATAGTTTACCCGGAACGATTATCTTGAATTTAAGAAGACTTTCAACCGGTGGCTTTAACCAGTACGCAATTTTATTTAACAGGAATTGGGTGATAAAAACTTTATCATCATTCATTTTAAAAATGGAATTATACGATATATTAGCAGGGTAAATTATATCCTAAAGGCAGTCAAAATTAATGGCGAAAATTCTCATCATCATTCCGTGTTATAATGAGGGTAACTCGCTCCCATTAATATTGGAGCAACTGCTAAACCTTAAATTACCCCCGCACTTTCAAATGGAAATTGCGGTGGTAAATGATTGCTCAAAGGACGATACCAGTTGGGTGGCCAGCATTTACCCCGTAATTTTGCTGGATCTGTTGGTAAACCTGGGCATTGGTGGTGCAGTGCAAACCGGTTTTTTATATGCACGCGAAAACGGCTTCGACCTGGCCTGCCAGATAGACGGCGACGGGCAACACCCGCCATGGGAATTAATAAAACTGCTCGATTTTTACGATCAGACCAAAACAAACGTGGTTATCGGTTCGCGTTTTTTGAGCGAAGAGGGTTTCAAATCATCATTTGCCAGGAGGATGGGCATCCGTTATTTTCATTGGTTGAATAAACTGCTTACCGGGCAAAATATTTACGATAGCACGTCTGGGTTCAGGCTGTTTGACAAAGGGGCAATTGCTTTAGCTGCGGACAAATATCCCGACGAATTTCCAGAACCGGCTGTACTGGTTTTATTCGCGAAATTTGGCTTATCGGTAAAGGAAGTTCCGGTGGTGATGAGCGAGCGGCTTGCCGGTCAATCTTCTATCCGTAATTTTGTGTCGGTTTACTATTGTATAAAAGTAACCATCAGTATGTTATTTATTTTCATCCGAAAAACTTCATAAAATGTCAAGGATTCAGGTTATTACCATCGTTATCAATTTTGTACTTATCGCCTATATCGCCAGGCTGATTACAAAAGGTAAACTGCGTGAAGAATACGCGATAGTGTGGTGCATTTGCACTTTTATTTTGATCCTTTTTTCATTCTGGACGAAAGGCTTAAGCCTGATGTCGAAAATATTTGGGGTATTCGATCCGCCCAACCTGGTTTTTACATCCTTCATTTTTCTGATACTCATTTATTTACTGCACCTTTCGGTGGTCAGTTCAAAATCGCAGCACAGCATTACCAGGCTAACGCAGGAATTGGCCCTATTAAAAGACAAAATGAAAAAAGCAGAGGACAAGGAAAAAAACGACTAAATTTTTTTGATAATTAGAGTTCATGGACCATATACAATGCCCGGTTTGCGGCAGTTCGTCGAAATTAAAGTTTAAGCTAAGATTCAATGTTTATAAATGCCCCGAATGTGGCTTGTACACATCTGACGCTACTTTCGACTTTTCCTTTAAATCCGATTTGGAACTACAATCGCGGGAAGTTGGATTGAAAAAACTGCGCTTCGGGAATTTTGATACCATCATCACCGAATTGAAAAAGCGTAAAGGCGGTAAATTGAACGGCCTCGAAATTGGCAGCGGAAACGGCTGGTGGCTAAAAGTTTGCAAGGAGCAGGAGATTAATTGCATAGGTATTGAACCCGAAAACTCGCACCAGGATTATTATGATGCCAACGGGTTAAATGTGGTTTACGGGTTTTACCCTCACCCCGAAGTTAAAAGTGATAAGGGGTATGATTTCATTATTTTTAACGACGTATTTGAGCATATTAAGGATCTTGATGAATTAATAATTGCTTTAAAAGCCGACCTTGCAGATGATGGCATATTGATCATCAACCTGCCGATGAGCGATGGTTTTTTCTACCGGATGGCCATGCGGCTGAGCAAAGTGGGCGTAACATCATACCTCACGCGCATGTGGCAGTTTAATTTTCACAGCCCGCACATGAACTATTTTAATCAAAGAAACCTCGGCATGCTGTTAAATAAACATGGTTTTACCAAGGCTTCGGACATTAAACTTAACTCCCTTGATTTTTCGACCTTAAAAGAAAGGATAAAAGCCGATGGTGGCGTAAACAAGCTTAAGGCGATGGTGCTATCGTCTGGTATAAGCGCGTTAAAACCCGTTATCCTGGCATCAAAACCCGATATAAGGGTTTTCTTTTTCACTAAATAGTTATCCTTTGGAAGATTTGCTGCGGCTTACTTAGTCCCACCGTTTTTTCCGCTAATGGATGCCGCGAGGTTATTTTTAAGCACCTGGTTAGCCGGATTTAACTGCAGTCCTTTTTTGGCGGCAGCTATAGCCCGGTCCCATTGCCCCAGTTTATTATAAGCGGCGCACATATTATTATAGGGTAAGTCGTAATCCGGTTTTAATACCAAAGCGTAATCACAGGCTTTTATGCATTCGCCAAACTGGTTGTTGTTAAAATAATGCAGGCTTAGGTCGATATAATCGGCAGCGGTAAGTTTGGTGGTTTTTATCCCTTGGCCTTCAACCGCTTCTTCGGCTAAAAACAAATTGTTTTGTGCCAACACGAAAGCGGGCGCCAATTGCAGGGCTTGTTTAAGCGCACTAACGGCGTTATCGTATTGCTGCAATTTGATATCAGCTGCTCCCATGTTATTGTATGCTTCGGCAAAGCGGGGTTTTAACTTTATGGCTTCCTGCGCGGCAGCTACACATTGTGCATACCTGCCGGCCTGGTAGTTAAGCAGGCTCAGGTCGGCATATTTTTCGGCTGTTGGGTTTGCCTTTACGCTGTCAGCTTTCATGTCCAGCAGGTTTTGCTTTTTATCCGCGGCGGCAAGAAATTTAAGCGCATCCGGGTTTTGGGGCGCAAAGTTTAGTGTTTGGCTACATAATAATTTTAGCTTATCCCAATCGCCCCTCATCGCGTAAATGTTCATCAGCAAGGCTCTCGGTTCGATAAAAAACGGCGATAGCGCTATCGTTTTTTTTAATATCGGTTCCGCATCCGCAATCCGGTTTTGCCCGATCAAAAATTTGGCATAATAGTACAGCGGGTCAGGAAACTTACTGCCTAATTTAACCCCGGCTAAAAAATAATTTTCCGCCATTGCCATGTTGCCCTTTTTTTCATTCACTATCCCCAAATTGGTGTAGATAAATGAATATTCGGGATTGATCTTTTCGGCTTTTTTCAAATAGGTTTCAGCAATATCATATTTGCCGGTATCTATTTCGGCAAGTGCATAGTTCATCAGCCCGCGGCCGTTTCCGGGGCTTTTAACCGTTACATCATACCACAAACTTTCCTCGGTGCGCCAAACCCCGTTCCGCACGAATGTGCCATACGCGCATGCGGCAAATACCAGCGCAATAATGGCAATTACCCATTCTTTCTTAATACGATCACTATACTTTAACCACAGCAAAGCTAAGGCCCAGGTGATACCCATTACCAGGCCGATAAAGGGAAAATACATGCGGTGGTCGTTAAGCACCTCGCCCAACGGGATAATGCTGGAAGTTGGGATCAGGGCTAAAAAAAACCAGGTAATACCAAAGCTAATGGGGCGCAACCGTTTCTTTTTGGAGGTGTAAAACGCAAGTACGATCATTCCCAAAACAAAAATAAACCCGGCAAAAAACCGCACGTCCCAAACGGATGGCAACAACTTCCAGTCGGTATCGGCACTTAGGCTGGTAGGCAAAAAGAACTCGCAGAAATAATGGAGGATAACAAAAGGCTGGGTGATGAGGTAATCAAGCGGTTTAGTGCCGCCGGGTTCCCAGGTTTTGGGTGTCATCCGGTCGGTAAACCAAAACATAAAAACGCAAAACAAAAAAGCCGGGAGGGTCTTTATAAAAACGGCCCAAACTTGCTTAAAATTTGCGCGTTTAAAAATATCAGCAAGGCCAAGCTTTGCCTCAAAAAATAAGATATAGAAAAACAGCAGCGGGGCAAACATCACCGCAGTTGTTTTACACAAAACGCCCAGGCCGATAGCCAAAAGATATAAATATGTTTTACGGCAAAACGGCGAGAAGATATACAGTATAAACCCAAGCAATAGAAAAACGGTGGACTGTACATCCGTGCGGGCAATGATGTAATTAACCGTTTCGGCATTGGCGGGGTGTATTAAATATAAAGTTACCCCCAGCAAAGCCAGCCAGGCGGTTGGGGCCAGCTGAAGCGATTGGTCAAAAATCTTTTTAAACAGGTAAATCATCATTAAGCCCTGCAATAAAAACCAAACGAAGGTGGTGGCCTGAAACCAGCACGGATAATAATCGCCGGCCAGCCAGTAGTCAATGGCCAGTGTGGTAACCACTACCGGGCGATAGGCTTGGTTTTGTGGTAATACACTGCTGGTGCTGCCGTCCGTAAAAAACCGGGGGATATTTTTTAACGACCGGATATTGGCATTGTTTATTATGGTATGAAAATCATCGAAATGAAACGAGTTGGTAAAATGATTGGCATAAACAAGCAGGGTAAGCAGCATCATTAAACCAATGCCGGTACTTAGTGGGCGTTTTATCATAATTGGACAATAATCGGGGGTAACCGGGGTTACTTTTAAGGTATGTTTTTATCGGTAAAGATAACATTGTACAATAATAATAATACGGAGAAAAATAGCAGTACCCTGCGCACTATTTTTCCGTCACCGGGTAGCGGTAAAAGCCGGAAAAGATGTCCATTTGCTGTCCATTTCGCTGTCCATTTCGCACAACACCCATGCGCAATATGTGCATCGTATTGATTTTCAAATATTTACATATTTCTTAAAATTTAAAAAATTATATTTCACTAATAATCAGTTAGTTCCAGAATGAAAATATCTTCAAAATAATTTTAATGTGTATCGTCCTGAAAAAAGTTTACACTTTTTGTTGAATAATCGTGATTTAAGGTTACACGCGTCTGCCCTGACAAATCTTTTGAAATTAGACCCCAAACCAATAAAAAAGGGAGACGGATCCACTTTCCACGATCATCACGATTGTAAAGCCTAAATATTGAGCTGATTTTATAGTTTAATTGACCTTATCAGGACCAACCGGCCCGGGACCGCCATATCCAGGATTATCGTTTCCGGCGGCAACAGCTTTAATATCCGGGTGCGAAACCCCGCGGTGACAAGTATTACAATTAACACCCATAGTCATTATCATCCCCAATGAGTCCTTTTGGGCTTCAAAATACTTTTTATTGATCTTACCCATCATCACATACATATAGCGTGCTGATATCTTTTCGGGTTTTGCATCGCTTGCAAAGTCCATTTTATGGGTTTGGGCGTTTCGCACATGACAAAAATTACACCGTACGCCCAAAGAGGCCGCCCATACATCCATCTGGTGGTCAAGCACCCGGTAAGGAATACTTTTTGGGAATACCTTTAAGTTAACCAGTTTTGGTGGCCCGGATGGTTGTGGCAAAGATGATGCTACGCACAACGAAATGATTCCAATTAAAATGGTTGTGATGGAGAATTTTTTGTTGATGATCATAGACTGAAACTTGAAAATTGTTTTTTATGTAGATTGAATTATTTAAGTGCATGGTTTGAGCCGGTTTTCTTAAAGGCTCTATCATTAAAAAATATACCGTCAACGGCCGGTAGCCCTCATAGGGTTACATAGCAGGTCCGCTGCATTTTCTGCATAAAGATTTAAATTCCTTAAAAACCAGTAAAAGTTGTCCAACATCAATTTAAATACGGGCAAATGTTATTCATAGTAGTTGTGTTGAGTTACCCTGGGGTAAGGCATCTCCTGGTAAAACGATAATTTATCTATCAGGGATCATTATCCGGGGATCTGATCCCGGCTCCCTGACTTCTAAATAGTAGCGGCAAAAAATTCTTTATATAAGCTATCAACCGGCCACCAGGGTTTTTACATCGCCCAGTTTACGGCAACTATTAGTTGTAATAATATTATTCGGATTATGTTTGAAATAGTTAACGATAATCGCTTCTTCGCTATCGGCAACATACACGGTATCAAGGGCTAATTCGGTTTCGGGGATACTGTCAAAATTTTTATCCTCCGCATCCTGTTTAACTAAAATGTTTTTTAACGCCACCGGCCGGCGATTGCGCACGCTTACTGTTGTACTTACGCCAAATAATACCTGTGGTTTGGTTTCGAGGCCGATATTAAAAACGTATTGCTCCATTTCCTCAAAATCAAGATTTTGGCAAGTGATATACAGGCAGCCATCACGGATCCCAATCACTTTTCCACTGTAACGGTGCCCTTCGGATACGGACCGGACGATTATTTGCCCGTTTTCAAGCTCTTTTAAAATAAACGGCGTTTTTATTACGTTCCGGCTCCCATCGGTTTTGGGGTAGTACAAAAAGTAGTCGCCAATGTAATAACTTTTAACGATGGAAAGGGAGGACCGGCCAAAGCCATTGTTCGCCAGTGAATGCCTTGACAGGGTATTGTGGTATGCCTCTTTTCGCTGATCCGGTACTTTTTGCCATTCGTCCCAATCAGAAAAAGGGATTTGCAAAAAAACGACCAGCGAATTTATCTTAATATACTTTGCGTCGCCGCCGCTCCAGTAGCTTTGCAGGGTTTTTCCGCTTATCCAATTAAAAACACGGTATTCGCCCAGGTTGCTAATGTGCTTTATAAAATCGTACAGGTGACTGCAGCGCATGGCCCGCAGCTGCTTTTCCAGGTTTTGCTTCCCGATGATCAAATTCATCTCTACCAGGTCGGGATTGGCGAGCACTTCTTTACTGATGTGTTTATTAATGACTTTTGCAACCAGGTTAAATTGTGTGCGGGTAAAATTATCCCACTTATTGCCTTTGTTTTTATTGTTCAAAGCGGCCAGCACGGCCGGGTGTTCTTCAATAGCTGACTTTAACTTTTGAGATAGCTGCATATTACAGTTTACACATTTTGTTTTTTACGGGGTTCGGTGTAGTTTTTATGTTTTGACGCAAAAAAGCATACAAAACACCGAAAAAGCGATACGGTCAAACCCATTAAACTTTTGTCAAATATTTGACCAATAAATATACTAATATTTGACTTAATATAAAACATTGTAAATCAAGTAAAAAACTTTTTTTATTAAATTTTTTATGACTTATATTTATACTCATTTGACTTACTGATATTTAGAATAAAATAAAATCCGTGCATTAATTTTCGATTGCAGGTTCTATTTTTAATGATCGTCACAATTTAAAAGAGTTCGGAAACACTAAACTGGCTTCTATGAAGAAAAATTTACGCTTACTTACTGCTTTACTATCTCTTTTGCTCTATTGCCTGGCCCCGCGACCGGCGATGGCACAAACCCATGTTATAAAGGGGGTAGTTGTTGATGCACAGGGTGGCCCGTTGCCCGGGGTTTCTGTTTTGATACAAGGCACCAGCGAAGGGACCACAACCGCTACCGACGGTAGCTTTTCGTT
>Ga0206964_10186_pt1 | contig 19344 bp, 13 predicted proteins | sample Alteio_BWOrgHeat_25_FD_152980 | JGI IMG/M metagenome (GOLD analysis project Ga0206964, IMG submission 152980) | Enriched cells from forest soil in Barre Woods Harvard Forest LTER site, Petersham, Massachusetts, United States -... | ecosystem: Environmental > Terrestrial > Soil > Temperate forest >...
AAGCTTACCCGGAAGTAACTTTTGATACTGCAATGGAGCGTTTAAGCTCTTATATAACAAAAGAAAACGGCGCTGTACTGAGTAAAGATGAAAGCGGCTATTTTCATATCATCACCAAATACGATATTTTACAGAGCCTTACCAAATAAGTAATTATTAAAAATACGAACTCTTTAAATGCAGGCTGACACTGTGTTTAAAGAGTTTTTAATTTTTACCCGGCTACAAATTATTGTCATATGGCACGTAGTTCTACGATACTTTTTTCTGTAACACTCCCGCTCTTTTTATTGAATTGTACTCAACAGACAGTATTTACTGTACCGCAAAGAAAGAGCAAAACCGCTCTTGTACAGGGTTTGTAGCCGATGTATCTTTGTACCAGAAGTTGATTGATAAGTATTACAATATCAATCATATCCAAGAATCCTGAATAAACCAAAAAATTAAAATCCAAGTATATTTGAAAAGCTGAAAAGCAAATCCAATATCAGTCAACTTCTTTTAACTTGAAATCCTATATCGAAATAAAATGGCGAAAGCCATGAAAATAGCCGCTTTCATCTTTACTCAGTACAGCGCCGTTTTCTTTTGTTATATAAGAGCTTAAAATCGAAATCCTAAAAAAACCAAAAAAAAATTCAAAGTCCGAAAGAAAACCAAAAAATTAAATCCCTAAGGAAAACCAAAGAAAGATCCGATTTCCGAAAAGAAAAACCAAATCCTAAATCCTGAGGAAAAACCAAGACATACGAAACCAGCTGAATTATTCTGTAATTTTTACTGGGAGAGTAATCCTCAAAAAGTGCTAGTCTTATCCTGAAAAAGCCACCACATGGTAGGTTATTTAAGACATTCGAAAATGCTGCATCTAACCAATGCGGCATTTTTCATTTAGATACTTCTCTGCGTAACACACGTAGTTTTACGATGCTTTTCCCCGTAATCCTCCGCGCTGTTTATTGAACCAACAGTATTTACTGTACCGCTAAAAATGGTCAAAACCGCTCTTGCACAGGGTTTGAGGGCGATGTACCTTTGTATCAGAAGTTGATTGATAGGAATTAGCTATCAATCGATCCAAAAATCCTGAAAAAGCCAAAATTAAATCCAAGTATTTCTGAAAAGCCGAAAGCAAATCCAGTATCAGTCAACTTCTATTTAATTAAAAATCCGATCTCTTTTTAAATGGCCGTTGAGCCATGAAAAACACCAACTAATAGCCGACTGAAAAACCAAAGTAGATATCCTAAGAAACTCAGAAGAACCTGATATCCGAAAGAAAACCGAATTCAAATCCTAAGAAAGATTAACCACACCTTGAAACCAGGAACAAATTATTTTTAATTTTTTTCTGAAGAGGCTAAGAACCTCAATTGTATTCAAATCCTGAAAAAGCCGACTTAATGGTTGGTACTTCAAGACATTCGCTTCCACCGTTTTAGCAATGCTGATCCTGTGGAAGCTTTTTTATTTTATAGATAGTTGTCTTTTATGTACGCATAATTTTCATACAATTGAAATACCCATCCGTTGAAAAGCAAATTCACTTATTTTTGTAAAAAACAATCAACACATGAGTAAGTACAAAGCCGGCGTATTGTTCGGTGAAGAATTAGAAGCATTATTAAATGATGCCAAAGACAATCAATTTGCATTACCTGCAGTAAACACTATCGGCACCAACACTATTAATGCTGTTTTGGAAACCGCCGCAAAAGTTAACTCTCCTGTTATCATCCAGTTCAGCAACGGCGGCGCACAGTTCATCGCCGGCAAAGGAATGCCTAACGACAAATTACAAGGCAATATCTCCGGCGGAATTTCCGGTGCATTACATATTCACAATGTAGCGAAATATTATGGCGTGCCTGTTGTGTTGCACACAGATCACGCTTCAAAAAAATGGCTTCCATGGATCAGCGGATTGATCGATGCAGGCGAACAGTTTTTTAAAGAAAAAAAACAACCATTGTTCAGCAGCCATATGCTTGATCTAAGTGAAGAGCCGCTGGAAGAAAATATTGCTACTTCGGTAGAATTTTACAAACGCATGAAACCCCTCGGCATGGCAATTGAAATTGAATTAGGCGTTACCGGCGGCGAAGAAGACGGCGTTGATAACAGCGATGTTGATAATGATAAGTTATACACTCAGCCAGAACATGTTGCCTATTCTTTTAAAGAACTATCTAAAGTTGGTAATTTGTTCACAGTGGCTGCTGCTTTTGGTAATGTGCATGGTGTATATAAATCTGGTAACGTACAGTTAACCCCGGTTATCCTGCACAACAGCCAGGTGTTCATCGAAAAAGAATTAAAGACTAAACCAAAACCGGTATTCTTTGTTTTTCATGGTGGAAGTGGCTCTCCGCAGAGCCAGATACGTGAAGCTATTGGTTATGGTGCCATTAAAATGAATATTGATACGGATCTTCAATGGGCTTTCTGGGATGGCATTTTGCAAAATTATAAAAAGAATGAAGGATATTTACAAGGACAGTTAGGCAATCCGGAAGGACCTGACAGCCCGAATAAAAAATATTATGATCCGAGGGTTTGGTTGCGCAAAGCAGAAGAAAGCTTCAGCAAAAGGCTTGAAATTGCTTTTGAAGATCTGAATTGCATTAACAGAAATAAATAACTATCAATTATATATTTATAATTTTTAATTAGATAGAATTCTTAAAATATTAGTTATCAATTATTAATTATTAATTTTTAATTAATAAAAATGAGAAAGGAAGAAGATTTTGATGCACCACTTTCCGGCGACGATGGCGATTCCGGCGAAACCAAGCGAAGGTGGTTCAAGCGTAAAAAGAAAGGAATTCTTACGGCTACTAAAGATAAAGCGGACGCACCCGAAGGACTTTGGGTAAAATGCCCCAGCTGCAAGTTCACCTGTACCATTTCCGAGTTAAAAGAACTTAAATATGTATGTCCAAAATGTGGTTACCACCACCGAATTGGCAGTGAAGAATATTTTGAAATTTTATTTGATGATAACGAGTATGAAGAACTGTTTATCAATATTATATCAAAAGATTATTTAGGCTTTGTAGATCTCAAACCTTACTCAAAAAGACTGGAAGACACCTACGCAAAAACCAATCTCCACGATTCAATTACAGTAGCACACGGAAAGGTAAATAAACATGACATGGTAGTCGCTTGTATGGATTTTGAATTCATCGGCGGCAGTCTCGGAAGCGTGATGGGCGAAAAAATAAGCCGTGCATGCGATTACTGCATGAAGCACAACATTCCGTTTATGATCATCAACAAAAGCGGCGGTGCTAGAATGATGGAAAGCGCTTTTTCATTAATGCAATTGGCGAAAACTTCCGGCAAATTGTCTCAATTGGCGGATGCTAAAATACCATACATCTCACTTTGCACTGACCCTACTTTTGGCGGCACAACAGCTTCTTTTGCAATGCTAGGCGATATTATTTGTGGCGAGCCCGGCGCATTAATTGGCTTTGCCGGACCAAGAGTTATTAAAGAAACAATCAAAAAGGACCTACCAGATGGCTTTCAGCGAAGCGAATTTTTATTGGAACACGGCTTCCTGGATTTTATAGTGAACAGAAACGAGCTGAAAGATACAATAGCTAATCTCCTGCAACTTTTTAAAAATTAATTTTTCAAGCCTGTTAAATTAATAGACATGAAAACATTAGGGTTAATCGGCGGCACAAGCTGGGTTTCTACAACAGATTATTACCGGATAATAAACCAGGAAATGAATCGACGGCTTGGCAGCCTTAATTCCGCGAAGCTTTTTTTATATTCATTAAATTACGAGGAGTTCAAGCCTGGTAGCGATTCTGCTACATTGGAAAGAATGGCTGATCAACTGACAGCGATTTCTATCAAGCTTCAAACTGCCGGCGCAGATTGTATTCTTTTATGCGCCAATACTCCGCACATGGTTGCTGACGATGTTCAAAAAAACATCAGCATTCCGCTTATTCATATTGCCGAAGTAACTGCCAGAGAAATTGCAAAACAAAAAATAAACAAAGTGGCATTGCTTGGAACAAAGTTTACTATGGAACTATCATTTTTTAAAGAGACGCTTTCGGCTGTTGGCATTACTACTTTAATTCCAGATGATGCAGAACGTGATTTTATTCATGCAACTATATTTAATGAATTAGGCAAAGGAATTTTTACCAAAGAAACCAAAGAAAAATATCTCGAAATAATTGACCGGTTAGTTAAGCAAGGCGCCGAAGGTGTTATTTTCGGCTGCACCGAAATACCAATGCTGATAAAAGAAAATGAATGTAGCATCCCGGTTTTTGATACCATGCTGATCCACGCAAAAGCCGCTGTGGATTTCGCTTTGACCGATTAATATTTTTTTACTTTTTGTATTAGCTTTAGTAATTCTATTTAGCATCGTTGTGTCACTCACTTCGACGGCATACCATTCTTCAGCTTTCATATAAGCGAAGTGAGTGACACAACGATGTTGAGCAATGAACAAATGTTTGTTCCAAAAAATTACTTCAACACTCCACACAAACTACCGCCTTTATTAAAAAAACGTTCGATCTTTTTTTCAATTGCAGGATCTTTTTCTATAGGCGGAGCGTGATGCGGTTTTGCTCTTGCATCAAATACCAGTGAGCCGTTGCAGCCCCAATGCTTGTTTTCAGTAAAGCTATCAATACCATAAATATCATGTGAAGGATTGCATTTTGTAAAAGTTGTCCAAAGAAAATTACGAAGGTTGGCGCTGATGAAATCTGCATCATCCGTAATTATTATAAAAGGAACTTGTTTTAATTCTTCCGTTTTATTTTTTAATTGATCATTTAATAATTGTAGTTCGGTAACAGCTTTATTATAATCAGAGAATTTATTTGTTTGCAATGCAATTATTCCCGGCAATATTAATTTTGGGTTTTCGTAATGCTGTAAGTCTTTTAAACAGGTAGGAATTTCTGTTGCCAATTCCCTTATCACCGCGCCGTAAGCAGCCAGCACTACTTTACTTCCGCTATTTAATGAAGTGCCTGAATAATCTAATGTATCAATAGTTGTGTTGGTGTAAAAATGGATATCCCGGCTTAGTTGAATACGTTGTAAAATATATTTTAAGTAACCGGGAATATCATTGGTGGTTAATTTATTTTCATCATCTGCCGTAATAAAAAGAAATTTAGCAAGACTCAATTGCCCTGTTCCTAAAATATGATTGGCGATGGTTAATATTTCGGCAGGTTGTTGTTGCGGCATATACGGAGTGTAGCGTTCACTTCCCGTTGCTAACAGTAACGGGTGTACGCCGGCAGCATCCACTGCATGCACTTCTTTCAACCCCGGGATCTCCTGCTGCAATGCTTTGCCGCTTATTTCATGAATGAGCTGCCCGAAACTGGTATCTTCCTGTGGCGGCCTGCCAACTACTGTGAATGGCCAGATGGCATTTTGCTTTGCATAAACTTTATGCACTTTCATTACAGGAAACGGATGTTTCAAACTGTAGTAGCCAAGATGATCGCCAAACGGGCCTTCGGGTTTATTATCGTTTGGATAAACTTCACCGGTAATTACAAAATCCGCATCGGTGCTTATACAATAACCATCTACATAACAATAGCGAAATCTTCTATCGCCTAAAACGCCGGCGAAAGTAAGTTCGCTTATTCCTTCCGGCAATGGCATTACTGCTGCAACTGAATGTGATGGCGGGCCGCCGACAAACACACTTACTTTTAATGGCACATTCTTTTTATTTGCTTTGGATTGATGAACGCCAATGCCGCGATGTAATTGATAATGCAGGCCAATTTCTTTATTCAATTCATAGTCATTTCCTGAAAGCTGGATACGGTACATGCCGAGATTGGCATTCATTATGCCGGGCTTGTCAATATCTTCTGTATATACTTGTGGCAACGTTACAAAAGCGCCACCATCCATTGGCCAATGCTGTATTTGCGGTATATGGGAGATTTGAATTTGTTGTGTTAGTACTGGTTTATGAAACGGGTTTTTTAATGGCAAGGCTTTCAATGCAGCTAATCCGGCGCCAATATTTTTTAAAGGATTTTTAATGGCTTTAATTGGATCATCTTTTAGTTCAATTAATTGCTGGACTATTGACAAAGTATCGCGGAAAATAAATTTACTTCGCTCTAATGTTCCAAAAATATTAGAAGCTGTTCTGAACTTACTTCCTTTTACATTTTCAAATAATAATGCAGGTCCGCCAACTTCGTGTACGCGTAGGTGTAAGGCTGTCATTTCGAGATAAGGATCGACTTCTTCCTTAATGCGAATTAATTGTTTATTTTTTTCAAGATCAATTAAACAAGCTTCTAAAGATGCGTATGCCATTTACTTTTGTTTCGTTACAAAAGTAAACACAGATGCCGAAGAAATAATTTTTAAAAAATATAATTGCTGTTAGAAAACTTTTCCAGGACAGCCGACCTTTGCTTTACCACCTTGTACAGCATATTTTTCTCCGCCGCCAGAAATGCGGAAGCTAAGTGTAAGCATGGTGAAATAATACCAGTCCTTACTTTTAGGGTTTCCCCTGATTGTGCCATCTGGCGGATAGGTTAGCCCTTTATGCAATTCATCGCCACGAAAAGCTAATTCAACTGCTTCCGGGCCATTGTTTGCCAGCAGCTGGCTTTTATCAGCGTAAGTCATGCTTACATCATCAAGGTAATCAGTAAATAATTTACGCAAACCAACCTCAACGCCTAGACGTACATCGTCGCTTATCGCAAATTTTAAACCACCACCGAATGGAATGGCTATTTGTGTAAGATCATATTTGCTTCTTCCCTGATAAAAACCTTCGCCTTCGGTTCCGAGAGGTTGCAGGTAAACTCTTTTCCCTGCTGTATCGGTTGTATATGGATTGAAATGAAAAACACTTACACCGGCAAAAATGTAAGGAGTTACACTATGTTCGTAGAGGCTTAATATATCATATTCCAAGCCGAGATTAATATCGGTTATTGGTGAAGTAAAATTCAGGTTGCGCTCTAAAATATTTATATCCTTTGAATATTTATCATTTGCACTTACGGTACCGAACGTTGTATTGGCGCGTACAAAAAGCTTGTCGTTGATTTCATATAATCCTCCAAATCCAAAAGCAGGATGAGCCTGATCGAATGTATATTTTTTAGCCTGGAGGTCGCCCTGGTAATTACTTACGCCACCAAAAACAACCACGCGAAAATTTTGCGCCTGTATATTTATTATTGATAAAAATAAAATTGCTGATGAAATGAACTTCCTCATAATCAAATATAAAGTATAGAATTTTACAAATATACTTCGTATACGATTATCATGCCCGGATTGAATTTCACTGGCTATTTTAAAAAATATTAGCAAAAAAACCTGATCACTTCAAACCCGCGAGCCATATAAGCAGCCTGTCCAGCCACTTATCTTTAGTTGTCGTATTATCCAATCCAAAACCATGGCCGCCTTTTGGATATAAATGCATTTCTGCAGGAACTTTATTTTTTACACATGCTGAATAAAAAACAAGGCTGTTTTCTACCGGAACAGTAGGATCATCTTGTGCCTGCACGATAAACACTGGCGGAGTGTTTTTAGTAACCTGCAATTCGTTGGAGAAGAATTTTATTTTCTCAAGAGATGGTTTTTTACCTAATAAATTATTGCGCGATCCTTTATGCCCAATGCTATCATCAAAACTTATGACCGGGTAAAGCAATATTGCAAAATCAGGACGGACACTAACTGTATCTTTTACTAACGGATCTGCAATAAAATTAAAATGCGTGGCTGCTGAAGATGCTACATGGCCGCCGGCAGAAAATCCCATGATGCCGATCTTATTTTCATTCAATCCCCATGCAATTGCATTTTGCCTTACCATTCGAATTGCCTGTTGTGCATCCTGCAATGGGGCAACGCTTTTATCAATCATTATAGAATCATTTGGCAAACGATATTTTAAAACAAAAGCTGTAATGCCGGATTCATTCAGCGCCTCTGCGACAAACACTCCTTCGTTATCAATTGATAGCCTTGTATAACTTCCGCCGGGGCAAATAATAACTGACATCCCATTTGATTTTGCAGGAGTATATTTTGTAAGCGTTGGCAATATAACATCATAGATACGCCTTGTGCCGCCTACGTAAATAGTGTATTCCTTCACATCTGATTTAATAGAATTAGGAACGCTGTTTTTATACAACGGCATTTCTTCAACAGCCTGTGCAGATGCGAAATTTATCATTGACATAAATAAAATTATAAAAATATTCTTATGCATTATTTAATCATTTTTTTCAATCCTGAACCAATCAATATCCACATATCCATTACCGTTAGTCTGAGCTTTTGCCGTACAAAATAAGCCAACCTTCGCTCCTATCCATTTACCCGGTTTTGCATTAAATGGCATTGTTATCGGCTGAAATGCCTCTCCATCTTCACTATAGCTAAATCTACATACTGCTCCTTTTGCAACATTTACTTTTAAATAAACTGTTAGCGAGTTTACTTTCGTTAAAATAACATCGTGTTCAACAGTATCTTTGTCCGCACGTGTGCAAACTACATAATCAATATAAATTCCATCTTCTTTATTGATAAGAGAAACATAAGCATAACTTAAGCCCATTATTATTAAACCCGTTTTTTCATTTACTGTTGATGGATTGAATGACAGTTTTGTAACCGCCGAAAATTCTTCTGCAGGAAATTTTTGCAGTAAGATGTTTGGTACATCCCAGTATGTTTTTGCAGTATCAGTAATTGTTTGTGCATTCAGTCTTAATGTACCTGTCTTTGCCGATGGAATCGCCCAATCTTGTTTTGGATTAGCTTGCCATTGCCATTGCTTACCTAATAATGAATCATTGAATTCATCACTTTCCTGTGGCGTGCAAATCGGGTATTGTTTTCCAACATTCGGCTTTTTATACGTTAATATCGGCTCACCTTTCCCGATATTATTGGTATCAATTCCAATCACCGGCCATTGATCTTTCCAATGCATCGGCTGTAAATGTATCACCCGCCCATAAGCTCCTTTATCCTGGAAATGAATGAACCAATCCTCACCCGTTTGCGTTTGCACCCACGCGCCTTGATGCGGTCCGTTAATAGTTGTACCGCCTTGGTTCATTACTACTTTTCTTTCATAAGTACCATAAATATTTTTGCTACGTAACACAAGCTGCCAGCCATTTGTAACGCCACCGGCAGGTGCGAAAATGTAATAATAGTCTTTGTATTTATATAATTTCGGGCCTTCTATAGTTGGATCATTTTCATGGCCATCATATACTACTACACCTTTATCAGTTGTTTTATTACCGGCCACATTTAATCTTTTTATCACCAATATACTTTTAATGCCAGCACGGCTTCCGGCATAAGCATGTATCATGTATGCGTTACCGTTATCATCCCAAAACGGGCAGGGATCTATTAAGCCTTTGCCAGCTTCTACCAATGTCGGCGCACTCCATGGACCGGCAATATTTTTTGCTTTAATTAAATAAATACCATAATCAGGATCAGGATAATAAATATAAAATTCATCATTGTGATAGCGAATGGCAGGCGCCCAAACTCCATTACCATGTTGCGTAGAAGAAAAATAATCAACAGGTATTTGCTTATTTAATGCATGGCCAATGATCGTCCAGTTTACGAGATCTTTTGATTGAAGTATTGGTATACCGGGCACCGCATCAAAGCTACTGGCGATCATGTAATAATTATTGCCAACTCTTATTGCATCCGGATCAGAATAATCAGCATGTATAATGGGGTTTTTATAAGTGCCATCACCATTATCTGCAACCCATACTTTTGAAACGTATAAAGAATCCGGTACAGTAGCCGTTTGTTTTATCTGCGCTTTTATCGTTAGTACAAATAAAAACGAAATAACTACACCTGCAATTTTCTTCATCAATGCGGAAAATTTTTACCAATTTTAGATTAATCAATTATTGCTTTACAAACTTTATCGTACTTACAGCGTTGATATCATTTACAATAATAAAATAAGTTCCCCTAGATAACTCACTTATATCAATAAGCGATTGTAAAGTACCTTGTGGCACCGTCACAGCTTTTACCGTTTTGCCATCTACACTATTTATTTTTAAAGATGCCCGCTTGGTTAAACTGCTAAACTGAACATTGATATAATTATCAGCAGGAACAGGATATACAGCCAACATACTTCTATCTCCAAACTTAATAACAGCTACCTGGCTGTTCTTATAGCTTCCGTTTTTATCATTTATCCGTAACCGGTAGTAAGCTGTTCCCTGCACAGGATTGTTATCAGTAAATAAATAATTATTTACATTTTTAGCATCATTAGCAGTTACTGTTCCAATTGCTGTATAATGAATTCCATCTGCACTTCTTTCAACAATAAAGTTTTTACTGTTGATCTCATTAGTAGTCTGCCATTTTAACTGCACAGAATTATTATTTGGCAATGCATTAAATGAAAGTAGTGTAAGCGGCACTATCGCGCTAAGCGTATCTCCTTTTACAATTACGTTATCCAGCAACGCATATCTTCCTGCACTTGAACTTCCTATCGCGTAATAGAAACGGAAGCTAATTGTTTGCCCCACTGCAACATTAATACCTGTACCTCCATTTAAAGCAAGCCGGTAATTATCAGTTGTACCACTTGTAGTTTTATTAAGAGGGATCGGCGTTGCAAAAGAAGCTGCTGTCAGATCTGTAGAATCGGTGGCAAAGCCACTTAAAGAATATGTTATCGCCAGTTTAGTGCTGCTATTACTATTGTAAAAATCGCTGTTTAATATAATAGAATCGATCCTCAATGAAAAAGCGCTGGTAGCAGTTACGGTAAATTGTTCATAGAAAGTCCTGCCTAATGTACTACCAGGGCCGCCCACACCGGTTGACCATGTGCCATCACCGTTCGCGCTTGCACCAAATGCCTGTCCAAATGTTGTTGAATATGCAGGAACAGTAGCAACGGTAGTTCCATTTGATAAAGTCAATTTATTCAACGTTGGTATACTTGCTGTTACTGCAAGTGATCTTACAGCAGCGCTATCATTATTATTAATATCCAACGGCCATTGCTGAAGCACATTCGATACATTAAGCATCGAAACAGTTGTTCCCGAAACGGGAACATCAACGCTGTTCGCTCCTGTGCCGGTTGTTGTGTCAACAATATTTCCCGAGTAAGTTCCTAACGCAAGTGCATTCAATCTCACACTAATAGTTGTTGCTGCTAAAGCGCCCGTAGTTGGAGTAAGTACTAACGGCGTACTATTATTGAACCACGTAGTTCCACCATCAGCAGAAACTTCAAAATTAACCGGCGGGGTGATCGTTATATTATCAACTAAATTAACTGCAGAGATTGTATACGTTTGCGCAGCAGAAGGAATACCTATTCCCTGCGCAAAACTTCCTAGTGTACCCGTAACCGTTATAGTCGGTGCACTGGAGATCGAAACTGTATCAGTGATCTGGGAATTAGTTCCAACATTAGATGCCAAAACATAATAATAATAGACACTTCCAGCAGGCGGCAACGCATCTGTCAATTGAAAATTAACATCAGTATCATTCACTGCATCTACTTCATTTATTTGGGTAAAAGTTGTATCGTTCGTAGAACGGAATAATTGATATTTAATTCCACTCATCGCCCAACTGATGTTCCAGTTTAATGTAGAAGAAGATGCGCCTTTTGTCGCCCTGAAATTTGATACCGCAATATCACGCGCAGAATCATTACAGAAGAAAGTATTGATAGCGCAAGGGTTCCAGGTTGTTAATATATTACTTGTTGTGTAATTAGCAGCATCTGTTGGTGATAATTGATGCGACCATGTTACGCGTTGGCTCACATCTGCCAATGAACCATTCAAATTTTCGCTTTGATATTCGCCATCATAAATAAGCGTTGTATCTGTGCCGGCATCCCAAATTGTCCATCCTGCAGGTATTATCAATCCAGCACCAAATTTGCCGTTTAAGTAAATAACCTGGTTATTTGCCAAAGGCGTAACACCTGTTTCATTTTCCCATGGACGTCCTAAATAATATTGCGTTCCACCGGTGTTGGCAGGATATGTGCAATTTCGGAAAACATATCCAAAAGCTTGTCCTGCCGGTGTGCTTGCTGCTGTCATGAAAGAACTGCCGGCAGTAGTCCTTGTCTTTGCATAAATAGTACAGGAGTCAAACAACGCAATTGCATTACCGAAAATAAAATCAATATTTCCATCTATGTAACAGTTCTTAAAATACGCACGTGGATTACCCGTTCCTTTTGTATACAACGTATCCTGGTTGGCCATGAAGCGGCAATTTTTAAACGCTGCTCTGTCAGCATTAATAATTACAGCCACCGCCTGTGAACCATCACCAAACGTATTTTCGAAAGTGATATTCTGCGCAGTAAAGTCAGTTGCATTAATATTAAAGCTTCCGGAGCCGCTCGTACCAAGGGTTCCACCGCTTCCATTAGATGTGCTCGCACCATTATTATAAGTAAGGATCGTGTTCGCAACACTCTCACCTATCAAATAAATAAACGGTTTATTAGAAGGAATAGTAATTACTTCTTTGTACTTACCATTTTTTATAAAAATATAATAAGGAGCAGTTAATCCGGTTGGAGCCGCATTGATAGCAGCCTGCACCGTTGTATAATTTCCGCTTCCATCCTGCGCAACAGTAAGGTCATAAGCATTCGCAACAGTAAAAGCAAGTAATAATATTACCGACAATAAGCCAGTGAGTAATTTTCTTTTCATATTAACAAGGTATTTATTAACTAAAGATAATAAAGCTAAAGCGTCTTCCATCCTGCTCCGCTCTAATTTTTTATGAACATTCAATATTGTATTTAATAATTTACGCTTTGATAAAAGCTCAATAAAGAACTGCTGTACAAGAGTGATTATTTTTTTATCTTTTATTAAAAGATAAAAAATAATAAAATTATATTTGCCAATGAAGATGAAGAATGAACTAATGTTGATTACAAAAAAATTACTTCGTAAAATTTATTGTGTTTTAGTAAAGCTTTGCTATGCACTTGCACCTATCGAATCTATAATTTCCTGTTCCTCATCCTGCTCCGGCGCTAAAGTTTTCACTTTTATCTGTTTTAATACAACCACGCAAATAGCTATAAATATAATTCCAACTACAGCTTCAGCCACCAACATGTATTTGCTGTCATGCTTATCGTGCGCCCATCCATCGAAAACAGTCATATAAACAACTGGCAAATTTCCCAGCGAAGAAAGTAATGAGTATTTAGTAGAAGCATTTTTTTTACCAATAGCAAATAATATCACCGACGAAAAAGCGGCATTCAATAATCCCAAACCAAAAGCATACGCCAGCACGCCGCCAATGAACGCTTCAGGATTATACGGCAGTACAGCCATTATAATGGTAACCACCGCACACAAAGCGCCGCTGCCTAAATAAGCGATCCAATTACCAAAACGATCTATAAGAAAACCACCAATTACACTTCCAACACCACCAATAATGCCACTCAACAAACCAGTAACCAACGCAACTGTATCTGCATCCGTTTTCCAATCATTCGCAATAGCCGACCATAAATTAGAAGCAGCTCCGGTACCAATCGGCAACATCAATAATATAATTACAAAAAGTATGATTGGCACTTTCAACATGCCAAGTATATCTTTTCCCAATGTTGCCATTTCTTTTACAATACTTTTTTGTGTTTCCTGTTTCACATCTTGTATCAACATCACTATTAATGCTGATAATAAAGAAGCAATACATAACCCAATGCCAGCAACTTCAACATTGTAATGTGTAGCCAGCCACAAACCTGCGCCACCACCCAATCCTGTACCGCCTAAGTTACCTGCCTGGTACCAACCGCTTGCCCTGCCTTTGTGATGCTCTTCAATACGGTTGGCCATGAAACCACCAATAGGCAATAACACGAATGTGCCTGCAATTTGCGAGATGAACACAAGGCTGGTAAGCAATACTGCTCCTTTAACGGTTAATGGAATAACACAAAGTATAAGCAACATAGCAGTACAGGCGATAACGCCAATCCAATACCATTTACGTAACGATAGTGTAAGATCCGCCACCGGTCCCCATACAAAACGCCAGAGATTAGCTGAAACCCCGACCGCTACAATTGCGGCCGTTTGCGCAACAGAAAAACCATTGTGAACAAGCAGGTAAGGCAATGTAATACTTACAAAGCCACTACTGATAAAAGCAGGAAGTACCAGGAAAAAAATATATAAAGGATTGGCGAATTGTTGTTTTGGCATGTAGGCGTTGGTTGGTACAACAATTTAAGGCTTCCATTTCAAAATATTATAAAAGGCAAAACTATTGTTAAAACAAAAACAGTAAATACTTATCGCTTCATCCAACCGTTCGACTATTTTGATAACCATTTAACATTGCTGCACATGAACATTAAAACCTTCGCTATTTACATTTTTATTATTATTTTAATAAGCTGTAATCAAACCGAAAAAAAACAAGCCGAAATTTTCAACCAATCCGATGTGATCATCAATTTTATCAACCCGCCTTTAAAAAATGTGGATGTCTCGTTTACAGAATATAATGTTGATGCTGCAAAAGGCGATACTATTTTTTATCAATCAGGAAGCATTATTTTATTTCCGCCAAATGCATTTGTTGATAAAAATGGAAATGTAATTGAAGGCAATATTCAAATTAAATACAGGGAGTTTTCAAACGCTGTAGATCTTTATCTATCGGGCATTCCGATGAACTATGATTCTGCCGGAAAGAAATACAATTTTGAATCAGCAGGCATGTGCGAGATAAATGCTTATAAAGATGGAACACCTGTTTATGTAAATCCTAAGAGCAAACCAGAGATAAATTTGGCAGGCAACAACAATTCCGATTCATTTAGTTTGTATTATTTAGATACAACTAAAAAAAACTGGGTCAATAAAGGTGCAAGTGTAGCAGTCAATTTAAACGATCTTAAAAAAGAAAATAAAACAATTGCAATTAAACCAGGCAATAAAAATGAAGAACCGATCGAACCAGTTAAACTCGAAAAAGCAAATAACAAAAGCCCGATCATACAGCTTGTTATTGATCCTGCTTCTTTTAAAGAATTATTGGTGTACGATAATTTAAGGTTCCAGGTAGATGGCAATCAAAACGTGAATACCAGCGACACCGCTGAAGAATGGAGCAATGTAGAATTAGAAAAAGGGAAAAGCAATGGTTTGTACATTTTAAAATTTACCAATGCAAAAAAAACAGTTTTCTATGCTGCGCGCCCGGTGCTGGAAGGAAAAGATTACGACAAAGCCTTAGCTATCTTTGAAAAAAATAATGAGAAATATAAAAAGAAACTAAATGAAAGAATTGCAAAAGAAAATGCAAGGAAAGAAAATTATCAAAAAGAATTTTTAAAAGATTCGCTGGATAACATAAAATTGTTAGCAGAAAAAGACCGCATCGATAAACTGAATATTTTAATTGAAAAGAGAAACAAAGAAATTGAAAAAGACAATATTGAAATATTAAAGGATAATAAAATAATTGAAAAGCAAATTGCCATACAAGCAGCACTCAAGAAGAAACTTGATAAATTGATAAAAGAAAAAGCCGCTGATGATAGCATACGAATGGCAACGCAAGCAATAGAATTTGAAAAGATGCAGGAAGAACAAGAAGAAAGATTTAAGGAGTCTCAGGGTTTTGATACTATAATCAGGAATTTCTCGATCGATGGTTTTGGGGTTTGGAATTGTGATCGCTTTATGAAACCATTTCCGCTTTTAATCACAGCAAATTTTGAAGATTCTGCAGGCATGAATCTTTTCCTGTCAAATATCACGGTGCTATATAAATCACCTAACGCGTTGCGTACATTTCTTAATAATCAAATAGAGGTTAATGCAACCGGAGACCACATGATTTTAGGAACTGATGGTGGCAGGCTCACTTACATATCCTTTCCTGATTATAAAAAGATGAATATAAAGCCCGGGACAAAAACGCAAACGTTTATCATGACGATCGTTCCGGAAGAAAATAATAACTATGAATACATCAAAACATTATTACAGCAGCAACAAAAAGACCTCTCGCCGATTAACCAATATCGGGAATGGAAACGACAAAATTCAAACTGATGTTTTTAAAAGACAAGTAATTTTTTTGTAACCAACATTAGTTCATTGCTCATCTTCATTGGCAAAAATGATTTTATTATTTTTTATCTTTTAATAAAAGATAAAAAATAATCACTCTTGTGCGGCATATCTTTATTGAGCTTTTATCGAAGCGGAAAAACTGTAAACTAACTAATGTAAGTTTTTATTAAGCAATCCATTTCTCAATAACTAATATTGCAATGAATGCCAGTAAAGTGCCCACTGCATAACAAACAATATCGCTCCACAAAAAACCGTGGCCAAGCATAGCGCCGCCTAATGCAGTATCACGAATTGAATCGATCCACGGAGCATGATAAAGTTGAGATGTTTCATCAGCTACTCCTAATACATAATTAATAAGCGCAAGTTTCCACAAAGATATTTTGCCGAAAAAAATGCGCAGAAAAAAAAGGAACATACCTGCCCAAATAGTATCTCCGCCATATTTTGTAACAAAAGGATAAAACCATTGATGATGAATACGTGTGGCAAATGCCAGCCAGATAAAAAAGATAAAAAGGACAAAATAAATCAGTTTTCTCAGAAGCATTTCATAAAATTGAAAGAGTAAGTTAATTAATTATGCTACATAAAAAAAGAGGCTGCTTTTAGGCAACCTCTTTATAACATATAATTAAACGCTTACTTCACTTCTTCAAACTGTGCATCTTCCACAGTATCTCCGCCGCCACCTTGTTGCTGGCCGCCTTCTTCTGTGTGCGGTTGTCCGTCACCGTTAGGTTGTTGTGCGCCGCCTGCAGCCTGTGCTTTGTATATTTCTTCGCTGGCTGCTGTCCATGCAGTGTTTAGTTCTGTTAGTGTTGCATCAATAGCTGCTGTATCCTGTGCTTTGTGCGCTTCTTTTAATTTGTTCAACGCAGTTTCAATCGCCGCTTTTTTATCAGCAGGAATTTTATCGCCATATTCTTTCAGTTGTTTTTCTGTAGTAAATATCTGGCTATCGGCAGCATTTATTTTATCTACTTTTTCTCTTGCTATTTTATCTTCAGCTTCATGTGCTTTAGCTTCCGTTTTCATTTTTTCAACTTCTTCTTTGCTTAAGCCGCTTCCACCTTGTATAGTGATGCGTTGTTCTTTGCCGGTGCCTTTATCTTTTGCCGTTGCATGTAAGATACCGTTGGCATCAATATCAAAAATAACTTCTACCTGTGGTACGCCGCGTGGTGCTGGAGGTATACCATCTAAATTAAACATACCTAAACTTTTGTTTTGATTGGCCATTGGCCTTTCGCCCTGCAACACGTGTATCTGTACGCCGGGTTGGTTATCGCTGGCTGTACTAAATGTTTCTGATTTTTTTGTCGGGATAGTTGTGTTTGCTTCGATCAACCTTGTCATTACGCCGCCCATTGTTTCAATACCTAAACTCAATGGCGTAACATCCAACAACAATACATCTTTTACTTCGCCGGTTAAAACTGCGCCCTGAATTGCTGCACCTACTGCAACTACTTCATCCGGGTTAACTCCTTTGTTTGGTTTTCTGCCGAAGAATTTTTCTACAATTTCCTGTACTTTAGGAATACGTGTGCTACCACCAACCAATATCACTTCATCAATTTGTGAGGTTGATAAGCCTGCATCTTTCAATGCTGCTTCGCATGGTTTTAAACAACGCTCGAATAATTTATCAGCAAGCTGTTCAAATTTTGCACGGCTTAATTTTTTCACTAAGTGTTTAGGCACTCCATCAACTGCAGTGATGTACGGAAGATTAATTTCTGTTTCTGCAGAAGATGATAATTCAACTTTTGCTTTTTCAGAAGCTTCTTTTAAACGTTGCAGTGCCATTGGGTCTTTACGTAAATCGATGGCTTCCTCTTTTTTAAATTCGTCGGCTAACCAATCCATTATCACTTTATCAAAATCATCACCACCTAAGTGTGTATCACCGTTGGTACTTTTTACTTCAAAAACGCCTTCGCCTAATTCCAATACGGAGATATCAAATGTTCCACCACCTAAATCAAACACTGCAATCTTTTGATCGTGTTTTCCTTTATCCAAACCATAAGCTAATGCTGCTGCTGTTGGCTCATTCACGATCCTGCGGACAGTTAAACCTGCAATTTCGCCGGCTTCTTTTGTGGCCTGGCGCTGTGCATCGTTGAAGTAAGCTGGCACTGTTATTACTGCTTCTTTAACTTCCTGCCCGAGGTAATCTTCTGCGGTTTTTTTCATTTTTTGCAGAATCATTGCACTTATTTCCTGTGGCGTGTATTGCCTGCCATCTATGTCAATACGAACCGTATTATTGTCACCTTTTATTACTTTGTAGCTCCAGTGTGTGCTTTCTTCGGTGATCTCATCAAAACGGCGGCCCATGAAACGCTTTACGCTGCTGATGGTATTGTGCGGGTTGGTAATGGCCTGGCGCTTTGCAGGATCTCCTACTTTGCGTTCGCCATTCTTTAAAAATGCTACTACCGATGGGGTTGTGCGGCGCCCTTCATCGTTTGCTATTACTACCGGCTCGTTGCCTTCCATCACGGATACGCAACTGTTGGTTGTACCTAAGTCTATGCCTATTATTTTTGCCATAATTAATTTGTTTTAAGTTCATTGTAGATTGTCAATCATTATGCCAAGGGCGAATAAGTGAAAAAATGGCAGACACTGAATTTACCGGGTAATCTACGCTTAGATAAAGCTTAATAGCAGTAATGCCGTTGAAGTGAGGTTATTCTTTTCTTTACTGAAAGAAAAAATAACAGAACAAGTTCACAACGATATTGAAGAGGGAACAAATGCCGGCTCAAGAAAAACTACACTGCTTTTTTTACTTTTTTTACTCTGAAAGTAAAATGCCGCTGGGTTACGTAGCTGATGGCTACTATTATTATGGTGACGAGCATTTGCGCTAAAACGGCGTTCATTTTAAGATAAACGATGAGCCCTTTTAATAAAACATAGTTGAGACAAAAATTGAAAAGAAAGGAAAGCAGGTAACGGAACAATTGTATGCGCCCTTTTAAATTGGATTGCAAGAAAACGACGTATTTATTTAAAAGAAAACCTACAAAAAAGGTTTGGCTGGAAGATATAAAAAGTGCGAAACTGTAAGGCTCGAATGCATAAACACCAATATCAACAACCTGTTTATTTA
>Ga0206964_10056_pt2 | contig 19192 bp, 18 predicted proteins | sample Alteio_BWOrgHeat_25_FD_152980 | JGI IMG/M metagenome (GOLD analysis project Ga0206964, IMG submission 152980) | Enriched cells from forest soil in Barre Woods Harvard Forest LTER site, Petersham, Massachusetts, United States -... | ecosystem: Environmental > Terrestrial > Soil > Temperate forest >...
AGTTGCGCGTTGACCGTGGCGAGCCGCTACTGCAATCCACCATCGAAGCGGTACGCCTTCGATTCAGGCCGATCATTATGACGTCCATGTCCTTCATCTGTGGTGTGCTGCCGCTGGTATTTGCCACCGGGGCCGGTGCGGAGTCTAGGAATACCATTGGTATTGCCGTGCTGGGTGGAATGATCGCCTCGTCTACCATATCAATTTTCATTGTTCCGGTATTGTTTGTGTTGTTTACCCACTTTTCGTATGGCAAAAAACAACTCAAATGGCTGCAGGACCACCACGAAGAGCTAATGGAAAAGGCCCGCAGGGTGGAAGAATCAAATATTGACCCGGAGTTGGAATACGATATTGCAGAATCACGCGCAGCAAATAAGGCGGACAGGGAAAGGCAATTGGGGAAAGGCAGTCAGGAATAAATGATATACTTTAACCGGTAAATTCGTCATCAGGCGTCCGTTCCCGTATTTCGCGCTGAATCTTTACAATGCGTTCGCGTAAAGTGGAAATTTTGGTAACAACGGCGATCTTATCAGACAGGCCCTCCCGAAATGTGTTTTTATTCAGCAGCAGCTTCCTGATCTCGAGATTAAGATCACTTTCTTCTTTATTTAATTCTGCTAAAGATCTCATTCGGGCACCAATGAATTTTATTTTTTTGAAAGTAGAAATATTAACATTCACATAATATTGGTTTTTATCCACAGGCAGTTAATAACCGGCTTGTATAATGGTTTAAAGACGAAAAAAAAGATTAAAAATTGCGCACCGTCAACTTAGTTGCCTATCCAAAAAAACGGGCTGCTCAGTTGTGCCACTAACAAGGCGCAAAAATGGCTGTTGAAAACTTAACTTTTTAGCCTTTATAGGTCATTCATAATGGCCTTCATTTTGGCTAACGAAGTTTTGGCAACGGTCAGGGCATCCTGGCGATAATAAGCCTGGTTAAACAGTTCTGTTGACAGCACCAATGGCCGTTCCCTGTTTGTTAGTAATATTCGCAGTATTCGTTTTAATGGAGCCACGCCATCCCCGGAGTAGATCCTATCAGCATCGGTAATTGCGGCTGACGATAAGTTTGCAGGATAATCATTCATGTGAAGGATCTCAACAGCATTTGGGTTCATCAGTGGTAGCGTGTCAATTGAAGTATTGCCCTTGTACAAATGAAAAATATCTAAAAGCACCCTTGCTGATGGATGACCACTCTTCACCGCTATGTAAAGCACTTCGCTCACATTGCTCATGTTTTTTTGAAAGCCCCACATCTCTATTTGCGGCACAACGCCGGTTTTATCCCCCAGGTCCAAAACAGTGCGGTAACGTTCGGCAATTACATCCAAATCGGGTATCGAAGTGTTGGAAGCGCCTTTGCCGGTTGCCGCAATCCTTTTACATCCCAGTGCCGCCATCCATTCCATTTCGCGCTTCATTCCATCCATACCATTTCTCCGGGTAACGTCATCGTCAACCACCCACTCGTTAAAACTGATGAGGTCCTCTATCGTTAAACCAAGGTCATCCAGCCGTTTCTTGGCATCTGCTATGGTGCCGCCATGGCTTAAGTAATCCTGCAGCGAGTCTGTCCAAATCTCCACCGCCCGAAAACCGGCCGCCGATGCCGTCTCCAGTTCTTTTACAAAGCCTAACTTGTGGCCGCGGATGGTAGCCATGTTCAGGCATAGGATATATTTATGTTCGGGCTTCGTGGTTGTTCCCGGTATATTGCCAGCCGCTTTTTGAACCGCAGCAACGCCTGCAGCCGCACCCATAAATTGAAGAGCTTTTCGCCGGTTAATTTCGAAAGTTGACATTTGACAGATTACTTGGATAGACCATATATTCGGGAAAAACCACGGACAATTTGGCTAAAGCCAATTACCATTAGTGACTTATTCCGTTGGCTGAAGCCAACGGTAATGATATTAACTGGCAATTTTATACTGCATTATAACTTACTGCATTCATTGCCGCCCCATTTATAGGGCGGTTAGTCAACTAACAAGACAATGGCTTTAGCCAAACCTCGCGTTGATTCATCTAAACCCCCAAATCTTTAATAATGCCCGCAATCTTTTCATCCAAAGCCTTATCCGTTTCGGCATAGGCAGCCGCGCTTGCCAATTTACCGTTCACGCTGCAATAAAATTTGATTTTAGGTTCCGTTCCGGATGGCCTGGCCGAAATAATGCTGCCGTCGGCGGTAATAAACTGCAGCACATCAGATGTCGGCAAGGCGATCTTGCTGGTAGTTCCGGCAACAAGATCGGTCTCCACTCCTTTTTCGTAATCCTTCAGCGTTATTACTTTCGATCCACCTAAAGTCGCCGGCGGGTTGGTGCGGAATTTTTCCATCATTTCTTTGATCTCCTCGGCGCCGGTTTTCCCTTTTTTTGTAATGGAGATCAGCTTTTCTTTATAAAAACCATACTTAACGTAGGTATCTAACAGGGCCTCAAACAAGCTACTGCCCTTGTCTTTATAGTAAGCCGTCATTTCGGCAATAAAGGCCGCCGAAACCACCGCGTCTTTATCCCTAACCAATTCGCCTATTAAATAACCGTAACTTTCTTCGCCGCCGCCTATAAAGGTTTGCTTCCCTTCAAATTTGGTCATCAGCTCGCCGATGTATTTAAAGCCGGTGAGGGTATTATAAAAGGTAACGTTTTTTGCTTTGGCAATGGCCTCGATCAAATTGGTGGTTACAATGGTTTTAACAATATATTCCTTACCGGTCAGCTTACCTTTTTCTTCCCAGGCCGTTAACAGGTAATTGATCAGCATGGCGCCGGTTTGGTTGCCGTTAAACAGGATAAATTCGTTATCGGTATTCTTTACGGCGATACCCACGCGATCGGCATCCGGGTCGGTTGCCAGCACCAGGTCGGCGTCCACTTCCTTCGCTTTTTTAAGGGCCAGGGTAAGGGCTTCTTTTTCTTCCGGATTAGGGTAAACCACCGTAGGGAAGTTACCATCCGGCGTGGTTTGTTCATCAACCAGGATCACATTTTCGAAACCAAACTGCGCCAATGCTTTTGGCACTAAAGTTATGCCTGTACCATGGATCGGCGAGTAAACGATCTTCAGGTCCTTTTGACGCCTGATCGCCTCGGGTGATACCGAAAGCTCAGTGATCTTATCCAGGTAAAGCTGATCTATCTCTTCTCCTATTTCTTCAATATTCGATTCGATCGGGGTGAATTTGATCTCATCAACACTACTGATGGCTGCAACTTCGTCCATAACTGCTTTATCAGCCGGGAAAACAAACTGACCGCCATCATCACCGTAAGCTTTATAACCGTTATATTCTTTCGGGTTATGCGATGCAGTAAGCATCACACCGCTTTTGCAGCCAAAATGGCGCACAGCGAAGGAAAGTTCGGGTGTTGGACGCAGCGCTTTAAAAAAATAAACATGGATGTCATTCGCCGAAAAAACTTCAGCCGTGATGCGCGAGAACAGATCGGCATTGTTGCGGCTGTCGTGCGCAATGGCAACTTTAATTTTTTCGCCGGGATAAGTTTTTTTAAGATAGTTACTTAGCCCTTGCGTAGCCGCGCCGATGGTGTATTTATTGATCCGGTTGCTGCCCGGCCCCATGGTGCCGCGAAGGCCGCCGGTACCAAATTCAAGGTCGCGGTAAAAGGAATCCGTTAATTCAGTATTAGCGCCCTGGTCTATCAGGTTTTGAATTTCTTTTTTGGTGCTTGCATCATAGCTGCCATGCAGCCATGAATTTACTTTTTGTTGTACGGCGGGATCTAATTCTTGCATAAAAAGTAGTTTATATTTTGATTGGGCTGACTTGCATCAGATTTTCAAATATGGTAATAAAAACTGTTTAATATCATTTTGACAAACACAATATTTAAATGTAAAAAGCTTGTTTATGTTTTTATCCTGATAGAAAAATATAAATATATTAGATAAATTATTTTGCTGCCAATTAAAATATCCTAAAGTATGAATTACCAGGTAAACCCGGAGCAAGTTGAGTATTATCAAAAAAACGGCTTTATTGTTATCGAAGATTTTCTATCACCGGCAGAGCTGGAGCATTGGCGCGAAACGGTGATGAACGCTGTACGAAACCGGAAGGGTCAAAAAATACCCGGGAAGGACTTAAAAACGGGTGAAGCTGACGGCATAAACGAAGATGCCGCTTACTACGGGAAAGTTTTTGACCAATTGCTAAATCTATGGCAAACGGACGAAGGCGTTAAGGACCTGATGCTGGATACACGCATAGGCGAAATGGCGGCAAATCTTGCCGGTGTTGATGGCATCAGGATCTGGCACGACCAGGCTTTGTTTAAACGGCCATGGGCCAACCCAACCTCCTGGCACCTGGACACCCCTTTTTGGTCGTTTAGCGACAGGAGGGCGATCTCGATATGGATTGCGCTGGACGATGCCACGCTGGAGAACGGTTGTTTGTTTTTCATTCCCGGATCGTGCCACGAAACCACTTTTGAAAACAAGAGCATCGGTAAAAATATGGACGGGATCTTCGAGGTTTATCCGCAGTTTTTAAAGGCAAAGTCGTTTGCCGCGCCGATGAAAGCGGGAAGCTGTTCTTTTCACAATGGATTAACCGTTCATGGCGCAAATGCTAATATGACCAGCGGTTTCCGCAGGGCGATGACCTGCGCTTATATGCCCGATGGCAATATCTTTAACGGGACGGCTAATATTTTGCCCGACGAATACCTGCAAACCCTTAAAATTGGCGACCCCTTAAATAACGACTCCCAAAACCCATTGATCTATCACCGGTAAAGCCGGCAACAAAGTTACCCCCACCATATGAAGAAGAATTTTCGATACATCGCCTTTAGTTTATTTTCATTTATTGCCCTAAACGGTTTTGCCCAGGGCAATGCGCCTACAGGTTTGCTCTGCGATCTGCTGCCCCATCCCGAAATAGCGACGATCACCAACAAAACACCAGACTTTGGGTGGATAGTAAACGCGGGGGTGAAAGACGATTATCAAAGCGCTTACCGCGTGCAGGTAGCAACTTCAGCATCGTTACTACTGGACGGACACCCCGATCTATGGGATTCGGAAAAGAAACTTTCGGGGCAATCTATCAATATCCGTTACGGTGGAAAAAGCCTTCAGCCACATCAACATTACTATTGGCGGGTTTGCACCTGGGGTAAAACGGGTATACAGTCACCTTGGAGCGCCATACAGCGCTTTAATACTTCCGATTTCGACCTTGCTCGCCCATGGCCGGGCGAAAGCAGGTGGGTTGAACTCCCGGAAGAAAACGGTAAAACATCCTGGACATTTGAAAACCGCGAGCCTGTTAATTTTCACGATGTGGCCCCGGTAAAAACGATTGCGTATAAAAATGGCAATATATTTTACGACTTTAAAAAAGACGCGTTCGCTTATCTCGCGCTCAATATAACCTGGGATGACCGGGTAAAATACGACTCGCTGGAAGTATCTATTGGCGAAAAAGGGATGACGGATTCTATCGATAGAAAGCCGGGCGGCGGCATTCTTTATAACAGCTATAAGATTGCCCTTAAAAAAGGCGTACACGACTATATTCTCGAGCTTCCGCGTTTTGTACCGCAATTCCCCCACAGTGAAGTAATGCCCCTGCAAATGCCCGAGGTTATTCCTTTTCGCTATGCGGAAATAAAAACCATACCTGGCCTTAAAGTAAACAGCATCGTTCAAAAAGCTTTATATGTAAAATTTAATCCGGGCGCATCCTCCTTTTCATGTTCTGATGATAAGCTGAACCAGATCTATGAGCTATGCAAATACTCCACCATCGCCAATACTTTCAACGGCGACTATGCTAACAGCGAACGGGAACGGATGATGTACGAGGCCGATTGTTACATTCAGCAAATGAGCCACTACGCTATCGACCGGGATTTTGCCACCGCGCGTTACAGCACAGAAAATTTAATTTACCATGCCAGCTGGCCCACCGAATGGATAAACCACAGCGTATTTATGGCCTGGGCCGATTACCTGTACACCGGCAATAAAGACCTGATAGAACAGTATTATACCGACCTGAAGGCGAAAACGCTGATCGGATTAGAGACTTCCGAAGGTTTGATCAGCTCGCGTACAGGGCTTCAAACCAAAAGTTTTTTAGCATCTATTCATTTTGATGGCGATATGATCCACGATATTGACGATTGGCCCGATGCCGACCAGGGCATATACCCCAATGGCGAAACGGATAATTACGAACGCAAGGATTACAACACGGTAGTTAACGCATTTTATTACCGGGCGTTGATTTTGATGTCGAGGATTGCCCGCGCTACAAACCATCCAGACGACATCGCTTTTTTCGAGGCCAAGGCCGAAAAAGTGAAAAAGAAATTCAATGAGGATTTTTTTGACAGCGTGAATAAGATCTATATAGACGGGATTGGCAGCCGGCATTTTTCGCTGCAAGCCACTATGTTTCCGCTGGCCTTTGGTTTGGTGCCGGATGAATACAAGGAAAGCGTTGTAAACTACGTAAAGTCCAAATGGATGGCCTGCAGCGTTTATGCCGCCAACTACCTGATGGAAGCGCTATACAATTCGGAACAGGGGAACTACGCGCTGGAACTAATGACCAACGACTCCGACCGGGGCTGGCTCAACATGATCCGCGTAGGCGCTACCATGACCACTGAAGCTTGGGACATCAAATACGATCCGCATGATATCAGCTGGAGCCATGCCTGGGCCGCGTCGCCTGCTCATATCATCCCCCGCAAAATTATGGGAATTGAACCGGCTGAGCCCGGATATGGCAAGATCAATATTAAACCTCAGCCCGGCGACCTGAAATGGGCCAGGATGAAATTGCCAACCATCCGGGGCGAGATCTCTGTCGATATAAACCAGGATCCGGGCAACTGGTTTACCGTTGCAACCAGCATTCCGGCCAATACTACTGCCAAAATCTATCTGCCAAAATTATCTGATAAATATTTGCTGACGGTTGATGGTAAGGTTAGTAAAACTGGAAAGATCGAGGGGAATTGGGTGGTGGTTAATAGTGCCTCGGGGAGTCATAAGTTTGGCATTAAGAAGAGCTAGCTAGTACTATTTTTTAAAAATGGCCTAAAAAGACAAGGCCTTCACGAATTAATCTGAAGGCCTTGTCCACTGTTTATTGTATGAATAAGAGGGCTATTCGGTTTTTAAACTTTTTATTGGATTAGCCAGCGCCGCTTTGATAGACTGATAGCTAACCGTAAGCAGCGTAATAATTATGGTGCCTAAGCCTGTGGCTGCAAATACCCATCCGGAGATGGATGACCGATAGTCGAAATGCTGCAGCCAGTTGTGCATCAGGTACCAGGCGATCGGGCTGGCAACAATTAGCGAGATGGCCACCAGGCCAAGGAAATCGATGGAAAGCAACCGCCACAAGTTGAATACCGATGCACCTAATACTTTGCGCACACCAATCTCCTTTATGCGTTGCTCGGCCATAAACGAAGCCATACCAAACAAACCCAGGCAGCTGATGAGGATGGCCAGGCTTGCAAAAAACGAAGCCAGCTTACCTATTCGCTGCTCGTTGCCAAATTTTTTTGCGTAATCCTGGTCGACGAAGTGGTATTCGAAAGGTTGTTCGGGATTAAATTGTTTAAATACACGATCGATATTTGCCAGGGCCGCGCCGGCGCTTACCTGTGGGTTTATCCGCATCAGCACCGTGTTGGTAGAAGTTTTATTATAGAAGTATACACAGGGCTTCACCTGCCCGTATGGCGAATCAACAATAATATCTTTAACTACGCCAATGATCTTAAACGGATGGCCGTAATAAGTAAGGTTTTCGCTTAACGGGTTTTTCATTGCCATAAACTTCACGGCGGCTTCGTTTATTACCACGGCGGCTGTGTCGGTGGGGAAATCTTTCGAAAAATCGCGCCCGCCGCCAACAAATTGCCAGCCCGCCGTTTTGCCATAATCAAGTCCCACGCCAATTTGCTGAAAATCCACGCTCAGGCTGGGGTCTTTATCCCGCCACTCTATTGCGCTGGTGCTGCCTGCAGTTTCGGTCGGCCCCACATCGCCTTCGGCTGCCGACGCAATGGCGCCGCTTTTAAACAATTCTTCCTTCACCGCCTCAATGCTTTTGTGGATGTCCTGGGTGATCACCGGCACCGTAACCAGCCCATCGCGGCTATAACCTATCGGGCGGTCTTTTGCAAACTGGATCTGCCTGAAAACTACAATTGTGCCGATGATCAATGTTACCGATACGGTAAATTGCACGATCACCAGCACTTTGCGCGGAATGGCCGCCAACCGCCCCACCCTGAACGATCCTTTAAGCACTTTAACAGGCTGAAACGAAGAAAGATAAAAAGCAGGATAGCTGCCGGCGATGATACCGGTTAGCAGGCTAAAGCCAACAGTTAACACCCAAAATAATGGCGAATCCCAAAGGATGGTCATTTTTTTATCAGCTACTTCGTTAAAAAACGGCAGGCTTAGTTGTACAAATAACAATGCCAGCAAAAAGGCTAGCGTTACATATAAAAACGATTCGGCAAAGAACTGGTAAATAAGCTGAGCGCGCAGGGAGCCTATAGCCTTACGGATGCCCACCTCTTTGGCACGCTTTTCGGATCGCGCGGTGCTTAAATTCATAAAATTAATGCAGGCCAGCAACAATACAAACACCCCGATGATAGCAAACATCCATATATATTGGATGCGCCCGCCAATGTTTTTGCCATCCTTAAAATCGCCATATAAATGCCATTTGCTCATGGGCTCCAAAAACAACGCCGGTTTCTTCCTGGCCAGCACGGCGCTTACATTACGCAGTTTGGCGTCTTTTATTCGTACCGAAGCGGCGGCCATATCAGCATTATCAGCCATCTGCACATACAGGGTGCAAAAGTTTGGCCGCCACGGCTCACTCATTCCCTTGATATTATTGGCAATGGCAAACATCTCCCACGAGCCAACAAAGCTTAAGTCGGCGAAGGTGGAGTTTTGGGGCATATCCTTATAAACCCCGGCTACTTTTGCAATTATCTGGTTATCTACTTTTAGTGTTTTGCCTAAGGGGTCATCATCGCCAAAATAAGCTTTAGCGGTCGATTCGGAGATGAGGAGCGATGTGGGGTCCTTTAATGCATCCATACTGCCCTTCAGCATATCAAACGAAAACATATCCGGAGCCTGTGGTTCCATAAACATGCCGCCGCGTGTCAGTTTCTTGTTGTTAAAGGCAAGCATGTGGTCGCCGTGTCCGGCCGTCAGCACCACGCTCTTAAAATCGCTGCCATAGCTTTTGCGCAGTTCTGCCGCCAATGGATAGGGCACGCTGCCCCAGGTTTGTACTTCGCCATTATTGGTTACGTTTTGTTCAACCTGGGCAATATGTTTATAGTTAGAGGTGAATTTGTCGAACGACAATTCGTCCCAGATCCAAAGCCCTATCAGCATAGCCACGGCCATGCCAACCGCTAAACCCACAATATTGATAAAAGAGTGAACTTTATTTTTCACTAGGTTACGCCATGCAGTTTTAAGATAGTTTTTTATCATGATAGTTTCGTTTGATACCAAACTATTCAAAATTTCATGCCACTTTTATATTTATTTGATAGTCAAATATTTACAGTCAATATTGTCCGGGGCAATGTATCATTTGCGGACGATTCGGTGTGCGGTTTTGAGGGGCCGGGGCAGGGACAGAAGAATGGATATAAAAATGCAAGCGCAATCTTATTAGCAGCGTTTAAACAGGCTGGAGATACTTAGAACACAACATTATATTTCAAACAGGCAATTCCCCTGATACAGGCGGATGCCTGTTCGAAATAAATTGCCTAAAACGATCTTCAACCTCGTTTTTTAAAAAGCTATCGGCCCATTATTGGCTCCGAATGGAAATTTATTTACCCTGCCGTGCAAGTGATCACAAACCGAGTGATCCCGGTACATTTTTTGAACTTGAATTTGACGGGGTAGTGATTCTGATTTGCTGGTTTCAGTTTTGTCAAACTGAATAACTAAAGTAGTTTTTTTCTTCATAAGAAAATCTCCTCTATTACAATCTTAGCAATTGGTCATACCAAGTTACTTAATATAGCGCTCAATTCCAATAGTTTTTTATAAAAAAAGCATATGTACATTTCATGTTCTCATATGAACAATTTTCGAAATTCGAAAATTTATTTCTTACTTATAACTTAAGCGCTCGGCGACAAAAATTCCGTAAACCTTTAACCGTAAAAAATTATTTATTTGATATATTTAGCAAAATCGTTTAGAAAAAAACGGCTCATTATGGCAAACCCGATCATCAAAAAAACTTCCCTGGATTTTCTGACTACCCTATCGCAAAACAACAATCGCGAATGGTTCAACACGCACAAGGATGAGTATATTAATGCACGTGATAATATCGTTGACTTTGCCGATGCATTATTGGTTGAAATGAACAAGCATGACCATATTGAAACACCGTCAGGCAAAAAAAGCATATTCAGGATCTATAAGGATGTCCGTTTTTCAAAAGATAAAACACCCTATAATACCCATTGGAGTGCATCATTTAAAAGAGCAACTAAAAACCGCCGCGGCGGTTACTATTTCCGCATCGAACCCGGCAATTCGGGCCTGGTTGCCGGCTTTTGGGGACCTGATTCGGACGACATGAAAAGGATAAGGCAGGACATAGACGCCAACTACCCATATTGGCAGGATCTGCTTGGCGAAAAAACCCTGGGTGAGACATTCGGCCGGATGTACGGCGAACAACTCGACTCCTCGCCGCGCGGCTATGCAAAGGACCACCCGGCAATTGAACTGCTGCGCTATAAACAATTTATGCTGCGGCACCTGTTCAGCGATGAAGAAGTATTAAGTGCGGATTTTTTATACAAGATGAACGACGTATTTAAAAAAACACGGCCGTTCCTTGATTTTATGAGCGAGGTGCTGACAACGGATGCCAATGGGGTGGATTTGGTGGGATAGAAAGGTGGCGTGTGCAGATTTCATCGTGAATTGTACTGTTTATGAAGCCTATTTTATTTAACTTTATTTGATCGGCAAATAATTAAAGTTCTCGTAATATAATGATACAGGTAATACTAAATATCGGCAGCAAGAAAAAATGGAATGCCCTGAAAGCCGTTTTGGAAGCAATGAACATAGATTATATTATAAATGACGATGTTGAAAAGTTAAGTGAAGGTTAAATCGATTTACTGAACAACGCCGAAAGTGATAAAGAAAACGGCCGTCTAACTGTTTACACCAGCCATCGTGATATTTTGGGCAGGTGACGATAATAGGGATTTTAGTTTTATAAGACCAAATGCCTTCCCTGTTGCAAAACAAAAAAGCCCTCAGAAATTAATCCAAAGGCCTTCCCAATTATTGCGGTGATGTTTTCTCTAACTATAGCTCTTTAAAATCGCGTCTGCAGCTTTAAAGGCCAGCGCCATCATGGTTAGCGTAGGGTTTGATGTAGCCGTCGTAGGGAACGATCCGCAACCTACGATATACAGGTTGCCGTGGTCCCAGCTTTTCATATTTTGATCAGTTACGGAATCATCCGGGGTTGTACCCATACGGTGCGTACCCATCACGTGGCCCGCTCCTTGTGAGTAATAAGTTACGCCCTCGTATTCAAAAGCGCCCCCCTGCCCTACAGGTGGCAGTTTATTCGGCTTAACATTAAGCGTGCTGAAAATAAAGTCGGTCGCCTCAGCTGCTGCTTTAAAACCTTCCATGGTATAGGTATCAAAGTTGTAATGGATCTCGGGACGCGGGATGCCCAGGTTATCCATACAGGTTGTTGACGGAACGATATAGCAATTATCATCAGGCAGTTGCTCTATCAAAAATCCGATACGGAACTGGCGCGTAAAAACACTCTGAATGCTTCGCCTTAGGTCCTTGCCAAATTTTGGCACCGGTACAAGGCCCGTGTCATCAGGAACAGGACTCACCATATCGATCACCTGGACATACGGCGAACCCGCAGGCCAGTTCCAGCCCTCGTTGCCGATCTCTATCCGAAAAGGGGCGCGATCGCTGCGGAATGCACCATCACGCGTACCCTCGATGCCCGATGTTGAAAGCGGCCCCCTGAAAGGATAAACCGGCTTTGGCATCAGCCCCCAGCCCAGGTACATGGGGTGGTCCATCAGGTTTTTACCTACCTGCAAACTGGTATTGGCAACGCCGTTTTTCTTTTGGCTGTTTGACATCAGTAACAATTTAGCGGCTTCAATAGCGTGGGCGGCAATAATGTATTTGGTACCCGTAGCCGTAAAGGTGCCGGTGCAGGGCCCGCCGGTTGTTTCGTATGTTTTATATTCGATACCGATCACATCCTTCCCATTATCATCCAGCAAAATATTAAAGGCAACCGCCTGGTAAATAATATCCACGTTACCGGTCATCAGCGCTTTAGACATCGTTACAGTCGAATCATATTTAGCCTGTATGGGGCAAATGGGCGTGCAATTGGTATTGCCCTGGCACTGGCGGCGCCCGTTATCGTAAAACTCGCCATTTTTCATTTGATTTGGTACGCCGTTGCGGCCCGCAGGGGTACCCGTTACCTTTAGCGAACTGCCCTCGAAAGTTAAGCCTGCAAGGCCCTGGTCAATTGTATTGTCGAGGATGGTAGCGGGTATTTTCGCCATCGGGTAAACATAGCCTTCGCTGAAGGTTATGCCATGAATTTGTTGTTCGTCAACATCGGCCGATACGCCAATTTCAAACTCGGCCTGATCGTAATAGTCGGAAAGGTCTTCATATTCAATCGGCCAGTCGACGGCTTTGTTGTACACGGTCTTCAGTTTAAAATCATTGGGGAGCATCCGCAGCGAAGTGCCCAGCCAGTGCCATGATGTACCCCCACCCCGGCGCTCATAGGTACTGCCGAATGGAATAGGACCTTTTTGGATAAAGTAACCTATTTTGTTTATAGAATTAACCGGTTGGGAGCAATCATCAGGCGGAATATTGTCAATTGCATTTATATCCAGCACACTTGGCCGCGGCGCGTTATAGTTCTGCACATACGGCGATTCGGGGGTTTTAGCCATCGCCATAAAAAAAGCGTCCATAAATTCAGCACGGTTGCCCGTGGCCAACTGGTTATCGGCCGGGTTGCTGATCAGGCCGTCAATGCCTATACCAGCCTCAAGCACCAGCACTTTTTTATTGGCTTCTGCAAGCTTGTATGCCAACGCACTGCCGGCCCAGCCCCCGCCCACTATCACCGCATCATATTGTTTAGTTGAAGTATCCATTATTTAAGTTTTTTTCGGTTAGGTTATCATTCATTTACTTAGCTTATTACCGGCAGTGTAGGTACGTTGGCCCAATAGCCAAATTCGCCTACACTGTAGCCCATTGGGTGTGCGCCCATTTCGCCCCATACCAGGCCGTTGATGTATGCCGTCGGCGAAACAACGTGGTCGATATTCGGGGAATCGAAGGAATTCGGGTTTTTGGTCAGGTCGTACCAGATCCCAAAAAACCACAGGTAAATGATGTTTTGCGCCAGCCGGGTTATATCCGGGTTTTTGATGATCTTTTCCAGCACCGCGGCTTCAAGCCCGGGCGGCGGGGTTGCTGATATACTGTTCCACACCTGTGTCAGTTCATTAAGCTGATCAGCAGGTATGTTATTGCTGGGTAAATTGAGTTCGGCAAATAATGCTTCAGCAACACGCTGCGTATCAAATGCGGGCATTAACGTAGTGGCAGGGTAGCCTGTTAATGCCGCCGAAAGGTTTACAAATTGGTCGAGGGTCATATGGATAGGTTTTATAGTTGTAAACTGTTTATTTTTTTATGGATTTTGCCGTTTTTAAAAGATAGGTAAAGTCAGCCGGCCTCCCCCCCCAGGTAACGGAGGCATTATGGCAGCCAATACAGCTGGAAGTTACGCCGGGGCTGTAAATCACCTTTCCGCCAATCAGGCTGCCCTGGTCATAGGTTTCCAATGTGGCGTTGGCCATATAAACCGGGAAGGGGTCGCCGGTATTATCCTTAGTGGGATTTACCGGCCATTGTGTACCTACCAGTTCGTAATATTGCCAAACATTATGGGGGTTGATGCCCACCAGTATTTTATGGATGGAATCGTTCAGGGCCTGCGTGCCGGCATCTATCGGCGTAAGGCGGGCAACCTGGCAGGGCACCTGGTTGGGGATACCAGGGTTCCATGGCTGGGCAGGCGCTTTGTTTAACGCCTTATCCCCGGCGGCGGTATTGTAATAGTTATAGTGCTTGCCGCTTACAGCTTTGCCATAGTCGGGTACGTTATCTACCTGTTCAAAGGTTGACCAGATCCATTGCGGGGAAATCTGTGTTTTTGTGCCGATATGTAAACCAACCAGCCCAACCCAGGCCTCGTAGCTACTGTCCCTGATTCCCCTTGAGGGTAACGCGGCGACATGAATAATGGCTTTAACTTTATGAAAGCGTGAAGTATCATCGCCCTTGCCCAGTATTTTCCACGATGCCTTTACCATTAAAGCGCCCCAGGTTTTTTTAGTGTTATCTCCTTCGGGGAATTTGATGGTGTCCGTAAAACTTTGTTGTCCCTGGATGTTGTAAAGTTTATGCTGATCGATGTAATCAAACATTTCCTTGTTCATGGCAATTTCAAAGCGGTTGTACTGCCCGTTCTGATCGATGAGCGGGCCGGTAAGGAATGGCTGGAATATGGATATCATATTATCAGGTGTTTTGCCGGTTTGCGAAAGCATTATTTCTTTTGTTTGCTGCACGGTGTCCCACGGGGCCGGGGCCTGCCCGTTATCCAAAAACACCTGGTAATTCTTTTTATAGGTTTCCCATACAGTGGGGTTATCGCCAAACTGCCCGGGTAAACCGTGTCCCTGCGATGGCCAGCTTAAAGCAATGAACGAATCCCACGAGAATTCGTCGAAGCTCCTTCGAACGGTTGTTTCCAAAACTGCGTGTTGCGGAAGGATTACATCAAAAGGCAGTGCCGGGCTAAGCGGGCTGGTTACCTTGCCAGAGTCGGTGCCGGTTAAGGGTTTATTGTTGCCGTTTCCGCAGGAAGCAATACCGCAATAGGCAATTACCGCAGCAAATGCGATTAATAAAGCGATGGTGTTGATCTTTTTCATTAGTTCAGGTTATGGTGTTGTTTTTGGTTTAGATAAAACTGGCGGCTACGCCCTTCCTATAGTGCGAAAAAAGCCTGCTGACAATTTATTTGCAAGCATCCCACCCGGTCACAACAATTACTTTTGAACAGACCACGGCGAATGAACTACTACTTTTTCGGGACGATAGAAATTTTATTTGCGGCCATTGTGATACGTTTAGGGGCTAATAACTTTCGGCTTGAACAAATGTAAATATTAATCATTAATTTAATTAATGTTTATTAATAATTTAATTTGGGCAAAACCAAGAATTGTTAGCATGGTTGCAAACCGGGAAATTATACGATCTGGTGTTGCGTTTGCCTTTTTCAGTTGGCAGCAATACATGGACAGAACCGTAAAAAGATCGTTTCCTTTTAACTGGTATTGGCTTGCGCTGGCTTGGGAAAAAGCGCAGCGAAAAGGTAAATGGTTTAAAGCATCACCAAACCAAACAATATCACCGCAATAGCGATAACCACGTAGATTACTGATATGCCATAAAATGTAGCCCACCTCAGCCAGTTTACAAATTGCTTCCCCATTTGCACCAATGGGTCATCAGACTCCTTTACAACCAGGTAGCTGTTTTGTCGTTGCGTCTCCGTAGTTATTCTTTTTTCTTCGGCATACTGCAAGCGGCTGGGATCCAGGTGGGCGCCGCAGCCTGGGCATCGTTCGTCTATTTTATTTGTCCATTTGCTCCATTTTCCGCAAACGGGGCATTTTATTTCACTAACCTGACTCATAACACATTTTTATATTAAAAATTGATACTATTGAGACTATAACAACACTTGTATGTTTTAAAAGGTTTAATATTTTACGTTTAAGGGCCAGGACTATCTGCGTTTTTGGCGTTAAGTGCGGATGACAGCAAGCCATCAGCATCCGCAGTTGTGCATCTTTAAAGCCATCTTCTGAGATCTCCTCCGCCGCTGCCGGCACCATTTTGGCCAGGGATAGATCGGCATTTTTAGCGTTTTTTTTAAGCAGGTTGATGGTTTTGTTTTTACAGGTTTGGTAAAGCCATCCCGAAGGATTTTCGGGTATGCCCGTCTTTGGCCAGCGCACTGCCGCCTCGGTAAAAGTTTCCTGCACAATATCCTCGGCCCAATCAATAGGCAATTGCCTGAAACGCTGCAGGATCAGCGAGATCAGCTGGCCGAATCGTTCTTTATAAAGAATTTCTATGCGACTCTCGACTTCATTCATTGTTCACGCCGTACATGGTGGCAATCGGGCGCACTTCCACCACACCCAGGCCGCCTGGCAGCAACGGGCAGGTTTGGGCAATGGCGGCTGCCTGTTCAATATTTTCGGCCCGGATAATTTGGTAACCCGAAATTCCTTCGCGGGCCTCAATAAAGGGGCCATCAGAAAGGATCTGGTCCTTGCTTACATATCTGCCCGTGGTCAGCAGGGGCTCCCCTTTGATAAAATTGCCGGTTTCGATCAGGGAATCAACCCATTTGAGCATCATCGGTATGTTAGCAAACCGTTCTTCATCGGTCATTTTGCGCATCTTAGCCAAATCCTCCCGGATGATCAGCATAAATTTTTCCATAATGTGCTGTATTAATTTTTCTATTTAAAGGGATCTACGGTCGCCTTTAAAAAAAGACAATATAGCATCCAAAAACCGGACATTGGGCGAAAAAATTATATCGGTGATTCCGGTTTGCATAAAAATACCGGGCACCCTCTAAATCAAAGCGCCACCGGTTCAAGTCTTGCTTAAAGCGGTAGGGGACACGAATCAAAATAAAAGGATAGCTCTATTTGCTACCCTTTTATTTTGTTAACTATTAAAAGGCTGTTGCCGGCTTGTTAGCCGGCACAATTGCTTAAAATAGCATTTAACTAGCCGGACTGCATTGCAATGCCAGCCCCCCGGGGCAGGTGCACGCGATGCAACTACCTGTATACTGACCAAATACTCCTCCGGGGCCCACTGTACATCCGCCGCCCAATACCTGGCAGTCACCTGGCAACAAACATGAACCACCCGGACAGGCGTTGAATTTTCCGGCTGTAATCTTTTTCATCTCAGCCCTACTGAGTTTTTCAAACTTTTTCATAATTAAAACGATTTAAGTTAACTACCGTGAAACGCCCCGGTAATTTGAGCGGCATACAGAAAAAAGTGCATGCTCCCTTACCTCTGGTCGAAGTATCGTGATATCCTTTTCTAAAAATTTATTTCAAATGTTATAACTGACGTGAATCAGGCTTTGGTCTACTACTAAAATGCAGGTGGATAAAAATAGGAATGTTAATGAAAAAATGCAAGTGACCTTTTTCGTGCTTTTAACTTTTAATCAACTCGTATTGTAATATCCTGGTATTCGTTTATTGCAAGCATTTGAAAAAAACGAGGGCGTTGATTATCAGTGTTTATAATTAACTAAAAAGTAATGTGTTGATAATCAACATGTTTCATAGCGTTCCACGTGTTCCGCGTGTAAAAATGGAACGCTTTGTTCGTTGTCTCGAAGTTTACTACCCTCGAACGCGGGCGCTTGTCGGCCGTGCTTTGTAATCCGGCACCATCATCACGCTGGATTTGTAAACTATAAAAGCTAAATGCATCCGTCGATCACATTGCAAACTATTTCTACTTAACAATTATAAACCCTATTTTTATTGATCTTTTTGTTAGTGACCCTAAAACTAACTTATAACTACCAGCATACGAACTAAAGTTTATTGTGATAAACTCAATGATATGAAAAAAATTTATTCATTGCTATTTGTAATTATATTACTGATTGCAGCCTGTTCGAAAAAGAAGGGGCCCGGTCCTGTTACCCTAGCGGGTATACCAACTATTACCGCAACGGTGACCACTTTTGCCGGCACCAGTGATCCGGGGGCCGACAATGGGTTTGGCAATATCGCTTCTTTTAACGTGCCATTGTCGATAGCTGCAGATACTGCCGGGAATGTTTATATCGCCGATTTGGGAAATAACCTGATCCGCAAAATAAATGCCAATAACCTGGTGAGTACACTGGCAGGCAGCGGCGCTACAGGCGCTGCCAATGGAACCGGAACGCATGCCTCTTTTTCGGCGCCTAACGGAATAGCCGTTGACGCAGCCGGCAATGTATATGTTGCTGATTATGGGAATAACCTGATCCGTAAGGTAACCCCGGGTGGCGTGGTGACTACATTAGCCGGCAACGGTGCTGCCGGCTTTAAGAACGGGACGGGCGCTGACGCTTCGTTTTTTAGCCCAACAGGCGTAGCTGCCGACGCGGCCGGCAATGTATATGTTGCCGATTACGGGAATAACCTGATCCGTAAAATAAACGCGGCTGGGGTGGTAACTACCTTTGCGGGGGCTACCGAGGGAGCGGGTTATTTTGATGGCCCTACTGGTGTAGCTGTAGGGCCCGGAGGCATTGTTTATGTTGCAGATTACAGGCATAACCGGGTTGCGCAAATTGACGCAAAGGGGCAGATCATTACGCTTGCTTTTCTATATTATCCTTCGGGTATAACTTTGGGCCCGAACGGCAATGTTTATGCGTCGTTACCCAAGTACAACCAGGTTTGGCAAATACATTCGGATGGGCAAGCTGTTCCGGTTGCAGGCAGCGGGACCCAGGGCGCGGATAATGGTGTGGGCGCTTCGGCTTCTTTTTATGCTCCATCGGGCATAAGCGCTGATGCCGCAGGGAATATCTATGTTGCGGATTCGGGGAATAACCTGATCCGTAAAATTGTTATAAAGTGAATTTGGCTGACATGGAGTTTTTATCAATCCTGCAATTGTCAAGTGATTGTTAGTTTGCTATCGATTTATTTTATTTAGACGTTTTGTGATATAAATCATTTTTGTCACAAATTATTAACATTAAGTTTGCAATTCATATGGCAGGTACTCTACTTGCCTTTTGTGATAAGGTTTAGGTTAAAGCCCCCAAGCTGCGAGAGTGAGGGGGTTTTTATTTTTACCCGAAATCCATCAAACTTTGCAGCCCGCCCAAATTATCTATGCACGGATCTTATCCGATACTACG
>Ga0206964_10187_pt1 | contig 19131 bp, 14 predicted proteins | sample Alteio_BWOrgHeat_25_FD_152980 | JGI IMG/M metagenome (GOLD analysis project Ga0206964, IMG submission 152980) | Enriched cells from forest soil in Barre Woods Harvard Forest LTER site, Petersham, Massachusetts, United States -... | ecosystem: Environmental > Terrestrial > Soil > Temperate forest >...
TAAATTAACTTAAGGTTATGACATTAATTGATTCAATGACAATAGAAAAAATAAATAGGGAAAATATTATAGACGACCCGTATGTAGAAAAAAGGATTTCAAATTTAAATGATATAGATTCTGAAAATTACGATCCTTTCTTATGTCCTGAATGTAGGAAATATGGTTATTGCATTAAATTAAAAAATGTCAGTTCTTCCTAGATTACTTAGGCAATAAATCTTGAGCGTTTACATCTAATGCTTCTGCAATTAAAGAAAGATAAGAAACAGAGAAATTTACCTTGCCTAATTCAACCCTATTTATTTGTGAGTAATCTTTGTCATTACATTTAAAAGCTAAATCCATTTGCGTTAATTTCCTTTCTAAGCGCAGCTTTCTAATATTTTCTCCAATTTTTTGAAGAAAGTCATCATCCCTAAAATAAACTCTTTTAATTCTTTTTTTCACTCCTCAAAGTGAAATCTTAAGGATAATTTGTCATAGGGATAATTTTCCTTAATTTGAATAATATTACCAAATTCATTTTGTAGCTTCTAAATATGACCAAACATGAAAAATTTACTCTTTCTTTTACTACTATCTGTTTTATTATTCTCCTGTAAAAAATCTGATTCGAGTAATTCAAATTCCTCTTATTGGGACGTTAAGTATGAAATAACTTCTAATACTGCTGTTTCAAATTTATTAGTTGATTATAGAGATGAAACTGGTGCTGTTCAAAGTGCAATTTCAGTAAATAGTTTGCCTTGGACGTATGAAGCACATTGGTCTAAAAGTGCTTCACCACAAACTAAAGCCTTATCTCTTGCCGCTTTTTATGATTATGGTTATCAGGTAACTGAAGCAATTTATGTAAATGGTGTGATTGTACCTCAAACAAGTAATCCTTATAGTCCAATTTTAACCTATGAACTTCAATAGAAAATGATAAAACAAAATTCATTTTTAATAAATGGGCTTTTTTTAGATTGTTTCAAATAAAATAAAATGATAAAAATCATTCATGCAGACCGTAATATTTATTTCAGAAAAGAAATAAAAAAGCAATTGGAAGAGAAATTTCCAATAGATGTCGCATGTAGTGTTGATTCATTTAAAGAAATTATTAAGGAAGTGTCGAATTGTAATCCTGATGTTTTAATGACTGATTGGCGTTTGCAGGATAGTAGCTCATTTTATTTTCTACCAGCTATAAAAGCTCAGTTTCCTAAATTGAAAATTTTAATGCTTACAATGAAAGATGACGTAGAATTCATAGAGGAATGCAAACCTTATTTTGTTAGTATGGTTAGTATGACTGCTTCTCTCGATGAAATTGTAAGAGAGATAATAGATATTGATAACAATAAATTAAATAATTAATAAGTATTTTGACTTGTCCTAATTGCAATACCATTATTCCAGATAATAATATTTACTGCAATAATTGTGGTATAAAATTAAATCCTTCAGAAATAGATAATTGGGTAAATGTAAACATTGATTTAGATGGATTAATTGTTAATGCTAACCAATTAACTTGGGGAAAATGTAAAATATTGGGTGTTGAGGCATATAAAAATGGGAATTTTTATGAAGCAATTGAATATTTTGGAGAAGCATTTAAATTTGAAATAGAAGATGCAAAGGAAATTTCAAATATATATAATGAATTGGGTATTTGTTATGGTCAAATTGAGGATTATAAGAAATCATTAATTTATATAGACCTAGCAATCTCAGCAAATGCTGAAAATTTTATAGCAATAGAAAATCGGATAGGAGTTAAAATGAAACTTGGAAATGAGAAAGGTGCAATAGTTGATATTAGTATACTTTTTGAAAATGGTAAAATGGTTCCTAAAATGTGGCATACACTTGGAATTGCTTTAGAAAATATAAAACAATATGAAAATGCACGACAGGCTTATGAATGCGCTATTAATGAAGGATATTTGCTAGCTGCAAAGGATTTAGAAGATATTTTAATTAAAATTGACAAATTATAATTTATGACCACTGTTAACACTTTAGTTAACACTTGATTTAATTTATAAAACTTTTACTACTCAGTTATCTGTAAAATCTTTGAATAAATAGGCTTTTTTGAAAGAAAAACACTCTTAAGTTATGGATTCATAACCCGAAGGTCGGCAGTTCAAGTCTGCTCCTCGATACATTATTATCAAAGTCCTGGTAACTCAGGGCTTTTTTTATTTAGTTAAGTGCTACTATCAAGCATCGTTGTGAACTTGTTCTGTTATTCTTTTTTTCAGTGAAAGGAAAGAATAACCCTCACTTCAACATCATACCTTTACTGAGCTTTTTTCATTAATTATTTCTTATCAGCATTCTTGCTTAAACCACAACTATAAAAAATGAAGCGCACAAAATATTTTATAGCATTAATAACAATAATACTTTTTTGTTTTTTAGCTGCGTTTAAAAACAATAAAATAATATTTAAACCGCCTTACATCAACAAAAATATTTCTGATAGCAGCCCTTGCTTTCTTGTTATTTCGGATGTTCATTTAGATATTACCAGCACGCATAAAAAAGATACACCTACCGATCTTTGGAATGGTACAAAAGAAAAGATCAATCAAATACTTTCGGGTAAAGATGGGTTTGCCTGTCCAAAATTTGTATTGGTTTTAGGTGACCTTCCGGCACATGATGTTTCTGTTGATGAAAGAAAAAAAGATATTGATACGGTTTTATCTGACTTAAAAAAAATTGCAGATAAAAACAATGTGCCTGTTTTTTATTTACCCGGAAATAATGATTCATGGGTGGGCGATTACAATGCTTTTTCCAGCCAGATATTTAGTTCAGATTCATCTTTGCAAACTTCATCTCCATTGCTAAAAAATAATTCTCTAAGATTAGATGCGAAGATCATTGATACTTCACTATGGAAAAATATTGGTTGTTATTCAGCCTATCCTTTAGGTGATAATAATGTTGGAAAGATTAAGCAAAAGAAATTAAGGTTGATAGCTTTAAATTCAGTTGTTTTTGTAGATGCGTATGCTGAAAAGGAAAGTAAGCAAAAACAGGAAACAGATGCTCGCAAAGAAATCCAATGGCTTACCAATCAATTAAAAGTTGCCGGTAGTAAAAACGAAATGGTGCTGATAGCCATGCATGTGCCACCGGGAATGAATGAATACAAGGGCTCTCAATTCTGGTCTTCAGAAAAAATGGTTAATAACACAACGATCCAGGATACTTTTTTGCGGTTAGTTGAAAAATATAAAAATAATATAGTAGGCATACTAAGCAGTCACACCCACATGGATGGTGTCAGAAAATTATTGAATGAAAAAGGGTCTTTCGAAAATTTATTGATATCAGTTCCTGGCATTTCGCGCGGGCATGGAAATAATCCTGGAGTAAAAGTTATTTATTATGATCCAAAAAACTTTGCATTGAATAATTTTGTAACAATTTATAATAGCTCCACAACGGATATTAGCAAATGGAGCACATACAGTTTCCGGGAATTATTTAATAAGTCCAAAAGCTGTTATTCTATGCGATCGGTTATTGATACGATGAATATGGATCGTCTTAAAACAATTGATAGTAAAATTTATTTAGTAGATCCCAGCAGCATAAAATCAGAGCTGATTGCTCCAATCGTCGGCAGGTCTATCAATGTTTCTTATCAATAGAGATTCTATTTCTGTAAAATATTTAATAGCATACTACCTTTTTACTTCTTTTTGCAATTAAGAAAATAACCGATTCTTCATTCTCTCATTTATTATAATATAAAGATGACTTAAAGCACAAAATTGTAGTGATATTGTCGGGAACGATTGCGTAATTAAATTGGTAATATTCTAATAACAAGTGATTCAAAATTCTCTACATTAGCATGCGATATTAGGCAGGTAAGTCTATATGACGTGAAATATGCACTGCCTTTGTGAAACTGCTTTAAATTACTGGTTTTAATTAACGATTTACTATCCTTCGAACTGCCATTTTTAAAATAAACGATGCCCTTCTGTTATTTTAAATCTACCAAAAGTATTTTTATTTTTCTATTATAACTTTTTAACGATAAAAAACCTGCTGTATATGAAAAAAGTATTTACGTTATTATTTGTGCTTGTTATTGGGCTGTTATTTACAACTAAAATTTTTGCAACTGTTTATTATTGGAATGGTGTCGGGGCTTTTAACACCGCAGCAAGTTGGACGACTTTGAGAGCTGGTGGAGGTACACCTGCAAGTAGTTTTACTACTGCCGGTGCCACGGATATATTTATTGTTCAAGGTACAGGTGCTACTACACATGGTGTTGGTACAGGTGCTACTAACCAAAGTTTACTTGATAATGCTGCGTGGCCTTTTGGTAGTACTACGGGTGGAGAGGTTTTAGAAATTGAAGGCGGTGCGACTATGACAATGACCACAGCTATTGCATTTGCATCTAAAGCTATATTTATAGTTGATAATGGCGGTACATATATACACAACTTAAATACATTGCCTTCAGCAGATATTTTTAAGAACGTTGCTACAGCAGGGGCGGTAGTTTTGGGCAACAGTAGTAATTTTATAATTCAGAATTGTGCTTCAGGTTCAATGGGAACACTTCCATCATTTGGAAATTTTATGATAAATAGTAGCACTATTTCTGGCATTGCCTTTAATGGGAAACTATTGACAGTGAATGGAGATTTTATTGTTCAAAACACGAACAGCTCAACAGTCGCTTTAAGTTCAAGTACTGCTTATACATTAACCATTGGTGGTCAATTGAGAATAGCATCCGGAACTCTTCAGGGAGCAAGTAGTGGTGCCACTTATACAATTAATATCACTGATAGCTTGGATATTACCGGTGGGACTTTCGATCCAGAGGGAAGTACAAGTTCAATTGGGACGATTAACGTAGGAGGACATTTTGTAACAACTGGTGGTGTATCTGGTACAAGTGGTGGACTTATTGCGGGTAATTCTGGAACTGTGACACTTAGTGTTACAGGTAATTTTAATGTAGCTGGAGGAACCGTGTCTTTTGAAAGTGGGACATCTGGTAGTAAAGCGTATAATCTGAATATTGGAGGCAATTTCAATATGACAGGCGGTGTTTTTGAACTTGGTACCGGAACTTCTTCTACTTCAAGTACAGCTGCTATAACATTTACAGGAGCTGCTCCTGGATTCACCGGAGGCACACAGAACGTTACATTTGTACAATCTGGTGGTACTTTTTCAGGTTCTACTAACTCTAATTCAACTGCTAAACTTGCATTTGTATGGGCAATAGCAAATACACCAAGCGGTAAAACAGTAACGTTTAATAATACAGCTTTCACATTGCCTGCGCCGGGTGGAAGTTCAGCTCCGCAACCGACATTTACAGTTGCTAGCGGTGCATCCATGGTTTTGGGAACTAGTTCTAGTTTTGCTGTTAGTAGCACTGCAACAAATGCCTTTACCGTTAATGGTACACTTGATTGTGGCGGAGATGTTGTTAGCGGTGCAGGCAGCTTTGCCTTAGCATCTGCTGCTACTCTTAAAACATCTTTGGCGACAGGGATCAACGGTGCAATTACTACTACTACAAAATCTCTTAATACTGGCGCCAATTATGAATTCGATGGTAGTGCGGCCTCTGCAGTTACAGGCACAACAATGCCTGCAACTGTAAACAATCTTACTATTAGTAATTCAAGTGGTGTTAGTTTAAGTAATGCTACTACGGTTACTGGCACACTTACTTTAAATAATAACCTTATATTAAATGCTAGTAATTTGATACTGGCAGCCGCAACTGCTGTAGCTGGTACACCTGCTGTTGCAAATCATATTGTTACAAATAGTAGCGGCTTTGTGCAAGTTGCTATAAGTACAATTGCCGGAAGTTATACATTTCCTGTAGGTATTGATGGAGGTCATTATAATCCTGTGATGATTACCAGTAATACTGCTACTACAGAAACTTATACTGTTCTAGCTACAACTACTTCGCCTTTGTTGACTAATAGTCTCAAAGCTATGTGGAGTATTGGCGGTGTAACGGCTTCTTCTAATATCACTTTTCCCTGGAATAATTCTACTGATATAACGGGCGCTGGACCAGGTGCTTCAGGAGTAGTCTATCAATCTAGTGGCACATGGAGCGCTATTGGGGGAAGTACCACAGGAACATCACCAAACTTTACGTCAACACTTTCTGGCGTAAGTAGTGTAGGTACTGATTTAACAGTTGGACCATCCGCATCTGTTGATATAGAGCCAAATTCACCAGCGGCAGGAAGTATCAGGCAAGCTAGCATTTCCCAAATTATCTGGGGCACAAGCCTAGATGTAACTATTGCAAACAGTAGCGTACAAGGAGTGACTGTTAATACAGGAAGCTTAGATACTTATGCATCGGGTACATCAGACCTTTTGAACTTTAAATTATGGATAAACACCACATCCAACTCACTTATTGGTGCTACACAACTTGGCTCTACTATTACAAGTGCTCCTACACCAGGTAGTAGCCTTGCATTTACGAGCGGAACTAATTTACCATTTGCAATAACTACGGCTACTGGTACTTATTATTTATTTATTACTTGTGATGTAGCTGCGTCTGCTGTTATAGGTGACAATATTAATATCGCATCGACAGCATTCAGTAATATCTCCTTATCTACGGGTACGGCTACGACAGGTACAAACCCAGTTGCCGCAGGTAATACTCAAACTATTGCAGCAGCTATTGTTCCATCAATCGATATCGAGCCTAATTCACCGGCCGCAGGTAATATAGGGCAAAATAGTACTTCTCAAAATCTTTACGGAATAAGCCTTGCTGTTACTACATCAGACGCAGCCTTAACAAGTGTAACAGTTACTACGTCTGGTTCTTATGCTGGTACAGATGTTACTAATTTTAAATTGTGGTTTAGTACATCGTCTACATTTAGTACAGGTACAGCTACACAAATTGGCTCACCTATAACTTCGGCTTCATCTGGCACTAATCTGGTATTTGGTTCATTATCCCAAGCGATACCAAATGGTACAACAGGCTATTTATATGTTACCGGAGACGTTGCTCCGGGAGCTGGCCTAAATAATATTAGTATTACCAGTACAGCATTTAGTAATATTACATTTATTATAGGAAACAAGACTGGAACAGATCCTGTTGCTGCAGGTAATACCCAAACAATTATAGCAGTTGCACCTTCTATTGCTATTGGGGCTAATTCACCCGCTGGTGGTAATCTTGGGGTTGGAAATACTTCTCAAAATCTTTATGGTATTAGCTTAGGAGTAACAGTAAATAATGCCAATTTAACAGGAGTAACTGTTACTACAACTGGTACATATAGCATTACTGATATTACCAATTTCAAATTGTGGTTTAGTACATCGTCTACATTTAGTACAGGAACTGCTACACAAATAGGTTCAGCAGTGTCATCAGCTTCATCAGGCAGTAATCTTGTATTTAGTTCATTATCACAAGCGATTAATAGCGGAACAACAGGCTATTTATATATTACAGGCGATATTGCTTCTGGTGGTACGCAAGGAAACACGATTAGTATTACCAGTACAGCGTTTAGTAATATCACATTTAGTTCTGCGACCAAAACTGGTACAGATCCGGTAGCTGCAGGTAATTCACAAACTATTGTAGCTTTTGCTATTGGAGATTATGGTAGTGTGGTCTCTGGAACATGGTCAACTGCTTCAACCTGGAAGACATGGGATGGAAGTGGGTTTAATGGAACTGCAGCTACAGCTCCGACTTCTTCTACTAATGTTTGGGTTGTAGGCGGCTTTACAGTTACTGCAGGAGCTGCAGGAAGTTGTCTAAATTTGCATGTTATAAACGGGACGTTAAAATCAGGAACAGCTGTTAACACAGTTGAGGCAATAACCGTTAGTGGAACTACAGTTTCAGTTGTTACTGGAGGTGTAATTGGTAATGGCTTAGCTGACAATAATGCAGATGGTATATCGCTTATATTAAATAATTCAGGTACTACAACTATTACTGGTTCAGGAGGAACGATAGATGTATCAAAATTTGAATTGAATACAGCTAACTCCACGGTTGTTGTTGATCATGATATGACCGTACACTATCATGGATCAGGAAATGCCGGCAACGCATTTGGTTTATTTCCTAATACGACTCCAACTACATTGACAATTAATGCAGGAAGAACTGTAACCATGGCTAAATGGTCCAGCCTATCAGCATCAGCAAGTTCTCATTCAACCCCGGCTGTAAACTTTACAGTGAATGTAAATGGAACATTGACATTCACTCGGGGAGTTCCTTCTGGTGAAACGGGCCCTCAATCAGGTTTCACTACTTCTAACAATGGGTATTTATCTTTAAATGCAGGTACGGGTAATACGTTTACTTTAAATGTGGGAAGTTCTGGTATTATAAATGCAATTGAGTTTTATCCTAATGGAACACAGTCTAGTGGTGCTGGTGGTAAAGGATCTGTTTCAATTATAACAGTTGCATCAGGTGGGGCAATAAATATAGATTCCTTGGCTGATTTTAGGAACGCAAATCAAACGGTAACAGGCTTGGGCAAGTTTCAATTGAATAGTACTGCTGGAGTCTTATTACAAATTGGCTCCTCTAACGGAATTACTGCAAGTGCTGCAAGCGGGCCTATTCAAACCGGAACCCGTATATTTAGTTCCACCGCTGGTTATGAATATGATAGCAGCGCTGTTTCTCAAGCAACAGGAGACGGCCTTCCTTCAACGGTTAATAGTTTAATAGTTAATACTAAAACAAGCAGTGCAGTTGTTAGTTTAACAAATTCTACAACAGTAAATACTGGCCTAACATTTACAAAAGGCGAATTAACAACTGGTCCAAATACACTTACTATAGGTACAAGTGGAAGTATAAGTGGTGCAGGTACAGGCTGGGTCATCGGTAAATTGGCAAAAGCAACTGCTACTGCTGGCAGCCCTACATTTATCTATCCTATTGGATCAGATGCAACTAATTATACTCCTATAACATTAACATTTACCGGTAATAATACTTCCGGTTCAACGGGTACAATTACAGCCAGCACAACTGGCAGCGATCATCCTCAAATAGGTACATCAGGTATTCTTAGTAGCAGTGATGTGAATAGGTATTGGACAATAGTCAATAGCGGTATTAGTGGATTTGCAAGCTACGCTCCGACTTTCACTTATGTTTCTGGGGACAATGATGGGGGAAGTACTCCTGCAAGTTATGTAATTGAATTATACAATGGTTCTTCATGGGCTGCAACAACAAAATCAGGAACATCAACATCTACCAGCGCAGCGGCTACGGGAGTAACAACTTTTGGAGATTTTGCGATTGGAGATCCTGGTTCAATTACAGTGACTACCAATCCTTCAAATACTTCAGCTTGTGCGGGAGGTAATGCTACCTTCACAAGTAGCTCATCTTCTACACCTACTCCTACAATACAATGGCAACGCGGTATTAGCGGTGTTTATACAAATATAATTTCAACCACTGATGGAGGAATTTATAGCGGATATACGACAGGTACACTTACAATAACAGGCGCCACTTCAGCTATTAATGGCTATACTTATCAAGCTGTATTTACAAATATCAATGGTTCAGCCACATCTACAGCTGGTATATTAATGCTTTCTACTAATACCTTTAGTGGCACCGGAAATTTCAGCGATGCAACAAATTGGAGTTGTGGGGTAGTTCCTGCATCTAACGGTTCGAGCCCTGTTACTATACAGCCCGGCTCCACTGTTACATTAGATATGGATTATACAGTAGGAGCATCAGCGAGCTTAACTTTATTAACAGGAGGCAGCACTACTTTCACCATAGCTCCGGGCAAGAATTTAGCGATAACAGGTACAGCGGATTTCAACGGACAGCATGTGATCGTTGCATCGGATGCAACGGGCACCGCTTCTATAGGGCAGCTAACCGGCACATTGAACAATGCAACCAACGTAACAGTAGAAAGATATATCCCGGCAAACAGTGAAAGAGCATGGCGGTTATTGTCAGTGCCTACAAGTGGTCAAACGATCAATGCGGCGTGGCAGGAAGGGCAGGTAAATGAGACCAATAACGATCCGGGTTTTGGAACAATGATAACAACCTCAGGAGCGGTGGTAGCGCCCAATGGTTTTGATGCGCAGCAGGTAAACGGCTCGTTGTTAACATACAATCCAACAAGCAATCTATGGCAGGAAGTACCATCAACGTTTAATTCAATAGCGACCACATCAGGTTATTTCTTGTATATCCGCGGGGACCGCTCGGAAGCACCATCGCCAACAGCCGGCCCAACGAGCCCTACCACTTTGCGTACGACCGGTTCTATCTACCAAGGCACGCAAACAGCGATCAGCGTAACAGGCGGTCAATTTGGTTTAATAGGCAATGTATATGCATCAGCGATAGACTTTACAGCATTGACCAAAGGAGGAGGGATCGATAATAAATTTTATGTATGGGATCCGAAGGTCTTGAACCTTCCGCCATCCCTGGGAGCGTACGTAGTGTTCAGCTCGGTAACCACTCCGGCTTATACCCCGGTACCCGGCGGGGGAAGTTATCCATCGGGGGTACCGAATACCCTGGTACAATCGGGCCAGGCATTCTTTGTCCATGCGAGCAGCACGGCAAGTGTACAGCTGACCGAAGCGAGCAAGGTAACGGGCAGTGCGCTGGTATTCCGCCCGGACAGCCCTTCGAGCAGCAGCGGTCAGTTATCGACCAACCTGTATGAAGTATCGGGCAGCAGCTTAAAACAGGCAGACGGGAATGTGGAAGTATTCAACAGCGCGTATTCGGATGCAGTGGATGGGGATGATGCCTTAAAATTATCGAACACGCAGGAGAACTTCGGTATACTGCGGGATGGCAAAGCGCTGATAATAGAAGCGCGCCAGCCGGTAACCAGTACTGACACGATCTTCTTTGATATGTGGAACATGAAGCAGCAGCAGTACGAGCTGGAATTTGTACCGGCCAACCTTGGGCAGGCAGGCGTGACAGCGGAGCTGGTAGATAATTACCTGGGAACCAGGACAGTGGTGGATCTGAATAATACCAGCGATGTAAGCTTCAGCGTGACCAGTGACCCGGCCTCGCAGGCATCGAACCGCTTTGAAGTGGTGTTCAATAATATATCCTCACCGGTAGCGGTAAGCTTCACGGGCATAACGGCCACGGCGCAAGGGTCAGGGGTAAGCGTGAACTGGTCAGTAACGGGAGAAACAGCGATAAAGGATTATGTGGTGGAACGTTCTGTAGATGGGGTTCATTTCGCGGGCATTGGCACGGTAGGGGCGAAAGGCAACAGCGGCAGTGCAGAAAGTTACAGCTGGCAGGATGCATCAGCAAGCGGCACGGTATATTACCGCATAGAAGCGCAAGGGGTAAGCGGTTCGGTAAGCTACACGGGGATAGTGGAAGTAACGGTAGGCTCGGCGCAGCCACAGATAGCCGTGTACCCGAATCCTTCATCGGATGGTCACCTGACGCTTGTATTAACGAATGAGCCGTCGGGCACTTATGGGTTGAAACTGCTGAGCGCCTCAGGGCAGGCAGTATACAGCACCTCGCTGAGCCATGGCAGTGGCAATGAGGGCCAGAGCCTTGCTGTTCCTTCGAACCTGGCAGCAGGTATCTACCAGTTGGAGATAGTAACACCCGGAAACAGTACCCATATTGAACAAATAATTATTAAATAAAAAAATAAATAATTAAAAAAGTAAATAAATCAGAAAAAATAATTAAAATTGCAGTAATGAAACATCCATCAATAATAAAAAAAGGGTATAAAAACTGGAAGCTTTATACTTCTATAGTATCTTGTTTAATATTACCAGCAATAGGGTTTAGTCAACCATCCCCTCCGGGTCCTGGTGGCGGCAGCCCGGATACTCCATTAGGTGTTCCCTTTAATGATAATATGAATCTGTTATTATTATTAGCCGGAGTAGTTTTTGCTGTAGTAATTCTGAAAAAAATACAAAATAAAAAGACAAATAATTCTCAGCCAATTATTGATCATAACTGATTGATTATTTAAAAAATAATTCTTATTTTATAAAAGCATGCCTGTAGAAGACATGCTTTTTTTCTGCATTGTATTGATATTAAATTAATATAGCTATGCTAACTTTGTTTAAAATGAAATTTAATGTCAAGTAATAAATTAAATTCAGGTAAGTCAACTCCTTTACTGAACAAAGAAATAAAAAATTTCTTTCTGAAATTATTTATCCTGGCAATAGTTTGGGAATGTAGTTATCATTTTATTTTAAAACCGTCACAGATACCTGATAAACAGTTAACCAATATAATTACATCACAGTTTACACATTGTATTAATCTTTTTTCTCCAGCATCATCTGCGTATACATGGGTTCGATATGAAGCAGGGGCAATAGATAATATATATCAAAATGGCAAATGGGTTTTTTTTATAGCTGATGATTGCAATGGCCTTAGCCTAATAGTAATATATATTGGTTTCATTGTCTTAATGCCTTATCCAATTAAACGAAAAATTATTTTTAGTATTGGAGGTATAATAGTACTTACTGTTGCAAACATTATCCGATGTGTTTTATTATATTGGATATACAGAACTCATCCCGCTATGTTTGATTTTAATCATCACTATATTTTTTCTATATTGATGTACCTGTTAATATTTTATGGATGGGTATTATTTACAAAAAAAGGCAAGATCAATGAAGTCCATTAAAGCATTTTTTTTATTGATACTTTCTTTGACTATTTGTATTGTTTTTTTGAATTGGGCACGCAATCATTATTTTCCTGGGCAAACGCTATCTCCTATTGCACGTATAATCACAATAGTTGTAATTCTGGGTGGTATAATAATAATGAAACTAACGTTTACGGATAATGGCTTTAAACTGTTTCTTGTTCTATATTTAAGCTTGTGGTTGGTTTATTGGATTTTGAACTTTCTGGTTGCTCATAATATATATTCAGGCAGGTCAGTTGAATTATTTTCTTTTTATAAAGGTTTAATTCCATTAACAACTCCCTTACCATTTATCTTTTTTTGGTTTGTAGACAGGCTTTTTTTCACTGAAAAAACAGTAACTAAAAATCATTCTTCCACATAAATCAGATCTTGCCAGGATATTCTTTCAACGCTTTTTCGAGGCAATCCATTGCAGCATTAATTGCATCGCAATTTAGAACATAGGCTAAACGGACTTCCTGTTTTCCTAATCCTTTTGTTTCATAAAAACCGGTTGCAGGAGCAAGCATTATTGTTTGATTCTTATAACTAAAATCTTTCAGCAGCCATGCGCAAAAATTATCACAATCATCAATTGGTAATTTTGCCATTACATAAAATGCACCACCGGGATTAGCACACTCAACGCCAGGAATCGCGTTTAATCTTTTTATGATTAGATCTCTTCTTTTTTTATATTCTACTTTAGTGATATTGAAATAATCTTTCGGCAGATCAACTGCGGCTTCGCCTGCCAGTTGCCCAAATTCTGGTGGACTTAATCTTGCCTGGGCAAATTTCATGATCGTATCGAGTAATGTTTTATTCTTTGTAATAAAAGCGCCAATCCTTCCGCCGCAGGCGCTATATCTTTTACTGATGCTGTCAATCAAAATAACATTGTTTTCGACATCTTTTAAATACATCGCGCTGGAATGTTTTGCTTCGTAGCAAAACTCCCTGTAAGCTTCATCAGAAAAAAGATAAAGGTTGTGTTTTAAGATTACTTCACGCAGTTGCTGCATTTCTTTTTCTGTGTACACGTAACCGGTCGGGTTATTTGGGTTACAAATAAGAATTGCTTTAGTACGTATAGTGATCTTTTTTTCTATTTCTTCAATAGCAGGTAATGCAAATCCATTTTCAATACCAGAAGTTACAGGAACAACTTTTATTCCCGTTGCAACTGCAAAAGCATGATAGTTAGCATAAAATGGCTCAGGGATGATAACTTCATCTCCCGGATCGAAGCAGGATAAAAACCCAAACAAAATAGCTTCGCTTGCACCAGTGGTAACAATAATTTGCTCGGTAGTTAAGTTAATATTTACCCTTGCATAATATTCAACTAATTTCTTGCGATAACTTTCATTGCCCGCGCTATGGCTATATTCCAATACTTTGAAATGGCTATTGCGCACAGCATCCAAAACCGGTTTTGGAGTTTCAATATCAGGCTGTCCAATATTAAGATGATAAACAGTGATCCCTTTATTTTTAGCGGCTTCAGCAAACGGCACCAATTTACGAATTGGCGATTGTGGCATTAGAATTCCACGGTGACTAATTGATAACATGCTGCAAAGATAATTGATAAAGAAACAAGCCCCAAGCTACGAGCAACATGAAGTAAAAAAGTGCTAACAAAATTTAAAATTATCTCCATCAAATAAACCGAGATCGCTCAACTTTAAATGCGGAATTACAAGCAATGCCATGAAAGATAATGTCATAAAAGGGGATGCTAATGTTGAGCCCAATTCTTCTTTTACCATTTTATCAATAGCGGTATATTTTTCTGCAACCTTATAGCCATCTTCATTACTCATCAGACCAGCTACAGGTAATGCGAGAATATTTTCTTTTGAATTGCTTACTGCACTTACTCCGCCTTTTTCTTTAACAACAAGATTTACTGCTTTGCAAATACTTTCATCATCAACTCCAACAGCAATAATATTGTGGCTGTCATGTGCGACGGAAGATGCGATGGCGCCATGTTTTAAACCGAAATTTTTTACAAATGATTTTGCAACAACTGCATTTTTATAACGATTAACTACCACCATTTTTAAAACATCATTCTCAGTATCACTTACAATTTTATTATTAATAATTTTTGGGGATACATTTAATTTATTAGTTATCAGTTGCCCATCCAAAGCTTCTATTACAGGAAGTAATGGTGTTGACAGATCATCAGCAGAAAAACTAAAATCGCTTATTTGTTTTTCATCACAATCAAATTGATTAATAATTTCTGATGGTAAACTTTTAATTTTTGATATTCCATTTTCAGCAACTAACTCTCCATCAATATAAGTTTGTTTTATTTTGAAATTGATCAGATCTTCTGCAACGATAAAATCCGCAGCATCGTCCACTCTTAATAAACCAACCCCTGTTTTGTAATGAAGAGTTGGGTTGACACAAGCCGCTTGTAAAATTTTGAATACATCAATGCCTTTTGCGATTGCTCTTGCACATAATTGATTGATATGCCCAAGCACTAAACTGTCTGGATGTTTATCATCACTGCAAAACATTATTTCATTTGGATGATCATTTAGAAGATCGATCAATGCTTCAAAGTTTTTCGCAGCGCTGCCTTCTCTAATTAAAATTTTCATTCCGTATTTTAATTTATCAAGCGCTTCTTCTTTTGTAAAACATTCATGGTCTGTACTGATGCCTGCATCAATGTATTTTTTTGCCTGCTCGCCTCGTAATCCTGGTGCGTGACCATCAACCGGCTTGTTATATTTTTTTGCGGAAGCAATCTTTTGCATCACTTCTTCATCATTAAATAATACTCCGGGAAAATTCATCATCTCACTTAAATATTTTATTTCACCCTTTTGCAATAATCTATCCACATCAGCGGCATTCAATGTTGCGCCGGCAGTTTCAAAGATTGTTGCGGGCACACAACTCGGCGCGCCGAAATTAAATTTGAACGGAACTGTCTTTCCGTTCTCGATCATAAAATCAACACCCTCCATTCCACAAACATTGGCAATTTCATGCGGGTCGCTGATGGTGCTTACTGTTCCATGAACAACTGCAAGTTTGGCAAATTCACTGGGAACTAACATACTGCTTTCGACATGAACATGCGCATCCGTAAATCCAGGTAAAATATAATTAGTTGGTTGTCGGTCGTCAGTCGCCAGTCGTCGGATTTCTTTTATTTTTCCAGCTTCCACCACTATTTCTCCATAAAAAATTTCTTTATTGAAAATGTCTGCGATGTTGCCTTTTATTGAAAATGAATTCATAACCTTTGTTAGTGTTTATATTTTTAAGATAAATAATTTAAGTTACGGGATAAATAAATAAGTAAAATTATTATGGCATTAATTTTGGGCATGTTTAATTATCAATAAAAATAAAATGAGAAATCTAATTCTATTCGGCTTGCTGATATTGTTTTTAGTGGCAGCACAATATTCATCTGCACAAACGGTTGATGAAATCATTAATAAATATGTAGATTCCATCGGCGGCAAAGATAAGCTAGCTTCCATCAAATCAATTTATATGGAGGGTTCGCGCCAGATGATGGGAAACGAGGTAACAGTAAGGGTTACCAAAGAGCAAGGCAAATTAAGCAGGATGGAATTTGAAATAGGTTCAACCAACGGCTTTGTTTTAATTACAGATAAAGATGCATGGTCTTATATTCCAATGCGTTCCCCAACGCCAACAAAATTACCTGACAATGCAGTTGCAGCAATGCAAACAGACCTGGATATTGCCGGCCCGTTGGTTGATTATGCAGCAAAAGGGCACAAGGCTGAATTAATCGGAAAAGATACATTGAATGGAAATACCTGTTACAAGATCAAGCTAACAACAGCTTCCGGCAAAGAAATAAATTACTGGATCGACGCGAAAACATATTTATTAACTCAATCTTCTCAAAAAAGCGGTGGCATGTTTGGCGGTGGTAAAAATCCCGAAGCGCATAATAATACAGGTGCAGGCAGCAATGAAACGATTGTAACGTATAAAGATTATAGCCCGGTTGATGGCATTTTAATTGCACATACTATTGAAACAAAATCAACTGGTGGCAGCGGCAGAATGGACGGCAGCACTATCTTTGACAAGATAGAATTGAACGGTCCGGTTGATCCAAAATTATACAAGCCAGAATAATAATTTACTTAACCGAAATATTTTTAATAAGATTTATTTAACTTACATCCAAGCTTGTTCCCAAATGGAATGAGCTTTTTTTATTTCAATCTTCGTAACTTCGCACCTTAAAAAAATAAAATATACATAAATCATGAGTACAGTAAAAGTTGCCATCAATGGTTTCGGACGAATTGGCCGCCTGGTTTTTCGCCAGATCTATAACATGGATGGTATTGACGTTGTTGCCATCAACGATTTGACTTCCCCAAAAGTATTGGCACATTTATTAAAATACGATAGCGCACAAGGCGGTTTTCATCAAACCGTAACCTCTACCGAAAATTCAATTGTAGTAAATGGTCACGAAGTAAAAATATACGCACAAAAAGATCCTGCACAAATTCCATGGGGAAAACATGATGTTGACGTGGTTATTGAAAGCACAGGTTTCTTTACTGATAAAGATAAAGCAGCTGCACACATAACTGCTGGCGCAAAAAGAGTTGTTATCTCTGCACCTGCAACAGGCGATTTGAAAACAGTTGTTTTCAATGTAAACCATCACATATTGGATGGCAGTGAAACAATTATTTCCTGTGCAAGTTGTACAACTAATTGCCTTGCACCAATGGCAAAAGTGTTAAGCGATAAATATGGTATCGTTACAGGTATCATGACTACCATACACGCATACACGAACGACCAAAACACATTAGATGCGCCGCATCCAAAAGGCGATTTGCGCAGAGCGAGAGCAGCAGCAGCTAACATCGTTCCGAACAGCACCGGTGCTGCAAAAGCGATCGGTTTAGTATTACCTGAACTAAAAGGTAAGTTAGATGGTTCGGCTCAACGCGTTCCAACGATCACTGGTTCAATCACTGAACTGGTAAGCGTTTTAGGTAAAAAAGTTACTGCTGAAGAAATCAATGCAGCAATGAAAGAAGCAAGCAACGAAAGTTTTGGTTATACTGAAGATGAAATTGTAAGCAGCGATATCATCGGCAGCCATTTTGGTTCATTGTTTGATGCAACACAAACCAAAGTAATTACTGTTGGCGATAATCAATTGGTTAAAACCGCCAGTTGGTACGATAATGAAATGAGCTATGTATCTCAATTGGTACGCACGGTTCATCATTTCGCACGTTTGATAAGCGAGTAATTTTTTGGGACAAGCTTTGGTACTACTATTTAGCTTCGTTGTGTCACTCACTTGAACTTTTATAACATTATTCAACAAAGTCAAAAGGAAAAAGTAAAAAATAAAAAAATTGCTTTCTACTTTTGACTTTTTAATTTTTACTTAATATTTATGAGCAGATTTTCTTCATACAATTTCAAAGGGCAAAAAGCATTGGTCCGTGTAGATTTCAATGTACCGTTAGATGCCAGTTTCAACATCACCGACGATACAAGAATGACAGCAACCATCCCAACCATTAAAAAAATATTAGCCGACGGCGGAAGCGCCATATTAATGAGCCATCTCGGCCGCCCGAAAGAAGGACCAACTGATAAATACTCATTAAAATATTTAGTACAGCATTTAAGTAAGCTGTTATCAACAACTGTTTTATTTGCCAACGATTGTATTGGCGAAGAAGCATATCAAAAAGCAGCAGCGCTAAAACCAGGTGAGGTATTGTTATTAGAAAATCTTCGCTTTTATAAAGAAGAAGAAAAAGGCGATGAAGCATTTGCAGAAAAATTAAGTAAGCTCGGAACTGTATATGTAAACGATGCATTTGGAACAGCCCATCGTGCGCACGCTTCAACAGCAGTCATCGCGAAATTTTTTCCCGGAGATAAAAAAATGTTTGGCTTATTAATGGAAGGTGAAGTAAGCAGCGCAGAAAAAGTATTGCATCAATCTGAAAAACCTTTTCTTGCAATTATCGGCGGAGCAAAGGTTTCAGATAAAATTCTTATCATAGAAAATTTACTGAATAAAGCAACCGACATTATTATTGGCGGCGGCATGGCATACACATTTATGAAAGCGCTCGGCGGCAACATCGGTAATTCTTTATGTGAAAATGAGCGTTTGACGAATGCTGCGGAGTTACTAAAAAAAGCAGAAGCAAAAGGAGTTTGCATTCATTTGCCAAGTGACTCAATTGTTGCTGATAAATTTGCTGCCGATGCAAATATCTCCGATGCACCAAGTGACAATGTCCCTGATGGCTGGATGGGATTGGATATTGGCCCGAATGCTACGCAACAATTTATC
>Ga0206964_10180_pt2 | contig 18997 bp, 15 predicted proteins | sample Alteio_BWOrgHeat_25_FD_152980 | JGI IMG/M metagenome (GOLD analysis project Ga0206964, IMG submission 152980) | Enriched cells from forest soil in Barre Woods Harvard Forest LTER site, Petersham, Massachusetts, United States -... | ecosystem: Environmental > Terrestrial > Soil > Temperate forest >...
GTCTGTTGAAAAAAACAGTGGGACACGTTCGCGCCGTGCACGAAGTTTCGCTGGAAGTGAATGCCGGAGAAGTCGTCGCGTTGGTGGGCGAATCCGGCTGCGGCAAAAGCACGCTGGGATTTTCGTTGCTGGGTTTGACGCCGCCCACATCGGGTGAAATTGAACTGCTCGGCAACCCGATTGACATTCACAAGCCTTCTGCGTGGAAACCCTACCGCAAAGATTTTCAAATCGTCTTTCAGGATCCTTACACATCTTTGAATCCGCGGCTCACGGTTTTCGAGTTGCTCTCCGAACCGCTGACAGCGCATGGGATTGTCCCGCGATCAAAATTGCGAGAAGCGGCGGCGGACCTGTTGCGTCAGGTCGGATTGTCACCGGATATTATCGATCGCTTTCCGCACGCATTTTCTGGCGGGCAACGTCAGCGGCTTTGCATCGCACGCGCGCTGGGTCTCAAACCAAAATTACTGGTGTGCGACGAAATGGTTTCTGCGCTCGATGTCTCGGTACAGGCACAGATCGTGAACCTCTTGCTCGATCTGAAAAAGGATCATGATCTTTCATTGCTCTTCATCACGCACGATTTATCCCTGGTTCGGTCGATCGCGGATCGCATGCTGGTGATGTACCTCGGCAGCATCGTGGAAACCGCGACGGCTGTTGATCTCTTTAATGCTCCACGTCATCCCTATACTCGGGCATTGATGGATTCCATTCCGACTTTGGATCGTGCGAAGCGTCCCAAGCCGCTGGAAGGCGAACTTCCTTCTTCATCCAATCCTCCGCCGGGTTGCACCTTTGCAGGCCGTTGTCCACGGGCGTTTGATCGCTGCCGTATTGAAAAACCCGAACTGGTGAAGGATGGAAATCGCAGCGTCGCGTGTTTTGATCCTCTCCAATAATTTTTTTATCGACCCCATAAAAAAACCCGATCTTCGCCACATTAATAACCATGGGCAAAGGTCGGGCGGGTTAATGCGCGAATTACAAATGACTTTTACTTGTGGTGATGTCCCGAATGATGGTGACCACCATGATGATGACCCGTCGCTGCTGAAGCCGCGACAGCGCCAAAAGACGAAACAACAAGTGCGATGATGAACAGTTTTTTCATATATCGGGCCTCCTTATTGCCCGGAATCATTCCAGCGAACCGATTTTGTTCACTGTAGATTGCGGAGGAACTTACAACTTCGTTTTCTTTTGATCCAACAAAAAGCACTATTCATTTTTCCCGGATTGAAACTCTACTTACACCGGGTTACATGAGGACGCCCCTCCGTTACAAAAATGCGGCATCAATGTCGTTTTCACCCTGAAAATAAAGGGTGAAATGCAATCGTCCGAAAAGAAGCGGGCAAAAGTTGTGATTCCGTTTGATAACGCTTTTGGAAGATTTGTTGAACAAAAAAAACCAAAACGTCGGACTTTAAAACCTCGTATATTACCCCTGAGGTTTTAAGAATGCAAAACACAAAAATTATCGGCGCACTTTTTTCCATGGGCCTTGCTTTGGCCATGCCCATGCGTTCGATGGCCGCAGGTCATACCCTGGCCGTGCTTGAATTCGATGGGGGGAATGATTCCGCCATCAGCTCCTCCGATCAACAACAGCTGACGCAAACCGTGCGAGGTCTCGCGCGGCGAAATCTTCCCAAGGAAAATTGGACGGTGTTGACGCGCAAAGACATGGATGCAAAAATGCCGGACGCTTCCAGTTGCAGCGACGCGGCTTGCGCGATTGCCGCGGGGAAAAAACTGCAGGCGGACTATGTCATCACGGGAAGCGCCGGAACGGTGGGATCTTATCTGCAAACTTCATTTTCAGTCTATGATGTCGCCAGTGGCCGGTTGGTGGGTTCAGAATGGCCACGCGGAAAAACCGCAGACGACATCATAGATTCTCTTAAAGCGTCCCCCCGACTTCTGTTCGCAAACCTTCCGCAATCCAATCCGGGTAATGCGGAAGTCGTGAATGGAAACCCAAACGGAAACTCCAAGACGGTGATTGTGCAAACCTATCCGGAATCAAGAGTCGTGTATTACCGGCGACCGGTGTACGTCAATCCTTTCGCCTATGTTTTCATTCCTCTCTTTTTCTTCGTCATCTTTGCATCAGCATTTGCCTATCATGGAAGGTAAAACGGACGGTAAACAATGAAGAACCTTTTCTTATTCACTCTGTTGATCGCCGGGTCGCTGGCGATTCGGATCGAGTCGGCTCCTGCGGGTCGCACGATAGCGATTTTTCCGTTTGGAGAAAACAAAAGTGAAAACAAAAATCCGGTGATGAGCGCGTCCGAAAAGCAGCAGCTTCTTGAAACAGTCCGCGGCATTGCGCGTCGCAGCCTTCCCAAAGCGGACGGATGGAAAGTGATTTCATCCGATGCCGTCGAAACAAAAATCGGCGTCGATCTTTCCAATTGCAACGGAGAAGAAGCCTGCCTGCTTTCGGCAGCGCGAAAACTTCCCGCAGATTACATTGTCTCTGCCGACGCGGGACGGATTGGATCCTACATCGAAGTTTCCTTTTCGCTCTTCAATGTCACCACGGGCCAAGTGATCGGCTCGGAGTGGCCGCGCGGTAAATCAGTGGACGACATCATCGACTCGCTGGAATCTTCTCCCGACAGATTGTTTGCCAATCTTTCCGGCGCAGAGGTGGCGCGGTCTCCAAACGTGGCACCTGCAAATCCGGGTGAAGTTGAAAGCGCGCAACCTCAAAGTGTGCCGGACACGCAGGTGATTCTGGATGATCGAACCTATTACGATCCGGTCATTGTGGAGCCGTACTATTACGGTTCACCTTATTATTACTGGGACGGAGCTGCGTGGATCTATTGGGGCCACGGCGGTTACTATCACGGCTATCATGGCGGCGGATTTCGCGGCGGCCATGGGGGTGGATTTCACGGTCGTCGGTGACCCCTAACACCAATGGGGATTGAAGGTCACAAATATTTCGTTTCCAGATACTTCAGAAAATATTCCGGGTTTAAATCTTCGCCTGTTGCCCGATGCAATAATTCTGCCGCCGGAAATTCACGACCGTGTTTGTGAATGCGATCGCGCAACCATTCGCGCATCGGCGCAAATTCTCCGGCTTTGATTTTCACGTCGAGGGAACCCAGTTCGCGCTCCATCGCGGCGGATATCTGCGCAGAGTAAAGATTGCCCATGGCGTACGTCGGAAAATATCCGAAAAGTCCGCAACTCCAATGCACATCTTGCAGAAATCCTTCGGTATCGTTTTTGGGACGAATACCCAGCAGCTTTTCCATTCCCGAATTCCATGCATCTGCGAGACCGCGCACTTCCAGTTGTCCTGAAAAAATCTTTTCTTCCAAACCAAAGCGCAGAGCGATATGAAGGTTGTAAGTGACCTCATCCGCTTCGACCCGGATCAAAGAAGGTTGCACCTTGTTCACCTGACTCATCAATTCTTCCAGCGTCGTGGCCATCAACGCATCGCCGAAATATTCCCGCGCCAGCGGCAGATAGCGTTCCCAATACGATCTTGAGCGGCCTACGCGATTTTCCCACAATCGCGATTGCGATTCATGCATTGAGAGCGACACCGCCTCGCCGAGCGGTGTTCCCCATTCTTCCTCCGGCAATCCCTGTTCATACAAACCGTGACCGCCTTCATGCAGCGTGCTGAAGATCGCGTAAAGCCAGTCGTCTTCGCGGTAGCGCGTGGTCAGTCGCACGTCGCCGGGATGCAAACCCTGCGTGAACGGATGCGCGCTGGCGTCCAATCTTCCCGCTTCAAGATCAAAACCCATTTCGCGCAGCAAGGTTTCGTTGAACCGTCTTTGCGTTTCCAGATCCGCTTTTTTCCCCTGCCACGAAGCGACACCGGGTGCTTTTGACTTTTCCACGATGCGACGCGCCAGCGGAGCCAGGCCTTCGCTCAGTTTGTCGAGAATGGGTTTCACAACGGACGCTTTCGATCCGGGTTCGAATTGATCGAGCAATGCGTCATAAGGCGTTTCAGAATATCCGAGGCACTCGGCTTCGCGGCGTTTGAGCGCGATCATTTTTTCCAGCCACGGCAAAAATTCATCCGTCGCATTTTTTGCGCGGGCCTTTGACCAGGCCTGTTGTGAAAGAGAAGTGGTGCGCGCGAGTTCCGTCGCCAGCTCTTCGGGAATCTTCCGAGCCTTTTCAATGTCGCGACGCATCTCACGAACCAACGCCCTGTCGCGATCGGAGATGTCGGGTTGAGCGGCGGCATTTTCGATCAGCACCCACAAGGCATCCGAAGTCAGCCGTTGATGGAGCACCGTGCTGAGAGCCGCCTGTGACTCCGCACGCGCGGTTCCGCCTTTTGACGGCATGAAGGTTTCTTGATCCCAGCCAAGCAATCCCTCTGCGGATCTCAGAGCTTGTAGTTCTTTGCCTGCATTTCGCAGTAATACGATAGGTTTGAGCATAATGATTGAAAATAGAATTGCAGGGCGCTGCCCCGGCAAAATCACGTCCCTTTCTACATTTGGCCCCCATGTATAAATACATCATCATGGGAATACAGGGCGTCGGTAAGGGCACGCAGGCAAAGCTTTTATGCCAGGCATATGATTTCGTTCATATCTCCATCGGCGATCAATTCCGCTGGCACATCGCTAATCACACCAAGCTCGCCGCCAAGGTGAACCGCGTCATTTCCAAAGGCCAGATGGTCGACGACGACATGGTCGCGAAAGTTGTTTCCGAGCGTCTGAAATGGCACGACTGGAATTACGGCTTCGTGCTCGACGGCTTCCCGCGCAGTTTCGCGCAGACGGAATTTCTGTTCGAGAATTACAACATCAACGGCGTGATTCATCTCGATGCGCCCGACAGCCTTGTCACTGAACGCATGATGGGGCGTCGTGTCTGCTCCAACTGCGGCCTCGACTACAATCTGATCGGCTCCCGCCCGAAGGTGGATGGAATTTGTGACGTTTGTGGCGGAACGCTGGTGAAACGCAGCGACGATCACGAGGATGCCATTAAAAAACGCATCGACGACTATCACGAAAAAACCGAGCCGATGCTGCGCTTCTTTCGGCGCCTCGGGGTTCTTTATACTGTGGACGCCACGAAGAGTGTCACGGAGGTGCATGAAAGCATTCGCGATGCGCTGTTCCTTCCCAAAGAACCGCGCCCGCTCAACTCCCTCACTTTGCATTCTGAAAGAGAGCACGGCAAAGGCCTTTCCTCATGAAGGGAATCATTCTCGCAGGCGGCGCGGGCTCGCGCCTGTATCCGCTTTCCAAGGTTGCCAGCAAGCAGCTTCAGCCGGTATACGACAAGCCGATGATCTATTATCCTCTGGCGACGTTGATGCTCGGAGGCATTCGCGACGTGCTTCTCATTTCAACGCCTGAAGACACGCCGCGCTTTCAAGATTTGCTCGGCGACGGTTCGCAGTGGGGACTGAAACTCTCCTACAAGGTTCAACCGAAACCCGAAGGTCTTGCGCAGGCTTTCATTCTCGGCGAGGAATTTCTCGCGGGTGAAGCCGCGACTCTCATTCTTGGCGACAACGTTTTTTATGGTCGTGTCAAGCTCGATGAAATCATCGACTCTTTCGCGGGCGGCGCGGTGGTGTTCGGATATCCGGTGAAAGATCCGGAACGTTATGGCGTGGTGGAATTCGATCCGAGCGGAAAAGTCGTCGGCATCGAGGAGAAACCCATCAAACCCAAATCCAATTACGCGGTTCCCGGCCTTTACATCTACGACGGAAAAGTCGCGGAATATGCAAAGAACCAGAAGCCGTCTCCGCGCGGTGAACTGGAAATCACCGATCTCAACAATCACTACTTGAAGCGCGGCGAATTGCGCGTCTCGTTGCTCGGTCGCGGAATCGCGTGGCTTGACACGGGAACGCACGCTTCATTGCTCGAAGCCAGTTCGTTCATTCACACCATCGAAGCGCGACAGGGTTTGAAGATCGCGTGCCTCGAGGAGATCGCTTACACGCGCGGATTCATCGATGCGGATCGTTTGAAGAAAACTCTGGCAGCAATGCCGAAGTCGCCCTATCGCGAATATCTGCAGGATCGATTTCCTGAAGCCACTTGAGAGTTTTTAAAAAACGATTTTGAATCCGGCGGAGCCGAGCCGGTTTTCATTGTCGACAATGTTGTCATCGAAAAACACATAGCTGTAATAAATCGCGGCCACGTTCGCTTTCCCCATCAGCAGCACGTTCGCATCCACACTCCACTTTTGCTCGATGACTCCATTGGCCCGATACCAATCGTGCTGATTGACGTCAACATAGCTGCCCCAGTTATGCCATCTTCCGAGATGTGTTCGGAGCAGTGCAAACTCTTCGTAGCGATAATCGGTGTTCTGACCCAGCCAGATGGATCCGGGATCCTTAAATGATTGACCCGACGCATGCAGAAAAGCTCCGGCATTGACTTGGTAGTCGAAGTGGCTCCAGAAATCGTTGAACGGTTTGCGATAACGTTGCACGAGGAATTGCTGATAGGCAGCCTTGCTGCCGAATCCGAATTCAAAACTGTTCCACCACACGGCGCCCGCTGTGTTGGCATGGTCGATGGAGTGAATGCATTCATGCAATAACAATCCACTGATGATCCACGTATCGAACTCGTAGCGATAGCCCGGCGTCAAGGTGTAGCTGATGCGATGCAACTGGAAGCCGCTGGAATCCGATCGTTCGATCTCCGTCGTGTTGGCAATCAACCAGTTGGAGATCAAACCTTTCCAGCTGAAGAAGTCGACATAGGCATAAAAATCCGATTTGTATCCGGGAGAGAAATCATTGCGCGGCTGGCGGGCATTCACGTAAGGCGCAAAGGTTACCTGTCCATGCGTGTCCATGAGCACTTCAAAATCATCCGCCACCCAATGCCAAGCGGTAGACAAAGGCCCGCGTTCATAATCCGAAGAACTCGATGAATCGGATGAAGCCACATCGAAAGCCGAAGCGTCGGCACTTGCGATGCTGATTCCAAATGTGAAAAGACAGGCGCAGCCCAGATGGGCGAAACGAAGCATGGGGAAAATATACCCTCACGTTTCCACGCGGGAGAGGATCGAGGTGAGACTCTTAAATCAAGTCAATGACTTCAACACGATTGATTCAAATTTTGATTGTGCAATGGAAACGATTGATATTGAGGTTGGCGACCGAGAATATTGAAGACCCGATTATCAGGAAGTCGAAATCCGTACCAAGGATCAATGCTGGAACGAAGGATTGAATGTTTTTGATTCAAAACCATCGATTGAAGAATTGGAACGGGTTGTCCGATCTTCTTAATGATATACCCACCGTTTCCAACGATATAGGCGGTGCTGTCTATGACGTTAATACTGTTCAAATTATTTTTCGTAAATCCGGAAATGACGGTTTTCCAACCGCTGCCGCCATTCTGGGTTTCAAGAACCATTCCAGAGTCACCAACGGCGTAAACCAAATCGGCATTCTGAAACCCCATCGAACGAATATTGTGTTTTCCACCAGACTGGTGCGTCCAGTTTATTCCACCATTCACAGTTGAAAAAAGACTGTCCTCTCCATTCACGGCATAGCCATGATCGACATCCATAAAATAGAGGGTAAAGTCTTCAGTGTTGGACGAGCTATACGGATAGCTGTCACCAGTAAACAGAACTGATTCAGCGTTCCAAGTATCTCCGCCATCCGTCGTTTTGTAAAGTTTGTAAGTCGAGATAATGTCGTAATATCCATAAAGGTCGCTGACGTCCACATACTCGGACGAATATGTTTCGGCGTATCCAACCTGCGCATTCACAAAGCTGATAAACTTTATTGATTCCATCTCGTTGGTAGTCGGATAAGATCCTGTCCAGGTCGTTCCTCCATCCATCGTATTCCAAATCAAAGAACCCATTCCATGCCCATTTTTCGCATCAGCGAAATAAAGGGAGGAAAAAACGGGAAACCCGGTTTGCAAATTCCAAGTCGCGCCACCATCCGTTGTTCCCAGGGTTCTACCGTCATTGATTAAAACATATCCCTTCAAAAAATCCACAAAACACACCGAGGTTAAATTCGAGGTCGTTCCGCTTATCTGAGGAGTCCAGTTCAACCCATTGGTGGTTTTGAGAATGACCCCTGAATCGCCGACAGCATAACAGGTATTCACGTCAACACAGGAAATGCTGTTCAGATTTGCTTTTGTTCCACTGGGCTGCAGATACCAGGTTTCCACAGCTCCCGCGGTAAACACGACACCTAATAAAAAAATCAGGGCTGAGGAAAAAACTTTCATACCTCTCTCCGCCTTGGGAATGAGTGTAATGAATATAGCGCCTGCTAAAATATTTAGGCGGAGGAAATCATTTATTCCTCCTGAATTCGGATTAAATCAGGCCAGCGATTTCAACGCGGCGTTCACGGAAACCCAGGTGTTGGCTTTCACATGAACCGTGAAACGTTGGCGCTTATCCTGATCGCGCGTCAGCGTATAGGCGTTCGGACCATAAACCTTGTCGAACAACTTTTCGAGTTCCGGTTTTAAAGTCGCAAACGTTTCGTCATTGTTGGGAGCGATGCCGCGATTGTTCACGATGAACTTGATGTCACCGGCGACAAAGTCAGGTTTGGCCGTGAACGATGCATCGGCTTCAAGCAAGGCTGCATGTTGAAGCGTTGAAGTGAACGACTCTAGAAGTTTTTCCGCGTTCGATCCATCCGCAGGTTGACGGCGTTCATACAGCAACCCGAGACGGCGACCCGCGCCATCGAGAGAATACGCGACGTTGTGACCCGAAAGAAAAATCACGGGTCCATCTTCCACGTGGCTGTAATCTGCGACGTCGACAAACACTTCCGGACTGTCGGGAATCCAGGTTCCAAAAGATTTGAACCACTCATGCGGATTCGGTGTTGCGCCTTCCGCGAGATGAATTTTCCACTGGATGTTCTGCAAGTTGATCATTAAAAACCCTTCTAAATATTTTCGCTCGTCTTAAAGTCGACCGGAATCAGGCGGCTGTCGTGCTTGTGCCGGCCATGCTCATGCGCGCATAGCAGCTATGCGCCGCTTCGACGAAGAGCTGCGACTCATGAAGGAACAGGGATGTTTTTTCCTTGTCCAATCCGACGCCGCGATGCGTGTGACCCTGGAAATAATATTGCGCGAACTTCGGCCCTGCAAACGGATCGTTGAACAATCCCGTGTCGAAGAACTCCTTGGTGAAGCGTTCCATCACCACATCCGGATTTCCGGAGATGTCGACGTCGTTCAGCTTCAACAATGCCTGCGCCGCAAACACCATCGCCTGATACGCGCGCGCTCCGGCGGAGACGATATCGCCCGCCTCATAACGCAATTGACCTTCGAACAATTCACGATCCGCAGCCTTGAGTCCGAAGTCGGTCAAGGTCACAACTTCACCGGCGCATTCGCCGATGCCCTTGTCCTTCACCGAATATTCACGCACGTCGCCCCAGTCGACGTAGTATGATTTGTCTTTTTCATAAGCCGGAACTTCCATCACATCCTGCACACTTTGCATGATGGTCGCCTTCCCGGTGCGATCCACCCAGTCGTGAAAGTTTTCATCCGGCTGACGGCTGTTGGCGTACATGCCGGTGATTTTTTCAACGACGGCGGGCACGGCTTTGGAAGCGATGCCACCAACGCCGATGCCGAAGGTTCCGCCGTTGTGCGTGAACTGTCCGCCCAGCACCATCTGGAAATGCGGAACGACGTAGCCGCCGACGTTGCGTGAGATGCCGTAGAAGCCGATGTCCGCGATGTGATGATGGGAGCAGGAGTTGAAGCAACCGGAAACCTTGATGCGCAACTTGCGGACCGCTTCGTCAAGGTGAGTGGATTTTTCGGCGAGTTGTTTTCGCAACTCTCCCGCCAATCCACGCGAAGAGGAAACACCGAGTTTGCAGGTGTCTGTACCAGGACATGCGGTCACGTCGAGAATCGACTCGGCACCCGGCAGATTGAGGCCAATGGCTTTCAAGTCGGCATACAATGCGGGTAAATCGTTTTCACTCACCCAGCGCAACAACAGATTCTGCTCCACCACCGTGCGAACGGTGTCGGGAATGTATTTGCGAACGATGTCGGCGAGTTCGCGCATTTGATTGGAAGTGATGTCACCGAGCGGGAGAGTCACGATGACGCCTGCGTATCCGGCTTGAGCCTGCGGCTTCACATTCGTTTTCACCCAGAAATCAAATTCGGCGTTTCCGGTCTTCGCGATTCCGGAACCGGCGGGACGCGAAGGCTTCTCTTGAAAGCGATCGATGTTCTTCAAGTAATCCGACCAGCGCGGATCGGGCGTCAACTTCGCGCGTTCGGCAATCACCGTGTCGCGGAAGTTTTCAAAACCCATGTCAGCCACAAGAAATTTGATGCGCGCACGATGGCGCTTTTTCTTTTCACCGAGGCGAGCGTACACGCGGCACACGGCCTGCGCAAGCGGAAGAATTTCATCTTCAGTCACGAAGTCGCTGAACAGATGCGCGGCATACGGCACTGCGCCGAGACCGCCACCCACGTAGAATTCAAAACCGCGTTTGCCGTCCTTGATTTTCGCGATGAGACCGAGGTCATGAATATTGACAAGACCCGCAGCCTCATCCTTGTTGCCTGAAAGCGCGATCTTGAATTTGCGTCCGAAGTCCTGCGCATCGGGATGGCCGAGTAAAAATTCAAACACGGCGTTGGCATAAGGCGTCACGTCGAAAACGTCGGCGGGAGAAATGCCGGCCATCGGATCGGCGCTGACGTTGCGAACCGCATTGCCGCAGGCCTCACGCGTGGTGATTCCCAAGGCGGCGAGACGGCGGTACATCGACGGGCAGTTCTCGATGTGGATGTAATGCAACTGGATGGCCTGGCGCGTGGTAATGTGACAGATGCCGTCGCTGTATTCCTCTGCGAGGTCGGCGAACAGTTCCATCTGCTCTGCGTTCAATCCGCCCCAGGGAAGCTTGATGCGCTGCATTCCCGGCGCGTCCCAGTACGTGTCCGGACCTTTGAACTCCTCGGGGAATGGGATCTGACGGACGACCTTTCCATCATAACGATGACCGTTGTCATAACGTTGTCCGTATGCGCCCATGCGCAGACGCGTTTCGGCGAAGAGTTTGAAATCGATCTTGCCCATTTTCTTGAGCGCGATGTCCGCTTCAAATTCGTCGACGTTCTTGCGCCATTCAGGAATGATGTGTTCGCTGAGAGTCTCTCGCCAGTATTTGGCGCCGTCGCTGGTGTAAAGTTCTTTGCTCATGGGAGGCCTTTGCAAAATATTGCGGACTATTTTCCGGGGAAATTTTTATTCCTAGTAGTTTGAAAGGTTAATAGCTTCTGGGCAATTCGACAACCCTGAAAATGTTGCTTATTATCAGTGAAAATGGCTTTATGGTCTTAGTTTTAAATTCATACTCGAATGGTATGCAATTTAGGAATTAACTCATTGTTTCAAGATTCCCTGATCCACGCCTTCTTTGATTTTCAACCCGACCGAGAGACACGAATCGCAATCCTGATTCTGATACAACACCGTGAGCTTCACGATGGGCTTGTGGATTTCACGCGTGCTGATCACTTCCTCGCTGCCGGAATTATGAAAACCTTCTTCGCCATAACTGTCCCGGTGTTTCTGTTTGACGGTCAGCTGTCGTGTCAATCCGTCGTCATTTGAGTTTTCAATTTTGAAATAGGCGGCGTGAATGCCACGACCGATGTCTGCCGCGCGCAGAATGGCGTATTGCTTGGCGGTCAAATCGTCCATGTCTGTGGGCGCGTAATACACCACTTCAAATTCGTTCTTGGCCACATTGACTTCGGAATATCCGATGCCGCGATCATACGGAACGTAATACGAGATCGCGCATCCCGACAGCAACAGAGTGGCGGACAAAAGCCATTCTTTTTTCACGCGCATAAAATTACTTCCCGTCATCCAAAGCCTTTTCTTTCAATTCCAGATAACGTTGAGTATACGAAGGTCGGCCCAGAAATTCACGATGATCGAAACCGAAAGCCCGCGAACTCACGGCGAGAATGGGCGGAGCCTGCACGCGCTTCGCCACCGCAATGCCATTGTAGAGATTCCACCAGCGTTCGAGATCAGCGATGAAATGTTGAGCGGTCGGGAAAAGAAGATTCGTGTCGACACTTTCAGGTAGCCGAAGATTATTCGCGAGAGAACCTTCGAGATACCATTCGAGAAGATCTTCCGGCGTCGCGCGATTCCAGCGCTGCACAAAGGCGAAGAACAACCGGTCGTGATACGGATAATGCAACGGATCGCCTTTGCCTTCATCCACTGATTGATTCGAACTCAATTCAGCGGATGGAACCACGGTGAAAATCCCCTCCGGAATCACTTCGCGTTCATACACATCCGTGTTCAGATGGCGACCCAGTGCATAAACATCCTCTTTCCAGAGATCGCCGAGCACCGCCAGAAATCCGGCGATGTCGCCGTATAATGTGCCGTAACCGATCGTCATTTCAGCCTTGTTGGTATTGCACGAAAATACTCCGCCGAACGCGGCGGCAATAGCGGCCAGCAAACGAGCGCCGCGATCGCGCGCCTGCACGTTTTCGAAAACCACCCCTTCCAGCGACAGATTCGTTTTCACTTTTCCATCGAGAGAAGAAGCCTGCAAATTTTGAAACTGTTTCTGACTGACAGAGAGGCTTTCTTCGATGGGCAATTCGAGATAGAGACATCCAAGATTTTGCGCCAGTGTGCGCGCCAGATTTTTTGTCGTCTCGCTGTTGAAACGGCTCGGCATGTTCACCAGCAGCAATTCTTCCGGCTTCAGAAATTCACGGTAAACCGCTGCGGCCACAGCGCTGTCAATGCCGCCGGAAATTCCCACGACAACTTTCCGGCAGTTGATCGATTGCAGAAATTTTTCCGCGCCATAACGAATCGCGTGGTGCACTTCACCGATGGAGAAGGGTGGCGGAAATTTCATTTGCGCGGACGCACGGCCGGCCTTCCCAACAGGAACGTCAACGATTAAAACCTCTTCCGCATAAGGCGGCATCTCATTCAATACAACACCGTCACAATCATATACCGAACTGCGCCCGTCAAAGGTGTACAACGTTTTCGCGTTGTTCTGAATACCGGTGCAATTCACGTAGAACAAAGGAGCGCCGAGTAGCCGTGCCTTGGCGCCGAAAACTCGATGGCGTTTATCGTTCTTGCCGCGCGTGAAAGGCGAAGAACTCAGATTCAAAGTGAAGTCGGGATTTTTACCCGCGAGAACTTCCATCGGCTTTTGCGCGTAATCATCCTCCCACGCGTCTTCACAAAGCACGATGCCGACACGGAAATTTTCACCGGTGAGATTCCAATTCAGCGGTTCGACGAAATCGCTCCAGGGTTTCTGCAATTCCAGCGAAAGTTTGCGCGTGTCACAAAAGTGCCGCACATCCTCGAACTCGCGATAGTTGGGCAGCAAGGTTTTGATTCCATAAGGCCGATGCAACGTCGGATGTTCCATCGCTGCGCCCTTCGACGCGGCGATCCACGCATTGAACTTGCGGGCGCGCCCGTCTTCACCTTTCACATTCCAATCCGTCACCACTGTTCCGAAGACAACTGCGGGACCCGACTTTGTTTCCTCCACAATGCGCGTCGCCCAATATTCACACTCACGCAAGAATGCCGGTCTCTCCCACATGTCGCCCAACAAATACCCGGGAATGCACATCTCGGGAAAGACCAGAAGATCGGCGGAGTCGCGATACTCTTTCATCCATCGCAGCATCGTTTCGGCGTTGCGCGCAGGCTCGCCGGGATGGACTTGCATCTGGCATAAACCGATTCTCAATGAGGAACTCATAATCCAGAAAGGTAGAACCCGTGTGGATTTAGATTATACTCATGCGGCATCTCTTTTCAGGGTTGACTTTCATCGGCTTCATGGCAGGTTTCACGGCGGATTTTGCCGTTGCCTCGCAATCCCCATCCGATTCCGTTTTACTCGATCCTCCTCCGCATTCACAATGGGGATTCACTTTAGCCGACGCAAAAACAGGGAAGCTGCTGGAAGAAAACAACGGGCGCGAGTTCATGATTCCCGCTTCAGTGGTCAAACTTCTCACCACGGCGTTCGCGCTTGACAAATTTGGCGAGTCGCAAAAGTTCACCACCGTTCTTTACCGCACGGGCAAAATCAAAAATGGAGTGCTGCATGGCGATCTCTGGATTCGCGGCGGAGGAAATCCCGCCCTCGGCAGTGAACGCGCCGATTCAACGCAGCATGCCGAAAACGTGTTCAAGATTTTTTACCAGGGTTTGCAGCGATCCGGAATCAACAAAGTCGACGGAAACATATACGGCGACGCCAGCCTGTTGAAGTTCGAAGGTCCTTCGCGCGGAGCCTTGTGGGAAGACATCGGCAACTATTATGGAACGGTTCCCTCGGGTCTTTGCTTTCACGACAACTCCTACACTTTGCAACTCGACACAGGAACCGATCGTCCGCTGGTGGTTGTGAGCACGACGCCCAAACACATCGGCATTTCCAGTTTTCAAATCACGGCCAAAAATTCCGGCGCGCTCAACGGTGATTCCTGCTTCATTCTCGGCGCATTCTGGAATACGCCGCGTCTTATCGTGGGAAAATGCGCCGTGGGGAAACAGCCTTTGGAAATCAAGGGAAGCCTTCCCGATCCCGCCTGGACGTGCGCGCGCGCGTTCGAAGATTATCTGCACGAACAAGGTGTGGTCGTCAAAGGGCTCGATGTGGGAAGATCCTCCGATCCTTATCCACCGATGAGACACCTTCCTGCCGACACTGCACGTCTCGCCGAACACGCCTCGCCGCCGTTGATCAATATCATCACCATGGTGCACGCCTTCAGCGACAATCTTTATGCCGCACAATTGCTGGCGATGTCCGGCGGAATCGATGCGTTGCAGGATTGGCTGGCACGGCAAAACGGTGAGTTTCAACACACCGAACTTTCATCCGAGTTGCGGCTCGTCGATGGCAACGGACTCTCCCTTCAGAATCAGATCACGACGGAAGAGCTGACTGTGCTTCTTTCCAGCTTCGCCGGCAAACCGTGGTTTCCCATCTGGCGTGAAACTTTGATCGGCGGAGCAACCCGGCCTTTTCGATCGACCGCTTATGCCGAAGGCTTGCATGGAAAGTTGTGGGTGAAAACGGGAAGCATGAACAGCGTGTCCTCTCTGGCGGGGTATATCGAAGCGAAATCAGGGCGGATCCTTTCTTTCACCATCATCATCAATCATTTTGATGAACATTCGTCGGCCCTGCGAAATACCTGGGGTCCGCTGCTGCGCGCCTGGGCAGACAAATATTAGCCCTCACCCAACCCTCTTTCATCGAATGGGAGAGGGAGTAACAAAGTCTCAAAAAATCTTGAATCTTTCTCTTCTTCATTTTTTAAAAATCTGATCTAAGCACCATTCAATTTCCACAAAAATCTTGGTTACTCCCGCTGCCATTATGCGGGAACGGGTCGGTGTGAGGATTTACAATTGACAACTTTAAGATTGAGATTTAGTCTTAATCTCTTATGCGTCTTTCCATTCACATCTTTTCGGGCCTGCTCTGTGGTTTTCTGGCGACTTCATTGTGGGCAGAAACACCGACAGTTAAAGACACGGCTGCAATTGCGACCGCACCCTACAAATCTGGGGAGCCTTCGGCCTTTTCGTGGCACGCTTACGGCACGCTCAACTATCAGAACTTCGACTGGCAAACCGATCCGACCAAACATGCACTGCTGGATCTGGAACGCGTCGCGGTCGAACCCAGTTATCGTTATTCCGATCACATTCGCATGGATGGCGAGATCGAGTTTGAGCACGGCGGCACGGGCGCCAGCATGGAACTCGACAAGTTCGACGAGTCGGGCGATTTTGAAACCGAAATCGAAAAAGGCGGAGACGTCGACATCGAAGAGCTCAACATCTCCTTTCTGATCAACCCCGCCTTCAACATCCGCGTCGGCCATTTCTTCGTTCCCATCGGATTCGCCTGCGTTCTCGATGAACCCGACGACTATTACACGGTCACGCGATCGGAAGCGGAAAACGCGATCATTCCCGTGGAATGGGATGAAACCGGAATCGAAGTCAACGGCGAAACTTCACTTCTGCATTATCAACTGCAGTTGATCAACGGACTCGATGCGGCCGGATTCAGTTCGCAATACTGGATCGCCGGCGGACATCAGGGAAGCTTTGAAGGCGTGAATGCCGACGACATGGCGGTGGCAGGCAGATTGGAAACTTCCGCTCTTCCCCACATCCTCCTCGGGATTTCAGGATATTTCGGCAACAGCTCTGACAACCGTCCGAAACCCGATCTTCGTGTTCCCGCTTATGTGGGAATTCTTTCTGCGCATGCACAATTCACAACCGACGTGTTCACGCTGCGCGGCCTCGGCATCTGGGGTCACCTCTCCCATGCGAATGCGGTTTCACTGGCGAATGCAAGCCTCCCTGATAATCTCAACGAGCCGCGCACGCCAGTGGCGTCACAAGCCTATGCCGCCTTTGTCGAAGCGGGATTGAACCTGTCGCAACTTCCGCCGTTGCGATCGCTCATACCGAATCAATCGATGATCCTGTTTGGCCGAGTCGACAGCTACAACACGATGCTGCGATCGAATCATACCGATCCCAAGGAAGCGCGCTTCACCATGAGCGGTGGTTTGAACTATTCGCCCGTTCCACTGTTGATCTTCAAGGGAGAATATTCGCATCGCACCTTGAACATTCCCGCACGCGACATCGAAAACACTTTCAGCCTCGGCATCGGATTTGTGATCTGATCCGCAAAGATTTTTTAACAGCCACGCCAACAACTAAACATTCCAAGGAGCCGTCCATGTTCACTTCACACTTCCCTTCATCCAAAAACTTTCGCCGCAGTCTTCTGGCCGCATCTGGATTGACAGCGTTGCTCGCGTTTGCGGGCTGTAATGAAAGCGCCACTGTTTCCACCGGACCTGATTCACTGGACTCAAACGCCGTGAGCGGAGTTTTGAGCAATGTGTCTCAAAACGTGATCTACGCCACATATGTCGACCTTGATGCCAAAACCGCTCTTCTGCAAACGGCCATCACCGCGCTGGTGAACACACCGACGGACAGTAACCTGCATCTCGCGCAACAAGCGTGGCGCAACGCGCGCGCGGCGGACGAAGCGGATGAAGGTTTTCTATTCGGACCTGTGGAAAACCTCGGCGTGGACGCGAACACCGACGCATGGCCGCTGAACGAAACCGATCTCAACGGCGAGCTGGCCAGCAATGATTCACTCACCAAGGTGTTCATCGACGGCGTCTCGCCCAACTTGAAAGGCTATCACACCATCGAATATTTGATCTTCGGAGAAACGGGTACCAAGACCGCTGCCCAAATCACCGCGCGCGAACGGCAATATCTGGTCGCCACCACGGCGAGTCTCAAGGGTTTGAATGACGCCATGGCCAACGCGTGGAATCCTACCGGCGGAAACTTTGTGGGCGCATTTCAAAACGCCGGCAAAGGAAGCGGTGTGTACATGAGTCAGACACAAGCGCTGGAAGATTTGCTCAATGGAGTCGTCGGCATTTGCGATGAAGTCTCCACCGGAAAAATCGCGGAACCTTTCAATGAGCAGAACGATGTGAAGGAAGAGTCGCGCTTCAGCGATAACTCAGACGCCGATTTCGCAAACAACATTCGCAGCGTTCAAAACGTTTTCCTCGGCACCTATTTCGGAATGACGGGCAATGGGTTGGGTTTGAAAACTCTCATTCTCGCGCAGAAAGACACCGCAACTGCGACGCTCATCGAAACTCAAACCAACACCGCAATTGCCGCCATTCAGGCCATGACTCCAACCTTCCACTCTGCTATCTTCAACAACAAAGCAAAAGTCCAGGCCGCGATTGACGCCGTGACCGCTCTCAAGGTCACTTTGTCCTCAGTAAAAGTCAAAAACGAGTTGGGTTTGCAATAAGCGCACATGTAAAATTGGATTATGGCAAATCGAGCGATTCTGAAAATCATTGTCCCCGGCCTCATTGCGTTCAGCGCAGTGTTGTCGGGTTGCGTGCTTTACAACAACGATTCGCCTCCGCAGACAAGCGAACCGCAGGCCGGAGGCGCGCTCACCACTTTTGATGCTTCCAGCACGGCTTACTCGACTCCCGCGCCGGATTTATCGGCGGGGGATCTCGCGCGTCACGAAATCGGCGACGATGCTTTCGACGCGCAGTTCGTCACTTCTCCTTCGCTGGTGAATCCCGGACTCGGTCCATTATTCAACAACAGCTCCTGCGTCGCATGCCACGTGCGCGATGGACGCGGAAGACCGCCCGATCCCGGACAACCTCTCGTCAGCATGCTCTTCCGCATCAGCCAGGCGGGACAGGACGCGCACGGCGGACCGAACCCCCTTCCCGGTTACGGCGGACAACTGCAAACCTCCTCCATCTTTGGCGATGCCGTTGAAGCATCCGTTTCCATCTCCTATCACGACTCCACGGTGCAGCTTGCAGATACCACGGTAACGTTACGTGTGCCACAATACACATTACAGAATCCGTGGACGCCTTTCACCGCAACGCCGTTGATCTCTCCGCGTACCGCTCCATCGGTGTTTGGTCTCGGTTTGCTGGAAGCTGTGAGCGAAGCGGATATTCTTTCACGCGTTGATGCCAACGATCAAAACGGCGACGGCATTTCCGGACGCGCCAACTACGTCTACAATGTGCGCACGGGCCAGACGTCTCTGGGACGCTTCGGCTGGAAAGCCAGTGCGCCGAATCTGGAACAGCAAAGCGCCGGCGCTTACAATCAGGACATGGGCGTCACCAATATTTTATTCCCTTCCGAAAACTGCGAAGGCGAACGCACCGATTGCGCAGCGCACAGCATCGATGTCGATAGCGTCACCCTGGAAAACGTGGTCTTCTACATGCAATCGCTCGCCGTGCCCGGTCGACGAAACTGGAATGATCCAGAGATAGAACACGGAGAAAAA
>Ga0206964_10188_pt1 | contig 18945 bp, 20 predicted proteins | sample Alteio_BWOrgHeat_25_FD_152980 | JGI IMG/M metagenome (GOLD analysis project Ga0206964, IMG submission 152980) | Enriched cells from forest soil in Barre Woods Harvard Forest LTER site, Petersham, Massachusetts, United States -... | ecosystem: Environmental > Terrestrial > Soil > Temperate forest >...
TATTGCAGGGCATTGAGGATGCCGGCTCTTCTGGGGAGCGCTGGGCTTGGCTGGAGCGACTACGATTTGGGCGAAGGAAAAGAGAAGCACCCCCCGGGGGTATGCATATTTCAGTTATGTTGATGATTTAATGTCGGTTAGAGGGAAAAATCGGCTAAATTCAATTGGTATTACTGCTCTTCAAAAGAAGCGAACAGGAACCTGGAACAGGAAGACAAATCCCAACTTGATTATGCAACAGGGCAGGATAATTCTCTGCAACAGTTAAGTTTCCCTGTTATATTGGCGCAGGACATTCGCGCCCTTTATGCATAAGAAACTGCCATTTGATGTGTCGATTGTGCGCCCATGTGAAGAGTCATGGGGAGCGATGCACGGTGATATGCGCGAGCGGCATTGTGAGCTGTGTGACAGGCAAGTGCATAACTTTGCGGCGATGACCGCGAAGCATATCGATAAGCTGGTTCGAGAGAGCGGCGGCAAGCTGTGCGCGCGGATAACACGGCGTGGGGACGGGTCGCTGGTGACATTGGAGAGTAGGTCCAGAGCGTCAGTCGCAGCACAGGTTGTTGCTTCGGCTTCTCTGGTGATTGGGGCTGCTGGTGTTGCAGCGCAGGGCTCTAATGAGCAGGGGAGTCAGCAGCAAGCGGTGCTGACAGGAACGGTATTGAAACCGGATGGATCGGGCCCCGCACAGGGAGCTTTTGTAACCGCAAAAGCTTCGGGAACTACTAAGGCTTTCGTCCGGACGAATGAGTATGGAGTTTTCCAGCTTGCTCTTCCTGCGGGCACTTACGATATTGGCATTGGCGAAGGCTTTTTCTCGCAAGTTCGCGTTTACGATACCGATCTTCATGCTGGGATGCAGACTATCTCGCCGGTTCGATTGCCCGAGAGAGTAGTAGAGATCACTACGGGAGGTGCGCTGGCCATAACTCGTTACACTTTTGTCGGCGCCGTGACACATCCCTGGAGTTATCTCAAATATCTAGTGCGCAAGGTATAACTTCCTTTACTACGCACCGAAGATGTTGTAGTTGATGAACTCGTTGCGGAATTTGCCTTTTGCATCGTAGTGGCTGAGGAGAGATTTATAGTCGGCGAACTTTTCGTAGCGTGAAGCGAGAGTTTTTGATGGGATGGTGAAGAGCTTGCCCCAGTGGGGGCGAGCGTCGAAGGGGGCGAGCTTTGCTTCGATCTGCGGCAACAGGGCCATGACGGCTTGCGTCTCAGGCTTCCACGTGAAGTGGATGGCGAGTGAGTCGCGTTCGTAGGCCATCGAGATCCACAGATCATCGGCGGCGATGGAGCGCAGTTCAGTGATGAAGAGATGCGGGCCGATCTTCTCGTGCAGACTTTCGACGGCACGGACGGCTTCGTAGGCGCGGTTGCGAGGAACGAAGTATTCGGTTTGTAATTCAGCGCCGCTTGAGGGCGTGAAGTTCATCTTGAAGTGTGGCATGCGTTCATACCACAGACCGGGAACGCCCATTTGTTCAGTGCAATTGATGGCGGAGTGGCCGTCGATGGGGTGCATGTTTTCGGTGGCGCGTTTGGCTCCGTAAAACTCTGCGGCAATCTCGTGGTGCTCCCGGGAACTTACGCGACGTTTGATCCAGACCTGGTTGATGTTGTGATTTTGCCAATTGGTGAAGAGACTGACGCTGTATCCGCTGCCCATGATGGTTTCGAAGTTTTGTTCGAGTTGATCCATCGAGAGATTGCGGTAGACGATCTGGGTCATATCGAATCGCGGCCGCACATCGAGCGTGACTTTTGTGACCACACCAAGAGCGCCGAGGCTGACAACCGCACCCAGGAAGTTTTCGCCATCGCGGTCGCGCGAGAGCGTGATGACTTCGCCATCAGCGGTGACGATTTCAAGCGCGCGAACGGCGGTGGCCAGGTTGCCATTGCGCACGCCTGAGCCATGAGTTGCGGTGGCGATCGCTCCTGCGACGGTAATGTGCGGGAGGGACGCGAGATTGTGTACGGCGAATCCTTTGGCGTCGATGACGGGCGCGAGTGTGCCGTAGCGGACGCCTGCCCCGACTGTTACTGTGTGTGCTTGTTCATTGAGTTCGATGGAGTCGAGATGCTGTAGCGAGATCTGGTTGGTCTGACTATCGGCGATGGTGTTAAAGGAGTGGCGTGAGCCGAGAGCGCGCACTGTAGAGCATTTCTTCACAGCATCTTTTACTTCATCCAGAGTGCGCGGCGCATAGAGGTGGTCGGCGTGATAGCGCAGGTTGCCTGCCCAGTTAGTCATGTGGGCAGTGGGCTCATCTGCATTGGAGTAGCGCGACAGGGCCGCGCCGGTCAGGAATGCGCCGGAGGTTTTCAAGAACTGTCTCTTGTTTAGTTTAATCATAGGTGCGCGGCCGTCTCCCTTGCCGGCTCACGATGCATGGCGGCCGAGCCTCAATCGTTCACCGAGTGTAGATAGCTGCGCGGGTGAAAGGCAATAGAACAAAAAGGCTCCGGTGCGCGAGACGCGTCCGGAGCCTGTCGAGTGAGTTGGTTGACTGAGCTAAGCCACGGCGCCGAGGGCCTCGGAGTTGACCGATTTCGCGATCTCGGTGAGCTTCGCGTCGGCTGCTTTTTCTTCTTCGAGGGTTTCTTCGAGCAGATCCGCGATTTCATCCTGCCCGAGCAGCACGGCGTATTCGCGTACAGCTCCGTAGCCGGCCATTTCGTAGTGCTCTACCCGCTGCGCTGCTGAGATTACGCCCGCGTCACGCACCGTGCCTTCGATCACTTCCTCCACGACTTCGGAGCCCTCGGCGAGCACTCCCTTCATGCCTTCACATGTCTTGCCTGTGAGTTTTCTGCCAAGGATTTCGCCGATCTGTTCGAGGCGCTCAACATGGGTGTTGGTTTCTTCGAGATGCTTCTCGAAGGCGGTTTTGAGCTCCTCAGACTCGGCCGCTTTGATCATTTTGGGAAGCGCCCTGGTGATCTGTTTCTCCGCCGAGTAGAGGTCTTTGAGTTCTTCGATGAAAAGCTTTTCTAGTGTGTCAACGCTCATTAGTAATTCTCCGTTGGGGATGAAGTTGAATTGCGTGAAATTTGTGAACTGAAGAGCTCAGGGCGCGCCGACTGCGGAGTGGCGATTTTCTTCAGTCTTCTCGTTTATGCCGTGGGTGCTCACCGCTTTCTCGCCGGTGGAGGCGATGTCTTCTGCTTTGGTTGATTTGAGAATCTCCTTGGCGCGCATGATCTCGCCTGATGTGTCGCAATGCACCGAGAGCAACACACCGCCGTCTTTTACGCGGCCCTCATAGCGCTTGGCTTCGTATTCGGGAATGCCCAGGCCGACGAGCGCACCTACGACTCCACCTACCGCGCCGCCAACGCCGAGACCTGCCAAAGCAGCCATTATGGGGCCGGCTGCGATGATGGGCCCGATGCCCGGAATGGCGAGCGCTCCCAGGCCTGCGAGAAGACCCAAGGTGCCGCCGAGGAGGCCGCCGCCGGTGACGCCGATGGTGGTGCCTTCCGGAGCCTTGGTGTTCTTTTCGTGGGCAAACTCCCTCGATGCATAAGCATCCGCCATCAAAACGGATACGTCTTCGTTGGAAAATCCCGCCGCCACCAAGGCGTCTACCCCAATTTCAGCGTTGGTGGGAGTCGGATAGATTCCGAATACCGCAACGTTTTTGTTATCTGTCATGATTTTCTCCTTCCAATCGGTTGCGGCGAGGTTGCCGCGGTCAACGCACGACGCATCGGGTGCAGGTTGTCAGACACAACTCCGCCGAGCCTTGACCAGAGCAGTCAAAGCGCGAGAACGATAGCTGGCCGCGGGCCAGATGAGTTACGGACTTATTGCAAGAGTTACAGAGACCGAGCAGTCAAACTTAGAACGAGTAGCGCGAGCTATTTCGTCATCCCACGCTCTGCCTGTCGCAATCCAGCACACAGAGACAGTAGATGCCGGTGCGATCGTTGCGGGTTGGCCTGTCGCGTATCTTCGCCGGTGCCACTGTTTTAGCGGATGAAACCGCAACGCTCGAGAGAACGGCTGACTGCAGCTACGACCGCGGCCTGAACCTTGTCGATGCTGAGGTTGCCTTCGATGGTAACGACGCGATGCGGTTCTCGCGTGGCGATCTCGCGGTACTTGTCATAGACACGATGAAAGAATTGATTCCGTTCGTTTTCGAAACGACTTTCGTCATTTCCCGTTGCGGCTGTATGCCGGTTGTTGCGGCGGCGGGCACGGGCGAGGGAGGCGCCGAGATTTGGGAGCAGCAGGATGGTGAGATCGGGTTGCAGACTGTCGCAGATCAAGCGATGAAGGTCGAGGACGATTTCGGAGCCGAGTTCGCGTCCGCCGCCCTGGTAGGCCTCCGTAGAATCAGTGAAGCGGTCGCAGATGACAACTTCGCCGTTGGCGAGCGCGGGCGCGATGACCTCTTCAATGGATTGGGCGCGGTCGGCGAACATCATTGCCAGTTCGGTGCGTGGCGAAAGGCCTGCCGATTTCGAATCGAGAAGAAGAGCGCGAATGCGATCGCCGAACTCTGTTCCGCCGGGCTGACGAGTGATGGTATGAGGCAGTTTCTGAGCCTCGAGCCATGCGGCCAGGCGCTGAATCTGCGTAGATTTTCCGGAGCCGTCCAGGCCTTCAAAAGTGAGGAAGAAGCCACGGTTTGAGGGAGATACGGGCTCTGGATCGGACGGCATGGTGGGAGTCTAACATCCTGCGCTGGCTTGCCTGTTGTTGTTCCTGACAGTTGACACTGGCAAGGATGCGGCGCACAATCCATGAGTTTTATGGGAGCAGACTGCCTATGGCGAAGAAATGGCATAAGAGTTGGCGAGTGATCGCATTTGCCGCGTCTGTTGTGACGCTGGCGAATGCAGTTGAGAGCAAGGCACAAAACCTGACGCTGGAGGGTCAGACGGGCGGATTTATTACGCCGACAGCGTATGTGGTGCAGTCGGCCAAAGGCCAGTTTTTTTCGCATCCGTCGATAGGGTTTCATTATGTTCACGCGGGCGACGTGATTGGCGACGTGTATAACGGGAGCGTCACCGAGGGTCTGGGCAATTGGGCAGAGGTAGGCTACACGCGCAATGGGCATACAAATGGAAACAACCCACTTTTCAGCGCGCTTTGGGAGTATCCCGGGATGAATATCTTTCATGGCAAAGGCGTGGTGTTGCCTGAAAACGCTTTTGGTACGAAGTGGGTTCCGGGTCTGGCTGCGGGGTTTGTGGTGCGCATCAGTGATCGGTTCGTCAGCGGTGCGATATTGAATACCTCTTATAACAATGAAGATGTATATGCGGTGATGACGAAGGATCTGACTAAGGAAAAGGTTCCGCTATTGTTGAACTTTGGGCTGAAGTTTACCAACGCATCGATCTACGGCATTGGCGGGCAATCGACGCGTTTTGGGGGAAGACTATTTGGCGGCATTGGGTTTCCGTTGCCTGGGCCGTGGGGGACGGCGATCGTTCCCGCAGCGGGATTTACTCAGGAGCCGTACCGTGTGAAGAATCTGGGTCTGCTGGTGCCGGGTGGAGGGCAGATTCCGACGACGCTGGATTATGCCGTGCGTATCACGCAGCGGGAGAATCCGCGCTTCAGCTTCGATATTGGGGTGGGCCAGGTCGCGGGGCAGATTGGTTATACGCAACTGCCCACGCCTTTCGGGCCGGTGGTTGTGCCGGTCAATTTACAGGCGCGTAGTGTTTTTGGCATTGGCGCGAGTTATAAGTTCTGATCGGATGGGTGTGCAGTATTCTCGAATGCGACGAATTCGTGTACCCCAACGCTGAACAATTGATTGAGGAGATTTGTGAGGGTTGAGATCCGGATTCCGTCCATTCTGAAGATCGGTGGAGGATCCTTTGCAGAGGTGGCGACGCTGCTTGTACGTCTCCTGTGCAAACGGCCGTTGATTGTGACGGACCCTTTCCTGATGAAGGGCCGGTTGCCCGAGAGGCTGCGGCAACAGATGCAGGATGCCGGCCTCAGCAGTGGGATATTCCATGAGACTGTCGCTGACCCAACCACGGCTGTGGTCGATGCCGGTGTTCGGGTGTTTGTGGAGGGGGGCCACGACAGCCTGGTGAGCCTGGGGGGCGGTAGCCCGATCGATACGGCCAAGACGATCGGTATGCTTGCTGCTAATGGTGGAAGGGTTCGCGACTACAAGGTGCCGAATCTGATCCCAGCGGCTGGTCCGACGCACGTGGCTATTCCGACTACTGCCGGCACAGGATCGGAGGTGACACGATTCACCGTGATCACAGATGTTGATAGCGGAGAGAAGATGCTGATTGCAGGGAGTGCCCTGGTGCCCACGGCAGCGGTGGTGGATTACGAACTTTCGTTGACCATGCCCCCGCGGCTTACCGCGGACACGGGCACCGACTCGCTCACACATGCGATTGAGGCGTATATCAGCCGCAGAGCCAACGCATTCACCGATGCGTTTGCTTTGACGGCTATGAAAACTATCTGGAGGGAGCTTCCGACGTGTTTTCGTGACCCCGGAAATTTGCAGGCGCGCGAGGCGATGATGCTGGCTGCGACGCAGGCGGGAATCGCGTTCTCTAATGCAAGCGTTGCTTTGGTGCATGGAATGAGCCGCCCGCTTGGCGCGCACTTTCACATTCCGCATGGACTTTCGAATGCCATGCTGCTGCCTGCGGTAACACAGTTCTCGACAGAGGCGGCGATGGAGCGCTATGCGGAATGTGCTCGCACGATGGGCATCGCGCGTGCCGACGATTCAGACGAAAATGCTGTCGCTGAACTGATTGACGCATTGTATGAGCGAAATGCTGAGTTGCAAGTGCCTTCACCGAAGCAGTTTGGCATCGACGAGGAGCGATACATTGCGTTGATTCCGACGATGGCGGCGCAGGCACTTGCCTCAGGATCTCCGCAGAATAATCCGCGCATTCCTACGGTGGAGGAGATTGAGATGATCTATGGCCAGGTATGGCAGGGATAGAGACTGAAGACGCCCGCAGGATAGTTTTCCTCGCGACATGGCGATGAAGGGTCGACCTCGACTTTTTCCGCGGCTGCTCTCGCCGCTTATGATGGACTAGGCGGAGTCAGCGGATACGTCCGGCACGTTGTCCTTGTGGATAGCGGCATATTTGTGGAAAACAAGGATTACGAATGGGATTCAATTGCGGAATTGTTGGTTTGCCGAATGTGGGCAAGTCCACGCTTTTTAATGCGCTCACTGAAACGGCCGCGGCAGAGGCTGCTAATTATCCGTTTTGCACTATTGAGCCGAATGTGGGCCGCGTGGCTGTTCCGGATGTGCGGCTGGCAGTGCTGGCCAGGCTGGCTGAGTCGCAGAAGATCATTCCCACGCAGCTTGAGTTTGTGGATATCGCCGGGCTGGTGCGCGGAGCTTCGCGTGGAGAGGGTCTGGGTAACAAGTTTCTTGCGCACATTCGCGAGGTGGATGCGATCGCGCATGTGCTGCGGTGTTTTGAAGACGGCAATGTGACGCATGTGGAGGGATCGATCGAGCCGGTTCGCGATGCGGAGACGGTGGAAACCGAATTGATGCTGGCCGATCTCGACAGCCTGGAGCGGCGGGTTACGGCGGCACAGAAGAAGGCCAAGGGAAATGATCCTGAAGCGAAGGCGCAGCTGCCCGTGATGGAAGCGGCGCTCGAGGTACTGCGGGAGGGGAGGTCTGCCCGCACCGTGGCTGGATCACTTTCGCCCGAACAGCAGAAGATTCTGCATCAGCTTGGCTTGATTACGTCGAAGCCGGTGCTTTACGTCTGCAACGTGGAAGAGGCTTCGACGGGGTCCGGCAATGTCTATTCGGAAAAAGTGAAGGCGTTTGCCGAGTCGCAGGGAGCGGTTTCGGTGGTAATTTCTGCGGCGATTGAGGCTGAGGTTTCGCAGCTTGGGGAGGAGGCGGAGAAGAAGGAGTTTCTCGAATCGCTGGGTCTTGAGGAGACCGGGCTGGCGCGAGTGATTCGCGCTGGGTATGGTCTGCTTGGGCTCCTGACTTTCTTTACCGTTGGTCCGAAGGAGACGCATGCTTGGACGGTCGTGAAGGGAGCGAAGGCTCCGCAGGCTGCAGGTGCGATTCATTCGGATTTTGAGAAGGGATTCATCCGCGCGGAGACGATCGCATACGACGACTTTGTCGCAGCCGGCTCGGAAGCTGCGGTCAAAGAGCAGGGAAAGATGCGCGTCGAAGGCAGTGAGTATCTGGTGCAGGACGGCGATATTTTCCATTTCCGCTTCAAGGCGTGATCTAGTCAGTTCACTTCTCCAAATATTTCGGGATTAATTTGCACGGGAAAAGTGTGCAAAACTGCGCTTGCAATGGACTATCTAAATTATAGATAAATAATAGCTTACCTATTTATTCCCGCATTCGTGCAACTTGGCAGGGGCTGAAGGGTTACTAACCCTAACAGGTCGCCAGTTTACTGGAGACCACGAGATTAACCGCCGAAGGCTCCGGATTTTTCACCGGTCTGCTCGAAGCCCTTGAAGAAAGTTTTGGAGGATCTCCATGAAAGTCTTTCGTTCTGCGTCTCTTTTACTGGTCGCGATTCTGCTCTGTCTGACTCCCACGTCATCTCGAGCCGGGGTAGTGATTAGCGTAGGCTTCGCGCCGCCGGTGCTTCCGGTTTATGTTCAGCCGCCGTGCCCGATCGACGGCTATTTGTGGACCCCGGGTTACTGGGCGTACGGTCCTGAGGGATATTACTGGATACCTGGCGCGTGGATCGCGCCGCCTGAAGTCGGCTTCCTGTGGACACCGCCTTACTGGGGATTTGAAGGCGGAGCGTACATTTTCCATACCGGATACTGGGGCTCGCACGTGGGATACTACGGCGGCGTGAACTATGGATTCGGCTATATGGGAATTGGCTTTGCCGGCGGAGCGTGGCGCGGCGGCCGCTTTGCATATAACACTGCCGTGGTCAACGTGAACAGGACGGTGATCCGCAACACCTACGTGGATCGCACGGTCGTTCGCAACACGACTATCGCAAACAGCCGGCGCGTGGCTTATTCCGGTGGACCGAATGGAATTCGGCATCAGCCGACGGCTCAGGAGCGCAACTTCTCGAATGAGAGGCGCGTGGCTACTACGGCAGAGCAGACCCGTCACATCGAGTCTGCGCGTAATGATCCGCAGCAGCGTTTCAATGCCAATCATGGCAAACCAGCTACTGTAGCGAGCGCGAGGCCACTGAGCGCACCTGCACATTCGCAGCCGGCGAACGTGACACGCAATCCGAATCGAAACCCCAACCCGGCGGGACGGCCGGCAACGGAGCCGAGAACCGAGACAAAATCTACGGAGAGCAGACCTGCGACGACGAGGCCGACAGAGACGCGACCAACGGAAAACAGACCTGCAGCGGGTCGGCCTGCAGCCGGATCGCATCCGACGACTGAAACTCGACATGTTCCGCAAACCGAATCGAGACCAGCGGTAGAGGCTCGCCCCACGGCTCCCCGAGCAGAGCCGCGACCGACCACTCAACCCAGGACCGAGACTCGGCCGACGCCTGAGCCTCGCCCGACACAACCGCGCCAGGAATCCCGACCGACATCGGCACCTCGCACTGAGTCGCATCCGGCCCCTACGCCGACGCCGCGTACAGAGTCGCGACCTGCTCCAGCGCCAAGGACTGAATCTCGGCCTGCGCCTGCGCCTCAACCGCATCAGGAATCGCGGCCTGCCTCGCATGCAGCTCCTGCGCCGCATCCTGCTCCAGCACCTCACCAGTCAGCACCGAGGCCGAGCGGAGGCGGACGCCCTCACGAGAAGTAACGAGATAGCATCCGTTGTTAACCTTTGCGAACCTTGGTTTGACCCGTGGCTCGCTTCCGATGCAGTAAGTGTGCTGTACATGGGTTTGTTCAGCATGAACGATCAACGAAAAACTTAGTGACGCCTGAGGGCGATCACAGGAGGAACGATGAAGAACTCTATTGGGATTTGGGCTGCTGCTGTAGCGGGTGTAGGTCTTCTTGCTGTTGGCGGAGTATCTTCGGGGGCTGCTGGCTTTGTGGCGCCTGCGGGTTATGTTCAGGAGCATCACTGGGATGCACCTCCGGCCGAACTCGATGATGTTCAGCGTCATGGTTTTCATGATGGCATTGAGGGAGCACGTAAAGACTACGGCAACCATCGCCGTCCGGATGTAAACAATCGTGAAGAGTTTCGGCATCCTGACCTGCCGGAGCGTGACCGCGAGGCTTATCGTCGCGGCTTCGAGCGCGGCTACCAGGTGGGCGTAGACCACCTGTATCACGGGCGTGTGTAGCTTAGTGCTGCTTTATAGATATGAAGAATGGCCCCGAGGCGAAGCCTCGGGGCCATTCTTTGTTAGATGACAATGCCTCGATTCCGCAAATAGGTTTTGGCTCGTTTGTCGTGAATCGCCTTGTCTCTCAGTTTCCGCCGTTTTTCGAGGCTTTCTTCTCTGCGTTTCACCCATAGCTTGGTGTTTCTTTTGGAGGGGTTTCCGTGATAGATGCCGTAGACCATTGTGGCGGTTGTCACAGTCATGGCTTCGGCGTGAGGCACGTTGAAGTCTGTTTCGAGGGTGTTGCGTACTTCGTCAGGGTGGTCATGGATGTAGCTGTACGCTTCATCATGCCTGGGGCTATAGGGAGCCCAGGCGTATTCATCTGCTTCGCGGACGGACATTCCGGCTGACTGTAACTCAGTTGATCCGGAAGCAATCTCTATGTCTCTCTGTCTGCCGTGCTCCTCCCATGCATTTTCGACGGCAAACGCGGTTACGTTTCGAATCAGTGCTTCACGGTCCTGCTGAGGAAGTACGGAGTGGTCCCAAATGGCTGTGTAAGCAGGAGTACCACCGTAAGCGGCCAGAATCTGCCCGCAAAACGCAGCGTAGCCAGCGCCGAGCGCACCCGGCGTTAAAAACGCCGCAATGAGCCGCTTGCCATACGCACTTCCGACAGGTTCGACATAGACCTTGAAGCCTGTCGGTATGCGATAGTCGTCCCAGTTGAAAAGCTGGTCCCAGTTCTTGAACCTCAACGCCTGTGCGGCATAACTGTCGCCGCCATTCGCATATTCGACAATCGCTACGAAGATGTACTGATTATCGTGGCCGCTGATCAGGTTGAAGATTTCTACTTCCATGTTGCGCCACGAGCGGTGAGTTCTGCTTTCACTTCCCTGCCACTCGGCGTATTGAGGGACTATGTTTTCGGGAACGTTGGGGCCGGCGAGTTCCCACGCCATAATGTGCCCGTACTCAAAAGGATTTGTATATCCATCGCTACAAATAAAGCCGGAGGCGCAGTCGGGTGTTGGATCTCGTGAGAAGCCATGAGCTTTCAGCATTCCAACTACAAGTCGCGGGTTTTCGATCAGTTTGGAATCTTCAAGATGAATATAGCTTTGGCCTCTCGTCACGGTTGCCGCATACTGCTCATGCCTCATCTGAATTCCCCCGGGGTGGAGTGGCGAAAGTATATCACCGGAGTTAGAGCGACGAGTTAAAGCATTTGGCCGGTAGTTACAGGTTTACGCTAATTCGATTCCGGCGATTTCTATCTGCAGGCCGCCGTATTGAGGATGATCATTTTCGCGGATTCGGTACGCGAGGTCAATGATGCTGCCCTGCTGCAATCCTAGTAGCTGCGCGCGGTGGGCGAGGTTCCAGCCGACTGCGCTGACTGGGGCGGTTCGCAGCGTTGAGGCAGCAGAGTTGTGAGTTGTCAAGGGGGCGAGCTCAAGCCGGATGTGCTTCTCCTTCATAACTCGCACTGGACCAACGAGGCGCAAGCTTCGAGCAAGGAAGACCGGCTCGGGATTGCCATGTCCCAGTGGCTCGAGTTTGCGCAGCCATCCTGAGAGTGCAGGCGTGACGCGATCGAGAGGCAGCTCTGCGTGAATATGCAGGATCTGCTCGACAGGCTTGCCGGCGAGTTTCTGTGAGGCAAATGCGCAAATCCGGCGTTCCATCTCGGGGAGGCGGTCAGCGGGCAAGGCAAAGCCGACCGCGAATGCGTGTCCACCAAAGCGTGTGTAAAGCTCGGCGCAGGATTCGATGGCCTCAAGCAGCGGGAAACTATCGATCGAGCGGCCAGACCCGTAGGCTACGCCGTCTTCAACGCTGATTACGAGTGCAGGCTTGGAGGTGCGATCGACCACGCGCGAAGCTAGGATGCCGATGACTCCGCGATGCCAGCGGTCTCCAGCGAGCACGAGAATTCGTTTCTCGATGAGGTCGTCGTCGGCAAGTCGCATTTCGAGCTGCCGCAGTGCCTCGGCTTCAGTCTCGCGGCGCTCTGTGTTGAGGCGCTCGAGTTTCTCGGCCAGCTCATGCGCGCGGGCTGCGTCGCGCGTGGTGAAAAGCTCAACAACTTCGGCTGCAATATCCATGCGGCCGGCCGCATTGATACGTGGGCCCAGCCGGAATCCGAGGTCGAAGGCGGTTAGCTGTTTCGACGCCGGGTCGAGCCCTGCGGCCTTGAAGAGTGCGCGCAGCCCCAGACCCGCTGGCCGATGAAGCTCGCGAATGCCCAGAGCGGCGAGTACACGGTTTTCTCCCTTGAGAGGAACGGCATCGGCTACCGTGGCGAGCGCTACCATCTTCAGGAAAGACGGAACGGTCTTTTCTTTCGTGCGTGCTGGATCATGGCGATCAAGCAGAGCATGTGCGATCTTGAAGGCGATCGCCGCGCCGCACAGGGACTTTTCAGGATAGGTGCAGCCGGGCTGATTGGGGTTGAGGATCGCGAGCGCTTCTGGAACAGCATCATCGGCATCGGGCAGATGGTGATCGGTGATGATCAGGTCGAGGCCGAGTTCGCGGGCGCGCCGCGCCTCCGCAAAGGCGCGCATGCCGGTATCGACGCTGATGATCAGTGCGACGCCTTCGGCCGATGCTCGTTCGAGCACTGTCGACTGCATCCCGTAGCCTTCGTTGATGCGATGAGGTACGTGGAAGCGCACCTTTGCTCCGCTTGTTCCGGCGAGCATCTCGATTGCCGTCTTGAGCAGAACAACGGCCGTTGTGCCATCTACGTCGTAGTCGCCATAGAGCAAGATGGTTTCGCCCCCGGCTATGGCCTTCTCGATGCGGTCGACGGCCACAGCCATGCCCAGCATTTGAAAGGGATCGTGAAGCTGAGCGATATCAGGATTAAGAAAGGCATGAGCAGCTTCAGCCGAGTCGATACCGCGGGCGAGCAGCAGCTCCGCGACGATGTGCGGCAGATGCGCTGCGGCGCCTAGCGCAGTGGCTTGTTCGGTACGCGAAGGAGCCAGTTGCCAGCGCTGAGGTGGTGGAGTGAAGGCCGCTGGCGACTGCGTCGGAGAAGGGCATTGCCCGGTGCTCACAGGTCTTCGTTCTCTCCGTCGGGATCGTCAATGACGATGTCGCCGAAGCTGTCGATGCCTTCCATCAGTTCCTGATAGCGCTCGTACCATTCTGTTGTGGTTTCATGTAGAAATACCATGCCCTGGTGAACGAAGCCCAACTGGATATATCCAACCTTGCCGGCATATTTCTGCAGCCACTGTGCCTCGACGAGCTCCGTCGACTCTTCGTCGGGAAAGTTCAATTCGCTAACCTCTTCGACCAGCGTATCGAGTTCTTCACGCTCGAGCTTCACGTCGCTGATCGTTACAAAGAGCGCGCCTGCGTGCTTTGCCATCTCCACAAAGTCTTTCCACGAATCGGGATTGTCTTCTCCTTCCCACAGAACGGCGGGGATATCTTCGGTGACATATCCGGGCAATCGGCGCAAGCCATGCCCCTCAATGAATGCCACCATATCGTCTTTGAGCGCTACGAGGTTATCGGTTTCCATAGAGTTGCACTCAATTGTCTCAGATGGGGGTGGCTAAATTGGGGAAGAAGATAAATCTCGCTGGATACCAGCCTGTGGAAAGGCGGCGCGGCACCAGACCGTAGGATAACTACTGGAGGATTTACCTGTTTGGCACTCTTTGAACGACATGTTTTCGTTTGTAACAACGTCCGGCCGGAAGGCGCTCCACGCCCAAGCTGCACTAAAGATGGAAAAAGCGAGCTGATGCCGCAACTGCAGATGTTTCTGAAGGCTGCCGGATTGACCGACCGGATTCGCATCAACAAGGCCGGATGCCTCGATCAGTGCGAGCACGGACCTACGGTCGTGGTCTATCCGGAGGCGGTCTGGTACGGCCATGTGCAGCTTGAGGATGCCGAAGCCATCGTCAACGAACATCTGGTTGGCGGTCGGCCGGTTGAGCGCCTGCGCCTCGCGGATGAGTGCGTAAACACAAAAAGCTGCCCGCATCGCCAGCAGCCCGCATAACTGGTAAGAATGCCGGGTCGCCCAAGCTATCTCGCATGGGATCACGGCTATAGCTGACTCGCTGAATATGGTATCTTGAAGTTTAGTCCATGATCTTTTCTCGTGAATACATCGGATATCTGGCGCGCCGGACTGTGAAGCATCTGGTCGACGCCAAAATGATCCAGACCAGTCAGGTTTCCCTTGTCGAAGCCCGCGTCACCGAAGGCTTGATCGAGGAGCTTTCCCTCGAAGACCGCATCAACGACGAAGTCCGCATCATTCTGGAAGCCTATCAGCAGGAGATGCTGAAGTCGGGCGCGCAGTATGCGGAGATGTTCAAGAAGGTCAAGGGCGAACTGACCCGCAAGTACAAGGCGGTGCTATGAGACTTTCACGCGACAAGTTGAACAAGATTGCCCACACGATAGCCGATACGTTGGCCGAAATCAACGAGGTCGATTTTCTGGAGGATCGAAATACGATTCGCCAGGAGGCTCGTAAGATGCTCGAACAGCTGCTGATGGAAGAGACAAAGATCGATCAGGCGGCGCGGCTGAAGATCAGCTCGCAGCGAAAGATCATCCAGGAAGGCACGCAGGAGTGGGACATTCTCTATCGCAAGTACTATAACGACGAGGTCCGGCGGCTGGGAATTTAGCTGCTGCAAGAGCCGCCCGGCTTTGGCACAAATCGCAAATTTTGTTAGATTAATAGAGTGGCTCTGCGAGTCGGAACAGCGGCAGTGAGCGAGCCCTCCCAGCAAAGTGTGGCGCTATCGTCTAGGGGTTAGGACGTGAGATTCTCAATCTTAAAACACGGGTTCGATTCCCGTTAGCGCTACCAATCAATTTCTACTAAAACCCGCCTATTGAGCGGGTTTTGTATTTGGGGCCGGCGGTTGAGATCGCGATAGCGGCTATTGCGAATTGCGAGGTTCGAGATGTGCGATCGGCTGGCCACTCGAGTCCATCAGGATCAGTTGCGCGCCCACGATCTTCCAGCTTTGAACGTGACCCAGCGCTTCGAGAAATGCATGCTCAGTATCCATGCCTTGCATGCATGCCATCATTGTGCTGGCTACCTTGGTAAAGTCGAGGTGGTCTCCGTTCAACTCGTAACCACCTGTGAACTGGTTGCAGCCTCCTGATCCCCTGACGCGATGAGTCTTCGGGTCAAGGGTCAGATATGCCTGATGTCTCCCCGAGGCCGAAGTAACTGGAGGGGCCTGCAATTCCGTGAGTTTCCATTCCGTGTTCTCAAGCGAGACGGCGCCAACACTGTCGGAGGAATGAAGTTCCGGAGAGGCGTCTGCGCCCGCAACGCTTGCATCGGAGGCCGGGGGTTCCGGTTCGAACTCGTATGTGCCGCTATTCGCCATTAGAGACAGAAAGAGATGGCCGTCTTTGATGGTGTACGACCTGACATTGCTCCAATCCATGGGAAGCCGATCGGTGAGGGGAGCCGGAGGACACATCGCGCGCGTCAGCGCCATTGGTCCAAACGTGAGTTGATTGGGAGCTTCCGATTTCCAAGTTCCGCGCCCGCGATTGCAATCGATTCTTGTTACCACACTGCCGTCATCGGCCAAGGCGATCGTGTATTTGTTCCTTACATCCGATGTCAACGTGTTGCCATCGCTGCCATGAAATGCAATGAGCTGCCAAGTGTGGCCTGTCAGGCCTGGTGTGGAATTCTGTGCCGCGCCCTGTACAAGTGCCTCACCCGTGCAAATAAGGATGAAAGCCAGCAGGGGCAATACGGCAGCGCGATAGTTTCGAACTCGAAATTGACGATGCATATCCACTGGGTTCCTCCACGATACAGCATTGACGTTAGACTCTTCGCTGGCAACATTCACTTCTGGTTGGAGCAAGCTCGCAAAAACTATAGCGAACAACGGAGCCTCTGAAAAGCGTACTCACCGCGATTGACGGGCGCGCAATGTGATCAATTCAGCACATATTTTGCGTCCGACGAGCTGCTCTGCATCCTAAGGTACGTTGGGGCACCAACGGTCTTTGAATAACTTCACTCCCTTCAATCGGATTGAAACAACATGAACCTTGAGACTACGAGCAGGGATTTCTTCGAGCAGAAATATCGCGGCGGCGCTGATCCGTGGAACTTTGCCAGCGATCCGTACGAGCGTAACCGTTATCGCGCGATTCTGAATGCGATCAATCACCGGCGTTATCGCCGCGTTTTTGAGCCAGGATGCTCAGTGGGAGAGCTGACGGCGCGCCTTGCCACGATCTGCGATCACGTCGAAGCCAGTGATATCGCGCCCTCAGCTGTGGCGCAGGCACGCGAACGCTGTTATGACCTGCCGAACGTCAGGGTCACCTGTGCACCCGTAGAAGCCCTGAAACTGCGCGGTAATTATGATCTGATCGCCTTCTGCGAGATCGGTTACTACTTCGATGAGTTGGCACTTCATAAGTTGGCACGCAGACTTGTCGGGCATCTCAGCGACTGTGGTGTCTTGGTGGCGGCGCACTGGCTGGGCGAGTCAGAAGATCACATTCTCAGCGGAGATGCGGTTCATCGCATTTTGCGTGCGACTTCCGGAATTGTTCTTACCAGTACAGAGCGTCGCCCTGGCTTTCGCCTCGAGACCTGGACGAAAGACAGGTGGGTAAGACAATGAACAGCGCCGATTGGCATATCTGCGTTCTAATTCCAGCGAGCAATGAAGAAGATCTCTTGCCGCGCTGCCTGAAGTCAGTCCTGGTCTCCCAAAGCCTGCTGCCTGCTCATGTAACATGCGACATATTAGTGGTTGCAGATCGCTGCTCCGACAGAACTCGCGCGATCGCTGAAAACCTTCTTGGGCCCAACGGTATGGTTGTTAATTCGGATGCCGGCATAGTCGGCAATTCGCGAGCTCTGGCTGCTGATGTCGCATTACAACGTTACACTGGCCCGGTCGATCGATGCTGGTTCGCCAATACAGATGCAGATTGTTGCGTACCGCGATCATGGCTCGTCGATCAGCTGCTACTGGCAGAGGAAGGTCTGGAAGCTATGGCCGGCACCATCGAAGTTGACAACTTTGCGGAACATATTCCTGGGCTTGATTTGCTGTTCAGGGCTAACTACGTGATTCATGCAGATGGCTCGCATCCCCACGTACATGGCTCCAACCTGGGCATAAGGGCCGATGCCTATCTGCGAGCGGGTGGATGGGCAAGTCTCTCGACCGGGGAAGATCATGATCTGTGGAGGCGCCTTGAATTGCAGGGGGTGAAGCGGATTTCACTCGACAGAATCCGAGTGAAAACAAGTGGGAGGAGACGCGGGCGCGCTCCTCATGGCTTTGCTGATGCCCTCGTGGGGTACGAAAAGTTTGCAGTATGACCGGCGTGGAACTGATTGCAAGATTGCGCGAACTCGATGCGGAACCAATTCCGTTGCCAGCGCGCGGAGATACTGCGCAGCGTCATGAGAGGCTGATGAGCGTTGGTCGCGAAGATCTTTCGCTTGCGCGTCTTGCGGAAGCGCATTGGGATGCTGTTGCGATTCTTGCGGAGGCCGACCGTGATCCTGAGCCGCAAGTGATATATGGTGTCTGGGCGTCTGAGATTCCGGAGCAGCCCCTGCGCCGCGATGTTCACGGTGATGGGTTCACAATCACGGGAATCAAACATTTTTGCAGCGGCGCGGGTTTGATCGATCGTGCTCTCGTTACCGTCGCCGAACCTGAATACCGGCTTGTCGATATCGATTTACGCAGCGCCGAATCGTCGATTCGCTTCGACGGCAATGGTTGGAATACCAGTGCATTCGCTGAGGTGAATACGGCTACTGTTCTGTTCGACGCTTTGGTCTGCTCCGCGAACGATACCGTGGGTGGTCCGCGCTGGTATCTTGAGCGCGCCGGCTTCTGGCATGGTGCGTGTGGTCCCGCGGCATGCTGGGCTGGAGGCGCCGAGGGGCTGCTTGACTACGCACGCAAACAGACTCGCGATGACGCTCATACTCTCGCTCATTTAGGCGCGATGGAGGCATCGGTCTGGGCTCTCAGGTCGCTCCTTGTTGCGGCCGGCGATGAAATAGATGAGGAGCCGCGGGATGTTGGGAAGGCGCGCACTCGCGCGCTCATGGTGCGCCATCTTGTGGAGCAGCACTGCACAGATATAATCCGCCGCACAGCGCGCGCTTACGGCCCACACCCACTCGCGATGGACGAAAATATATGTCGCCGATACGAAGAGCTGGATCTGTACCTCAGGCAATCTCATGCGGAGCGCGATCTTGAAACACTCGGTCGCGGGGTAAAAGCGCAAAGAGACGTACAGCTACCGTCTGCTTGAGAAAATTACTTTGAGTTCCTGCGGCGGGACGACTTCAAGTTGAGCGTAAGTACATTCGGCTGGTTCTTTATCCTTTCGCCATCGTCGAAATTGTGCCATGTGGCGAAAGCGGTTTCCCTGCATATGCTCGTACGCAACTTCGACGACAAGCTCAGGCCGCAGAGGTTCCCACGAGAGGTCCTTTCCATGACTCCAGCGGCTCTTAGCTCCGGGCACGCGATCGCTATTGGGCGCTTCGACGCTTTCCCCTCCGACATGGCTCCAGGGGTGATCTTTCAGAGCGCTGTTGCGATAGGGGGCCAGGAACTTCGTTAGTTCAGTGCGTTTCTCTCTCGAGAAGCT
>Ga0206964_10189_pt1 | contig 18942 bp, 17 predicted proteins | sample Alteio_BWOrgHeat_25_FD_152980 | JGI IMG/M metagenome (GOLD analysis project Ga0206964, IMG submission 152980) | Enriched cells from forest soil in Barre Woods Harvard Forest LTER site, Petersham, Massachusetts, United States -... | ecosystem: Environmental > Terrestrial > Soil > Temperate forest >...
TGACGGCGCGTCTGTGTATTTTGTCACGAGCACCTCGGAATGGATGGATTCACTGGGAGTAGCCGCGTTGACCGCCATCGGTAATTGCTCTGGTAGTGGTTCGTTCGGATATTCCTACTTGGATGGAAACGGCAACACTTCAAACTACTGCCTGATTCCCGCAACGACGAACTACAATATCCTAACCAACTTTCAATGCAGCACTATCGCTGAATACACTGGCTTCTTCGGTCCGGTACTGACTTTATTGATGCCCGACGGGAGTCACTATGGTTTTTCATATGAAACGACACCCGGCAAGAGTGGCTATTACACTAAGAGAATTGCTGGCATAGCGCTTCCAACCGGCGGCTCGATTTCTTATTCCTATTCCGATTCTGCCGGACACAATGGAATGAATTGTACGTCAGGGGTCGTTCCAAAGATCACGGTCACTGTTAACGACAATAATGGCAACCCGAACCAACAGTGGACGTACGTCAACAACAATAACAACGCTCCTTCCTCATGTGCGCCGGGAGCGGGGCCTTGCAATTACACAGTTGTGACGACGGATCCGGCCCTAAATCAGACGGTCTACAATTTTGCAGGCGAATTCCAGACCATGGTGGACTCTTACCAAGGGGGTTGCCCGACCACAATTGTTGGCTGTACTGGGGGTGGAACAAAGTTGCGAGAGGTCACGACCTGCTACAACGGACATCTGAGCGGAGGGTTGAGCGGGTGCCAAACGCTTTCCACGGTGCCCATACCAGCATTTACTCAAACCGATGTTTACACATGGGTAGGCATGACTCGCCAAGCCTTGACAGAGACGATTTATGACTGCAAAACCGTCAACCCCTGCTTCGGCACCGTAACTGAGGTCAAGAAATACGACTACGGCGCCTCCATACCTCCGACCCAAACGCCACTTTCTGACACGGTGACTGTCTACAACACCGGCAATACCTGCGGTACGATAAATCAATTCATTCGCAATCGCCCATGTTCGATAACGGTGAGTGGTTCTTCCGGACAGGTCAGTCAAACGAAGTACACTTACAACGCTGCTGGACATCCAACCCAAACCCAACAATGGGTGGCTGGCAGCAATTTCCTGACATCCTCATCGGCCTATGGAACCAACGGTGCCGCAGCAGGGGTGTTGTCTTCATCGACTGATGTCAACGGAGCCATAACGAGCTACGAGAATTTCATCTGCAACTTGATGCTGCCTACGACGATCAGCTACCCATTGTCTTTGACTTCGTCTCAAAGCTGGGATTCTGGCTGCAATGGTGGGGTACAAGAATCTACCACCGACGTCAATCAGAATCCGACTACCTATGCGCATGGTGATCCGCTGTGGCGGATGACTGCCGCAACCGATCAAAACTATCCCTCCACTAACCTTCAGTACCCTGACGCTACGCACGCCGAAAGCTTCATGAACTTCAACGGTTCCGTTTCCACCGTGGATACGACGACGACAACCGACGGCTTGGGTCGCCCGATCCTTGTGCAGAAGAAGCAGGGTCAGGGTTCATCGAATTTTGATTCTGTGCAATCCCAATACGCCTGGACTACCACTGGGAGCGTCACCGGTGCCTTAGCAAAGCAATCGCAGCCGTATTCTGGATCGCCGACAGCTTGGACGAAAACGCAGTATGACGCCCTGGGACGCGTCTATACGGTCACTGATGCGGGCGGGAACGTCGTAACAACCTACACCTACAGTGGGAATGACGTGCTGATTGACGTGACGGCTCCACCCGGGGAAAATCACAAGAAGCGCCAGCTGGAATACGACGGACTCGGCAGATTGATCTCGGTTTGCGAGATTTCGGCGGGCAGCTCGACTGGTTGCACGCAGAGCAACACGATCGCCGCTGGGTACTGGACCCAGTACGCGTATGGCACCAATACGTTAACCGTGACGCAAAACTCGCTGGGCTCGACTTCTCAGACTAGAAATTATTATTACGACGGCCTCGGCCGGCTCACGAAGGAAATCAATCCCGAAAACGGGACGACACAATACTTCTGGGATGCCGCTCCGGCAGCTTGTCTAGCGCCGGGTGGATACGCTACGCCGGGTGATCTGGGTGCAAAGCTAGATAATGCTAATGTCTATACCTGCTATGGGTATGACGGATTGCATCGTCTTCTGGGCTTCGACCATCCCAACAACACAAATTGCACTGGTTTTGCCTATGACTCCGCGACTCCCCCAACCGGAGTCACAGTCAGCAACACCGCTGGACGTCTGATTGAGGCCTATACAAACAGCGCTTGCGATGGCCATGGCAGCATCGTTACCGATACATGGTTTGGCTACTCGCCTCGTGGGGAGATCACTGAAATCTACAGCTCTACGCCGAATTCCAATGGTTTTTACCACATAAGCAAGACCTATTGGGAAAATGGCGCGGTGAAGACGCTGAGCGGCATACCTGGGGTACCTACGATCACCTACGGTGCGGACGGCGAGGGACGAACGTCCACGGTGAGCGCAAGTACCGGACAGAATCCAGTCACCGCTACGGTGTACAACCCAGCGAGCCAGGTAACCTCTCTGACCTTTGGTTCGACGGATTCCGATAATTACACCTACGATCCCAATACTGGGAGGATGACGCAGTACAAATTCACGGTCAATGGGCAATCGATGATAAGCACGCCTGGGTGGAACACGAACGGGACGCTGCATACCCTCAACATCACGGATCCGTTCAACAGTGCGAATCAGCAGAATTGTAGTTATGGGTATGACGACCTGGGGCGGGTCGGCAGCGCCAATTGTGGTAGCGTCTGGGCGCAGACGTTCAGCTACGATGCGTTCGGCAACATCACCAAGACTGGGAGCATTTCTTGGGCGTGCGCGACCTGCTATGACCAGACCAAGAACCGCTACAACAGCACGCTGTCGAGTCTGATTACTTACGATGCGGTGGGCAATCTGACCTACGACACGTTCCATCCACGTACGTGGGATGCGAACGGTCACGTGGTGTTGGTGGATGGAACATGGGCTCAGACTTATGATGGGCAGGGGCATATGGTGGAGGTGAATCAGCTGCCTACGTCGTTTGCGTCTTCGGTGACGCAATATTTGTATGATCCAGACGGGAGCCTGCTGGGGAGTTCGAAGGCGCAGACGGCGGCAACGGTGAATATTCCGTTGCCGGGCGGGGCGCAAGCAGGCTACACGGGCGGAGCGTTGGCGCACTACCGGCACGTGGACTGGCTAGGGACGGTGCGGCTGGATTCGAGTCCCAGCCGGACGGTGCTGGCGGATTTGGCGCGGGCTCCGTTTGGTGAGCCTTACGCGGTGTCGGGTACATCGTTGGAGTCGTTTGCCGGCATGACACAGACGTTCCAGACCGACTTCTTTGACACCCCGAATCGCAGCTATCACCCGACGCAAGGGCGGTGGCTGCGACCGGACCCGTCGGGGTTTCAGGCAGCAGACATGACGAACCCGCAGAGTTGGAACCGATACGCGTATGTGCTAAACGGCCCGTTAAGTTACACCGATCCCACAGGGCTGGACTGCGTGTACGATAACGGGGATGGAACCACCTTCACCAAGACGGGTGATTGTTATAGCTCTACGGACAACGGCTTCTATTTCGATGGCAACGTAGATCAGAGCTCAATAAATATCGATCAAAATGGAGATGTGTTAGCTAGGGTAGACGGCGGTGATGTGCAATGCTCGGGGGATTGCCCGGGCGATTCCGTCACTGTAAATTCTGTCCTGCCGAGCGATATCGCGACCATCAGCGCCTATCATGGATCAGTGGGTCAATGCCTTGGGCAGGCGGCAATCGATGCCGGATTAGATCTCACCTCGCTCTCGCTGCTTCCCGGTGCCGACCAGGACAATTGGCAGTGGTCCTCAGACAAATTCGGTTTCGTTTATACGGGTGCCGCAGCGGATGAATCGCTGAGCAGTGCTTCAAAAGGTGTTGATGTTTTGGAGAAGACGGCCGGCTTCGTTGAGAGCAGCGGAGCAGCACAGCGAGACATTCGCAAGCTCTTGAAGAGCGAAGGAGTCAAGGTCTCGCTGAAACATGTGTCCAAGGACGCCGCTTTTGTAGGAAAGTGGGCAGGCAGGGCTGGCATGGCTCTTGCCGCGAAGAGCGCTTACAACAGGTATCAAAAATGCCGCGGATATTAAGGAAAAGGCAAGCAGCGAGCGACGATGCGCTGGGCTGGATTGGTATCGGACTCGTATTAGTTGCCGCAATAGTCCTTGACAAAGGCAGCGCCCCGCATAAATGGCACGCGGCGATCATGTGGACTTTCGTCGCATTCTTCGGCATTCTGATATTTGGTCGGAAAAACCGTGGTTCATGGCTGTTCTGGCTATTCTGGGCCGCGTGTTTGGGACTCCACATGTTCGCAATGTGGGTAATCTTTGGGCAGCTTCTGCCGCGTCTAATTCTGGGCACGTTATACGTAATCCCAATCGCCTTTATTGAGGCAATATTTCTGGTGGTGATGTTTGCGAAGCTGGAGCGCAACCTGACTCCAGAGCACCATCGACGGGTATGACCCGCTCCCCGCATTTCCTCACAGGAATAAACCGGCGGGCGGGCGGGTGGCCCACCTTTACGATCTGTGTAAAGGTGGGGACGTCGAGGTCGGATGTCACAGCTTTTCTTTTCCCGCATGAGTAAGCTTGTTTTGTGTCCAACCATCCCCGGCGTTACTACGGTTCCAACGATCTGCATTTCATCACGTGCAGTTGTTACCATCGGCAATCCTGGCTAGCCAGCCCGCAGCGGCGTGATCTGTTCCTCGCGGTGTTCGAGGAAGTCCGCCAGCGATATCGGTTCGTGGTCGTGGGCTATGTGGCCATGCCCGATCACATTCATCTCCTGATCAGCGAGCCGGAGAAAGGCGATCCGTCGCGAGTGATGCAGGCGATCAAGCAGGGGTTCTCACGGCGTGTTTTGAAGTCGTTGCGCAAGCGCCGAGTTGCCGCCCAGCAAGAGCTATTTGCGGCCGGGAGTGAGCATGTGTGGCAGCGCCGCTTCTATGATTTCAACGTTAGGACGGCGCGTAAGCGGATCGAGAAGCTGCGTTACATGCACGGGAATCCGGTGGTGCGGGGGTTAGTGCAGGAGCCGGAACAGTGGCCGTGGAGCAGCTATCGGAGTTATGCTTTCGGGGAAGAGGGTGCCGTGAGGATTAATCAGTGGGGCGAGGCCAAGATGAAGATCTCGAAGCAGGCTGCATGAGTCCCCACCTTTGCCAAAACCGCAAAGGTGGGCCACCCGCCAGAGTATGGCTGGTGCAAACAAGATGTGGAGATCTCACGCCCAAGGGCGTCCTCAAGGCAAGGGCTTCCCCTTCCTTAAGCCGCCATATGGAGACCAATCCTCTGACCAGAAGCAAATCGCACAAGGGTATGCATATAACAGAAGCGGAACCGGTTGCAAGTGATGATCAGAATCAAAGCGGCGACAATAACGTTCTCAGCAGCAGGTCTTCTAGTCCTGTTAGTTGTGATCGCGGTGCTGCAATCGTGCGAGGTCAACCGCATCAAGGGCTCGCAGAGTTCCCCGAGTGGGCAGTACGAGGCAGTTCTCATCGAGAACGATACGGGCGCTCCTGGGCCCTATATCTCAGTCGTGTCGGTGTCCGAAATCAACCCAAGCCTTGTCACGCGGTTGCTGCGACATAGCAAGGAGACCGTGTTTGGGGTTGACCTCTCAGCTAGCCACATAACATTTAAATGGACTGGCAACAATGATCTCTTGGTTTCATGTGATAAATGCGATCCTGGAAAAATATGGGCCCGGAAGCCGCTCTGGAAGAACGTTCGTATGTCCTATCAGATTTATCCGAGTGACTCGTTGCGGTGAGACGCGGGGGCTGGCCCACCCGCCACTGACTGTAGCCCTACGGACAACGGCTTCTATTTCGATGGCAACGTAGATCAGAGCTCAATAGGTATCGACGAAAATGGAGACGCGGGTGGCCCACCTTTACGTTGTGTGTAAAGGCGGGGGCGTCGAGGTCGGCCACCGCATTTTTTTAACGCCTGAAGTCAATCAGCAGGGCGGGGCCGAGATAAAAATCTCGAAGCAGGCTGCATGAGTCCCCACCTTTGCCAAAACCGCAAAGGTGGGCCAGCCGCCCGACGGGCTTGGCCTGTGTATATCTGAACGACTCGGGCAGTAGTGCAGAAAGCATTGATAATAATAGCGGGCAAGGCGAGTGCTGGGGTAATGGTGGCTTCTGGGCTGATGGCAACGTCGGCGATGCCTCTTGGGTACAGACCTTCTCTAACAGCGATAACATACTGATTAACTCCAATGTGGACGGATTTCTCGCCACGACGATGGCGGGCAGCACGAACGACGGAGGCACTGCTTTCAGCCAGATGTTCGGTATCGACAGTCCTGTGCAGGACATCATGGGTAGCACTCCCAGTTCACTACCAACAGATGTACCGTTGAGTACAAGCGGCCAGGCCGCAGCGAATGCGATTTCGCTTGCCTTTCGCAACTTCCCCAATGTCTGCGGGGTTGGAGGCGCGCTCTATTTTGGGAAGGGGAAGGTTGGTGCGGGAATCTCGGCTGATACCCAAAATGGCGTCAAGTTTGCGAGCGGAGTCAACCTCTTGACCTTAGGTCCTGTCAAGGCGAACTACACCATCAGCGGCGGAGCCAATGGCAGCATTTCATACGCGCTTCAAACCGGGCTCGGCTTTGGCCCTGAGGTTGGCACTCAGAACGGAAGTTTGAGAAGCATTCAGTCATTTTCAATGTCCAGTAACTCAGGCGGGTGGAAGAATGTCTCGTTATATGCCAACATCAGTAATATGGGAGATCCGAATTGCAAGTAAATGACGTATTCTCCCGTACATCCGTCAAAGAGTACTTGATGTTCGTCATAGTTGGTGTAGTTTATTTTGCGTACAGCGCATTGGCTTCCGATCCTCCCGTACACCTTTGGAAAGACGTAACTCCGAAACAGAAACGGCTAGTGCGCGGCGGCTGCCTACTAGCAAGTGGTTTCATGATCATTTGGGGGGTGTGGCATCTTGTGTCCTGAGTTCAGACCGAGTATGGAAATCCAGCTGGTGCTGGTCCGGGCGTTCCCCCGCCCACCCGAGAACACAGGCAGGGATGATGTATGGCCAAGAAACTGACTACACTTGATCTGTCACCGGTTCCCGCTGATGAATCTGCAACGCGACCTCCAAAACGGGCACTGTGGAAGTGGTCTCTTGTGGTCACGGTGGCAGTCCTGTTGTTTCTCACGTGGCAATGCGGCTCCGCGCTGCACACAGGAGGTGCGCTATCAGACAAGGCGGTTCATCGTTTTCACACACAACTCAACGGCGGGCGGTACGAGGACATCTGCCAGGAGGCAGACGAGAGTTTCTCAGAGGGGGAAAAGCACGACGACGGGGCTGGCCCACCTTTACGTTCGTTGTAAAGGTGGGGACGTCGAGGTCGGCGGTCACAGCTTTTCTTTGCCCATATGAGTTAGGCTGGCTTGGTGTCCAACCATCCCCGGCGCTACTACGGCACGAAGGATCTGCATTTCATCACTTGCAGCTGTTTTCATCGGCAATCCTGGCTGGCCAGCCCGCAGCGGCGTGATCTATTTCTCGCGGTGCTGGAAGAAGTCCGGCAACGTTATCGCTTCGTAGTTGTAGGCTACGTCGCCATGCCCGATCACATTCATCTCCTGATCAGCGAACCGGAAAAAGGCGATCCGTCACGGGTGATGCAGGCGGTTAAACAGGGTTTCTCCCGTCGCGTGTTGAAGTCCCTGCGCAAGCGCCGAGTGGCCGTCCAGCAGGAATTATTTGCGGTCGGCTCCGAGCACGTGTGGCAGCGACGCTTTTATGATTTCAACGTATGGACGGCGCGGAAGCGGATCGAGAAGCTGCGCTACATGCATCGGGAATCCGGTGGTGCGGGGGTTGGTGCAGGAGCCAGAACAGTGGCCGTGGAGCAGCTATCGGAGTTATGCTTTCGGGGAAGAGGGCGCCGTGAGGATTAATCAGTGGGGCGAGGCCAAGATGAAAATCCCGAAGCAGGCTGCATGAGTCCCCACCTTTACAACGAACGTAAAGGTGGGCCAGCCGCCTTCCAGAACTGTAAGGCTCAAGCGACAAACTCATTCAACAACAATTGGTTTATCAAGAACTTCAGCTTGGTTAGTGCGCTTCGGGACCCTACTCCATTCGTTCAGACGACAGGGGAGGTCCTGATGGTAAAAGGCGCAGGAACGGCTCTGGCCTACGGCACTGGAGGCGCCTTTAAGGCGGTAGGCACAGCGTTCGTGAATGCTGGAGCACCAATCCGAGGAGGCTCTTATTTATTCACGGGTGAGGCTATTCAGGGTCTCACATTGTCAGGCGTCAAAGCCCTCGGTGTCGCCGGGACAGCTGCCACGATGGGAGCCACGGGTGCCGATTTGGGCTATAACCTAAACGCCTCGTACGCGTGCAGAGGCTACCTGTCGACAGACTAACTATGATTGAGAAATTGATAAGTCAGCATTCTTGCCTAGCCGTTCTTCTGGTAGCCGTCGGCTCCGGGCTACTTGGCTGTGTGGAATACTGGGCTGGCAAGGATCGGAGGGCTGCGTACCTGAGTTGGCTTTGGGGAGGGCTAATCGCCGTTCCCGGACTCATCTGCGGCTTATCCAACAACACAAGTCCGTTTCTAGCAGTCGCGGCGGTCTTGTTCGCTGTCGGGGTTGCCATGTGGTGGCAGCGCCACCGAGCACGCAGACAAGAGTAAACCCGGGGAGCGACAAACCCGGAGGACAAGGGGGGTTGGCCCACCCTTGATTGAGAATCGAAGGGATTGAGATAATCTGTGGCTGCCCCCACCCCTTCGCGGTTTTCGAAGGGACGGGTGGCCCATTCAAGCCGCACTTTGGCTTGAGTGAGGAAGTGTTGTGGAAGTGCGATCAAGCAACAGACTAGCTCGGCGCGATGATTCCAACCGAGTGCCGGACATAGACATACGCCGCCAGCAGAACGACCAGCGCCGCCACAAAAACACTACGCCGCCATCCATCGCGGACTTCAGGAGGAGCGGTGAGATGTTTCGCCAGCACCGCGCCTAGCGCTAGGCCAGTCAGCAGGCCTCCCACATGGGCCGAGGCATCGATCCCCGGCGCCAGGCCAAAGAAGAGGTTGTAGCCCGCAAAAGTAAGAAGGCTTTTCAAAGTGCCCTGGATGGTTTGCTTAGAAATCGGCAAGCGGCCCAGATAGAGCGCGGCGATCAAGGCCCCAGCCAGGCCAAAGATTGCGCCGGATGCTCCTGCACCTTTCACCTGGGGATGCCACCACAGGTTGGTGATGCTGCCTCCTAACCCGCAAAAGGCGGGTGGCCCACCTTTACGATCTGTGTAAAGGTGGGGGGCGTCGAGGTCGGCCACCGTATTTGTTTTAACGCCTGAAGTCAATCAGTAGGGCGGGGCCGAGATGAAAATCCCGATGCAGGCTGCATGAGTCCCCACCTTTGCCAAAACCGCAAAGGTGGGCACCGTCAGCCAGTAACCATCCTGTCAAGCCCCTTCCCACCTCAATTCCCTCGTAAGCAACTCTCCCCAAACACAATATAAATTCCAAAACTTGGCGGGTTTACCCTGTGCCATCCGCTATCATAAAAGTATGGGCAAACATCGCCGTGCGACTTGAAATCGGCGTGGTTCAGGTGGCTGGCCCACCTTTACGTTCGTTGTAAAGGTGGGAACGTCGAGGTCGGCGGTCAGAGCATTTCTTTGCCCACATGAGTTAGGCTAGCTCCGTGCCCAACCATCCTCGGCGCTACTCCGGCACGAAGGAGCTGCATTTCATCACTTGCAGTTGCTATCATCGGCAATCCTGGCTGGCCAGCCCGCAGTGGCGCGACCTGTTCCTCGCAGAAGAAGTGCGGCAGCGTTATCATCTCGCCATCGCAACCAGCGGCAACACCGCTACGATCTGCAGCCCGTCGCCATCGTGCCGGTAGCCCACGCTCCCGCGAGCGTTCTCGAAGACGCGCCGTGCGATGCTCAGCCGCGACCGTTGTTCCAGGGCACTTTGTTCCGCTCGGCGTCGTTGCTGTTCGAGCGCTGATGGGCGAGAAGCTCTGCCCTTTGCTTCCGCCCCGCCCAGCGGAACTGTGATTCTGATGACCGCCGTACGCTTCCGCTTCTGCAATGTAACCGCGATTTCCCCGGCGGCCGAAGAATCCACAGCGAACTGAATCAAGTGATAGAGCGCCGGTCGCAAACGGCTGGCAGCCATGTTTACGCGGCAGCTGCAACTTTCGGCCAACAGAAGTCCGCCGCGTTTTGCTGCGGCCACAGGCTGCAAGTCAGCGACAACTTCCCGCAAACAGTCATCCAACGCCAGGGTCTCTTTGGTTCGAGGAGCGCTGCCCGCGTCGGCGAGCTCGCGTAGCGTGCGCGTCAGCCGCGTTACCGCCTTGACCTGCACCAGCGCAGTTTGCAAGTCACGTCGTGATTGTTTCGGACCGCTCGGCCGCATCAGTGCCGTTTCCAGAAGGCAAGTGAGCGTGGTCAGCGGCTGACTCAAAGCGTGAAACAGGTCGGAGGTGAGCTGCTGACCCTGAGCGTCATTCTTCGCCGTGCTCAACCCTGGGCCCCGGCGTGGTTGCTCAATTCGTAGCCCACGCCGCGCACCGTGTGAATGAGTCGCGTGCCGAATCCAGTGTCCACCTTCCGCCGCAGGTAATTCACATAAACGTCCACAACATTAGTGCAAGTGTCGAAGGACAAATTCCACACATGCTCAATAATCATGGCTCGAGTCATGCGGCGTCCGGCGTTTCGCATCAGGTATTCCAGCAGCGCAAATTCTTTCGAAGTCAGTTCGATGCGCCGGCCCCCGCGTTCCACCCTGCGTTCTACCCGGTCGAGCTTCAAGTCCTCGACAGTGAGCACGGACTCCGCCGGCATGTGGCAGCGCCGCAGCAGGGCCCGGATACGCGCCGAAAGTTCGGAGAACGAGAACGGCTTGGCCAGATAGTCGTCCGCGCCCAGGTCGAGACACTGTACCCGGTCTTCAACCCGTGTTCGCCCAGTCAAAATCAAGATCGGAATGCTCGGCTTGCGCGTGCGCAGATAACGCAAAATCGCAACCCCGTCCAAATGCGGCAGACTGAGGTCGAGCACCACCAGGTCATAGTCGAACTCGGCGGCCATGGCCCGAGCCTGCTCGCCATCGTGCGAAACATCGACCGCATAGTGTTCGGCGTCGAGACCTTTTTTTACGAAGCTGGCCAGTGAAGCATCATCTTCCGCGATCAAAATGCGCATAAGTTTTCTTTAACCTGCATTTCGATTCTAGGCATGAACCTCGTGAGTTTAGCGATTATGCCGGTACACGAAAGACTCGCCCTCCCGAAACGGTCCGCCATAGCAAAGGGGAACAACAGGTTTTCTCTGTGTTCTGTGTCTCTGTGGTGAGCAAAGCCTCAAGACCCGAACCTGTTCTGCCACTCACTCTTCCCTTTTACCTGCGAGGATAATTCGCGTAGGTGTCTCTGTGTGACTGGGCCCTCATGAACCTAAGAAATGCGGGAACGTTGAAGTCTCTATTTGTGCCCGGAGGCGTGCTGCTGCTGGCAGCCGTAGCGCTGCTGCAAGGAGGATTCGTTTCCCTCTCGCCGGCGGCCATCGACTTCTACTATTTCGCAGTGTTCGGGGCCGGAGTGCTGCTGGCCTGGCGTTTCCATGCCAGCCGTGTTTTGTTTGCATTGTTCACCCTGTTTCTTGCCCATCGCGCCGTCGTGTTTTTCTCCGCTGGCAAAGTAGCTGCGACCGGCCCCGGGCACATCGCTTTTGAAACCGTTGCGCTTCTGTTGCCGTTAAACTTCATAGTTTTTTCGGCGGCCCGCGAGCGTGGCTGGGGAATTCCCGCAGCTCTGCCTCGTCTCGCGCTCTTGTTTTTCGAGGCTGTCTTGGTCGCGATTCTTTGCCGTCCCGGAACGACCTCCAGTCCGGTCCTGGTGCGCTTCCCGATCTTGAGTCCGTCCCTGTTTCGCTGGACTCACATTCCCCAGCTAGCTTTGCTGGCATTCTTCGCGGCCGCGGTTGTCCTCCTCATGCGCGTAATGCTGTATCGCAAACCGGTCGAGAGCGGACTATTCTGGTCACTGGTTGCGATCTTCCTGGCCTTACAGGCAAACGGAATCGGCCGCCTGGCCACCGCCTATTGGGCGACCGCGGGTCTGCTTCTGCTTACGTCCATCATCGAAAACTCTTATGTCCTGGCCTATCACGATGAACTGACATCGCTCCCCGCGCGCCGCGCCTTCAACGAGGCCCTGCTGCGGCTGGAAGCTCCCTACGCCATCGCCGCGGTGGATATTGATCACTTCAAGAGTTTCAACGACACTTACGGACACGATACTGGAGACGAGGTTCTCCGCATGGTCGCTGGCAGGCTAGCTAGAGTTGGTGGTGGCGGACAAATGTTTCGAGTCGGCGGAGAAGAATTCTCGATTCTGTTTCCCGGAAAAACCACAAAGGAAGTTCTGCCCCACCTTGAGACGCTGAGGGCCCTTATCGAGGACTCGAGTTTCCGCGTTCGTGGCACACCCGAGCGCCGCCGCGCTCCTCGCACTTCTGGCCGCCGGGTAGAGGACAAGCTTGGGTCGCGTCGGCGTCGGCGCACGTCGCTTCGTGCGATGGAATCATCCAGCGGACTCTCAGTTACCGTGAGCATAGGAGTTGCCGAACCCGGAACGGCGACAACCGAAGTGGAGCAGGTCATCCAGGCCGCTGACAAAGCTCTATATCGCGCCAAGAAGGCTGGCCGCAATCGCGTGGAAACAGCCATTGAGTCGCATGGTAGAGGTTCGCGTTCTAGACGCAATATCGCTTGAAGCCTGGGCTTGCACCAATACATAACGCATCAACAATGGGTGTCATTCTCTAGAAAAGGTACCCAAGGGTGACCATAGTTACCTTTCCCTGGTTTCTCGTTCTCGTTACTCTAAGCTCATGCTAGCCCGCCGGATACTGATCGGGGTTCTTGCCCTGTGCAGTCTGCTCAGCAGCCAATGCACCGTTGCATTCGCGCAGCAGGAGAGCAACGAAATTACACGCAAGGTCTTAAGCCGGGTCGAGCCCATGTACCCTGACTTCGCCCGCCGCATGGCCTTGAAGGGCACGGTAAAACTGGAGGCCGTGGTTGCCACCACTGGCAAAGTTAAGGTCGTGAACATCAAAGGTGGTCATCCTCTCTTGGCGCAAGCCGCAGCCCGAGCTGTTAGCAACTGGAAGTGGGAAGCCTCTTCGGCGGAAACCCATGAAGTGGTAGAAGTTCAATTCAGCCCTCAGTAGTTCGATCCACCCTCAGAAGATGACACGAAGTCTCCAGCATCCGTCCCGATTGTGATACAAATTTGTGTGCTCTCCATGGACACGCAAGACTCTCGCACGCCCCTTTCAGGAGCAGGGCCCGGGTGCTAAGGGCATTTTTCATCTCTCTCTCCGAGAGCCGCGGGCTGCGCAACGTGGCCGAGCGTTCCTCGATCGGACGGAGATTGTCCAGCCGATTTGTCGCCGGCACCCAGCCTGAAGACGTGCTTCGCGCTACCCGAGTCGTCAACCAGTCCGGCCCCAGTGTTTCCATTGACAACCTGGGAGAGAACGTTACCAACGCCGACGAGGCCCGCGCCAGCGCCCAGCTTTATCATCAATTGCTCGACGACATTGCCGCGCAAAAACTTAACGCCAATATCAGTCTGAAGCTCACCCATATGGGGCTCGACGTGGATCCGGGCCTGGCCCGCGAATTGGTCACCGGCCTGGTCGCCAAAGTTGCCGCCATGACTCCCCCCAATTTCGCCCGCATTGATATGGAGGGCTCGCCTTACACTCAACGTACCCTCGACTTCGTTCATGAACTCCACGGACTCCCGGGCAACTGGGGATGCGTCGGCGCGGTCATCCAGTCCTACATGCGCCGATCCGAAAGTGATGTGCAGAAGCTCCTGGCGGATGGGATTCGCATCCGCCTCTGCAAAGGCGCCTATAAGGAACCGGCCGACCTCGCCTTTCAGCAAAAATCAGAAGTGGACGAAAACTACGTTAAACTGATGAAAATGCTGATGAAGAGCAATGTTTATCACGGTCTGGCGACCCACGACGAGAACATCATCAACCAGGCGAAGGCCTTCGCCAATCGGGAACGCATATCCCACGACGCCTTCGAATTCCAAATGTTGTACGGCATTCGCCGCGATCTTCAGCAGAGCCTGGTGCGTGAAGGCTGGCGCATGCGGGTGTACATCCCATTCGGTACTGAGTGGTATCCCTACCTGATGCGTCGGCTCGCCGAGCGTCCGGCGAACGCAATATTCATCGCCAAGAATCTGTTCCGAGACTAGTGTCGCCTCGACGACGAACAACACCCTCAAGATGTTGAGTTATAGTCAGTCGGCTCCAACCCTTTCAACCTACAAACGGCCAAACAGCAGGAGTGGTATGACTTTGGCGGGAGGACTGCAAAATCTTTCATCTTGACAGTGCCCTGGCAGTGAACCAAAATGTCACGACATTTTTTTTGGCGTCCGGAAGCATTGTCAGTGGAAATGCCGGTTCCTTTCGCCACCCCCAGGCGAATGCATTTCCGTTTCGGAGTCGTGAACAATAGACCTAAGGATGGAGTAGTCCAGAGTCTGTCTCCAGCCACGCGCATTTTATCGTCGGAATGCCCAGTCATTGCTGTCGCCATGATTGGTCGTTCGAGTTGTGAATCGTAGAACTCTTTAAGGAGGAATTATGCAATCCACGCGTTTCTCGCGGGCGTGTCTCGCGGCCTTGCTCGGAACTTTGCTGTTGTCAACGGTGACCACATTTGCCAAGGACGGTCGCGACTTCATCGGTTTCTATAACGTGAGCCACGTTACCCGCCAGGGCAACGACATGCACCTAACGCTGAACCTGAAAGTGCAGAATTTCAGCAGCTCCACGGTGAGACAAGCGGTCATCGTCCTACGCCAGAACACCGGCCTGAATCTTGTTGGGCAAACTGCAGCCATCAAATCATTGGCGGACCACGCGAGCGCTAAGGTCAGCCAGCAATTCACCGTGTCCCGTACCGAATATGAAAGCTGGCGGCAGGGCTCGCAACCCACGGCGTTCATTGTCTATCGCAATGCTCACGGGACCCAGTTGCAGCATTACATCCAACTTGCGCCTAGCCATGCATTCTAGGAATTCAAAGGACCTAAGCAAATCTATGCTGCCCGTTTATAGCGCGCCCCAACTAACCGATTTCCCAGGAGGATTTTCCATGCGTCGCTTCATCGAGATTTTTGCACTTGTGCTGGCCGCCCTGCTGCTTTGTTTGCCGGCCCTGGCACAACAGGACATTATCAGTACCGTTATCGGCGGTGGACCGAACGACTATCCCGCAACTGACGCCAACCTGAACCAGCCTGACGCCGTGGCCGTTGACGCTGCCGGCAATTTCTACGTCAGTGCTTTCGCGCAGAACCGCATTTTCAAGGTGGATACTCATGGCACCCTGACTGTCTTCGTCGGTCAGGGAATCGCGGGCTATGCTGGCGATGGAGTGAAGGGCGGAGCGACCCTGGCGCTTATTAACGGCCCCCAGGGTCTGGCTGTGGATGCTACCGGAAACGTTTATTTCTCTGACTATAACAACTGCGTCGTTCGCAAGGTGGACACGGCGAATACCGTCACCACCATCGCTGGGATGGCAGGCAGATGTTCCTTCGGCGGCGACGGCGGCAAGGGAACCGCGGCCAATCTCAATTTCCCGGTGAGCCTCGCCTTAGACAATACCGCTGCCAACCTCTACATCGCTGACATGAATAACTGTCGCGTGCGTAAGCTGACTCTGAAGTCAGATGTAATCAATACTTATGCAGGAAACGGCAGCTGTACTTTTGCCGGTGACAACGGGCCGGCGCTTGCCGCCTCTCTCAATGGCCCCGACGGCGTCGCTGTGGACACCGCCGGTAACCTGTTCATTGCCGACACTCGCAACGTCAGAATCCGTGAGGTCACAATCGCTAACAAGAAAATTAATACCGTGGGTGGGGATGGCACTAGCGGGTGCAATGGCGATGGCAACTCCGCACTTAACGCCAATATCTCTACCGTGGTTGAACTGTCGGTAAGTAGTGACGGCACGACTGTTACCTATGCCGATCAGAACTGTCAAAAAATCCGCCAGTTCATTGTGGGTGGCAACATCAATACTGTTGCTGGAAACGGCTCGGCTTGTTTCGGAGTCTGCGGCGACGGCGGGTCAGCCCTTAGCGCCTCCTTCGACAATCCGCAGGGCATCGCCCTGGCCTCGGGTACCAAGACGTTCCTCGTCGCTGATCTCAGCCAAAATCGCGTTCGCGAATTTGTCGTCGGCGGCAATATCAATGGCGTGGCCGGCAATGGAAGCGGGACGATCCCGACCTTGTTGGACAAGATCGCTCCTTCGGGCGTCGTGCTCAACAACCCTTATGGTGTATTCGAAGATTCATTGAGCAACGTTTTCTTCTCTGACACCAGCAACCAGATCGTTCGCGAATTGGTGCATTCAACGGACTTGGTGGACTTCTTTGCCGGTGACGGAGTGGCCGGTTTCTCTGGCGACGGTGGCCCGGCAACCAAGGCTCAGCTCAATGCTCCGCATGGCGTGGCAAAGGACGCTGCGGGGAACGTTTACATCGCTGACGAAAGCAACCAGGTCATCCGCAAGGTGGATTCCTCCGGCAAAATTACCACCTTCGCGGGCACGCCCGGAAACTGCCGGTTTGCAGGCGATGGCGGCCCCGCGACCAGCGCCTTTCTATGTAATCCGGTCGGCGTCTTTGCGGACAAGAATAACAACGTTTACATCGCCGACGACTCCAATTGCGTCGTACGCGAAGTCAGCGGTGGAACCATCAACACCATTGCGGGTATCGGCGGACAATGCACCTACAGTGGCGATGGCGGACCTGCCATCGACGCGGGCCTGCGGAATCCTACCGGTGTTGCGGTGGACGGACAGGGCAACGTGTACATCGCGGACGCGAGTAACTGTCGTGTCCGTGAGGTTTCTGCGTTGACTGGAATTATCACTACCGTCGCTGGAAATGGTTCGTGCACCTTCACCGGCGATGGGCCAGCCACGCAATCATCGGTCAATAGCCCCAACGGCGTGGCCGTTGACGGTAATGGCAATCTGTTCATTGCCGATACTAGCAACCAGCTTGTTCGCTGGGTGGACGCTTTCGGAAACATGACCACCATCGCTGGCAACCGAGGCTGCACCTTCTCGGGTGACGGTGTGATCGCAACCAACTCCTCACTCTGCAATCCCACTGGAATATCGTTGGATACTTCTGGGAACTATCTGATTGCGGACGAGAGCAACTTCCGCATCCGTGGCGTCTCAGCATTTGCCGCCCTCACCACGTCCAGTTCCTCCTTGTCCTTCCCGCTGACCAGTGTGGGATCAACCAGCAACCCGCAGATAGTGACGCTGACCGCGTTGGGTCCGCTGACCATCTCCAACATCCAGGTCACTGGCGATTTCAGCGAGGCTGACAATTGCCCCAGCAGCCTGCCCAATGGCCAGACGTGTACCATGGACGTTTATTTTTCGCCCACCGGGTCAGGCACGCGAATCGGAACCGTCACCATTAACCACAACGGCTTCTTCAACCCGTTTTCCACCATCAGCCTGAGCGGACTGGGGACGGCAATCGCAATCGGTGGCGCACCGGTCAACTTTGGCGGTCAGCAAGTGAAAACTTCCAGTGGCGTGAAGAATGTGACCGTCAAGAACGCGGGCTCAAACTCCATCACCATGGGAGCTATCACTCTGAGCGAAACTACGGATTTTGCCATCAAGACGAACAACTGCCCCGCATCGGGTCAGCCCTTAACTGCTGGGTCGTCCTGCACCATCGGAGTGACCTTTACGCCAAAGACGACTGGGGCCAAGAAGGGCGCTGTGGTCATCAACGACAGCGATCCCAGCACCCCGCAACTGGCCGGCCTGAGCGGTACCGGTACCAGCCAAGTGCTCCTTACCCCTGGCGCGGTCAACTTTGGCAACGTCCCCGTGGGCGTGCTAAGTCCGGTGGCTACCATCACACTCATCAACAACACTGGGAACACGATCACGCTCGGTAACCCAGCGGTGACCGCCAGTCCGGCCGATTTCGTCATCAACAAGGGTAAGACCACCTGCACCAATAGTCTTCAGGTCGCCGCCAGCGGAACCTGTGTCATCGGTGTGCAATTCAAACCTTCGCAGATGTTCTACCGGGCGGGCCTCGTGAGCGTGGCCGATAACGATTCCACCAGTCCACAAACTGTGGCTGTTTCGGGAACCGGCATCGCCATTGGCTTTACTCCCGCATCCCTGAACTTCGGTACGGTGACCCATGGACAATGCTCATCCTTTGACACCGTAACCATCACCAACAGCGGCCCGGCGACAGTGACTTTCAACGGATCGGACGTTGTTGGTCAGAACAGCACGGATTTCAGAGAGCAAAACTCCACCTGTTCCACCACCCTCGGGCCAGGAGCGAACTGCAACATTCTGATTCAATTCTGTCCCAACACGACCAAGAAGGAATCGGCAACCTACGAGTTGTTTGATAACAGCCTGGCCAGCCCGCAAAAGCTGCCCATGGTCGGAACCGGACAATAAGTCCTAGAACGAAGTTGTATTTTCGCCGCCGGGCCAAACAGCCCGGCGGTTTTTTTGTTTGTTTTTGTGAGAACAACGTGGGCGCCGCGTCCTCGTTGCGTTCCTTACGACAAGGTGGGTGCTTGATGGGAATTAAGAACCGTCAGCTTCCGTGTGCTTCCAGGAACTTCTCGACTTCCAATGCCGCCATGCAGCCGGAGCCAGCCGCAGTAATGGCCTGGCGGTAGCGCCGGTCCTGCACATCCCCGCAGGCAAAAACTCCGGCTACACGCGTATGCACA
>Ga0206964_10190_pt1 | contig 18915 bp, 15 predicted proteins | sample Alteio_BWOrgHeat_25_FD_152980 | JGI IMG/M metagenome (GOLD analysis project Ga0206964, IMG submission 152980) | Enriched cells from forest soil in Barre Woods Harvard Forest LTER site, Petersham, Massachusetts, United States -... | ecosystem: Environmental > Terrestrial > Soil > Temperate forest >...
TTTACAATTCTCACAATCACCCTTACCAGGAGAAGGAATGGAACGGTGTGCACATTCAGCATTGTTATGACCCGGAATATCGGATTGGCGCAGCCGGGCAGTTTGTGTACGATTTTAACTGCCTGCTGGATGCCCGGAAAAGAAATTTTGATGTGGTGATGATCATGGGGTACACCAGCAGTTCGGTTTGGGGCAAACTGTATCCATCAAAAAGCACCATTATCACGAATATGGATGGCTTGGAATGTTTTTGTTGCTGTATGCTTCCAGGTATATTGATCCAATATTTTATGGTACAATTTTTCGCTGAAGGTGGCCGCGCTTGCTTTTTCAACTGCCGCCAATATAGTTTCCGGGTTCGATGGGTCGCAATAAAAGGCATCGTTTTCAAAATATTCCCTTGTGTCGCCCTTATCAGTTATTACAATATTGCAACCCATCGCAGCCGCCTCAATGGAGCTTAAACCGGTTGTTTCAAACCAACTGGGCAATACATGCACTTTGGCCCGCCGGTAGTAAGTTACCAGTTCACTCTGCGGTACATGATCGATAAATGTGACGTTGTCAGCCGCGATATGCCGGCATTCCCGGTAATAATCCGCCTGGTTGTGGGCGTGGTCACCAATAAGCAGCAAGCGGAACCGGGTGTTGTTTAGGGCCCTGATCAAATTCAGCTGATTCTTTATGCCCTCAATCCTTGCCACACAAATTACCAGGCGCTCATCTTTTTTAATAGTGGGGTTATTTTTAAACAGCTCGGGGTTGATGCCATTGGGTATCACCCTATATTTCACCTCATTATCGTATTGCGCATAAACCCGGCGGTATTCCGACTCGGAATTCGGCAGGATCATCCTCGTTTTATTCAGTATTTCAATTATGCTTCTCCGCTGACCCTTCCATGCGTAATCAATGCTTGCCAAATGATCCCGGCCCAAAAGCCAGCGGGCTATCGTCTTCAAATATTCAATGCTATCGCCCGGCAAAAAGCTGAATAACGATCCTATTCCCTTTCGGTGATTTTTATCATATTCGCTATAATTAACCAGTATAGTGGAAACCACAAACGGTTTGTTTGCCTTTTTGCTGTGGTACAAAATATCGGCAGGGCGAATGATATTAAAAAAATGCAGCACGTCGAAATCAGCATAATTGATAGCCTGGTTTGATAAACATATTTCTGTATCCACGCCCATAACATTCAGCTCCCGGGCCGTTTGCTCAACCTGTACCGTGTCCCCACCGGGAACGGTAAATAATGTTGATCGGGTAATGAATGCTACTTTCATGATATTAAACTTGCTCGGGATGAATTCTATGTAACCAGTTGATAAACCTTTCGGGGAAATAGCTCACCGTATACAGCAGGTAATTGTCCAAACGAAATGGCTGCAGAGTGATGGCCCTGCTTACATTTGTGCGCGCTTTTTCGGGCTGGTAATTATTCACCAGGAATTTTTTTCCGCATAAAGCATAGTATGCCCCTTCTTTTATTTTCGGCGAATGATGTTTGCCGCTGATTTGAAATAATTCCAGACCCTCCGCCTCAGTTATCCGTTGTTTTTTGAGCGTTGCATATTTGATGGAAAGGAATTTTTTTGAATGCCACTTTTCATCGATGGTTACCGATTCGGGACTGAGCCGAACCTGGATCAGTGCCTGCGAAAGATTGCAGGCCTTTTCATTTTTTAAAATATTCGCCCATAAAAAGTGATCCTCGTAGGTGTAAGCGTGTTCGTTATAGCCGCCGTTATTTAAAATAACATCCTTTTTATAAAAAACACTTGAATGAATAAACGGGCAAACCGAATATTTTAATTGCTGGATCTCTTCGTTAAGGTGCGCCACCGGGTGATGCGAAAAAATAAATTGGCCATCAGCATCTACATAATCCGCGCCCGAGCCGATGATACTGTATTCCGGGTAAGCGGTTATAAATTCGTACTGTGTTTTTAATCGTTGCGGGTAACATATATCATCCGCATCAAACCTGGCAATAAAGGGCGTGCGGGCACACCCAAGGCCTGCATTAAGGGCAGCGGCTACCCCTTTGTTTTCCTGGTTGATCAATACGATCCTCGTGTCGTTAAAGGAGTTTATTACTTTAACCGTATCATCTGTAGAGCCATCGTTAACGATCAATAGCTCAAAATCAGCAAAAGATTGATCCAATACAGAGGCGATTGCTTCGCCAATGTATCTGCCGGCGTTATACGCCGGCATTAAAACCGTAACTTTTGGCTCATTCATGTGCATACTTCAATTTTGGAGTAGTTTCTTTTATATTGAGGAAAAGCATTAACTCAAAAAATACGGTCACCGACAATTGCTCAAACCAATAGTCGATGGAAAACATGGCCAGCATAATGATCAATAGCGGCAGCCCGTAGGTAAGCCTTTTATAATGCCGGGCAAAAAACCAGATATAAAATACCACGAAGGCCGCAAGGCCTAACAATCCGTATTCAGCCAAAAACTGGTCGTACACTGAAAAAGGGCTATTGGTTAAAGAATGCAGCCCAACGCGTTTACTAAAAAAGTTGAGGTAAACGTCGAGGTGATTTAACAGGAAATCTTTGCTGATATAAATGTATTTTGTTGGATAGCCCCCGGCAAAGCCAAGCCCGGTAGCTTTAAAGGCCAGTTTCGACGAAAAATTACCGATGCCTTCGCCGGCAATTATTTTAATGGGGTGTTTTTCTAAAAATCTAACCGTTTGTAGCTCACTGGTTACTTTACCCGGGGTGCCCGGTATAAAATTGTTTTGAGCCGAAAGCGGGAGGGTCGTCTTATGCGCATCAATAAAGGTCAATAGTTGACGCTGCTCGGCCGTTGTATCCGTAGGTGTTTGGTAGGGCGGCGTATTGATATTCGGTTGGGCTATCAATATGCGGCCATTCCCGGTTTTTGGAACAAGCGGCCCGGGCCTTACCACGCCATTGGATTTTTTGTCTATTTGTTGCCTTAAACTATCCAGGTATTGCTGTGCGATTTTCCTTTTTATTTCTTCGGACGTTAATGGGCCAACGGGTTTAGCAGCCGCAACCACTGCCAAAGTGATTTTCGGGGGATGAACAGCATTTTTTACAGTTTCGTAAACGTACCTGTTGTTTTGCGGCGAAACCTTCACCATAAAAACAACCAGGAACATGATACAAATAACAATGATGCTTTTTTGATCCTTACTGCTTTTGAAAACAAACAATATGGCAAGCACCGCTATCAAAACAATATTGGTGAAATTGCTGCCGGTGAGCAACAGTATGGCCATGCAGACAAGCACCATAACCGGCTTTTTTTTATCGAGAAAATAAACCACCCCAAAAGCATTTAAAACGGCGTTTGTGGTTGATGTATCAAAGGTGAGGCCCCGGATATAATCGCCGGTGCCGATAAAATATTTCTGGTATTCGCCCTGGTAGGTGTAAGGATTGATGGAACCCGTTTCCCAAATGATCAACCCGATATTGCCGAACGAAATGATGGCATTGATCACAAAAAAAACCAGGATGGTCCTGTGGATAATTTCCACGCCATCATTTTCTACTGCCAGTTTAACCTGGTGAACCGCCAGGAGGCAAAGTCCCCAAAAAACAATTCCCGTTAAAAACAGAAGGAGATAATTTGAATTTGTGTAGTTTTTGTTAACGAGGAGCCCGACAAACGCGATGCCGATGATCAGCAAGTAAAAAAGCGGCAGCCTGGAGTCTTTTAAACTGAACCTGAACCTAAAATTAAACTGCAGCAAATAGATCAGGATAATTGCCGGGATCTTGACCGCCAGTTTTACATTCAGGAAAAGAACTAAAAAAAGCAACAGCTTCCAGTTGATGGAATTCAGTAGCTTTTTAAAATTAAAATCAGCAAAACTGTTAATCATCCGTTCGTTATTAAGCAAGCAGGGGAAACCACTTAATGATAGACTTCCTTTAGGAATTACGGCCCGAAAACGGAAAGGGTTGCCTGTGGTAAGGGTGAAACAGGGCTATTTTACCAAATAAATAGCCTTTTTATTTCCTTACCGTCTGATAGCCTGATCTGCATTGACGCGAAGAGGCTTATGATGTAAAGAAGTATTGATGCAGGAAGTACGGCCCAGCTTCCAGGAAAAAACATTTTTGATACCACGCCGCTTATCAGCGCGCACAAAACGCATGGAATTAGCGGGTACCAAACGCTCTTAAGCTCTGCTATTGATCCCTTTTTTAGATAATAAATGGTTTGAACAATGCAGGCCGCTAAAAAAGCAAATGCTGCGCCCTCATTTTTAAAAAACGGAATTAATGCAATATCACCGACAACATTTACCAGGAAGGTGATGATAAATGAGGTTAGGATCATTTTCAGCCGGCCCTGTGCAAAATACATCGTCCACAAAAAATTATTTAAATACAGGAAGGGGAGACATAAGGACAAAATAAATATGGTTTTTTCATTTATCAACCCATATTTCCCCGAAGTTATGGCATCGATAACGGGGCTCCAGCAAATGTTTATTAATAAAGCGGTAAACGCCGCAACGATCATCTCCATTCGCACCAATAATTTCAATTCGCTTGCATTAAAGTTATCCTGCTGAAATAGTTTTGTAAAACGCGGGATAAGTAACGGCGCTATGGCTAAAAGCGGTAGCGTAGATATTTCAAAGATCTTATAGGCAAAGCTGTACTCGGCCAGTTTTATGGCCGACACCATAAAGCCGATGAAGATCCAATCGAACCTGGCCAACGCCGAAGTAATTAATACCACGCCGGTTTGGGGCAAGGACTCGAACAATAAGTTTTTATACCCGGTACTGTTCCATTTAATACTGACTGCAATTTTGGTTGAATGCCTGAATAAATAAATGCAAAACAGGAATTCCGCAACATCACCTGCTATAAAGATGATGATGATATTACGAAGGAGCAAATTATGAGACAGCGCCAGGGCAATGAGCCCCAAACAACGGATGATATTTGATATTACCGACATATAAGCTATCATTTTAAATCTTTCCATCCCATTAGCGGCCTGTTTAAACGGGGTTGAGAAAAAGATCATTAGCTTTCCGGCGCCGATAAGCAACAACAAAGTGTACAGCTGATTAACGTGGTTGAAAAAAAGCGAGCCGGAAAACAACAAGCCATAGAAGATGAACCCCGAAATAAGTACATGTACCAGGTAGATGGAAAGGATGGTTTGAATATTTGCGCCGGCGGCGATCTTTTTAACCACCATCTGGTCGATGCCAAATGATAAGATATTGAAAACAGCCAGCAGCACCGCTAAGGCAAGGTTTATTTGGCCGAAACTGTTTTTATCAAGCCCGGTGGACAGGACGTAAAATATACCGAGCCCTAAAAGTTGGTTAACTATAAGCTGAACAGCATTTATCGAAAGATTTTGGATCAGCCTTTTTTTCATAGCCTGCCGGCAACCAATGACGGATTGATCATTACGACGAAAATTACTGAAATATAATGAATGAATTTAATCAATATTCTACAGCATAGCTATCCTTAAGCGCTTGTTTTTTCTCGTGGCGGTTTTCCATCTGGCTTAAATAAATATATTTCCGCCTGGTGTTTTTTAGGGTAGAGGCCGCTATAGCCCATCCTTCGCGGCCATCTAAAAACCCCAGATAAAAAATATAATTCCTAACAAAGCCAAAAACCGGCGATAGGTATAGCTTAATGAAGCCTGCCTTTTTACCTTCTTTGAAATATTTTTTTGCGCTTAGCTTTGCATAATAATGCGCCTTGCCAGCGTACTCGCCGGCATCCTTTGCCGAATAGTGGTGGATATACCCCGCTAGCTTCTTTATTGCAACATTTTCAGGAATGATCAGCGTTTCGTGCACCATTGTTTCCGACCATTTCACCAGCTTACGGTTAAATAAGCGGATGTGGTGATCGCGGCCCCAGCTGCCAAAGCGGATCAGCTTTTTTCCGAAGTACGATCGGAATTTTAGGTCGTAAACAACACCCGGATCCACAAATTCTATCCGGTGGATCGCGTTCAGCAATTCTGCATCCGGCAGTTCATCGGCATCAATGCTCAATATCCAGTCGTATTTAGCTGCTTCTATGCCCTTGTTCTTATTGGCGCCATAACCGTTCCAGTTTTTTTTATATACCCTGCAGCCATAACTGCCTGCAATGCCTGGGGTATCGTCCGCGCTTTCATTGTCGACCACAACAATATCATCTGTTATCAGCCTGCACCTTTCAATACAGCCGGCTATTGTGTCGGCCTCATTTTTTGTAATTATAACGATGGAAACAGGAACCATTTATTAAGTCGTTTATAGTTTTTACTACCGCTGTGTTTATTTATAATACCGCTGGTTTGTCCTCAATGGTTGCCTGATACGATAAATTTTAACCGGTTTTTTATTAGAGCATAAGGGCCTTGCCGGATAAAAACTAAGGCCCGTGATTTCAATTAAGAAAAAAAAGCCCGCGTAACAACAAACAATTTAAATTGTTTTAATAAAATAATTGATTGATTATCAATTTATTATACCACGGCAATATTCAACAGGCAACCTTTGGCGGCTCTGTATCGTGATGTAGAAACAAGGTCTTAATTTTTTAAAGCTAGCGGATAAACCTTTAAATGAGCGACGAAGAGTTACACAAACTTATCGGGGGATGTATCAAGCAGGATAGAAAATGCCAGAAAATGTTGTACAAAGCATTTTATGGGTTTTCTATGGGCATTTGCCTGCGCTACGCCGGCAATCGCGACGAAGCGGCCGAGGTAATGAACCAGGGCTTTTTTAAAGTTTTTACGCATATAGAAAGTTACGATATATCGCGACCGTTTAAGGCGTGGCTGGGAAAGATCATGATGAATGTTTCCATCGATTTTTACCGGGCAAATTTAAAAATGGCCTATACCGATGACCTTGATCAGGCCGAACACGTTACCGATGGGGAGATGGTTGACAGCAATCTCCATTACAATGACCTGCTGGCAATGGTGCAACGGCTCCCCCAGGCTTACCGGACGGTTTTCAATCTTTTTGCAATTGATGGGTACTCGCACGAAGAGATAGGCGCCATGCTGAATATAAATGCGGGAACGTCAAAGTCAAATTTACACAAGGCCCGGCAAAAACTTAAACAAATGATATTGCAGGCAGACGACTCTGCCAGGAATACCAAATATAACAACGGCATAGATTATAACTCCTCGTATGTGGCTATTAATGCCGTAAACATAAACGGGGTACGATTAAATAAAGGTATTAGAGAATGAACAAAGAGCAAAACGAAGGGTTAGACGACCTCTTCAAAAAGAAGCTGGACGATCCTGTAGACCAGGCCGGTTTCAGAGAAGAAGATTGGGGTTCCCTTGAAAAAATGCTGGATAAGCATAAAAAACCACGGGGTATTGTTTACTGGCTGCCACTTTTAAGCGGCGTTGCCGCCTTGTTGCTGCTATTTTGCGGCTGGTGGCTTTTCCATGGCAAGGAAGCCGGCAATGATTCCAAAGGCAAGCCTACAGTGGCGGCCATTCACCATCAACATGCAAATACCGGCCAAAACGGCGGGCTCGCCAGGCAACAAGCAACTGATACCCAAAACAAAAAACCGCTTCCTGCTAATTATGCCAAAAACGTTAACCCCGGCATAAGTAACAGCATAGGTAATTCGTTATTTAAAAGATCAGCCGATGGCGCCCGCCGTACCGCCGGCTCGGTTAAAACAGTAACCATTGATACTCTAGCCGGCAGATCAGATGAAATGCTGGCGGTAAATACACCATTGCCGGTTTTCGAAAGCGAGCAAATGAGAATGCCTGCGCCGCAACTTGTCGATTTAAGCGCCAGGAGTAAAAGAGCAAATGCTGTTTCAATTGCTGGTAAAAAAAGTATGGCTAAAGTCACCGTTCAAAAATCATTTCACCCTCAACTCGCAGTAACCGTGCTTGCAGCGCCGGATATAAATGGCGTTGGCTCGTTTCAGCAAAGCAAAGTGGGCAGCAATTTCGGGGTGCAGCTTTCGGGCGGTATATCGAAAAAATTTACCCTTACTACGGGTGTATTATACTCATCGAAACCGTATACCACCCCATTTGAAAATTATCACACCCCGCATCAATTTTCAACCGATCCCGTAAACGTTTCGGCAGATTGCAAGATGCTTGATATCCCGCTTAATTTAGGTTATCAGTTGTACAACAAACATCAAAGTAAAATATCAATAGGTACGGGCTTGTCTTCATACTTTATGCTGCACGAGAGTTATAAATTTAACTACGCCAACTCATATGTGGCTGGGCCGTCTAATTATACAGTGCCTAACAGTAACAACTACTATTTTGGGGTACTTAATTTGAATGCCACTTACCAGCGCCAGATAACCCAAAAAGTAAGTATTGCGGTTCAGCCGTATTTTAAATTGCCGCTAACCAACATTGGCTATAGCCAGGTACGGCTGCAAACTACGGGGGTGGCATTGGGATTGAACTGGAATATAAGTTCGGCAGGACGACCTTAAAAAAATGCTGCTTTTGCGTTAGAACGCGATAGGTAAAAAGATTCGGACTTCTGGCCGCCCATACCCAAACCGGTTTTCGACGACACCAGGAGAACGGCGACGGATTGCAATGGTTTATGCCTTCTTTTTAGAAAGAAAAAATTGATCCACCGAAACATTCAGCGCAACACTTAACCTAAAAAGCGTTTTAATGGTAGCATTCGCTTTGCCTGCTTCCAACTTGGACAGACTCGACTTTTCATAACCATGATCGGCCGAGAGTTTATTAAATGATAAGCCCTGTTTTTTCCTTATTTCCTTTATTCTTGAACCGAGCTTTTTTAAAAATTCTTCTTCTAATAGTTCTCCCATCTGTGTATTAATTAGGCAGGCAAGATGGGTAAACAATAGCATTGAAAACATGACCGTCGTCATGTTTTTTAGTAATTTCTGTCATTTGGCATACTGTATTTTTCGATTTTAACGGCATACGTTACCATTTAGCAAAAAGCCTCCGGATTTTCACCTGAAGGCTTTTTAATTAAACGTCGTTCGAACTTCCGACCTCCAGTAACCTACGGTTACCCTATATTGTCTTTACCTGGATTGGACATTTCCCTAATGAGAGTTATCTTTATCTTTAATAGTAAAGTTTCAAGTGTATTACGTAATCGTCATGGCTATGAAAGACCAAATTCAACTTGTAGAATCAATATTCAAAATTTTAGGCATTGCTGTAGCAGGCTGTTGGGTTTTTTGGAAATATGTTTTATTTAAAGAAAGCTCCCCAAGAATTGAATTTAGTGTCGATGTTAACTTTGTTGGAGTACAAGATGATTTTTGGCTGATTGAGTTTGTAGGCGATCTTGAAAACAAAGGACAAGTACCCTATACTATCACAAATTTAGATTTCGAAACTAATTATTTAACCAAGTATGATATTGTAGAAGAATCAAATGAATTTCAGGGTCAAGTAAATATTAGAAATACCCTTAAATGCGGAAGCTGGTTACCTTCGGAGCCACTGAAGCCGGCTATAATCCATCCAGGAATAAAGATGAAGTATAATTATACATATAAGGTACCCATTATATCAACATTTGTATTAATACATGGCAAACTCGATTATGGGAACGGGCTACAAACTAGAGCCGACAAGCTATTAAAAACGCCTATAGATTGTTAGTTTTACTAAATATAAATGCATCGAACTCCAGCATTCCGTTCAAACTTGAGCCGGTGACAAAGATCCGAGTGCAAGTCTTTGAGGGGTCGTCGATTGGGGGAAGGCCAAGATGCTGCAAGCAAAAAAGGGACTACAGGGGGTAGCTTCAAGCAAAGAGCATATCCAATTGGTTAAAAAACCTTTCAAATATGCTCTCTATTACTTCCTTCTTCGTCGGGATGAGAAGATTCGAACTTCCGACCTCCAGCACCCCATGCTGGCGCGATACCGGGCTACGCTACATCCCGAAGCGGGCAACAAATATATTAAATGTACCGCCAATGCAAAATGATATTTTAAAATTGAAACTATTGTTTTACCAGGTCGGCGGGCAACTTGTTTATTGATGCGATCTTAATGTCCTTATAAAACACCTCTGCCCCTTCGGACTGGATTTGAATTTTGCCTTTCGTAAGCGGTAACTCCTGTCCTTTTTCCAACTGGCGGTTATGGTACAGTACCATCATTACTTTGCCATTTACCATGTGGATACTTGTGTCGCCATGGCAATACAGATCGACGGTGTTCCATTGGCCGGATGGGTTTTCGGCATCTCCATTTTTTATACAGCGACGGCCCTGTTTGCTGCCTTCTTTAAACGTGGTCATCGTTCCGGCTGGATTGTACACATACGCTGTATCCATCCTGACAATTACCGGCATATCAGCCATGCCGCCGGCGACGCCCCAGTAATCCCCGGTATTACCTTCTTCTACCTGGAACTCCTGCGAACGCATCCATGCACCATAGTCTGCACCATAAGGGCCGACAGAGTGATACAGCACTCCGCTGTCTTTCTTTTTGCCTTTCTTTTGTCCCCAGCTTAGCGCGCCCCATTTAAATTTTAATTGCAGGTGGTAGTTTTCATAGGCTGTTTGGGTTGATATGGCGCCCCAATTTTCGCCCGAAATGCGGATAACATTTTCGCCATCCTGGTTTACAATGCTGAATACGTGCCGGGGGTCACTATTCAAACCGATTGGATTACCGGTAATGGGCTTGCCTTTATCAGTCAGATCGGGCCCGATATACGTATCCCACCCTGTGAGGTCCTTGCCGTTAAATAACGTTTTCCAATGTTCCTTTTTTACAGTTGTTGTAAAAGCTAAGGTGATGGCGCATAGCGCCAGCGGCAATACAAATTTGACGGCTTTCATAACGGGGTGGTTTAATTCAATCGAATATAGCGATTATCCGTTTTCGGCGTACAATAAATTCGAGGGTTTCTGCTGTAACAATGCGGGGGCGCAAACAGCGGCAAAACGCAGCAGCGCAAAGTATGGCGTCTCGTTTATTTAATTCAGCATTTAGATAAATACACGTGTAAATTATTTGTTGTTTTGAGAATTCAATATCCGGGCCACTGCCTGCGATTTGGAATGTACGTGCAGCTTTTCGTAAATGTTGGAAATGTGCTTGCGGATGGTATGCACACTGAGGTAGTATTTATCGGCGATCTTTTTGTAACTCAGCCCGTCGACCAGTGAAAAAAGGATCTCTTTTTCGCGGGTGGTTAACTGAAAATCTTCTTCTTTTAATTGTGATCCGCCCTGGAAATACTGGATAACCCGCCTCGCTACAGATGGGCTCATTGGCGAACCACCCTGGTCGAGTTCGCGGATCGCATCAATAATTTCCTGCGGACGGGTTTTTTTCAGCAGGTACCCCGACGCTCCTTCGCGTATCGCCTCAAATATTTTTTCGTCATCTTCAAATACGGTGAACATCAATATTTGAATATTATCAAAATTGTTTTTGAGCGTGCGCACGCCCTCGATTCCCGAAATATCGGGCAAGCCAATATCCATAATTACAATGTCGGGCTTAGCCTTTTGAAAAACACTTACCACATTGAGCAGGTTTTTTACCGATGCTACGCATTGTATATCATCTGTTTGCGCAAAAAGCTGTTCCATGCTTTTCAGCAGGATCTGGTTATCTTCAACTATACCTACCCTTATCATAACTTAAATCTCCAAATTATTACCCGGCATTTATATAACACATTTATTCTATTTGTACACTTAAGCAGACCTCGGTTCCGTTGCCTGGAGATGTTGTTATAATAAGCTTGCCCCGCATTGCCACAGCGCGCTTTTTCATATTATACAGGCCGTTGCCCGGCTGAATTTTGTTCATATCAAAGCCTTTACCGTCATCTTTTACTTTCACGTTTAATTTGCCACCAGTATATTCAGCATCAATGCTAACTGCCGAGCAGTCGGAATATTTGATCAGGTTATTGATCGCCTCCTTAAGGATAAGATAGATATGCTGTTTGCGCTGCATATCCAACTTCATTCCTCTTATTTTTTCGGGGATATTTACTTCGTAGTCAATATCTTTTGCCTCTAATACTGATGATGCAAACTGCTGGATCCTGATAAAAAGGTTTCCGACGGTATCGTTTTGCGAACTGATACTCCACACAATATCGTCCATTTTTTCCATCAGCAAATGGCTGCGTTCGTTGATCTCGCCGAGCATCCGCTTAGATTTTTGTTCCTTTTCCCTTGCCGCAACTTCGCTGAGTATAGAAATGGAACTGAGGGTCGACCCGATGTCATCATGCAGGTCTGTCGAAATTTTATTCCGCAGCAATTCAAGCGCAAGAATTTTGCTCAGTTTATACCGGTAAGCGCTATAGGCTGTTATTATAATAGCTATGCCAACCAATAATATAAACCACCAGGTTTGCCAAAAAGGAGGTTTTATTACGAATTGGAAAACTGCAGCCCGTCGGCTCCATACGCCGTCCCCGTTTTTTGCCTCAACTTTAAAGGTATAATTTCCGGGTTTCAGGTTATAAGCAACGTCATTATGCTCGGTTAATGGCCCCCATTCGTTATCCTGGCCGTTCAAAATATAATGGTACAATACATTCTCGGGAGTTTTTAAACTGATCCCCGCAAACTCAAACGATATAAAATGCTGATCGTACGGCAATAAAATTGTTCCTGCATTAGCGGTATAGGGATCTACCGAGAATTTCTTTAAGCCCTGGATAGTTATTTTAGTAAAGTATACTGAAGGGGGTACGGTATCCTTAAGTGTTTTGCCAGGCATCCAATTCAAAACGCCTTCATTTGTGCCAACATAAAAAGCATCGTTTTCTTTCAAGATACAATTTGTCTCCCTGTTTATATTGTCGTCATTTATTTTAATGCGCTTAACCACGGGTGTTTTGTAATCGCCCGAAATGATGTTGATACCATTATTGGTGGCCAAATACAATTTGTTACCCGTACCGCATTTTACGTCTTTAATCCAATTGGCATTTAATCCGTTTTGCGTGTTTATATGGGCCAGCTCCCGGTCAGTGCTTGCTGAAAAGATGAAAATGCCATTTGTTCGCGTCCCCCATACCAGGTTGCCATTTTTGTCGGCGGCGGTGCACCTGATCCTCATGTCCGGAAATCCCAGCATCGAACTAAAATCTTTTACCTGGATCAGGCTATCATTTTTTATCCTGTACTTTACAATCCCCCTGTCCCGGTAACCTATCCATAAACAATCCTTTCTTATTTGCATTGCCGTTATCATCTCGGGAATGCTCCGATCCATCTTAAATTCTTTTAGCGATCCACCGTTGCATTTCCAAACCGAGCCGGTAATTCCCCCGAACCAATAAGTTCCGCCACCCTCCCGCGTCATGGCGGTCGCATGAATATCAAGGTGTTTTTTTATCGTATTCCCATCAGTTTTTAACACCCCGGCGTCTGTTCCGGCTATAAGCATCCCTAAGCTGTCTGCACTCATCCACGACACATACCCAACGGCCAGGCCGTTAATTTGCCGGTAAAAATGATATTCATTATCCTTTTTTATGGCCAGCCCGTTTACAGTACCTATCCACAAATTGTTTTTTTTGTCAAAAGCCAAAGCAGAAACCGGGTTATCAAAACGGCCGTTTACAATGTTGTTAAATTCATAATACTCATCGCCCAGCATACAAAGCCCTTTGCGATTAGAAAACCATACCAACCCTTCCTTATCACAATAGATTTGCTGGATGTTTTGCGGTAAACCGTTCCTGTTGGTATACCGGGTTATTTTGTTGTTTTTTACCTTAAATACGGTATCATCGAAAGCCCACATCGATCCATTATCTGCAATGGCCCATATTTCGTCGTTCTTACCCGCCGTAACTTCTTTTATCGGTTTGTTTTTAAAATACTTAATTGCCCGGCCGGAAAAGGAAGTTAACCCGGAGTTTTTAAAACAAAGCAGTTCGGTGGCGCTAAGCACCCAAAGTTGTAGCGGTGTGATGATTACTTTGCTGACCTGCTTGCCTTTGAAGGCGATGTCGTCCGGCACCGGGTTGTTCTTTTTAAAATGATACAAAAACACCCCTGAATCTGTACTAAAAACAATTGTCTCGTCGGGCAGCTGGGTAACAGCGTTGGTTTTTGTTTTTAAGATGTCGTTTGCCGGGTCGAAAAGAGAAAATTTTTTTCCATCGAACAAATAAGCGCAGTTTTGATTTATCACCACATATTTATTATCCGACACCTGCAACATGGCGTCAACAGAGTTTCTTGCCGCGTTTTTCAGCAAAGGGTACACCATGTAGTTGGAAAAACGGCCATCCTGGTATTTATAGATGCCGTTAAAAAAGGTTTGCGTCCAGATGACGCCTTTGCGGTCTTTATAAAAACCACTCACGTAAAGCTGGCCGACATTGGTTTTTATTTGTGGCTGATAAAATCTTTTTCCATCAAACCAGTAAATACCAAAATCGGTACCAACCCATAACAGCCCCCTATCGTCCCGTATTACGGCCTGCACATTGTTGTCACTTAAACCATCCTTAATGCCGTAGTTTTTAAAGGGCATCATTTGCGCATCCAGTTTAAGGCACAACAAAAAAGCTACAGCAAAGGCGAGTGATCGGCGCATTTATAGTAAATATACAAAAGCCTTTAAAACAACCGCAAATAATATTGGCTAACGAAAAAGGCCGCCCCAAATTACTTCGTGACGGCCGGTCAGTTAACAATATTGTCTAAAAATCAATCATTTACCCGCTTGTTGGTATTCACGATCCGCCGGTTATCAACCATTCGGAATACAAGGACAGATGAACGGATAATGATTGTTATCAATTATAGGTTTTACGCCGAAAAAGTCGTTCAACACCGATTCGGCAGTGCAAAAAGCGCCTTCCACCCATGCCTGGTCATTTGAATAAGCTTCGCCAACGATAAAAATATTGGCATCGGCCCCTTTGATCAATTGCGATGGCTTACGGATCTTTTGTTGCACATCGCAAACATCGTAGTGTGCCGCGTAGGCGTGATAACCCGCATTAAAGGGGGGTAACGACCAATCCATATAACGGCATTCCAACGGTTCGGGCACGATGCTATAATCAGCCTGCGGCCCGAAATGCAGTGCGGCCAGTTGCTGGCGCAGCATTTTCACCATTACATCTGTCGCTTTACGCGGGCCGATAAGGGGTTGGTAGTTTTCCGAAAACGGCACCTTTTCGGCATCATCATTCCCGTACTCCAGCTCTTCCCAAAAACTGGTAAACTGCTCGTCGTCATAGCTGGCCAGGATCCCGTAAATGGGTGTGCCGCCCGCGTCGGATGCGTTATTGCCAAAATAAACAACCTGCCTTATCGGGGTATCGGTTACGCTTGGGCCAATGAAGTTGCGCTGCGAGGTGGCCAACAATTCATTCTGTTGTTCAAGGGTTAAGCGTTCATTAATACATTGTTCAACGGCATCAGTAATATCTTTCGCCGCTGAATATGGGTTTTCGATGATCGCCTTATCGTTATTGATCTTTTCGATATACCTTAAGGGGAAACCTTTTTTAGCCAGCGTTTCCAGTACCGATGTTGTTATTTCCCAGGCAAGTATCGGTGCCGGGTAAACCGGGTTGTTTTTGTTGGAGGGTGCATCGATCCACCAGGGCGAGTCGAAAAACATCCCGATCTTGTAGGAGGGTTGCATAATGGCCGAGCTGAGATAGTTTTGAACCTTTTCATGATTGAGCACATCCAGCCCGTCGTGTTCAATGTAACGGGTTGCCTGCGCCACCAGGTCAAGCGCATATGGGCCCATTGCCATCCAGGCGGCATCGCATACCCTCGAAGCCGATTTTTTGCTGGGATTTTTCCTTGTAGCGATGCTGTAATGTACTTCCTTATTTTTATCAAGGATAGAGTGCAGGCGGGTATCCGGATGGTATTCAAAATTAACCTTCTTATCTTTTGCCAGCTGCACAATCGCATCAAACAGCGCATTAAATATGCTCGAATATCCCTTGGTGAGGGTTTTGTACTGGCTACCGGGCGTAAATTCATCATTGGATTCTATCGCCACGGCCGCATTCCAGTTGATAATGTTTGAGGTATAACCGTTGCCATCTGCAGTGTATTGAAATCCCTCGGATCCTAGCTGATCAAACAGCAGGTTCCAATAACCTATATTTTTTAGCTTATCTCCTTTTTTATAAACCGACGACTCGGAAAGTTCCACATTTATCGCCCCGTTGTGATAAAACTCGCACCATTCTTCGCGTGTTTTTGGCGGCTTGTTCGGGTCAACAGCTAAACTTTCAATTACTGAAAACCCATTATCCGGCGAGGTAGTTGCCCCATAATTATTTACATTATACGGCGCCGGGTTACTGGACGAAATATCGTTCAGATACATGTTTTTTGTACGCAAATAAAACAGCGTATTGCCGGTGACATTAAATGGCACTGAAAATTTATCCAGGTCGAGTTGGTTGATCACTGTTGTAACTAACCTGTGCCCCTGGTTTATTGCGCCGGGGTGGCCATTCCATGCTGAATAGCGCATGCCACCTAGTTCGAGGTACGATTGCGTTTTATCGTTTTTATAATGCCAGGTGCATACCCTTGCACCGGCCGCGCGGGTTCCCGGGTTTTCTTTCGAGAAATCGTATTGGCCCCAATCATATAATTCGAGTGTGTCGCCGGCGGCTAATAACTTTGATTCGCCCAGCCAACTATCCGGTTCGCCGTTCAAAAGGCGCCATGCAGTATAAAGCCCGGAGGCGCCTGCACCAAAAATGGAGTACGTTTTGTTTTTCATATTGAATTTTGTTTATAAGGTTTCTTATTCTATTCCGAGCCGGTACATTTGACCCGGGAGGTCCTTTTGGGGTATCACTACTTCTACCAGGCTCGGTTTGCCGGTAGTATTTTTTAAGGTTCTCAGCGCCGCATTCAATTCGTCAATGGTTGTTACGCGGTATCCATCGGCTCCAAATGCTTTGGCAAGCGCTAAATAATCCCACTGGGGCAGGATATCAAAGGCATCGAATTTGTATTGGGGGCCCGGTTTAAAGGAATCCATGTCCACATATACCTGTTCAATGGCGTATACGCCGTTACTGATCACAAATATTACGGCGTTCAAATTGTTCCGGGCAAGCGTTGAAAGCGACTGGCAAACCATCATAAAGCCACCGTCGCCGGCTATTGTCCAGGCCCGTTTGCCGCTGCCCAACTGCGCGCCTGAGGCTGCTCCCGTTTCAAATCCAATACACTGCCATGCTGCGGATGAAATAAAACTACCTTGAGATAATCCGTAAGCATTGGTTGCAACATACAGCGATGAACTTACACCCAGCGTAATCACGATATCCTTAAGCAGGTTATTGTCATCCAAAAACTTCATGGAGTGTTGAAAAAACCGATTGTAGGTAATGGTATCCGGCTGATCATTCCAATATGGATCGGAGTTAGCAAGCCAGGGCTCGGGATATACAGGCGGCTTTGGCGCAACCACCTTTAAAGGATATTTTTTGTCGTTTTTGAATTTATAAAGCAAGGCCTCCATAAAATCCTTCATCGTAACGTTTTCATAAATAAAGTACCCGGAACGGATCTGCTCAGTTGTAGCCAATACCATATCGGCATATTTACTTTCAATAAATACCTGGTAATCGTCGGTGATGATCGTTCCGAGTGTAAGAAAGCAATCCGCATCGGTTACCAATTCGTGCACTTTATGAATAGATGCCGCGTCCGAATACGTGCCGATGAATTTATCACCCTTTTCATCCAGCACCGTTTTCCCTTCGCTGGTGGTGGTGTACAAAAACCCGCTTGCGTTTATTATTTGCTGTAACAGATCAGATAACCCGTACCGCAGCACTTCAACCCCGGCAAATATCAGCGGCTTTTTCGCTGCAGTAATTTGAATCCACGCTTGGGCAATTGCATTTTCAAGGGCCAGCGAATCGCTTTTAATAACAATTGGCTGCAGGACTGTGTTGGGAGGTTTCGGACAAGGCTCACCCCAAACCTCCTTGTAACAGGCAATGTAAACGGGTCGTTTATGGCTGATTGCCTGGATAAGTAAATTATCTATCTTTTCGGGCGCACGTACTGATGTACTTAAAGTAATAGCGCCAACGGTTACATGTTGGTATACCTCTTGGTCGGCAGCCATGTTACCTGTCGAATGATGGTACAACACATCATACATTTTAGTGATCTGCCGGGCATCCGCGCCGGGACACGCACTGATAACAACCACAGGGCTCCGTTCAACATAAGCGCCGGCTATCGCATTGAGCGCACTGAATGTGCTGACACCATATTGTAAAGACACCGCTCCGAGACCCCGGGTGCGGCCATAGGCATCGGCAGCATACCCTGCATCCAACTCGTTAATCGCGCCAATTGCGTTAACGCCATCAAAATATTCAAGTGCTTGTGTAAAATGTTTCACGTAATCGCCCGGGATTTGAAATACATCCGTCACATTAAGCTGTTTCAAACGGGTTAAAAGGTAATCGGCTACGGTAAATGGCTGTATCTGCATATTATTTTAAGGTTATGGCTAAGATTTATGTTTGACATGGATGCGGTTGTCAGGACTTATTTTCTGAAGCCTTTAGCCCCAGGTATGCCCCATTACTTATTCCCATCAGGATCAATAATTGGGTTGTTATTACCTTATCGGTGGGCAATAACAGGCTTGTGGCAACAAATGCGATATAAATTGCACCAACGATCGCCGTCCAGATAACATTTTGCAGGCGGTGAATATTTACGCCATTTTCATCGGACAGTATATCTATTAAAAAGCCTTGTGAGGGGTAATCCTGCTGGGGGATAGTAGCACCCTGATTGTTTTGCTGACTGTTATCTATTGCCTTTGCTAAAATCGTTGTGCCGGCGGCAATCCCCAGCAAAGTCAGGTTTACCGCATCCAGTACAGGCGAGATAAATT